>RRZU010026028.1_pt1 | contig 21216 bp, 22 predicted proteins | sample 2165561 | NCBI WGS metagenome assembly RRZU01 (sample SAMN10456909, study PRJNA506462) | wastewater metagenome | isolation source: wastewater sludge | place: USA: Moscow, Idaho | reverse complement strand
CTCTCCCCTCTATCTAATCGTTCTTTAAGCGCGAGAATCTTCAGCTTCCCATCACTTTCAGAAATCAATTCATTAATTTTTATCAATATATGGCGTGCATGTGTTTGGTCTATAATGACTGTCGGTGTTTCTTGAGTACGCCTGCCCAGTAATTTGAAGATATGAAAACCGTTCGGGCTTTGCACGATGGATGTGATTTCACCTGGTTGCAGCGTTTCTAGCATTTGAGCAAAATCCGGCCCCATTTGAGAAATTGGGCGCCATTCAATGATGCCACCATTCTTTGCATCCGCTGCATCAGAAAATTCCGCAACTACCTGAGAAAATTCGACACCTTCTCTCAGTTTTGTCAACGCCATCTCAGCACGTTCAGCTCTTTGCTGAATCTGATCTGAGTTCATATTTTCCGGCACCAGGATTAAAATATGCCCAAGTCGATATTCATCATCGCCCTCCGCCGATGCTTTCTGCGTCTGCAGGAAATTATCCACCTCTCCTTCTGTAACATTGACCTGATGGTTAACTTCACGCTCTTTAAGTCGCGCTATAATCATTTCTTCCCGGATTTCCTCGCGAAACTTGTTATAGCTGATACCATCATTCTCCAGTACAGCATGAAATTCAGGTAAGGTCAGTTGATTATCGACGGCAATGCGATTAATAGTTTCATCTAATTCAGTTTCAGCGACCGATAAACCGACTTCCTGGGCATGTTGAATCTGTATGCGTTTTGTAATAATGGACTCCAACACCTGCTCTTCTAAAGTGTGTTGATCCGGTATTTGCAACCCTTGTTGCTGCATCCGGCCGATAGCTGTTTTTATTGCTTCATCAAGCTCATATCGAGTAATGGCGTCCTCATTTACAACAGCAACTATATGATTAATCGGTATAGCTACCGGAGCAAACGCCAATTCTTGTGCGGTAATTTGGGCTGGCAAGAAAACAAACAGTATCAGGACTATCCAAAAATCTTTTCTTTGAAGCATAGAATGATGATACGTGATGAGTGCGATATGCAAAACCAATGATTAGTGGACGCTGGTGTATCCAGGAATTGTCTGCTGTAATACTTGCAGCGGATTGTTACCAAGCCCCATCAATCCTTTAAGCTCCAGCTGCAAAAAGAATGCTGTCGTTGTTGTTTGTGTTGCCGTCGTCAGTCGTTGCAATACAACCCTTAAAGCCCAGCAGCAAGAACTGTATTCAAGTCCCGCCAGACCCGCCAAAATTTTTTCGTCGTTTAACGAGTAATTGACCCGTGAAACACCACGCCAACCTCCATAAATCGGCCACTGTACCGATGTATCAACCTGTTCAATCGACGTATCGACTTGTTCACGTACGTCACGTGTAAAACGATAGCCAAAATTCAGTACTTTCCCAGGCTCCGGTTGATAGCTAACACCGCTACGGACCTTTTCAACGATTCCTCTGGATTGATCTATCTGAATATTGGAATCCGTACTGATATCCTGTGTTAAGCGGCCTGATATTGCAGCAATAAAATCTGATTTTCCACTGGTCACCTGCGGCGGCAATAACTGAATTCTGGGATCAGTGAAATTCACCATCTGACCGACAGCCAGTCGCAAAAATTCGACGCCTGTCTCTTTATCAACAAAACGTGATGTAAGTGCTGCTACACCACGGTTAGCATCGTTAATACGATCGCCACCACTGAATCTATTTTCAGTCAATATCTGCGCAAAACTGAAGTCATTGATTGCCGAATCAAAATTCGGCAAATAATCTTGATTGCGGTACGGTGCATAAACATAGAATAAACGCGGCTCAAGCGTTTGGATAACGCTTCTGTCGCCAAAATTGAATTGACGATCAAATGCAATCCCACTATCCAAACTCACAATAGGGACCGTGCGATCCACGTTTTCACCTTTGGTATCCACTGGTGCAGCTAGATTGTAATGCGTGTAATGCAAGCCAAACTTGGGTGTGATATAGCCATATTCGTTACGTAATGGCGCACTGACACTAGGATAAAAAATGGAACGATTTCCGTCGACAAGCGTTGGGTGATAAAAATTCGTCCAGCTACTTTGCAGTTCAAAATCCAATTTGCCAACATTATACTTAGCCGCATTCACAGCAAAATGTGGCAGCCTCTCATAAGGCGACACAATTAGCGCAAAGGGATCCTGAATGGTCTGAAATCGTTGCGCAAATCCGGTAAAATTCAAAACACCATCTGTTCCCAATCTACCGTTATAGTTGACTCCACCCTGTTGTGACAAATTAACCAAACTGGTCTGCGCCAAATTGGGTGTCAGCTCACGAAAATAACGATCATCCGAAACCGCGTTGTAATTCATAAAGCCCTGCCAGCCTTTTCCAATATTTTGCGTGTGTGTAAATAAAACACCCCAGCGGGTTCGATTTCTGTCGATATCCTGCGGCAAAATATCAAACAACAAATGCCCATTCATATTGTTATTGCCGATATACCGAAATTCATTACTTAGCAGAAAACCACGCTCAGTCATAATTCGCGGTGTTACTGTCGCATCAATATTCGGTGCAATATTCAAATAAACTGGCAAACCCACATCAAAACCGGTTCTAACGTTATAGCCTGCAACAGGTGCCAGTAAGCCGGTTTTGCGTTTACCGCTATAGGAAAAATCCAACCAAGGTGAATACAATATCGGCACATCTTTAAACACCACACTGACATGCCGTGCAGTACCGACCTCTTTCTTGTTATCAATTTTTAGTTCTTTGGCACGCAAATACCAATCATGGTTCCCTTCCGGGCAAGCAGTATAATTGGTATCTTTAATCCGGTAATTATCTTTACCCTCGAACAACAAAATATCACCTGCACCACGCCCCTTACCTTCTTTCATTGAGTAACGGGGTTCGGTTAAATGACCCTCTTCGGTCTGCAGATTAATTTCAAGTTGTTGGCCTTGCAGGATATCAGTGGGTCGTTCCAGACGCACATTTCCTTCAACTTCAGCGTCTTCCGTTTGCTGATAATATTTCATCCGGTCTGCGGTGAGAACATTATCACCATGATGCAATTCTGCATTTCCAGTCGCTTCAATTTCCTGCTTGTAATAGCCAGTAATTTTGTCAGCTTCAATCGATACCGGTTTTTTCTGCGGCTTTATGATCGGTTTTTGCTCGTTTTCTAATTTGACGACGGATGATTCATTACTCCAACACGTCAGCGGTAAACCAAGCAAGATCAGAAAAAGTATACTTCGAATAATTCGTCTCATCATTCTGCTGTTAGTTCAGGAAATCCTGGTGGAGTTGATTCAATTGTTCGTTTTTCCTTTTGTCTTGATTCATGCGCCAGAATCATCTCAATATTTAGCAAAAATGGTCATTTGAATTATTAAGCATTGTACTATTTCTTTTAACAGGTAATCCATCAAAAAACAGAATAATAATTCAGCAAGATAGTCTAATCGCAATTATGATTCATGAAGCCCAAAACAAACCACCCTCGCCATGCACAGCACAACCTGCAAATAATTCAGTTTCAGCAATTCTTTCAAATACAGTCGAAAAAATGGTAAAAAATTGCAAACATAACTATTCTCTACAGTTGCAACCCATATCTTTTATATGCATTTCGGGCAATCGCCAGAAATGCATATTCACGGTCAATGACAGAATGATTTGTCAAATTTTTCACAGCAAATCAAATTCCCAGTTCTTGCCATATCATATCGACTCGTTTCTTGGTTGCAACATCCATCACAATCGGCTTACCCCACTCCCGGTTTGTCTCGCCAGGAAATTTATTCGTCGCATCCAGTCCCATCTTGCCGCCCAATCCCGAGATCGGACTGGCAAAATCTAGATAATCTATCGGAGTATTTTCAACCAGCAAAGTATCGCGCACCGGATCGACACGAGTGGTAATCGCCCATATCACTTCTTTCCAATCACGCACGTTAATATCGTCGTCGGTGACAATAATGAATTTGGTATACATAAACTGACGCAAAAAACTCCAGATGCCAAACATCACGCGCTTGCTATGTCCTGCATATTGCTTTTTCATACTGACTACCGCCATGCGATATGAACATCCTTCAGGCGGCAGGTAAAAATCGGTGATTTCCGGGAATTGCTTTTGCAATAAAGGCACGAATACCTCATTCAATGCCACACCAAGAATCGCGGGTTCATCAGGTGGTTTGCCGGTATATGTGGAGTGATATATCGGGTTGCGCCGCATCGTGATGCGATCGATAGTAAATACCGGAAAAATTTCCTGCTCGTTATAGTAACCCGTATGGTCGCCGTAAGGACCTTCCAAAGCGGTTTCACCGGGATGAATCACGCCTTCCAGCACAATTTCTGCAGTAGCAGGCACCTGCAACGTATTGCCGATACATTTGATCACTTCAGTTTTAGCACCGCGCAATAATCCTGCGAACTGGTATTCGCTTAAGGTATCCGGCACGGGCGTTACCGCACCTAAAATAGTCGCAGGATCGGCACCTAAAGCTACGGCTAAGGGATAGGGTTTATCCGGATACAGCATGCTGAATTCACGATAATCCAGGGCGCCTCCCCGGTGTGCCAGCCAGCGCATGATGACTTTGTTAGAGCCAATGACCTGTTGACGATAAATACCCAGATTCTGTCGTGTTTTGTTCGGTCCACGGGTCACCGTCAGACCCCAGGTAATCAGCGGCGCGACATCGCCCGGCCAACAGGTTTGAATCGGTATTCGACTCAGATCGACGTCATCACCCTCCCACACAATCTCCTGACACGGTGCGCTACTCAATTCTTTTGGCGCCATATTCAGCACTTGCCTGAGCACCGGCAATTTATCCCAGGCATCTTTCAAACCTTTTGGCGGATCAGGTTCTTTTAAGTAAGCTAGTAACTTACCTACTTCGCGCAACGCCTCGACTGATTCCTGCCCCATGCCGAGCGCAACCCGCTTCGGTGTACCGAATAAATTGCCCAGCACCGGCATGCTATGTCCTTTGGGATGTTCAAAGAAGATTGCCGGACCTTGCGCTTTCAGGACACGGTCGCAGATTTCCGTCATTTCCAATACCGGATCAATTTCCGTTTGAATACGTTTCAGTTCGCCCATCACTTCCAGCTGCGCCAGAAAATCGCGCAAGTCTTTATATTGCATAAAAAATCCTTAATGCTGAAAAATCAAGAAGTCGAGTCCGATCCCGGCAAACACCACCATGCCCACCCAGTTATTGTGCAAAAATGCCTTAAAACACAACGCCCGCTCGCGGTTACGAATCAATGTGTACTGGTATGCGATCAACCCCGCAGCAACCAGCAATCCAGCATAATATGCCAGATTCATCTGCTGCCACTGGCCGATCCCAATCATAATCACGATAAAACAAACATGGCATACCATCACACCCAACACATCAAACTGACCCAAAGTAATCGCCGAAGTCTTGATGCCGATTTTCAGATCATCCGGCTTATCGACCATGGCGTACGCCGTGTCATAGGCAATTACCCAAAATAAATTGGCCAGCATCAAGATTCCGGCAAGCGGTGGCAGGCTATCCGTTTGCGCCGCAAAAGCCATTGGAATACCAAAGCTGAATGCGATTCCTAAAAAAGCCTGCGGCATTGCAAAAAAACGCTTAGTAAACGGATACGATCCGGCCAAAAAAAGTGCCGGCACGGACAGCAGAATGGTTAGTTGATTCAAAGGCAAAATCAGTAAGAACGCGCATAAGCTTAATCCTGCCGCCAGCACCAAAGCTTCTTTGGAACTGACGCGGCCTGTCGCCATCGGGCGATTCTTAGTGCGTTCGACATGCGGGTCAATTTCACGATCAGCAAAATCATTGATAACACAACCCGCCGAGCGCATCAGCACGGTGCCCAGAACAAAAACAAACAAAATATGCCAATCGGGTAATCCCCTTGCTGCAAACCATAGCCCCCAAAGCATCGGCCACAACAACAACAAAATTCCAATCGGTTTGTCGAGCCGCATCAATTGTACGTAGGTTTTAATTCGATCAGAAATATTCACAATGGCAAATCCAAAATGGCTGGCAAAAATACCTCCGTTACTAAGATCGACTGGCCGTGTAACGTAAACAACGAACGCCTTGCCCATAGATTATGAGTTTTTTCTGGCAAACGAGCACAAGCCCGATCATACAAAAAATGACTGCGGCTTATTTTTTTAAATTCCAGCGGTGTGCGTTTGATTTTAGGATTGGTAAATAATACTGTCCCTAGAGATTTATTGCCCAGACCACTCAATCCTCGCCATGCACCGCGCAGGTCTTTATGCGCCACCACCGAATGCGCAAACACCACTGGCGTGTTGCCACAATAGAGATACACTTCTCGCACCATCGCCCATTCACTGGCGCGCAACCCCATCACGCTTTGTTCATCCTCATAAATTTTGCTGAGTGACTGAAAAACACGCTTGACACAAAACTTCTCACAACGATCCTGGATACGGCGCGTTAAAGATCCACTATCCTGCAACCAAACGCGGTAATGATATGGAATAGATGTCAATGCAGCACGCCATGCCAGTGGATGGGCTTTATTCATTGTGGCAAAACAAATAATTGGGATAATTGCATGATGAGTAATTTTGTACTACTACTGGAATCAGGCAAAGCCGCTCTAAAAATGGTTGGAACGGGATTATACAATAGTCTCAATGCCAGAATGATATAACCCATGAAAACCTTTGGGACGAGTCAGCTTGTCTGAACTAACGCTAAAGAGAGTAGCGTTATTAACATCCGATATGGGAAAAACAATTAAGCGCCGTGATAGAAAAACTTTGAACTGTACCCACTACACTTACAGGCCCGTGATGAACTATAGATGGATACTGCGTCCGCCATCCACTGCAATAATTTGCCCGGTAATATAAGGTGCATCAGCAATCAAAAATTGTACGGTTTTGGCAATATCATCCGGCTCACCACAGCGTTTGAGCAAAGTGCTGGCAATTATCTGTTCGCGCGCTGCTTCATCCGCCCATTCACCATCTTGCGGCCATAAAATCGGCCCCGGAGAAACGCCATTAACTCGCACTTCGGGTGCCATTTCTACCGCCAATGACTTGGTCAGTGCTAACAATCCACCTTTGGCAGCGTTATAAATCACATAGTTCTTCAACGGCCGCTCAGCATGAATATCCACGATATTCACGACACAACCTCGCTGCGCTTTCAAATACGGCGCCATTGCTTGGGTCAAGAAAAGCGGCGCCTGAAGATTGCTGCCAACAAGATCATCCCAGTCTTCCAGTGTGCATTGTGGGAGCAGTGTCGGGAAAAAGCTTGAAGCATTGTTAACCAGCACATCCAATTGCCCAAAACGGTTAACTGCTTTTTTCACCAATTCGGGAAATAATGCAATATCCAGCAAATTGGCCTGCACCAAAGCTACCGAATCAGCGCGTTGTTGATTCAACTCATCGTGCAATCGCTTGGCTTCTTCGAATGACGACCGATAATGCACAATCAATCTTGCACCCTGTGCATGTAACCTGCGGCAAATAGCTGCGCCCACTCGTTTCGCCCCGCCGGTAATCAAAATCACTTTCCCCTGCACGCACGCCCCTTTAAAAGTACTGCTACACTGTTTACCTTTGCAATTTACCACAAAGAATCTTTGTTGCTTATGTCTTTACAACCCACCTTCCCGCTCCCCAGTGAAATTGCACTGGCTCACAGTCACTCAGTATCGGCGCTGATTAGAGAACAGATTCTTGCTTCAGGCGGATGGATTTCTTTCGAGCAATTTATGAATCTAGCGCTGTATGCACCTGGAATGGGTTACTACAGCAGTGGCGCAACCAAATTAGGCAGTGCTGGAGATTTTGTCACCGCGCCAGAAATTTCTTCGTTATTTGGTCGCACTCTAGCACTCCAACTAGCGCAAATTTCCCCACAGCTTAAGCAAGCTGAGATTCTGGAGTTTGGTGCAGGATCGGGCAAGCTGGCGCTCGATATATTGCTCGAACTGGAAAAAACCGCTGTATTACCGCAAAAATATTTGATTCTGGAAGTAAGCACCGAACTGCGCCAGCGGCAACAAACGCTATTGACTAGCAAGGCACCCCACCTCATGCATCGCGTGGAATGGCTGGAGCAGCTACCCGATCCATTTAGCGGCATTATACTGGCCAATGAAGTGCTGGATGCAATGCCGGTGCATTTGGCCGTATGGCAGGATGATGCCATCTTAGAACGTGGCGTGATCTGGCAAAATAATCAATTCGCCTGGCAAGATCGCCTCATGCAGGATACTGATCTTTATGCAATTTGCAGTCAATTAACACCCTGTATTAATCCGGATAATCAATCAGGCTTTGAATATGTCAGCGAGATCAATCTTGCCGCCGCTGGTTTTATACGCAGCTTAGCCAAAATCCTCCAGCAAGGCGTTATTTTATTGATTGACTATGGATTTGGATGCAATGAATACTATCACCCTCAGCGCAGCCAAGGCACATTAATGTGCCATTATCGCCACCACGCCCATGACAATCCTTTTTATCTCCCCGGCCTGCAAGATATCACCAGCCATGTTGATTTCAGTGCGATCACGGATGCAGCGGTCGATAGCGACCTTTCACTTCTGGGCTATACGACCCAGGCCTTTTTTCTGATTAACTCCGGAATTACCCAAATTCTGGCACAAACATCCGTCGAAGATACTACCCGCTACTTGCCACAATCCAATCAATTGCAAAAACTGGTCAACCCTGCCGAAATGGGCGAATTATTCAAAGTTATCGCTTTTGGAAAAGAATTTACTGAACCGCTGATCGGGTTTAGCACTGGAGATATGAGTCGCTTGTTATGAAAATCCGATAAAGAACAGTTGATGATTGCTCTTATATTGACGCCCTCTCACAAGCGAAAAGCAAGAATTAAATGAGCTAGAAGTTTTAATTGCACCAAACTGACTAAGTAAATATCAAAGTGAGTTTCACAAACTAATGCAGAATCTGGTCGTTTTAAAAGAGACCAGTCAGCATTCCGCGCTGTTCCCACATATTACCGTTAGATTGGGTTAAAATAGACGTCTATGAGTAATTCATCTGTTCCAGAACATATTATAAGACCGGAAATTCTTGCACTCTCTGCGTATCATGTTCCTCCTGCTGCAGGCATGATTAAATTGGATGCGATGGAAAATCCTTATCCGCTATCGCCGGAACTGCGTGACGAAATTGCACAACTGACTGCAAATGCGCCTGTTAATCGTTATCCTGATGCCAGCGCGGCTTTGCTTAAACAAAAATTACGTCAGACCCTGGAAATTTCCGATGACATCGATATTCTGCTCGGCAATGGATCGGATGAAATCATTCAAATTATTGCGATGGCGGTAGCCAAGCCCGGTGCAGTACTTATCAGCGTAGAGCCCTCTTTCGTAATGTTCCGGATGATCGCTACATTCGCGAATATTCAATATGTTGGCGTGCCTTTAAAACAGGACTTCTCGTTGGATCTGGACGCCATGTTGGCTGCAATTGCTAAATATAAGCCTGCTGTCATCTTTCTGGCTTACCCCAACAATCCGACTGGAAATCTATTTGATCACGCGGAGATCTTAAGCATCATACAAGCTACTGCTGGTATTGTCGTAATCGACGAGGCCTATCAAGCTTTTGCTGATGCCAGTTTTATCAATGAATTAGCTCAATATCCCAATCTATTGTTGATGCGCACGTTATCCAAATCAGGATTGGCTGGTTTAAGATTAGGATTATTACTGGGAAGAACTGAGTGGTTGGAACAACTGGAAAAAATGCGCTTACCTTATAACATTGGCATAATGACGCAAATAATTGCTGAGAAAGTATTACACCACACTTTAGTTTTGTCAGAACAAGCGGAAGCCATCAAATCAGAACGCACAAAAATGAGTACATTTCTTGCTACAATAGATAATATTAAAGTGTATCCTTCGAAGGCTAATTTTATTTTGTTTCAAATCCATGCGGCCACGCAAATTTTTCAAGCACTGAAACAACACAAAATATTAATCAAAAATTTAGATGGCACCCACCCTTTATTAGAAAACTGTTTACGTGTAACTATAGGTACACCGGATGAAAATTCTCAGTTTTGTTCAACATTACAAGCCATACTGAGTAAAACAGTTTAAAATCAGATTTAAATTCGTTATCTTACTCAAGATTTCTTCCTATGCGCAGAGCACAAGTTATTCGTAACACACTAGAGACTCAGATCAATATTAATCTGAATTTGGATGGAACAGGTAAATCTACTCTGGAAACCGGAGTGCCATTTCTCGATCATATGCTTGATCAAATAGCTCGTCACGGCATGATCGACCTTGAAGTGATTGCTAAAGGCGATTTACATATTGATGCACATCATACCGTTGAAGATATCGGCATTACTTTAGGTCAGGCACTGACGAAAGTAGTAGGAGATAAAAAAGGATTGCGCCGCTATGGTCACGCCTATGTGCCACTTGATGAGGCGTTGACACGTGTAGTCGTGGATTTATCAGGTCGACCAGGGTTGGTATTTAATGTTGATTTTACCCGTGCGCACATTGGTAATTTTGATGTCGATCTGATTCACGAATTTTTCCAGGGACTAGTAAATCACGCCTTGATAACTTTGCATATCGACAATATATCTGGAAGAAACGCGCATCACCAGGCTGAAACTACATTTAAAGCGTTCGGACGGGCATTACGTATGGCCATTGAGCTTGACCCAGCAGCGGTCGGAATTATCCCATCCACCAAAGGCACTTTGTAAGCATTTTTTTCAAAAAAATCATTGTATGACTGATATCGCAATTGTAGATTATGGAATGGGAAATCTGCGTTCCGTTCACAAAGCATTAGAACATGTTGCTCCTACTTTATCGATTGCAGTAACGGGCGATCCGGATATCGTGCGAAAAGCGAAGCGTGTCGTAGTACCTGGACAAGGCTCAATGCGTAATTGCATCCATGAGCTCGAGGCCCGCGGGATACGAGAAGCCGTAATAGAAGCGGCCACCCACAAACCCTACCTCGGTATTTGCCTCGGTTTACAAATGCTATTTGAAGAAAGCGAAGAAGGAAATGTCAAAGGCTTAAACATTCTGCCGGGAAAAGTAGTGCACTTTCCAGCCGCAACCATGACGTCATCGCAAGGACAGAAACTGAAAGTACCCCACATGGGGTGGAATCAAGTTTATCAAGCCATAAAACATCCATTATGGGAAGGTATCGCTGAAGATGCACGTTTTTATTTTGTGCACAGTTATTATGTCGACACTTCTGTTGGCGCATCCATCGCTGCGCAGAGCAATTACCCGTTTCCATTTACTTGCGCCATTGCACAAGATAATATTTTCGCGGTACAGTTTCATCCGGAGAAAAGTCAATCAGCAGGATTAACACTATTGAGTAATTTTACCAAATGGACACCGAATTTCTAAAATCAAAATGTAGTAAACTGACCTTTTTAATCAACTATTAATTCTGATTAAGCGATGCTGATTATTCCTGCAATAGATCTTAAAGACGGCCACTGTGTGCGACTAAAACAAGGGGTTATGGAAGACGCAACGATATTTTCCAAAGAACCTGGTGAAATGGCCGCACATTGGTTAAGCCAAGGTGCTCGTAGGCTCCATCTTGTCGATTTAAACGGTGCATTCGCCGGAAAACCAAGAAATGAAGCTGCGATCCTTGAAATTGTTCAGTCTCTCGATGACCAGATACCCATTCAATTGGGCGGAGGCATTCGCGATCTTGATACAATCGAACGTTATCTTGACGATGGCATTTCTTATATCATCATCGGCACTGCAGCCATCAAAATACCCGGTTTTCTGCAAGACGCCTGCAACGCTTTTCCAGGGCAGATTATGGCTGGGCTGGATGCAAGAGATGGCAAGGTGGCGGTTGATGGCTGGTCCAAAATTACTGGCCATGATGTCATTGATCTAGCCAAAAAGTTTGAAGGTTATGGAGTAGAAGCAATTATTTACACGGATATCGGCAGAGATGGCATGCTCAGCGGCATTAACATTGAAGCAACTATCGAATTAGCCAGAGAACTCACCATACCGGTTATTGCCAGCGGCGGCATTACCAATATCAGTGATGTTCAGAAATTGTGTGAAATCGAATCCGAAGGAATTATCGGAGCCATTACTGGGCGAGCCATCTATGAAGGCTCTTTGAATTTCAAGGAAGCTCAAGTTTTGGCTGATCAATTGAGTAAAGATAACGGTATCTCATAAAAGACCCCTCCTTTAGAAAATTAATACCGCGCATTTTACTTCTTTACCTACAATCGGCTTTTTACACTGATGAGTCTCGCAAAACGTATTATTCCATGTTTGGATGTAACAAATGGACGCGTGGTTAAAGGTGTTAATTTCGTTGAACTGCGTGACGCAGGCGATCCGGTGGAAATTTCTCGCCGCTATGATGAGCAAGGCGCCGATGAGCTCACTTTTCTAGATATTACAGCCAGCTCGGATAATCGTGACCTAATTCTGCACATTATTGAAGATGTTGCCACGCAAGTATTTATTCCTTTGACAGTTGGTGGCGGCGTACGACAGGTTGATGATGTGCGCCGCTTGCTAAATGCCGGTGCTGATAAAGTAAGCATTAATACATCGGCGATTCTAAATCCGCAACTGATAGCTGATGCAACCGGGCATTACGGCGCTCAATGTATTGTGGTGGCAATTGACGCCAAACAAGTGAATTTGCCCGATAGTCCACCTCGCTGGGAAGTTTTCAGCCATGGAGGACGCAAAGCAACAGGCATTGACGCTGTGGAATGGGCAATAAAAATGCAATCTCTCGGTGCCGGTGAAATTTTACTTACTAGCATGGATAATGATGGTACGCGTGGTGGTTTTGACCTTTCTTTAACCCGCGCAGTATCCGATGCTATCGATATACCCGTGATCGCCAGCGGTGGCGTCGGCAATCTGGATCATCTGGTTGCTGGCATTCTGCAAGGACATGCAGATGCCGTATTGGCAGCCAGCATTTTTCATTATGGCGAATTCACCGTCCAACAAGCAAAACAATATATGGCACAGCATGGCATTGAAGTGCGGTTATAATGCTAGAATTAAAGCGAGTTGATAAATTTAACATTACAAGTATTGCTATTTTATGCCTCCTGATATCTGGCTTAGCAGAATTAACTGGTCCGAGGACGGATTGATACCAGTCATCGCGCAAGAGGTAGAGAGCGGCGCCGTTCTTATGGTTGCGTGGATGAATCGAGAAGCACTTAAGTTGACGGTAGAAAAAGGTGAAGCAGTATACTGGTCACGTTCACGCAAAAAACTCTGGCATAAAGGTGAAGAGTCTGGTCACATTCAGAAAATAAAAGGCATTTTTCTTGATTGTGACGAAGATGTATTACTTCTTATTGTAGAACAAATCGGTGGAATCGCCTGCCACACTGGCAGACACAGCTGTTTCTTTCAGAAATTAGAAGGTACTAGCTGGATTTCTAATGCGCCTGTTATCAAAGATCCTGATAAAATCTATAATAAATGAATGACATAACTATTCTTAGCCGCCTAGCACAAACTATTGAATCACGCAAATTGGCTGAGACAAACAGCTCTTATGTAGCTAAACTGCTTCAGGGTGGACAGGATAAAATACTCAAGAAAATTGCTGAAGAATCTGCTGAGACTATCATGGCATCTAAGGATGGCAATACTGATCAGATTATTTACGAGATCGCAGATTTATGGTTTCATTGTATGATACTACTCTCTTTCCACAAACTCTCACCCGACGATGTATTAAAAGAATTGGAAAGGCGTGAAGGCGTATCAGGCATACAAGAGAAAGCCTCAAGAACTTCGGATTAAATTATGGAAAATTGTATTTTCTGCAAAATTGCAAGAAGAGAAATACCTTCCGACAAAATCTACGAAGACGAAAATCTTCTTGCCTTTAATGACATAAACCCTGCTGCTCCCATCCATTTCTTATTAATTCCTAAACTGCATATAGATTCGCTCAGCGATGTTCAAGACATTCATCAGCCTTTGCTTGGAAAAATGCTATTATTAGCTCCACAACTGGCAAAAGAACGGGGATGTGAAAATGGTTTCCGCACTATCATTAATACTGGCCCGGCAGGCGGGCAAGAAATATTTCATTTACATTTCCATATCATCGGTGGTCGGGATCGTTTGCCTGGAATGATTCACTCAGGTTGAACCAGTTCTGTTCCATTTAATAGGAGGAAGCAATGGGTACATTTAGCATTTGGCATTGGATTATTGTACTGGCTATTGTCGTTCTGGTATTCGGAACAAAGAAATTACGTAATCTGGGTGGCGATTTGGGAAGCGCCCTGAAAGGCTTCAAAGAAGGAATGAAAGAATCGGAAACCGAAAATCCAGACACCACATCCGCCAATAAGACAGTTTTAGAGGTTACTACCAACAAAGAAGCTGCTCCCAATAACATGAAAGATAATAAATCAGGCACCGAAATGGGAAGCAGCGCATCGCAGCCAACGGGTGTTAATAATCAGACCGACGACGCAGAATTCAAGGAAAAAACTCAAACCAAAACCTGAGAATCAAATTGTATATTAACTACTGTGTCTGGTTTTGATCGAATTCCTATTCATTCAATTTCAATCAACGAGACAACATGTTTGATATCAGCTTCATGGAGTTACTGATCATTTCTATGATTGCTTTGATCGTGATCGGACCTGAACGGCTGCCGGTTGTTGCTCGAACAATAGGTCATTTGTACGGGCGTTGCCGTAATTTTATGTATGGTATCCGAACTGATATTCATAATGAAATGCGCATGGAAGAACTCAAGAAAATGCAATCCTCTGTGCAAGACACAGTCGACTCACTTGAAAGCTCAGTTCAACAAAGTGTAGAACAACTGAAAACCACTATTACGAATGATGTCCAGACTGAGGAAAAGTCACCCAAAGACTTGGCAGCGCCTCAATCGCAGTTAAAATCACGGCAATCAAAGCTAGACGACAATAAAACCTCGCGCACTACTGATGCTGATGCACAAAAAAAGAAATAGTAATCTGCAGTGTATTGATTGGAAACTCATCGACACTTTTTCACATTGTTGATCCCACAACTTTTAATAAAAAACCATGCTTGAAGGTTCGTTCCTATCTCATTTAGTGGAATTACGTACCCGGATGATACGTATACTGGGTATGCTCCTGCTTGGCTTTATTCCCTGTGCTTTTTTTGCACGAGAACTGTATACCATTCTGGCACAGCCATTACTGGAGAAGCTCCCGCTAGGTGGTCAAATGATAGCCACGGATGTAGCGACACCTTTTTTTGTACCCATGAAAGTTGCCATGATGATGGCCTTTGTCATTACATTGCCACATACCTTATATCAAATATGGGCTTTCGTTGCACCTGGACTCTATTCCAACGAAAAACGCATGGCGTTGCCTTTAGTTATTGGCACCAGTCTGTTGTTCTTTGCTGGTATGGCATTCGCATATTTTGCCGCACTGCCGGTGGTATTTGAGTTTATTACTTATTTTGCACCGGAAGGTGTAGCAGTAATGACAGACATCAGCAAATACCTGAGTTTTGTTTTGTCCATGTTCATGGCTTTTGGAGTCACCTTTGAAGTACCCGTCTTTGTCATCGTTTTAGTTAGAGCAGGCGTAATCACTATTGAGAAACTCAAAGAAATACGCCCTTACGTAATTGTCGGTGCATTTATCATTGCTGCCATTTTCACACCCCCTGATGTTATTTCACAATTTATGTTAGCAATACCCCTGTGCCTTCTCTATGAAGTAGGAATATTCATCGCAGCATTGATGATCAAGAAGCGTAACCGGGGAATTCATTCAGACACTTCACCTGAATCTAAGCAAGCCACTTCAGAGCAAAAAGACAGCTCAAAAGATTAGATTGATAATATACATGTCGGCAAACATTATGTGCTGACAGAAATCATAATAAAATGAAACCATCCCGATCTCGTTTAATCTAAAAATTGTAAATTGATTGTGATCTGTATCTTGAAGGAGATTGGCGATGTCAAACAAACACCATGCTATTGATTTAAAAGCATTGGCTATTGCGATGAGTCTTGTTGCAGGCGCATCCTATACTGGCTTTGTCTTCCCACAAGCAACGAATATTGAGCATAACTATCCATTGCCACCAAGGGCTCAAAATCTGGCGCCCCAATCTTTACCAGAAACTCCACCAGATTTAAACAAACCGCGAAGAACCATTCATCGAATTGGCACAGCAATTAGCGCACCACGAAACAGTGTCAGTATCAAAAGTACCGACGCTGGAGCTATTCGTCGGCAGCCGACAGCATCAGGGTGCGCTAACTGTGGAATTATCAATTCCATTAATAAAATCGGACAAGGATCTAGCATGAATGCGATAGCAGGTGGAATTGTTGCCGGAACTGTCGCTCGGGAGATCATTCGCCAAACCCCTCATTTTCCTCCGCATGGCACAGATCATCCGCAAGTCATTGGTGGCAATCATGAAGGAAATATCGCTTACCCTGGGTATCAGCATCAGATCGGGATCACTCTAGATGATGGCAGACAAGCAATTATCGCACTTCCTGAAGGAGCAAGCTTTCAGCAAGGAGATAGAGTGAAATGGGTTGACGGAACATTAGTGCTAGATCGCCAATAGCCAAACTCATAGGAAAAATATTGAATACATCCACCCTCAGACAAATTGAATTGCCTATCGAAGGCATGACATGTGCTGCCTGCGCCGCGCGGATAGAGAAAAATCTAAATAAACTCTCGGGCGTTCAAGCTTCAGTCAATTTTACCAATGAAAACGCATATGTGAATTATGATGCAGACCAAGTAAACGCCGGCACGCTGATTAATGCTATTGAGCATGCCGGTTTTCACATCGCGCCAAGATCGGTGCAGCTGCAATTGCACAAAATGACCTGTGCAGCCTGTGCCGGGCATATTGAGAAGGCATTGAACAAACTACCCGGCGTCACGGCCACTGTCAATGTCGCGACAGAAACCGCCAAAGTCAATTTCATCCCAGGCTTGGTAACTATCGACAACTTAATTGATGCGGTCATCAAAGCAGGTTATGAAGCCAACCAAATCAGTGATTCCGGCCATGCCGAAGAAAAAGCACGGCGCCAGGCTGCCTATCAAGCTGAATTACGCTTATTCTGGATTTCAGCTATCCTCACATTGCCATTAGTGCTTCAAATGGGCGCTATGTTTTCTGGCCATGAGATGGACATGCTTCCACACGAGTTGCAATGGTTATTGGCTACTCCGGTACAGTTCTGGATTGGACGCCGCTTTTATGTTGGTGCCTGGCATTCCCTGCGTAGCGGCGGTGCCAATATGGATGTGTTGGTAGCATTAGGTACTAGCATGGCTTATTTTTTTAGTGCTGCAGTCACCCTATTTGGATTGGATCAACATGTTTATTTTGAAGCCAGCGCGGCCATAATTACCCTTGTTTTACTGGGTAAATTAATGGAAGCGCGCGCCAAAGGAAAGACATCTGAGGCCATCGAGGCATTGATCAAGTTGCAGCCTAAAACAGCACGCATTGAGCGTAATGGAGAGATCCTCGAAGTGCCTGCAAGCAGCTTGCAGGTCAATGATATCTTTATTGTGCGCCCCGGTGAAAATTTACCCGTCGATGGGGTTGTAATCGAAGGATCTTCCAGCATTAACGAATCCATGCTAACTGGCGAAAGTTTGCCCGTTGACAAAGAGGTTGGCGCAAAAGTCTTTGCCGCCACGATGAATCAGCAAGGTCTACTTAAATGTCGCGCAACCAGTGTCGGCACACAAACCCAACTCGCCGCGATCATCCATCTGGTCGAAGAAGCCCAAGGATCTAAAGCACCGATACAACGCATGGCCGATACTATCTCGGGAATTTTCGTGCCTGTTGTCGTGGTGATCAGCATCGTAACTTTGGGAATAACTTGGTGGTTAACTGGCAGCTTTGTGACGGCTCTTATCAATGCAGTCGCAGTCTTGGTCATCGCTTGTCCATGCGCATTGGGTTTAGCAACGCCGACTGCCATTATGGTTGGCACAGGACGTGGTGCACAGATTGGCGTCCTGGTGAAAAATGCAACAGCACTAGAGCATGCCGAGAAAATTCAAACACTCATAATCGACAAAACCGGTACACTTACCGAAGGCAAACCTGAAGTTACCGACATCGTAGCATCGGGATCCGTTAGCAAGCAGGATTTGTTGCAAATTGCAGCTTCCCTGGAACAAGGCTCCGAACATCCGCTGGCACGCGCTGTGATTGATTGTGCACAAAAAGAAAATTTGCAGCTTCAACCAATCAATAATTTTACTGCGATTACTGGTAGCGGCATTACAGCTCAATTACATGATATAAAATATCTGCTAGGCTCTCCAAAATTTCTAGAACAGCACGACATCGTCATTGATGAGCAACAAATCTGTAGCTTGCAAACCGAAGGAAAAACCGTTATTGGTGTTGCCTCCGTTACTCAAGACGCTGGTAAAGTACTTGGTTATTTGGCTATTGCAGATCAACTGCGCAGCACCTCCCTTGAAGCAATCAAACAGTTGCAGTCCATGGGAATTGAAGTCATTATGTTAACCGGCGACAACAGTGTAACCGCAGAGACAATTGCCAGGCGTACCGGCATTACGCAATTTCGCGCTGAGGTATCGCCACAGGATAAAGCCGCAGAAGTAGAAAAAATAAAAGCCAGTGGAAAATTCACGGCAATGGTCGGCGATGGTATTAATGACGCACCCGCGCTAGCTGCTGCGGATGTCAGTTTTGCCATTGGTGCCGGCTCGGATGTCGCGATTGAAGCTGCCGACATCACTTTGATTCGCAATGATCTGACGAGTGTCGTTGATGCCATTTCTCTGTCACGTGCCACACTTCGAAAAATTCGCCAGAACCTATTTTTTGCCTTTATCTACAATACGCTGGGAATTCCATTGGCAGCCATTGGCATGCTCAATCCGGTCATTGCCGGTGCCGCTATGGCTATGAGTTCTGTTTCGGTAGTCACCAATTCACTACTATTGAAACGTTGGCACACCAATCATGAATAATCTTTATTAGGATAAATACGATGCAAACTGCCACTAGCCTAATAAACGGCATGACCTGCATGGGTTGTGTTAACAGTGTCAAAACAGTTCTCAATAACCTGTCAGGAATACTCCAAGCGGAAGTAACCCTCGAACCTGCGCAAGCGACCATCCAATATGACTCGAACAATATTAATGTCGATCAAATTAAAGCAGCTATCGTTGATGCGGGCTTTGAAGTGATGAATTGATAAAATCCATATCATTGAATCGCACCTGAAAAGCAGATAGTCAACGCCAGCTGTTTGCCATAGCACCACAGGCTATAAACAATTATTTTCTGCGCGTTTCTACCGCTGCGGCAAGCTGATGCAGCACTTGTTCGGTCGTATCAAAACCGATGCAACCATCCGTAATACTTTGCCCATAAACCAATTCTTCGCGTTTCTTGCCATCCACTTTTTGGTAGCCTTCAACCAAATGACTCTCGATCATCACACCGCAAATAGCACGGTTCCCATCTGCAATTTGCCCTGCCACATTAGCTGCCACTTCTGTTTGGCGATGGAAATCTTTGTGACTATTCGCGTGACTGAAATCAATCATTAATTGTGGGGGTAACTTGGCTTTTTGTAACTCTTCCACTGCAGAAGCAAGACTATCTGCATCATAATTTGGTTTAAGCCCACCGCGCAGGATAATATGACAGTCTTCATTGCCCTTGGTAGCAAAAATAGCTGTGTGCCCTTCTTTGGTAACCGAAAGAAAATGATGCGGACGAGAAGCCGCGCTGATTGCATCAATTGCAATATTCAAATTACCATATGTGCCATTTTTAAAACCGATCGGACAGGATACACCGGAAGCCAATTCGCGATGCCCCTGACTCTCGGTGGTGCGTGCGCCAATGGCTGCCCAACTGATCAGATCGGATAAATATTGTGGACTGATAAGATCAAGATACTCGGTTGCTGAAGGCATGCCAATCGTGTTTAAATCCAACAATAAGCGGCGCGCCATCCTAAGTCCCTTATTGATATGAAAACTGTTATCCAGATCAGGGTCATTGATTAACCCTTTCCAACCGATGGTTGTGCGTGGCTTTTCGAAATACACTCGCATCACGACATGTAACTGCTGCTTCAGTACCTCGCGCAAATGCTTCAAACGCGCTGCATATTCCAACGCTGCATCGACATCGTGAATGGAACAGGGACCGACAACGACCAGCAGCCGATCATCCTCACCATGCAAAATCTGATGCGTCGCCTTCCGCCCTGCGTAAACGGTTTCAGTTGCTATTTCCGTCATGGGATATTCGCGATGAAGCTCTACTGGCGGAGTAAGCTCGTGAACGCCGATAATGCGCAAATCATCGGTCTGGTATTTCATAGAAAAATCCTTTTTTGTGACTTACAAATATTTGAGGGTGAAGTTTCATTTTGTGACAAATCATGCCGAGCAAGAAAACAATACGTATTTTAACCTAAGCAAGAGATTTCATCAGAACATGCACTATTTTTTCGGAAATCTAAACCAAATGGTGGCTTCAAGTTTGAAGTGCAACTTTTACAAAGGCCTCATTTAATATTCGAATTAATTTGAAGTTCAAACCAACTACGCAAGTACATGCCCCATTACAGCAACATCTACTACTAAAAGAATAGTTAACAGGTTGCTGAAATTATCCGCGTGGCGGAAAGAAGGCAGGGGTGCGTTGTTTTCAGCAACCTGACAAGGTGAATGATTAGGTTCATCCAATCCAGAAAACTGTAGAACTATACAGCTACTGGAGTTCTTCGATAATTTGAATATGGTGAGCAGTATTGTAAGGAAATCTATTTACCTTCGACTAAGTTGCAAGAATTTGGATGTTTTATGCCCAATTCTTGTTCTGAACCGCCATTGCTGGCTGTTTGTTTCATCTTGTAACTAAATCTTAGGAGAATTATTAATGAAAAAACGTCAAAAACTTTTGGCTTCTTCCCTGGTAGCTGGCCTGATGTGTTGACGCTAACTCAAAACTGACCAGAAAAGGCTGTTTGTGCTAACTGAATTTTGACCAGGTAATCCACGTATCCTGCTTAATTTTTAAGCGGGGGTAAAAGGAGTGATTACCATGGTTATGTATGCAAAGATCCGG
>RRZU012935686.1_pt1 | contig 21220 bp, 19 predicted proteins | sample 2165561 | NCBI WGS metagenome assembly RRZU01 (sample SAMN10456909, study PRJNA506462) | wastewater metagenome | isolation source: wastewater sludge | place: USA: Moscow, Idaho | reverse complement strand
CGGTGAGCAGGGTGAGGATGCCGTGGCGACGGGTCAGCTCGAGCAGCTGCGGAAGGGCGGGGCTCTTGGTGAGCTCGACCCGATACTGCTGCGCGAAGCTCTCGTACCGCTCGGGCCGGTGGGCGAACCAGTCCCGTAGGCGAGGCGAGGGTGCGACCTCAGGCAGCCAGAGGTCGTGACCGAGGCGCGCCTTGGTCCAGCCACGTGGCCAGAGCCGATCGACGAGGATGCGCACGCCGTCGGCCTCCGACCACGGGTCGTAGATCCGCTTCACCCGGACCGCCGCGCCGGGCTCCTGTTGGCCGGGAAGGCAGGCGCCACTCGCGCCCCGGGTCGAGACGGTCGATTCGGGGGGCATCGGCACCTCGCTCGGGCAGGCGTCGAGATCGAGCCGCGGGGCCTCATTTAACATGGAAACAAGCATACTAATTAAGTCGATCGGAAGGAAGCCGCGGGATCTTGGTGGTCAGCGGCGCGCGACGGCCTGCGCGGCGACCAGCAGTTTGCGTGCGGTGGGCACCCGGGCGCGTCGGCTGAAGACGTCGTAGTCGTTGGCCTCGATGTGATGCAGGATCCGCGAGTACAGCACCCGGGCCGTCGACACGCAGCGGGCCGAGGCGCCGTCGAGCAGGGCGATCCCGTGGTCGGCGTGCCGGTAGAGCTGCTCGTTGCGAGCGATCTCGAACCGCATCAGGTTGCGCCACTGCGGCGTCACGACCCGCGCCGCCGGGTCGGCGCCGAACCGGTGCAGGTCTTCCTGGGGCAGGTAGACCCGGCCCCGATCGAGGTCCTCGCCGACATCACGCAGGAAGTTGGTCAGCTGGAAGGCGAGCCCGAGCGCGCGGGCCGGCTCACGCGCGGCCGCGCTGGAGGGCTGCAGGACCGGCAGCATCATCTCGCCGATGACGGCCGCGCTGCCGTCCATGTAGCGCAGCAGGTCCGCCCAGGTTTCGTATGCCGCGCAGCTCAGGTCCTGGCGCATCGCCCCGAAGAACCGGGCGAAGCACTCGTCCTCGAGGCCGCAGGCGCGGATCGAGGAGACGACCGCGGCCAGCACCGGCTCGGGCGACCCGCCTGCGGCCAGTGCCGACCAGAACCGGGCCTCGAATTCGTCCAACGCCGCCCCGGTCTGGGCCACCGTGCGGCCGGCGGCGTCGTCGACGATGTCGTCGGCGAGCCGGGCCAGGGCGTACACGGCATACACGTGCCGGCGGCGCTCCCGCGGCAGCAGCCGGGCGCCCCAGTAGTAGGTGGTGCCGTGCGCCCGGGTAATCCGCTGGCACGCGAGGTAACCCTCGCGCAGCAGGGCGGCATCATCGCCGGCCGCTACCCGGGCGCTCACCCGTCGCCCTGTCGGGATGGCTCGCCGGGCCGGTCGGGGATCGAGTCGTAGAGGGGCAGTTCGGCGCGCAGCGCGTTGGCCACCTGACCGGCCAGGGCCTTCTCGATGAGGGTGGCCACGAGGGGCACGGAAACGGTCAGGGTGACCGTCTGGGTCAGCCGAGCGCCCCCCGGCGATCCCGGCGCCCCCGGCAACCCCGGCGATGCCGGCAAGGCGCTCAACGACATCTGCGCCTCGGCGCTCGCGTGCACCCCACGGATGTCGAAAGACGTCGTGCCGCTGCCGGTGGCCCGTTCCCAACGCTCCCGCCGGGTGATCGTCGGCAACACCTGGGCGGCGGCCCGCACCCGCGCCGGCAGCCAATGCGCCGGCATCTGCGCGCTCGTCTCGATGACGATCTCGTCGTCGGTCACGACGTGTCGGTGCAGCCGACCGGCCAGGGTCGTGTTGATCGCCGTGCGTTCCTGCACGAAGGCCTGGTCCGTTAACAGCTCGAGGATCTGCCGCGGCGACCGGCCCAGATCGGCGGTCACCGTGACGTGTGTGGGCATGGCGCATTATCACCCGTCTGAGGCGGATCACCCGATGATCACCCCGCGCTCGGCCAGGTCGATCCGGCGACGGCGCGGCAGATGGGGGGGATCCGCCGGGTTAGGGTGACCCAACCTGCCACCGAACGACTGGAGTCGATGGATGAGGGGGCCCCGCAGCAGCACCTCGGAGCGCGCGACCGAACCGAGCGCGACGCTCGCCGAGGTGGAGCGCGAGCTCGATCAGGCTCTGGCCCGCCTTCGGGCCTGGGATGCCGACGACCTGCTGCCCTCGGTCCAGCGGCCCGGCGAGCTCACGGTGCAGCTCGTCGACGAGCTGGCCGTCCGGCTGCGGGCCGGCGGCAAGCGACTGCGCCCCGTCTTCGCCCTCTGGGGTTGGGTGGCCGCCGGCGGGCCACTCGCGAACGGCGGGGCCGCCCCCCGTGGCGGGCCCACGTACGGCTCCCGACGCACGCCCGTCGAGGAGGCCGCCGCGCTCGAACTGTTGCACCTCTTCGCGCTCGTGCAGGACGACGTCATGGACCGCTCCGACACCCGCCGTGGCCTGCCGACCATGCATGTCACCGCGGCGGGCCGGCACCGGGCCAACGGCGGGCTGGGCGACCCGGTGCTCTTCGGCGACAGCGTGGCCACCCTGCTCGGCGACCTCGCATTGGCCGAGGCGTCGATGCTCGTCGCGGCGGCGCCGGCCGCGGTGCGTGCGCTGTGGCGCCTGATGGTGGTCGAGTTGGTGCACGGGCAGCTCTGGGATCTCACCCAGGCCGCCTCACGGGAGCGGCGGATCGAGGTCAGCACGGTGATCGCCCGGTTGAAGACCGGCCGATACACGGTGACCCGGCCGCTGCAGCTGGGGGCCCTGGCAGCCGGCGCCGACCCGGCTCTGGTGGCGCGGCTGGGCAGCTTCGGCGACCGGGTCGGCGACGCGTTCGCGATCCGCGACGACATCCTCGGGGTCTGGGGCGACCCGGCGGCCACCGGCAAACCGGCCGGTGACGACCTGCGCTCGGCCAAACCCACCGTGCTGCTGGCCTTGGCCCAGCAGGCGGCCCCCGCCGACGGTCAGGAGATCATGCGCCGCTGCAATGCCGGCACCCTGGACGATGCGGGCGTGGCCGAGCTGCGCGAGCGGCTCGTCCAGTGGGGGGTGCGCGAGCAGGCCGAGGCGCAGATCGACCGATTGGTCCGCGACGCCGACGCGATCCTCGGCACGCTCGACATCGACCCGCAGGCGGCGGTGGCGCTGCGGGCCCTGGCCACGACAACCGCGTGGCGCAGCTCATGAGGGTCGCCGTCGTCGGGGCCGGCCTGTCCGGCCTGTCCGCCGCCTGCCATCTGGTCGGGGCCGGCCACGACGTGGTCGTGCTCGAGCGGGAGCCGATCCCGGGCGGCCGAGCCGGCACCATCACCGACGGCGGGTTCCGGTTCGACACCGGTCCGGTGGTGATGACCATGCCTGGGCTGCTCGACGACGCCCTGGCCGCGGCGGGCGCGACCGCTGCCCAGGTCGGGCTGACGATGCAGCGGCTCGACCCGGCATACCGGGCCGTGTATGCCGACGGCTCACAGCTGCGGATCCGCGATTCCACCGCGGCCACCCGGGCCGAGATCCTGGCCGCCTGCGGGCCCGGCGACGCGGCCGCCTTCGACCGGTTCGTGCCGTGGCTGGAGCGGCTCTACCGGATCGAGATGGAGCCGTTCATCGCGCGCAACTACGACTCGGTGTTCGGGCTGCTCAGCCGCCCCGGCGCGGCGGCGCGGCTGCTGCGCGAGGGCGGTCTGCGACGGCTCGGACCGTCGGTGGGCCGCTTCTTCCAGGACGATCGGCTCGCCCGGTTGTTCAGTTTCCAGGCCCTGTATGCCGGTGTGGCCCCGGCCGATGCGCGGGCCATGTTCGCGGTCATCACCTACATGGACAGCATCGCCGGGGTGTTCTATCCCCAGGGCGGGATGCGGGCCATCCCGGCGGCGATGGCGGCCGCGCTCTCCCGAGCCGGGGTTGACCTGCACTGCGGCGCCGAGGTCACCGAGATCCTGCGCCGCGGCGACGGGGCCGTCGCGGGTGTCGCGCTCGCGTCCGGGGACCGGATCGCCGCCGACGCGGTCGTGTGCACCCTCGACCTGCCGGTGGCCTATCAACGGTTGCTGCCGGATCTGCCGATGCCGCGCCTGCTGTCCCGCGGCAGCTACTCGCCGTCGGCGGTCGTCTGGCACGTCGGGGTCGCCGGCCGGCCCGCGGGCGGGATCGCCCACCACAACATCCACTTCGGGGCCGACTGGGACGGTGCCTTCACGGCCCTGATCGACCACGGCCGGCTGATGCCCGACCCGTCCCGGTTGGTGAGCGTGCCGTCGCTGTCCGACGACTCGCTGGCCCCGGCCGGGCACAGCACCCTCTATGTCCTGGAGCCGGTGCCCAATCTGGCCGGCACCGTCGACTGGTCTCGAGAGACCGGGCCGATGCGCGAGCGGCTGTTGGCCTTCCTGGAGGGCGCCGGATATCCCACCTCGATCCGGACCGAGCACTTCGTCGGGCCGCTGGACTGGCAGGCTCAGGGCATGCACCTGGGCACGCCCTTCGCGCTGGCGCACCGGTTCCGCCAGAGCGGACCGTTCCGTCCGGGCAATGTCGCCCGGGGCGTGCCGGGGCTGTTCTTCGCGGGCTCGGGCACCACGCCGGGTGTCGGGGTGCCGATGGTGCTGGTGAGCGGGCTGCTGGCCGCCCGCCGGGTGCAGGCCTACGCCACGGGCCGCCGATGACCGGCCCGGTGCCGCCGCCCGCCCGCCCGGCCCGCCGCTGGAGCTCGCCGCTGACCGTCTCCCGGCAGACCCCGCCGGCCCGGTTGGCCGGCACCTGGCAGCAAGCCCGCCCGGCGCGGATCGCCGCGTCGCTGGCCGATGCGCTGGGCCGCGACCCGGGCGGCTGGCTGGTGGCCGGCAGCTCCGGCGAGCTGGGCCGCACCACGAGCCGGGTCCGGGTCGTCGCCGGCGTCGAGCTGGTCCTGTGGCGCGACGGGCGCGGCGCCCTGCGCGCCGGTCCCGGGGCCTGCCCGCACCTGGGTGCCTCCCTGGACCGGTGCGACGTCATCGAGGGTCAGGTGCGCTGTCGCTGGCACGGACTGTCGCTGGGTGAGCGGGCGCGTGGCGACTGGGTGCCCTACCCGGCATACGACGACGGGGTGTTGCTCTGGGTGCGGCTGCCGATGCCCGGCGAGCGACCGCGTGACACGCCACACCTGCCGGCCCGGCCCGTGGCCGCGGCGTCGGTCGTCGGGGTCATCTCGCGCGGCGTCGACTGCGAGCCCAGCGACATCATCGCCAACCGGCTCGACCCGTGGCACGGCGCCTGGCTGCACCCGTACGCCTTCAGCGACCTGACCGTCGACGAGTCGGCCAGCTCGGTGGACCGGCTCGTGCTCGACGTGTCCTTCCGGCTGTCGCGGTGGGTCGCGGTGCCGGTGCGGGCCGAGTTCGCCTGCCCGGATGCCCGGACGATCTGCATGACGATCGTGTCCGGCGAGGGCGCGGGCAGTGTCGTCGAGACCCACGCCACCCCGATCACCGGCCCCGGCCGGCATCCGGCCCGCACGGTGCTGACCGAGGCGACCATCGCGACCTCCGACCGAACCGGGTTCGCCCTCGCCCGGCGGCTCTCCCGGGTCGTCGCCGCGGGGGTGCGGCATACCGCCGGCCGGCTCTGGGTGGACGACCTGGAGTATGCCGCGCGCACCTACCAGTTGCGCCGGCGCGGCCTGCCCCCGGCGTGACCGTCCACACCGGACGGGCGCCCTCAGTGGGCAGGCCAGAGCCGGCGGAGCCGGCCGGGCAGCGGCCCCAGGCGCGGGGTCATCGGCACGGTCCACAGGTCGTGTCCGGGCAGGCCCCACTCGGTCAGTAGCGCGTTGGCGGCCATCAGACCAGTAGTCGCGGCCCGCTCCATGAGCGCCACCGGATACGGGCAGCGGATCGCGTCGCCGGCCAGCACGATCCCCGGCGTTGGGGTCTCGACGGTCGGTCGCAATGCCCACGGCCGGGTCGAGGGCAGCGGGCAGTCCTGGCGCCACAGCCACTGCTCCGAGCGGGTCTGGGCGCCGGTCAACTCGGGATAGATCCGGTCCAGCTCGGCCCGCATCGCGGTGCGCAGCGTGGCCTCGGTCCAGGTGGTCCCCACGGCATACGCATGCAGTTCGACGACGCTGCCCCCATGCTGCTCGGACCAGTCGCGGGCGTGCCCCTCGAACCGCTCGACCAAGGACACGTTGTCGACCGGTCCGAACCCGCTCGTGCCGAGGAACGGCGGTCGCTGCGGCGCGGCTCGGCGATCGAGCCAGAGCCGCCACACGACGAATGGCGGTGACATGGTCAGCGCCCCAATGCGCTCCCGCCACGGCGGGTCGCCGACCCCGGCCGACGCCGCGATGACTCGCTGCAGGGCCGGCACCTCCGTCGCGAGCACGACGGCGTCGGCCGACTCCACGCCCGCCGGAGCGGTTCCGACTCCCGCGACCTCGGACCAGGTGACCCGGTGCCCTCCGCCGGCGGCGGCGCCGGTGTGGGCGTCGATATCGGCGGGCTGCACCTGCTCGACGGTGACCCCCGTGCGGATCTGCACCCCGAGCCCCCGCAGATACCCGGCCAGCGGCTGCCAGAGCACCTCGTCGTAGCCATCCCGAGGCACATCGAACAGCAGCCCCTCGGCGGAGCCGACGAAATACATGTGGAACATCGCCACGAGCTCTGCCCCGGAGAAGTCCTGGGGGTCGGCGAAGAAGCTGCGCGCGAAGACCTCCAGGGCCAGATGGCGGGCCGAGGGCGGGAAGCGCAGCCGGTCGAGCACGGTCGCGGCGCTCACCCCGTCGAGCTGGGAGTAGATCTGCGGGAACCGCACGTCGAGCAACCCCAGCGCCTCGCCGACGTCGACGTGCCGCAGGCTGCGCAGCGGGAAGCTCGGGCTGCGCAGCACGAACGCGGCCAGATTCCACGGCGGTGTCCGGGGGATGCCGGCGAACGAGTCGGTCGCCCGGCCCGCGAGCACCAGTGGATAGTCGGCCAACGGGGTCAGCGCCGACAGGGTCGGGTCGGCGCGGCGCAACAGGACCCGCAGGTTGTAGTACTGCCGGAAGAAGGCGTGGAATCCGCGGCTCATCGTCGCCGTGCTGCCGTCGGCCAGCTGCACCGGCCAGGACCGCACCCGGCCGCCCAGCTGCGCCTCCCGCTCCAGCACGGTGACTCGTATGCCGCGTTCGGCCAGCCCGCACGCGGCGGCCAAGCCGGCCACCCCGGCGCCGACGACGACGACGTGCGGCACCTGGCGGCCGCCGGCCCGCCGCGGCCCGGCCACCGCCGGGGCCGGATGCAGCACCGCGCGGCGATCCCGGCCGGGCCGATAACCGGATCGCGGGATGGTCACGGTGCTACCGCGACCAGCGTGTGGACGATCCCGTGCTCCCACCCGACAAACGTCGAGTGCTGCACCTGGCCGAACCCCGCCCGGGTCAGCCGAGCGGTGAGGGCGGGCACCGAGTCGAACTGTTGCACGCTGTCGCGCAGATAGTGATAGATCCGCACGTCACGGTCGGTGACGAAGGCGGTCGGGATGATCACCCCGCGGCATACCGCCTGCCAGATGAGGCTGGCCCGGCGCGACCCGGCGACGGAATACTCGTGGATCACCAGCGGGGCACCCGGACGCAGCACCCGCGCGAGCTCGCGCAGCAGCTCGTCGCGGTCGGGCACGTTGCGGACCAGGTATGCCGCGAACACGCCACCGACGCTGTCGTCGGCTCGCCGCCGCAGGTCGGCGACCGCGTCGGCACACCGGAACGACACCCGCTCGGGCCAGGTCTTGCGCTGCGCCTGGGCGATCATGCCGGCCGAGGCGTCGACGCCGCAGACTCCGGCCGCGGCATACCGGGCGCGTCCCAGCTCCTGGAGCAGGGCACGGGTCGAGGCGCCGGTGCCGCAGCCCAGATCCAGGACGAGGTCCTCGGCCCGGTCGGTGCCGGGCAGGCCTTGCACGAGTCGGCGGGCCGACCCGCGAAGCTGTCGGTGGTATCCGGGGCTGAGCGAGACCAACAAGTCGTAGTGCGGGGCGGCTCGGTCGAAGGCCTCGGCGAGCGGGGCACCGGGATGGGTCGGTCGGCTCATGAATCCCCTTCCGGGGCAGGATGATCGGGTTGCTCCGCAAGGTCGTCCCGAGTGTGGCGGACCCAAAGGATCAGGGTGAGGCAGACCATGGCGAAGCCGAAGCCGTAGTCCTCGACGGGCACGTCGAAGGGGAACCGCAGTCCGGTGATCTGGGCCGGGTGGTAGCTGACGATAGGCGCGGACAGCTTGGTCAGCCAGCCGTCGACGAGCGTCTGGAAGAAGAAGACGAGTGCCATCGCGCACCAGAACTGCCCGGTGCGCAGTAGCCCGGTGCGCCACCACCAGCGTTCCGCGGCGAGCACCCCGAGTACGGACAGCGCCGACAGGACGGTGTATTCAGGCATCGCCGGTCCGTTCGCCGAGCCCAGCGACGCGCGACTGCGGCGCTCTGTTGCCGCGGACCCGGCCCAACACTGTGCCGACCGCCTCATAGGTGAGCACCCCGCAGATCGGCACGACGAGGAAGAAGACCAGCTCCTCCACCGGGATCCCCGCCGGCAGCAGGATCCCGGTCGTGTAGCGATCGCTGTAGCTCCAGTGCCCCCGGACGATCCCCACCCAATCCCAGACGAGGAACACCAGCAGCATCGGGGCCAACGCCCGCAGCATCGACCGCCACCGCCGATACACCCGGGCCCGCAACACCAGCTCCAGCGGCAGGGTGATGGCCAGGCAGCCCGCCATGAGCAGCAGATATTGGTAGCGGTCGTCCATCACCCCTCCTGTGGCTCGATGCCGCGCACGCCGGCTGGTCCGACCGGGCGCGAATGCGTTTACCCTAACCAGATGTCGCCCGCCCCTGACCCGTCCGACGAGCTGGTCGTGCTGCTCGACGCGGCCGGGGCGGCGATCGGCAGCGCACGCAAGGCCGACGTGCACACCGCCGACACCCCCCGCCACCTGGCCTTCTCCTGCTACGTCCTCGACGCCCAGGGCCGGCTGCTGGTCTCGCGGCGGGCCCGGACCAAACGCACCTTCCCGGGCGTGCTGACCAACTCGGTCTGCGGCCACCCGGGCCCGGGCGAGGCACTGCCCGAGGCCGTGGTCCGCCGCGCCCAGGCCGAGCTCGGGCTGGAGCTCACCCCCGACGCGCTGCGCCTGGTGTTGCCCGACTTCTCCTACCGGGCCGAGATGGGCGGCATCGTCGAGCACGAGCTCTGCCCGGTCTTCCTCGCAACCGTGCCGGACAACCCACTCCTGCAACCCGATCCGCAGGAGGTGGCGAGCGTCGCATGGATCCCGTGGGCGGACTACCGAGACCAGGTGCTGGCCGGCACCCTCGAGGTCTCAGCGTGGTCCAGTGAGCAGGTGCGTCAGTTGTCCCGACTGGGTGGCGACCCCGGCGACTGGCCCGAGGCGGATGCCACCCTGCTGCCGCCGGCCGCGCGGGTCGGCCCCGGCGTCGATCGGGTCTGACGTCGAGGCGTTGGCGACCGGCAAGGCCAGCGAGCCCGAGGATGCGGGATGCCCGCCGGATCGCGCCCGGCCGGTAGCGTGTCGAGGATGCCCCAGGACCCAGGCATCCCGGAGCCGGCGCCGGACGCCGAACCCGCCCCGCCGCGCGCGCGTCCGGTGCGCTGGCGATGGGTGCGCACCGTCGATGACCAGTTGTTCGGCGTTGTCGCTCGCGCCCAGCCGGACACGCCCGAGGAGTTGCGCCGCCGCCAGGTGCGCAGTGCCGTCGTGCTCGGCGTGGGGGCGGCCGGGCTGGCAGCCAGCCTGCGGTTGGATCACGCCTCGCCGTGGTTCCCGTATGCCGCGCTGGCCGTCGCGCTGCTCTGGGCGGCGGGCGCGTGGTGGTCCGGTCGGTTGCACCTGGGCCGCATCCTGGTGGACGGGCGGTTGGAACGCCCCATCGTCCAACCGATCCTGCTGGGCCTCCTGCTGGTGGCGCTGTTCGTGGCGGGCGCCCATCTCACGGCGCTCGTCCCGGCGCTGGCCCAGCAGGTGCGCGACGTGCTCGGCTTCGCGCAGGCCGGGTCGGTCGCGCTGCTCACGGTGACCACGCTGCTCAGCGGCATCGCCGAGGAGCTGTTCTTCCGGGGCGGCCTATACGCCGCGATCCCGCCCCCGCACCAGGTCTGGGCGACGACCGGGCTCTACGTCGCGGCGACCGTGCTCACCGGCAACGTCATGCTCGCCTTCGCCGCGGCGGTGCTCGGTCTCGTCACCGGCCTGCAGCGGCGCGCCACTGGTGGTGTGCTGGCGCCCATCCTCACGCACGTGACGTGGAGCTTGGCGATGCTGCACCTGCTGCCCCGGCTGTTCTGACAGATCGGGCGTGTGGGCGCGCCGATGCCGATCAGGCGATGACGGGCCGCTGCCAGCACCGGAGTTCGTGGCACGACACCAGGAACGCTCCCAACTCCTCGGGGGTCAGCCCGAGCACGCCGGGGGCGGTGGGCGCCACCCGCGCCGACTCCAGCAACGGGGCGCCGGAGGGGTGGTAACCGATGAACTTCTGGTGGCTGAAGGCGTCCGCCACGAAGTCCCGGGCGCAGCCGCGGGTGGCCAGCTCGGCCGCGCCGGCCGGGCTGGTGACCAGGGCGATGGCGTCGAAGAGCACCGATGGTGCTCCGTCGATGGCATGGTCGACGGCTCGCCGGGTGCGTCCGATGCGGATCCCGCCGATCGTCGGGCCGACGAGCTCGACGGTGGCCCCGGCGGCGGCGAAGGCCGACCCCAGGGCGTCCAACAGCACGGCGTCGGCGCCGTCGCTGACCAGGACGCCAAGCTTCCGCCCGGCGAACGACGTGACCCGGTCACGCAGCATGCTCAGCGACGGTGCGTCCGGCAGGTCGTCGCGGGCCGCAACGGCAGCCGCGGCCGGGGCCGGGCGCGGCATCCCGAGCCGACCGGCGACCTGCTCGACCAGGTCGTCATCGACGTTGCCGAGATTGGCGAGCATCCGGGTGCGGATCTGGGCTGTTGTCACCTTGGCCAGCTCGAACGCGAACGCAGCGACGATGTGGTCCTGCTCGACCGGGCTCTGGCTGCGGAAGAACTGGCGCGCCTGGCTGTAGTGGTCGGCGAAGGACTCGGCGCGCAGCCGACGGGCCGACCCGGCCTCGGCGTGCTCCGCGGTCCGGAAGCCGGCGTCGGCGTCCGCGCGTGGCCCCCTGTCGGCTCCGCTGAACGAATTCGGTTCGTATGCCGCGCGCCCCCGCTGCGGGCTCGTCTGCATGTGCCCGTCGCGCTGGAAGTGGGCCACCGGGCAGCGCGGTGCGTTGACTGGCAGCTGGGTGAAGTTCGTCGAGCCGAGCCGGGACAGCTGGGTGTCCAGATAGGAGAAGTTCCGCCCCTGCAGCAAGGGGTCGTTCGAGAAGTCCACTCCCGGAACGATGTTCTGGGTGCAGAAGGCGACCTGCTCGGTCTCGGCGAAGACGTTGTCGACGACCCGGTCCAGCGTCAACCGCGCGATCACCCGCACCGGCAGGACCTCTTCGGGGATGAGCTTGGTCGGGTCGAGCACGTCGAAATCGAACGTGTCGGCGAAGGCGTCGTCGAAGACCTGGATCCCGAGATCCCACTGCGGGAAGTCGCCCGAGGTGATCGCGGCATACAGGTCGCGGCGGTGGAAGTCGGGGTCGGCGCCGTTGATCGTGACGGCCTCGGGCCACAGCACCGATTGCAGACCCTGGCGGGGCTTCCAATGGAACTTGACGAAGCGCGCCTGCCCGTCCGCGTTGACGAACCGGAAGGTGTGCACCCCGAAGCCCTCCATGAATCGCAACGAGCGCGGGATTGCTCGGTCCGACATCGCCCACATCAGCATGTGGGTGGACTCCGGCATCAGCGAGGCGAAGTCCCAGAAGGTGTCGTGGGCGCTGGCCGCCTGTGGCCAGCCGCGGTCCGGCTCCTCCTTGACCGCGTGCACGAGATCGGGGAACTTGACGGCGTCCTGGATGAAGAACACCGGCATGTTGTTGCCGACGATGTCCCAGTTGCCCTCGCTGGTGTAGAGCTTCACGGCGAAGCCCCGCACGTCCCGGGCCAGGTCCGGGGAGCCGAGGTTGCCGGCGACCGTGGAGAATCGGACGAACGCCTCGGTGCGAGTCCCCTTGCGCTGGAACAGGGCCGCCCGGGTGAGCTCGGGGATGGCGGTGAGCGTCTCGAGATGGCCGTGCGCCCCGTAGCCACGGGCGTGCACGACCCGCTCCGGGATCCGCTCGTGGTCGAAGTGGAAGATCTTCTCGCGCAGGGCGAAATCCTCCAACAGGGTCGGCCCGCGCTCGCCCACCCGCAGCGAGTTCTGCCCGTCGGACAACGCCACCCCCTGGGCCGTGGTGAGCCGCTGATCGTCGGCCGGACGTTGGTGCAGTTCATCGCCGGAGCCACGCCGGTCCGGTGCGGCGGGACTCTTCCTGCGGGGTTTGCTGGCCATGGGCCGCCCTTCGGGTCAGGGTGGGTCGACGGTGGGGGGAAGAGGCGCATGTCGCGACGACCGGGTAAGGGCGACGGCAGTCGTTCCGTGCGCAGGAAGGCGGTGCGAGTCAGGAGATGACCGCGTCGATGGCCTTCTTCAGGGCGCTGGGTTGGGCGGGGCTACGCGGGGCGGTCGGTTTCTGCTCCAGCATCCGAGCGCCCATCTCCTGCATCGTGGACCGGCTCAAGGCGGCACGCACCTTCGGGAACCAGTCCTGCTCCTCCTCCTTGACGTGGTGGCGCACGTTCTCCATGAGCACCGTGAACTTCGGGAAGTAGCGCTCCGAGTCGGGATCCATCGCGACCAGTTCGGTGGCCAGGATGTCGACCACGTGGTGCTCCTCGTAGCTCTCCAGGATGTCGTCCTCGAGATCCGGAACCTGCTCTCGCACCTGCGGATACACGATCTCGTTCTCCAGGTACGTGTGCACGGTGAGCAGCTCGATGACCTTCGCCACGATGGCGCGCTTGCGCGCCGCGGTGGTGGCCGACTTCTCGTACTCGGTAAAGAGCTGGGCGACCTCCCGATGGTCGGCCTTCAGCAGGACGATGGCATCGGTGGACTTGGGCGGGGACTTGGCGGGGGACATGGGCGGGATCCTCACGATTGTCGAATGCATCCGGGCAGCGCAGCGTCACGTTCCACAGGAGTTCGGCTGGGCCGACAAGCTCGGGCAGAGCTCTCTCGGGCACGCTAACCGCTGCCGCACCCGGATCGGTCGCTAGCCGCTAAGTGCCTCGTCCGGTGCCGAGTGCTCGGTCGTGCTTCAATGCCGGGATGGCCGACGACCCGACCGTGACAGCGGCGCCCGCGCCGGCCCGGCCCCGGGTGCTGGCCACCGGGGTCACCGGCTACCTCGGTTCCCGGCTGGTGCCCGTGCTGGTCGAGCGGCCGGTCGAGGTGCGGGTGCTCACCCGCGATCCGGCTCGTCTGCGGCACCGGGCCTGGCTCGATCGGGTGAGCGTGGTCACCGGCGACGCGATGGACCGACAAGTGCTCGCCGAGGCCCTGGACGGGGTGTCCACCGCCTACTACCTGCTGCATTCCATGGATGGCAAACCCGACTTCGAGCGACGCGACCGGGCGCTCGCGCTGCGCTTCGCCCAGGCGGCTCGGGAGGCCGGCGTACGCCGGATCGTCTATCTCAGTGGGCTGCACCCGGAAGGGGTCCGGCTGTCCGCGCACCTGCACTCCCGCAAGGAGGTCGGCGACATCCTGCTGGCCAGCGGGGTGCCGACCGCGGTGCTGCAGGCGGCGGTGATCCTCGGGTCGGGCTCGGCGTCCTTCGAGATGCTGCGCCACCTCACCCGTCGGCTGCCGGCCATGGTGGCCCCCAAATGGCTGCGCAACCGGATCCAGCCGGTGGCCGTCGGCGACGTCCTGCACTATCTCGTAGCGGCCGCCGACCTGCCGGACGAGGTGAACCGCACCTTCGACATCGGCGGCCCGGACGTGTTGACCTACGCCGAGATGATCAGACGGTTCGCCCGGATCGACGGCCTGTCGCCACGCGTCATCGCTCCGGTGCCGGTGCTCACCCCATGGCTGGCCGGCCATTGGGTGGGGCTGGTGACCCCGGTGCCGGCCGCGATCGCCAAGCCCTTGGTGGGCAGCCTCATTCACGAGGTGGTGTGCCAGGAGAGCGACCTGCAGTCCTGGGTGGGAGCTCCTCCGGGGGGAGCCACCTCGTTCGACGATGCGGTCCGCCAGGCCCTGTCCGGCGCCTCGGACCAGCTCGTGCGCCCCGAGCCGGGAGCAGTCCCGCCGGCTCAGCTCACGGCCGCGGACCCACGGTGGGCCGGTGACTCCTGACGGCGACCCCGCCCGCCTCGATCGATCCCCACGCAAGACCCCGGCGGTGGGCTTCGCTCACCCCTAGGGGTGTAGACAGCCTCCATATGGTGAGTTCATGGCCCCACGGATCGCCGTCGTCAACGACTACGAGGTGGTCGTGCGCGGGGTCGCCTCCATGCTGGCCTCCTATCGGCACCTGGTGAACATCGTCGAATTGGACGCGCAGGCACCGGTGGCCACCCCGGTCGACATCGCGCTCTACGACACCTTCGCCCAGACCCAGGGCGATGCCACCGAGACCCGCGAGATCCTGCAGAACCCCAACGTCTCCAGCGTCGTGATCTACACGTGGAACTTCGACGCGGAGCGGGCCCGCGAGGCGGTGCGCCAGGGGGCGGTCGGCTGCTTGTCAAAGGCGCTGCCGGCCAAGGCCCTGGTGACCGCACTGCTGGACATCCACGGTGGCCGGGTCGTCGTCTCCCCGGTGCCCAAGCGCGGCGCCGAACTGCACGGCGACTGGCCGGGGCGCGCCGAGGGGCTACGGGCCCGCGAGGCCGAGGTGCTGGCGCTGATCACCCAAGGACTGTCCAACCAGGAGATCGCCGAGCGCACCCGGCTGTCGATCAACTCGGTGAAGACCCACATCCGCAATGCCTATCGCAAGATCGGCGTGACGAACCGGGCCAAGGCGATCCTCTGGGGAGTGGCTCACGACCTGCTGCCCGATCACGTGCGGGTGCGTGGCGAGGCTGCCGTGACTGGGCCGGGCACGACGACGTGAGCGCGAACCCGGCGACGAGTCCCGACGAATCGGTCTCGTCACGATCACCGCGGGCGCGTCGAGCATCGCGCGCGGCGAGCGATCCCGGGCCGCTCACTTTGGTGGCGGTGCGGCCGGGGCGACGACGCTTTGCCCTCGTCGAGGCACAGGAGGGCCCGGAGCGGTTGGGTGTGCGGATCGACCTGGGCGACGCGACGAACACCGTTGAGGTCACCGTCGTCGGCGAGGTCGACTTCGGCACTGTGCCCTGGCTGGAGGCCGAGCTGGCGCCGGTCGCGGCACGGGCCGAAACGCTGCGGATCCGCCTGGCCGGGGTCACCTTCTTCGACGCCGCCGGCGCCGGGGCGTTGGTCCACTGCACTCGGGTATGCCGCGCCCGCGACGCTCGCGTCGTGCTCGTCGCACCCGCCGCGCCGGTCCGGCGGATCCTGGACGTCACCGGGCTGTCGCCCATCCTGGACATCGAATCCTGACCCGGCGGTCAGGCGGTTCCTGCGCGACCTGCACGAACACCCCGACGCGTGGACGGCGCGCTGCGGGCACTGCTTGCTGGTGCGGGTGGCCGACTGCCGTTGTTACTCAGCGGCGTGGGCTTCGCGGCATACGTGTGTCTTCGCGGGCCCGAACTCGCTTCGCGCGCGACCGACTCCTGGTTGACGCAGCGCGTTCAGCCCAACGGCCGGCCGATCTGCTCGCGGATCTCCTCGATGGCGCCCCACTCGTTGACGTGCATCCCGGCCGCGACGACCCCGGCCTGCAGCCAGTAAGCCCGCCAGGGTCCGTCGGCCGGGTCACCGCGCAGCACCACCTCGGTGTCGGTTCCGCCGGCCAGGTCGGCCCCGCCGGCGGCATACCCGACGTATTCCATCCCGAGGTCGTACTGGTCGGTGAAGAAGTAGGGCAACCGCAAGTAGGGCTGCGTCTCGCCGAGCAGATTCTGCGCGACCACCTTGGCCTGCTCGATCGCGGTGTCCCAGTGCTCCACCCGCACCCGCCGCCGCAGCACCGGGTGATCGTGGTTGGCGACGTCGCCGACGGCATACACGTCGGGGTGGCTGGTGCGCAGGGTGGCGTCCACGAGGATGCCGTCGTCGACGGCGAGGCCGGCCGACTGCGCCAGGTCGGTCTCCGGCGCGACCCCGATGCCGACCACGACCAGGTCGGCGCCCGCGAGGTCGTCGGCCGTGACGGCGGTCTGCAGGCGCAGGTCGACGCCGTGCGCCCGGTGCAGGTCGGCGAACACCTGGGCCGCCCGCGGGCCGAGCGCCCGCAGCAGCGGCAGCGCCGCGGTCTCCATGACGACGACCTCGGTCTGCGCGGCGCGCGCGGCGGCGGCGACCTCCAGCCCGATCCATCCCGCTCCGACGACGACGATCCGCCGGCCCGGCCCGAAGGCGGCGCGGATCCGGTCGCTGTCCTCGATGGTGCGCAGGTATGCCGCGCGGTCGCCGAGCGCGTCGGCCATGGCCAGGCGGCGGGGCCGGCTGCCGGTCGCCAACACCAGCCGGTGATAGGGGAGCTCCGCGTCGCCGCCGGGCTGCGCGCCGGGGGTCGGTGCGCCGGAGGTCCGCACGAGGTGCCGATCGAGGTCCAGGCCGGTGACCCGGGTGCCCAAGCGCAGGTCGACGTCGTGCGCGGCATACCACTGCGGGTCCTGGACGTAGGTCGGCGCGACCGGGTCGGCGCCGAGCAGGTGCGCCTTGGACAGCGGCGGTCGCTCGTAGGGCGGGTGGGTCTCGGCGCCGATCAGCGTGATCGGGCCGGCATAGCCACCGGCGCGCAACTCGGTGACGACGGTGGCGCCGGCCTGGCCGGCTCCGACGACGACGATGGGTTCCATCAGTGCTCCTGGGCTGGGTGGGCGGTGCGGGCCGCGGCGCGGAACTCGGCGCGGCGGGCCGGGTCGGTGCGCAGCACGCCGCGGGTGGCGCTGGTCTCGGTGCGGGTGCCGGGGGCCCGGGCGCCGCGCAGGGTCATGCAGGTGTGCTCCGCGCTGATGGCCACGCCGACCCCGAGTGGCTCCAGATGCTCCTGCAGATGCGTGGCGATCTGGGCGGTGAGCCGCTCCTGAGTCTGGGGTCGGCGGGCGAAGAAGTCGACGGTGCGGGCGAACTTGCTCAGCCCGAGGATCCGCGCGCCGGGCAGGTAGCCGACGTGCGCGACACCGACGAAGGGCAACAGGTGGTGCTCGCAGACCGAGCGCACCGGGATGTCGCGGACCACGAGGAGCTCGTCGTAGCCCTCGTCGTTGGGGAAGGTCGTCATCTCGAAGTCCGGCACGGTGAGTAGTTCGAGGTAGGCGCGGGTGAGCCGACCTGGCGTGTCGCGCATCCCCTCGGAGTCGACGGGCAGCCCGAGTGCGGTGAGCAGCTCCGCGGCGGCCGTCTCGGCCCGACCCAGGTCGACCAGTCGCGGGTGCGCGCTCACCCGCCGCCGGTGCGGGGCGGGCAGCTGGTATGCCGCGGGGCCCTCCCCGGGGGCGGCCTGCTGGCTCACGGCCTGGGACATCGGGACCTCACCTTCTAACAGATGATGATGTTGACGTTAGGACGTTGACGGTAGGCGGTGGATCTTCTAAAGTCAACAGGTAGCTCCGATAGAAACTGAGACGTGGCATGACCGATCTCCCTCCGACCAACTCGCCGGCTGACCTGCCGGCCGACCCTCCGGCCGACCCTCCGACCGACCCGCCAGCCGGCCCGCCGATCGACCAGCAGATGCTCGCGGGTCTCGGTGCGCTCGCCGAGCCGATTCGGCGTGCGCTCTACGAGTGCGTCGTGGCCAGCCCCGAGCCGCTCGGGCGGGAGCAGGCCGCCGCGACCGTGGGGGTGGCGGTGCACACGGCGAAGTTCCACCTGGACCGGCTGGTGGCCGATGGCTTGCTCGACGTGCAGTTCCGTCGGCTCTCCGGGCGCACCGGGCCCGGGGCCGGGCGCCCGGCCAAGCTCTACCGCCGCTCGGCCCGCGAGTTCGCGATCTCACTGCCGCCACGGCACTACGACCTGGCCGGTCAGATCCTCGCCGACGCCGTCGAGCGGGCGTCCGCCGGTGCCGAGCTCGACGCGGCGCTGCAGGCAGCGGCCCATGACGCGGCCTACCGGATCGTCGGTGGGCATCAGCCGGCAACGACCGCGGGGACGGGCGCGCCCGAACGCCCCGATACGGAACTCCTGCGGGTGTTGACCGAGCTCGGCTACGAGCCGCGCACGCAGGCCTCGGGGCTGCGGCTGGTCAACTGCCCCTTCCATGCGCTGGCCCAACGCCATACCGCCCTGGTGTGCGGCGTGAACCGCGCGTTCGTCGGCGAGTTGCTCGCCGGGCTCGGGCGCAGCGATGTGCAGGCGCGGCTGACCCCTACTCCGGGTCAGTGCTGCGTCACCATCGCCGGGGCGGTCTGAGCTGGGGCGGTCTGAGCTGGACGACCGCCGTCGCGGCGATGTCACGACATGAGATGTCAAGACATGAGATGTCAAGACATGACAAGGGCCGAGATGCGACCCGCTCGGGGGTTTCGGGAGGCATCTCGGCCCGTGTCAAGACCGTCGACTGACCACCCGATCGGGGGTCAAGGGAAGTCAGTCGTCGGGTGCCGTTGCTCGCGCAGCGGCGGTTCTTCAGGTGTGCGGCCGGGGGAGTGAGGGGGAGTGAGGGGGAGCTCCTAGGCCGCCGAGAGACAAAGGTAACGCACCGGCCCCGGCGCATGGAAGCCTTTGCAGCAAGGGCTTTTAGCGCCCTTCGGCAAATCGGACAAATCAGCCAGGAACATTCCGGTGTGACTCGGCGCGACCCGGTGGGGTCGTCAGGGGCACGGCTGTTGATAGGTCTGGTCGGTCAGCAGGGCCGACCAGCGGGAGGCGCCGATCGGGTCGCCCGCGGCAGCGCAGATATCGCCGACGGCCACCCGCGGCTCGACAGCCCAGACCCACAATTGGGCGGCCTGACCCACGGCCGCAAGGTGGCGCCCGTCCGGGGCCCAGGCCACCCCCATCATGCTGGCCGTGCCAGGTAGCGCGGCCCACAGCGTGTATGCCGCGCCTTGCGCGGTTCCGCCACCGGTGCTGCCCACCTCGGTGACGGCGTCCCCGGACAACTCGGCGGCGGCGCCGGTGGGCAGCCACACGGTGACGGTGCCGTCGCTGCCCGCGGCGGCCAGCCGACCACCGGAGCCGACCCGCAGCTGCCACACCGAACTCGACGTCGCGAGGGTCTGCAGCAGCACCGGCTTCGCGGGATCGCGCACGTCGTAGACCCGGACGCCGCGCTCCTCCCCGGCGACGAACAGCCGAGTGCCGTCGACGGAGAACTCGACGGCATAGCAGTTGCCGGTGCCGGCGATGCTCCCCACCGGCGTCTGCTCGCTGGGGGCCACATCCTGACCCGGTTGGCCGGTCCCGAGTCGATAGAGCCGGGCCGTCCCGTCGTAACTCGCAGTGGCCAGCAGCTCCCGGCCGCGGTGCGCATCCACGGAGAACACCGAGTTGGTGGCGCCGGCGAAGCTGCGGCTGACCTCGGGCGGCGCGCCCGGCTGCCACCGCACCAGCCGCGCGGACCGATCGTCACTGGCCACGAGCAGCACCCCGTCGTCGAGGAAGGTGACCTGCTGGATGGTGTCCTGCGCCACCTTCGCGTCGAGGATCAACCGGGGCGCGCCCGGGTCGCTGACCTCCCACACGAGCACCGCCCCGTCGATGGTGCCGGCGGCGAGCAGCCGGCCGTCCGCGCTGATGTCACCCGTGCCACTGGGCACCGCGTGGGTCGAGGTGGGCCGGATCGTCGTGAGCAGCCGCAACGCCAACGGGTCGGAGCTGTCCCAGAGGCGCACCTGGGGGTTCTTCGAGGAGTAGACGAAGCTGGCCATCCGGCGGCCGTCACCGGACCAGGCCGCGAAGTAGCCGGTGGTGCTCGACTCGTCGGCGGCCGGGGCGACATCCCGACAGACCACGAGCTGCCCGTCGGTGAGCCCGATGACGAGCCGTCCTGCGACGAAGTCCACCGAGGCGACGTTCTCCACGAGGCGCAGGTTGCTGGAGCCCCGCCCGTCGCCTCCGAAGGTGCGCACGGTGTGGTCGGAACTGCCGAAGGCGATCGTCGCGCCGTCGGCGGACACCGCGACCGTGTTGACCCACGAATCGAAGGCCGCCAACTCGACCGGGGCACCGAAACCGGCCTCGGTCAGCGGCACCCGATAGGCCCGATTCGCGCCGCGCTGACCGGCATACACATCGCCGCCGTGCGCGGCGAGCGTGACGACCAGCCCGTCGCGCAACGCGGTGGTGGCGCTCGGAGCCGCCGCCCCAGCCGCCCACACCGACACCGCCCCCTTCGCGCCTCCGGCGACGACCCGCCCGCCCGGCAGCGCGGTCAGGGCCAGGACCGGGCCGCTGGACGGCCCGGCTGCCGGCATCCCGGGTAGGGGGGAGGGCGGCATACCGGTCGGGACGGCGAAGCGCAGGATGCCGTGGCTGCCGGTGCCGACGAGCAGCTCGGTGCCGTCTGTGGAGAAGGTGAGGGCATAGTCCAGATCGGCCGGGGCCGGGGCCGGGACCTGCGCCGGCCCGGGCAGCTCCCGTGGGGCCGCCGGATCGGTGAGGTCGACGAGGCGCACCAGGCCGACCCGGTTGACGTAGGCCAGCCGCTGCCCGTCGGGCGCGAACGCGAGGGCGAAGCAGGTGTCGTCGGCCCCGCCGGTGACCAGATGCCCGGCCCGCCGTGGCGCCGGGCCGGACAGGTCCACGAGGTCGATGCCGGGGCCGGCGCCCCCGCTGGCCACGAGCGGGCGCCCCGGCGCGGCCCGCACGATCCGGGCGCCGGCCGGGCCGTCGAGATGGCCCAACCGGGGGGCAGCGCTGCGCGCGAAGAGTGCCGACCGGGACTCCAGCGTGGAGCCCTGCTGGTAGCCGGCCACGGCCAATTGCGCGGCAGCGACCGGGTCGGTGCGGGCCACGACATTGGACAGCACACCGAGCTGGCGGGACTGGGCCAGCCGGGCATTGCGCTGGGCAGTGTCGCGCTCCTGGGTGATCGTGCGCTGGGAGACCACCAGGCCGACAGTCATGATGAGCGCCGCCGTCGCCAGCGCGCTCGTGGCCATGAGCAACCGCCGGGTGCGCCGGTGGGCCGCCGCCCGGCGGGCGGTCTGCGCGCGTTCGGCGGCCACGCTCGCCGCGACGAAGTCCCGCTCG
>RRZU010743062.1_pt1 | contig 21227 bp, 18 predicted proteins | sample 2165561 | NCBI WGS metagenome assembly RRZU01 (sample SAMN10456909, study PRJNA506462) | wastewater metagenome | isolation source: wastewater sludge | place: USA: Moscow, Idaho | reverse complement strand
CGGGTCACTTGCGGGTTGATCGAGACCTTCTTCGCGGCCGGATCATAGACGCTGTTGAGCTTCACCTTGTAGATGAGGCCGTTTTCGGCGGGCTCGATGAGTGTGTCGGTCTCGGCGTCGATGAGCGCCGAGGAGTCGAAGGCTCCCCACTCGTGGCGCGGCGCGGCCGGGTCAAGCCCGGAGATGTGCCACACCTCCTTGTTCTGGATCAGGTCGAACGCGCGGTAGCGCCACGGCCCGTAGGTGCCGTTGGTGTCGTTGAGGCCCTGCCCGGCGTACAGCATCGGGAAGCCGCGCGGGTCGATGGACGCCGTGCCCTTGAACCCCCAGCCGACCTCGATCGGGGGTTTGGTCTCCTCCCCGGTCGCCAAATCCAGCCGATAGATCTTGCCCTCGAAGACGGGGTAGATGACCTCGACGAAGCTGTCGTCGTTGACGAACTTGTCCGCCAGACCCATCGCAACCTTCGTCTCGCGCGGCCACTGCACCAGTAGTGGCTGCCCCGTCCACCCGGCGCCAGGCCAGTAGGAGCCCTCGCCGCGGATCTCGCCGATCCGCTTGGTCCAGGCGACGCTGAGCTTCTCCTGGGTGACGGTGGGCGTGCCGTAGGTGCCGCCCGTGCGGTGATTGTTGCCGCGGAAGGTGAGCACGCCAGGGATCTGGTTGTACCGATCGGGCGTGCCAAAGACGACCTGCTCGCGGGAGGTGTACGAGATCGGGATGCCGTTGGCGTCCACCACCGACCAGGAGAATGTGCCATCAGAATCGGTGATCGGACGCGTGTAGGTGGCGCCGTCCTTGGTGGGGTCGGTCCACCCCGGCAAGCTGGAGAGCCGGATCGCCGACGGTTGGCCGGTGGACGGCGTCGGTGCCGCGGTGGACGTCGGCTTGTTGGGGCGCTGCCCGACCTGGACGGTTTCGGTCGAGCATGCCGCCAGGCTCAGCGCCGTCGCGAACGCGATCCCCGTGGCGACCACGCGCCGGGCCTTCACCATGTTCGTCTCCTCGATCGGGTCACACTGGCGCCCAGCCTACCGGCGCGGCTACTCCCGCCCCGCCCGCGGAACGGGCTGCGGTGTCGCGCAGGCTGGCCGGGTGCCCCGGTGCCAGCAACGCAGGGGTTTGCGGTGCAGGGAATCTTGCCCGGTGAGACTCTTGGCAAAATCGCCGAGATGCGTTTATCGTTAGTGGCGCACCGGCCAAATGCCGGGCCTGAAGCAAAGGAATCCCCCTCATGCTCCACACCATGGACACCGTTCAGCCCCACGCCACCTCCGGCGTGTGCATGGCTGCGTGTCCGTGTTGTCAGGCCTGACGAGGTCTTCTCTGCGGCTTTGAGCCGCATGACGGCGCCCTGGCTTACCCCTTCACCCCTGCAGAGGATCCTGGCGACACCCCACTGCGCCTGATCCACACCCCATTGTTATTCCCTTTCTTTTGCGCGCCCGCACAGCAATGAGCGACCCCTGCGTGCGCATTCTTTACTACCCACACCCTTTGAGGAGATGAATCATGGTGGCAACCGGATTGGTGCTCGGCGTCGTGCTGGGCTTCGTGTTCCAGCGGGGCCGGTTCTGTGTGACCGGAGCCTTCCGCGACGTGTGGCTCAGCCGCTCGACCCGCTGGCTGACCGCTTTTGGGCTCGCGATCGCCGTCCAGGCGGTCCTCGTCCAATCGCTGCTCGCCGCTGGGCTGATCAAGGCCAGCGTCCCGCACATCGCCTGGCTGGGCGTCATCGGTGGATCGTTCCTGTTCGGGATCGGCATCGTGCTCGCGGGCGGCTGCGCCACCGGCACCTACTACCGCTCCGGCGAAGGGCTGATCGGCTCCTGGATCGCCCTCATCTTCTACGCGCTGTTCGCCAGCGTCATGAAGTACGGGGCACTCAAACCGTTCAACGATGCGGTCTTGTCGCAAAAGTCCGACCTCACCACGGTGCAGGGCTCGCTCGGCATCAGCGTGTGGTTCCTCGTCGCGCTCCTGGTGGGCGTCGTCGCCTGGGCGCTGGTCCGCCAGCGCAACCGCCACGTCGCCGTCCTCGCCCCCACCTCGCACCGCACCGGGCTGGCCAAGCTCCTGTTCGACCGCCCGTGGAGCCCCAACGCCACCGCCGTGGTCGTTGGCGTCCTCGCCGCCGCGGCCTACCCGCTGTCGAACGCCACCGGGCGCAACTCCGGGCTCGGCATCACGACACCCTCCGCGAACATCGTCCAGTTCTTGACGACCGGGGATCCGGCCAGCCTCGACTGGGGCGTGTTCTTCGTGCTCGGCCTGATCCCCGGCTCCTACATCGCCGCCAAGCTGGCAGGGGAGTTCCGGCTTCGGGCCCCGGATGCCCGCACCGCGGTCCGCGCCGTCATCGGCGGCACGGCGATGGGTGTCGGCGCGGCACTGGCGGGCGGCTGCACCATCGGCAACTCGCTCGTCCAGACGGCCCTGTTCAGCTACCAGGGGTGGGTGGCCTTCGTGTTCACCCTCCTCGGCGTCGGTGTCGGGGCCCGGTTCTTCATCACCACGCACCGCCGCGCTGGCGCCCAGCCGGTGCTGCTCACCCGCGACGACGACCTCGTCGGCGCCCGCTGATCCCTCACCACCCGCGACACCATCCGCGAAGGAGTTCTCTCATGTCCCTGTTTGACCGTTTCATCAAGCCGCTCGTCGACCGTCCTGACCTGCCGCACCTCGCCGCCTCGGCTCCGACCGCCGTCGCCACCGCCGAGCCGCGCCGCTACCGGCTCGACACCCTCGGGCAGGTGTGCCCGTTCCCGCTCGTGGAGGCCAAGCAGGCCATCGCCCAGATCGACTCGGGCGACGAACTGGTCATCGACTTCGACTGCACCCAGGCCACGGACTCGATCCCCAACTGGGCGGCGTCCGCCGGGCATGAGGTGACCGAGTTCAACGCGACGGGGGACGCCTCCTGGACGATCACCGTCAAGAAGGCCTGACCCACCCCGGGCGCGCCGGTCACCTCCCGGACCGGCGCGCCCCTTCGTCGTCGTAGCCCCTAGCATCCCCAGGTGTCCTTACCGCGCGCGTACCGCTCCTGGTGGACGCCTGCGGTCAAAATGGGCGTCTCGATCGCGGTCGCCGTCGGGCTGTATGGCATCTCGTTCGGTGCGCTGGGGGTTGCTGCCGGTCTCAGCGTCTGGCAGGCCTGCGCGCTGAGCGCGCTCATGTTCACCGGCGGCTCACAGTTCGCGTTCATCGGGGTCATGTCCGGCGGCGGGACGCTGGGCGCGGCGACCCTGGCGGCCAGCCTGCTCGGCGTCCGCAACGCCGTCTACGGGGTCCAGATCACCGCGCTGCTGCGGCCGTCGCGGACAACTCGCCCGCTGATGGCCCACCTCACCATCGACGAATCCACCGCCACAGCCCTCGCCCAGCCCGACGCCCCGGAGCAACGTCGCGGGTTCTGGACGGCCGGGGTGGGGGTGTGGCTGTTGTGGAACCTGTTCACGTTGGTCGGCGCGATGCTGGGAGAACGGATCGGCGAGCCGACCGGCCTGGGGGCTCGACGGCGCCGCAGTGGCGGCCTTCCTGGGGCTGTTGTGGCCCCGCCTGGTCGGGCGTGATGCGCGGACCATCGCCGTCGCCTCCGCTTTTGTGACCCTGATCGCGGCCCCCGTCGTCTTGGCGGGTATCCCGATCATCATCGCCGCAGGGGTGTCCGGGGCACTCGCCGTCCTCCAGCATCGTAGCGCCCGATGAGCGCCGCATCGACGCGCGGCGTCCGCCCATTGCAGGCCGTGGGGAGCGACCATGAGTGAGATGTGGCTGTGGGTGCTGGGCGCTTGCGCGATCGCCTACCTGACCAAACTGTCGGGTTACCTGGTGCCGGAGACCGTGCTGGAGCAGCCGTGGGTGAGCACGGTCAGCGCAGGCATGACCGTGGGCCTGCTGACCTCGCTCGTGGTGGTCAACACGGCGGTGACCGGAACCACGCTTGTGGTGGACGCGCGCCTGGCAGCCCTGCTCGCCGCCGGGATCGCCCTGTGGCTGAAGGCCCCGTATGTGGTCGTCGTGCTGGTGGGGGCGGTCGCCGCGGCCCTTACCCGGCTGGCGGGCTGGTAGACGGCAACCGGGACCACACACCCAGCGAGGCCAGCCAGACAGCGGCGAGCGCGCCGAGGGGAACCGAGACGGCGATGAGGCGTCCATCCACCAGATGGGTGAGGGCCGCGATAAGCAACCCCAGCGCGGTCAGCCCGCAGAGCCACGCCATCGTGGTGCCTCGCGACAACCCGGCCAAAGCGAGTTGGAACACCAGCCAGCCAGCCGCCACGACACCGACCGCCAACGCGGCCATGACCCATGGCAGCGTCAGCCGCCAGGCCGCCAGGGAGACGATGCTCGCGACAGCGCTGGCCCCCAGCAGCCACGCGGTGGCCTCCACCCCGGACGTGGCCGCCGCGGCACGCTGGACGACCAGGTCGTCGGCGGGCACGCCCCAGGCGTCCGCCCCACGCCACCGGCTACCCGCGGCGCCCAGGCGGGCCCGCCCCGAGGGGGTAGCGAGGCGCCGGACCAGCGTCCAGATGACATCCAGGGCGATGACGGCCAGCGGGGCCAAGACCATGGCCGGGGACGCGTTGGTGATCCACCCGTAGATCCCGATCGCGACGGCGACCGCGGCGAGGGAGGGGGCCAGCACGTGCTCGTCAGGGTCGGACGGGGGCCACACCAGGGCCGGGATGATCGCCGCCGCAGCAACCACGGTCAGTGAACTCAGGCCGGGGTTGGGGATCCCCGCCGCGATCACGAGGATGACGAAAGCGCCGAGCAGGGCCACTGCGGAGGGCGTCCGAGGGGCGCCGGAGCGTTGCCCCGCCCGCGTGGCGAACACGATGATGGCGAAGGCGGCGACGGCGGTGACCCCCACCAAGAGGGCTTGCGTCGCGAACATGTCGCCGCGACGCCACTCGGCCACCATGCCGCCCACCAGAACCATGCCGCTGCCCAGCAGCCGCCAGAAGCGGTGCACCCCCAGCAACGATCCGAGGATCTCGATGAGCGCGGCGATCACCGTGAGCCCCGGCAGGATCAGCGACAAGGTGGTGGCAGCCCCGGACGCCGCCAGCGTCGCGAGCCCGCACGCGAGCCCCAGGGGGAGGCAGGCGCCGGCGATGCGCCGCCCGAAGGCCCCAGCGCGGGGGAGCAGCGCGGCGCACAGTGCGCTGACGAGCAGCGCGACGACGCCAGCCAGGAGCGTTCCGATCATCGTGGTATCCATCTCAGCTCAGCTTGATGCCGTAGATCTTCTGGTTGTACGAGGCGACGACCAGCATGTTGTTGTAGACCGCCACCGACGCCTCGATGTTCTTGCCCAGCGACAGCGTCGAGTAGTCGCGCCCGTCGACCGGATTGAACAGATGCAGCACCCCGTCGGAATCCCCGAAGACGCCGTACTGGTGGCCATCGGTCCCCGAGACGAGCACCGGTGAACTCCACGAGTATTTGCTGAGGCTGCGCGACCAGGCCACCGCCCCGGTGACCCGATCCAAGGCCAGCAGCGTGCCCTCGGAGGGAGCCGTGGTGCGGCCCACGTTGTAGAACACGAGATCGCCGACCTCGCCCTTGCCGAGCAACGACGTGGCCAGCACGCCGCCCTTGACGTGGAAGTCGAACATGGTCGGGACGGTGTGGTCCCAGACGACATCGCCGGTCAAGCCGTCCACCTTCACCAGGTGCGCGACCTGCCCTTGCCTCTGGACGCCGGACTCCGCCACGGATGTGCCCGTGTACAAGTACGGGCGGCCGTTCTCGACGCCGAGGGTCGGCGTGGTGTCGGAGTCGTTGCCGAACGAGAGTTGGCGGGCCCACACGATCTGCAAGGTGGTGGCGTCCCAGCAGATGAGGTTCCCGTCGTTGTCCCCGGCGTACATCAGGTTCTTCCACGCGGAGGTGGAACTCTCGATGCCGTACTGGAACGCATACGGGTGCCGGTAGGTCATCTTGGTGATGGACGGGTCGACGCTCACCGTCTTTGCAGCCGGGTCGAAGGACGCGTTCAGCTTGGCCTGGTAGATGACCCCGTTCTCGCCGGGCTCCACGAGCGTGTCGGTGTGGGCGTCCACGAGCGCGGAGGAGTCGAACGCACCCCAGCCGGTCGGATCCTTGCGTCCAGAAACCTCGTCGGTGCCGCTGATGTGGGCGACCTGCTTGTTCTGGATCAGGTCAAAGATCCGGTACTCGAAGGGGCCGCTACGGGCGCCGTCCTGGTTGAGACCCTGACCGGCGTACAGCAGCGGATAACCGCGGGGATCGATCGAGCCGGTGCCCTTGAACCCCCACTGGCCCTCCATGGGCGGCTTCGTCTCCTGCCCGGTCGCCAGATCAAGTCGGTAGACGTGGCCGTCGAATACCGGGTAGATCACCTCGGTGAAGGACGGGTCGGCGGTCTGGGCGGCGCTGAGGCCCATCGCGGCCTTCGTGGCCTGGGGCCAGTTCACCAGCAGGGGTTGGCCGGTCCACCCGGCACCGGGGAAGTAACTGCCCTCGGCTGCCACCGCGCCGATGTCGTGCGTCCAGGCGATGCTCATCTTCTTCTCGGTGAGGTTCGCCTGGCCGTAGGTCGGGGCAGTGCGGGCGTTGTTGCCGCGCCACGCCAGGACGCCGGGGATCGAGGTGTAATCCGACGGGTCACCCCACGAGACGGGCTGCGGGGCGCTGTAGTCGGTGAGGGGGATGGAATCCTGGTTGAACACCTGCCAGGAGATCTCTCCGGAGGTGCCCAGCAGCGGACGCGTCGCGCGTCCGTCGTCGGTGCGTCCCGGTGGGGTGTAGCCGGGGATCTGGGTGAGCGGGATCGGTGTCCGATCGAAGGTGGCCCCTGCGGGGGCTTCTCCCGCGTGTGGTCGCGTGCCCGTGGTGATGGGGTCGGACCCGCATCCGGTGAGGGCCAGCACACCGACGACGATGACGCCTGCGAGTGCTCGCGTCGAACGTTTCCCGAACCGATCCATGCCACATTCCCCTCCCCGGGAGATCCCGGGTCGCCACGGCCAGCCTACTCAGCCGTCATGCCGGTCAAGGGGAGGGGGAAGGGCCGACCCGGGAACGTCTGATCCCGCCCGGAAGCCCCGCCGCCCGGCCAAGGCGCGCGGGCGCAGGGTCGGGGACGCCGACGCCCGCGGGCCGGAGGGAGGCTCCAGCGCCGCGGGCGACGAGGGGAAACACGGGACGCGGAGGAACGGCTCGCGTGCGAGCCCCGCCGTGCGTCAGTGCGCCAAGGGCTGGCGTCCGATCGTGCCGACCAGCGAGGCGCGGTACTCCGGGCTGCCCAACGCCTCGATGGACGCATCCAGTTCGGAGAGCCGCTCGGCCAGGCCGAGGCGTTTGGCGGCCTCACAGTTGGCATCCTGGCCCAGGAAATGCCGCAGGTCGTGCGCGCTGCGCTCCTGGTGGGCCAGATCCTCGTCGCGCTTGGCGTCGAGGCGGGCGGCATACCAGTCGGAAGCGAGGACCGATTCGCGCGTGAACTGGTCACGGAACGCGGCGTCGTCGAGGGTGAGCCCCTCGGCAGTCGAGCCGGTGGCCATGATCTCCAGCAGGCCCTTCAGCGGCGGGATGGCCGCCGAGATGGTGCCGTCGTCGAAGTAGGCCTGGGCGACGCGCTGGTGGGTCTTCACGATGACGGCCATCGACTCGGCGAACGTGTCCATGTCTTGCAGTTCCGGCTTGAGCATCGGCGCGGTGAACACGACGTCGGGGTGGAGGAAGATCCGGCCGAAGAACTGCGTCGTGAAGGCCTCGTTCATGCGGTAGCCGAGCCGGCTGGCCAGCACGGTTTCACCGTTGTGCTCGAAGTCGACCATCCGCTCCAGGTACCCGTTCTCGATGAGGGAACGGGCATCACGCTCGGCCGGGGACATGCGGGAGAAGATCTCGGGGACCAGCAACGAGAAGTCGTGGTCGATCCGCATCGTCGGCCCGATGGTGCCCGCGGAGGACAGCCAGCCGTCGTAGCCGGTCAGCGCGAAGCTGAGGAACGCGGCGTTGAGGTCGTAGATCGCCGGCAGCGCGTTGAACGGCCCCTTCGTCATGGCGCCCTCGGATCCGGCGCCCGTCGTCGAGGGGGACTTCCCGGTCATGGAGCTGATGAACTCCATGAACAGTTCCGGCAGTTCCATGTAGTGCAGCGGGTTGTAGGTGCACAGTGGCGGGACGCCCGGCTCGGCGGCGTTGTTGCGTCGCCCGGCCGCCACGATGTCGACGGGTGCCAGGCACTGCTCCGACAGGGGCACCCGACGCAGCAGGTGCAAGGCGACGTCGGCTGCCGCGGTGGCTTCGGGGTTCGACAGGTCGGGGCGTACCTGCAGGTAGCGCGGGTTCTTCGACCGCTTGCCGTTGACGATCCGCGGCTCGGCCGAGCAGGCGAAGTATTCCGGAGAGGTGCCATCGGGCAGCGACGCCGCGCGCTCGATGAGGTCGGCCATCGGTTCGGTGAACTCCGACTGGGCCTGCACGTCCTCGACCATGGCGCGCGCGTCGGCGTGCGTCAGCGGCTCGAAGTTCGAGATGAACGTGCCCGGACGGGCCATGTCCTTCTCGGTCTGCTTGTCGTAGCCGCGGTGAATGGCGTCGTCAGGACGCTGGAACAGCAGGCGTTCGCAGTTCGCCACGACCTTGCGCGACAGATCGCGCGGCACGTCCGCCTCGGGTAGATCCCCACCCGGAACGACCGTGGACGCAGTGATGTCGTCCTCCGACTGGACCTTCGCGGCGGCAGAGAAGTCGGGGCGCAGGCTGAACAGACGCCAGGAGCCATCGGCCTCGAACCCGACGCGCAGATAGTTGGCGACGATCTCAGCGCCGTCGAGGCGCACCTCGTTGCCTTCGCGGCCATTCAGCATCATGACGCTGAAGTGCTCACGCCACTGGGTGCCCCACTCCGGCTTGTAGAACCGCTTCACGGTGAACAGCAGTTCCTTGATGTGTTCGGGCAGCGTCGCCAGGTAGGCGTTGTGGCCTTCGCTGAAGCGGCTGGACGGGGTGAACAGCTTGATGACCGACCCCAGCGAACGCTCCGGGGACAAGATGCCGCGGTGGTCGACGCCGTTGCGCTCCGCCTTGGCGAAGCGGTGGGAGTAGTCGCCGTCGATGAGGGACTGGACCTGATCCATGTCCGCCTCGAAGTCGGCGGTGTAGACCGTTCCGAACACGAAGGCGTCCAGGATCGACTTGCTGATCTCGGACTTGCCGCCGCCGGACACCGTCGCGGGCTTGTGGCAGTGCGTCGGCGTCGGCGTGGTGCCGATGAGGTGCCACTGGCGGCGGTCGGTCTCGCGGTGCTTGGCGTGGACGCGGTACCCGTTGGGCAGCATGTAGGTGTGGTCGGCCAGCAGCGTGATGCTGGCGGTGCCTTCGGCGGTCGCCCAGGTGATGGTCTGCTCACGCATCGAGAAGGACGCCCCACGCGGGACGATCGTGATGTGCGGCCAGGCGCGCACGATGGCATGACCCTGCGGCTGCAGGTCGAAGGCCTCGGGGTCGCGCGCCACCACGTCGGCGACGTCGTAGCCCTCCGGCGTCCGGTCATCGACCCAGTCCGTTCCCAGGTTGTAGGCGGGGAACACGACGGCACCACCGGCGTGCTCCTCCTCGGCGTTGCCGTACAGGTTCGCCGCGTAGGAGATCTGGGTCTTGACCTCCTTCTTGCAGTAGCCGAAGTAGTTGTCGGCGATGACGGTTGCGATGACCCCCCGGGCGTCACGCAGGCACAGCTTGAACGCCTGGCCGCCGTTGTAGCGCTCGTCCTCGGTCGTCCAGCACTGCCCGTCGCGCTTCTGCCGATCGGTGGCCTCGCTGACGTGGGGCATGCCCAGCGCCTTCTTGGTGAGCTTGGTCAGGTGCGGGGCCAAGACGACCAGGCCGGTGTGACCCGTCCAGTGCTCCGGGTCCAGCGAGGAGTCGTTCTCGGGAAGGTACGGGTCGCCCGCGTTGCCGAAGATCGACTCGACGAAGTCGAGGTTGGCCACCATGCCGCCCGGCACGATGAAGCGGACCTCCAGGCTCTTCTCCGTGGTGACGCCAGCGACGTCGGGAACGACGGTCGGGCGCAGCAACAGCGAAACAAAACACTCCGCGGGGTGTTCGGCGTCGGAGGACCACGGCAGGCGCAGCGCGTCGGCGGGCGCCTCGAAGGCGGCGGCGAAGATGCGGGCGGCTACGTCGCGGTCGACGGCGATCTTCTCGTCGGGGATCGGGAGGCCACCCTCGGCGAGGTGGAAGACACCCGCGGTGGTGCGCCGGTCGTTCGCGGGGTTGTGCAGGACGCCGTTGAGCAGGCGGTAGCTGGAGAGCAGTTCGGAACTGAAGGCGTCCCCGTGGACCGGGAGGGACAGTTCGCGGGCCATGCCGGGCTGATCCAGCACCAGAGTGCGGCGAGGGAGCTGCGGGGAGGCCGACGTGCCCGCCAGGAAGTCGTCGAGGAACGACTGAATCCGTTGATCGACGGGGCTGAGGCGCTCCGACAGGCGGCGCGACATCTCACGTTGGCGCGCTAGCAGCGGCGCGATCGTGCGGTCGTTGGCCAAGTCGTCGGCATCCACGAGGGGCTGCCCGAGCAGAGCGAGTCGAAGGTTGATGGCGGCCGTAGAGGGAGCTTCCATGTGACCATTTTCCCTCCTCGGGGCCGTCAGTGGCACGCATTTCACGACGTTGGCGCCCCACGCCGGGTGTGGTTGCCCTCCGTCGGCGTGGCCGATCTGGGAGACTGCACCAGGAGAGGAGGCCCGTGATGACGCAGCCCCGCAACATCGTCGTGTTCCATCCGACGTCCTATCGCGAGTCCCGGGCGGTCGGTGAGCACTTCCGCGCAGGTGACGTCGTGGTGCTGGACTTGACCGCGATGGACGCCGAGCCCATGCACCGGCTGGTCGACTTCGTCTCCGGGTTGGTCTTCGGGCTGCAGGGCAACATCGACCGGGTCAGCGCCTACGTCCTCGTCCTCGCGCCCCCTGGCGTGACGGCGATCGATGACGTGGAGCATCTGACGGGCTCCTTCTACAACCAGAGCTGAGCGGTCTGGCCCGGGTTCCGCAACGGTGGCTGTGAGCGGTCTCGCGCGGTGTCTCGCCGCAGCCTCAACGGAGGCGGAGAGTCTCAAGTTCTACCTGAGGATTCATCAGGTTTCCTTTGACGTCCTCTCAGGATCACTGGCAACGTGCGGTGCGTCACCTGAGGAAGGATCCCAGCCATGCTCGGTTCTCGTATCGCATTGCGGACGGCGGTCACCAGCGCGCTGACGGGAGCCGTCATGTTCACCGGCTTGGTCATGTCCGGCCAAGCGCAGGCGTTCGATGAGGCTGTCTGGGATCGGGTGGCACAGTGCGAGTCCAGCGGAAACTGGTCGATCAACACGGGCAACGGCTACTACGGCGGCCTGCAGTTCAACGCGTCCACGTGGCGCGCGTACGGCGGCGCCAGCTATGCCCCCTACGCTCACCAGGCGACCAGGGCTCAACAGATCGCCGTCGCGCGCCGGACCCTGAACGCTCAGGGTCCGGGCGCGTGGCCTGTCTGCTCCAAGAAGGCGGGCCTGACCAAGGCCAACGGCGGGGCGGACGCGGGCGCGCAGCCCGGCGGAGGCTCCGGCGGGTCGGGCTCCCCGGCCAGCAGCGGCCCCGTGCAGGTGAGTGGGACGCTGGATCGCAGCACCATCGTTGCCCTGCAGAAGTGGGTCGGAACGACCGCCGACGGGGTGTGGGGCCGCAAGACCACCAGCGCGCTTCAAGCGAAGGTCGGCGCCAACGTGGACGGCGTCCGCGGGCCCGAAACGACGCGCAAAACCCAAGCCGTGATCGGGGCTGACGCCGACGGCATCTGGGGCGCCAAGACGACGCGTGCGCTTCAGGCCTATCTCGCTCAGCGCGGCTGACCCTCACGGGGTGTGCGCCGGGCGCCGGGTTCGCCCCCACCGTCCCCTGACATCGCCCCGAATCCCCTAGGCAGCGGCCTGGTTACCACGCATGCTGGAGTCATGACCGATCCGAATGCCCACAACCAGCCCACCACTCCGCAGGGCAGCACTCCCTGGGCGAACCCGATGGACGCGCCCCCGCCGTTCCCCGATGCCGGGGTCGGTTCCCGCTCTGACAATCCCTACACCAACCCGTACGCCGCGGCCCCGCTCAACCAGTACGCCTCCCAGAGTGGCCGCAGCCCTTACGCGCAGGCGCCTGATGGCGACGACCGGCTCTGGGCGATGCTGGCCCACCTGTCGGCCCCGATCGCCGCGATCGTGTCCGCCGGGTGGCTCACCTTCCTGGGCCCGCTCATCGTGTGGCTGGTGAAGAAGGACTCCTCCCCGTTCGTGCGTAACGCGGCGGCGGGTGCCTTCAACTTCTCGCTCACGATGGCCATCTTCAGCGTCGTCGGCTGGATCTTGAACTTCACCGTTGTGCTCGCCATCATCGGTATCCCCATGGTGATCCTTGGCGCCCTGGGCGCGATCGTCCTGGGCGTCTATGGCGCGGTGAAGGCCTGGAACGGCGTCCCCTACTCCTACCCCTGGCAGTTCCGCATCCTGAGCTGAGCCGCTCACCTGAGCTGAGCCGCTCACCTGAGCTGAGGCGGCCCGTCGGATCACCTGATCCGGCGGGCCGCCTCGCCGTTCCCGGGTGTTTCGCTGCGGAGGTTCCGTGCCGACGTGATGCGCGAAGGAGGGTCGTCGTTAGCCGGGCAGGTGCCGCCGCGGCGCCATGCGAGCGCCGCGACGCGGGTGCCCGACCCGGGCCAGTTCCAGCAGTCGCTGGACGCGATACCGGTGGCCCGCATAGGGGGCCAGGATCTCCAGCATGACGGCGTCGTCGCGCTCCTCGCCGATCAGGGCGTAGGTGATGGAGCGGGCGACGTGGAAGTCACCCACGCTCACGGCGTCCGGATCGCCGTGCGACCGCTGACGGATCTCCGCCGACGTCCAAGCGCCCACCCCAGGAATGCTGCGAAGCCGCTGATCGGCGGTCGTGGCAGGCTCCTCGAGCGTGCGTTCGAGGGAGGGGGCGACGCGCGCGATCCGCTGGATGGTGTCCGAGCGGGCAGCGTCCACGGGCAAGCGCAGCCACTCCCACGAGGCGATGGCCCGGATCTGTTCAGGGTTCGGTGGGATGCGCAGATCGTAGTCAGCGCCAGGCCCCGGGGCGGGTTCCCCGAAGCGGCGCAGGAGACGCCGGTAGCCGGTGAACGCCTCCTGCCCGGTGACCTTCTGCTCCAGTACCGCGGGGACGGCCGCCGCCCACACCACCCCGCCGCGCCCGATCCTCGCATGCCGGTGGGCTCGCCAGGCGGCCGCGAGCACCGGGTGCTGCGGCGCGAAACCGCTCGGGTCGTCCTCGGCCCCCAACATGCGCGGTAGCTCCGCCAAGGCCCACTCCGCGCCCGGCCCCCAGGCGTCGGCGACGACCTCCTCCCCGACGACCTGAGCGCGCAGGGTTGCCGCACCAGCAGGGGTCCCCAGCGCGCGCCAGTGTGCCCCGGCGTCGACGCGATAGGACGGGTCGCCCGTCCCTCGGCGCCACGTCGACCAGGACTGCATGAGGTTCACCGGCCGCCCCGCCCGCCAGATGCGGCGCTGCGCGCTCACGCACCCACTCCGCTGACGGTGTTGACCAGCGTCACGACGGCGACCGCGATCAGGAGTCCGGCGAAGAGGAACGTCAGCGTCGACGGGCGGACCCGAGCGGCCAGCGGCCCGCCTGCCAGGCCCCCGAGTGCACTGCCTGCGGTGAACAACACGGTCACGGTCCAGTCCAGGGTGATGCCCGTGCCCAGGCGTCCTAGAAGGCCCGCCAACGAGGCGAGCACCATCGCGACCAGCGACATGGCCGTCGCCCGCCGCAGGGGGACGCGCAGCACCAGCACCAGCAGGGGCACCATCAAGAAGCCGCCGCCCACGCCGAAGAAACCGGTCAGCAGGCCGGTGAGCAGGCCCACGGCCACCGTGCTGACCCACAGGCGCGTCGAGGGAGCAGGCAGTGCCAGACCGGCGTCGCTGGCGTCGCCGCGATCCTCGGCCCGGCGATCGACGACGCCTTGGCCCAGCATGGCGACGGCGACGACAGCCAGCAGGACGCCGAACGACCCCATCAGCGAGGCGCCTTCGACGAGGAGGGAGAGCCGGGAGCCGAGCAGCGATCCGGCGACGGTGACGGCACCGAACGCCAGCGCCCGCCCCCACGGGACGAGTCGCTCCCGGATAGGGAAGATGAGCCCGGTCATCGCGGTGAATCCGACGATGACGAGGGAACTAGCCGCCGCGCTGTGGGGCGATTGGTGGAGCGCATAGACGAGGATCGGGACGGACAAGATGCCGCCGCCCGCACCCAGGGCGCCCACCACCAGGCCGACCAGCAGGCCGATGAGGATGGGCTCAGTGAGGCTCACGGTTTCCCATCCTAGGCCGCCCGGCTCGACCCGGTCGGTGGCATGTGGTCGGATGGGGGCATGGCAGAACGTGGGGTGCCGGTCACGGTGCGGGTCTGGGCGCGATTGCAGGATGAGCAGCGAGCCGAGGTCATCGACGCGTTGTTCGCCGCACTCCTGGAGACGGTTTCCCCGGGGTCTCGAGTGCTCGGGTCCGAGCCGGTGGTCGGGGTGCACCGCGAACCGCGCGCCGTGCTCGCTCACCTCGACGTGCTCCCTGAGGACGCCGAACGCGTCGTCGCGGCGATCCTGGATCTCGACGGGGGACTGCCTGCCGGATCCCAGATCGAGATCAACGGTGCCACCGCGCCGTTCGGGCGGCTGCAGGGCCTGGGGCTCTACCTCAACGGCACCCAGTTGGGCGAGGACGCCTACGCCCACGGCGATCTGCAGGCGACCGCGGACGCGCTGGCCGAAGCGGCCGGGGATGCCGGGGCGTTGTGGTCGCACTGGATGGGCCCGGCGGAAACGGCGTTCTATTTCTACGGCCCGGACGCCGTGGAACTCCGCGAACGCCTCGCGGTGATCATCCCCGATCTGCCGCTGCTGCAGCGCAGCCGCTTCGCCGTCCTGCCCACTCACGACTGAGCCGGACGCCTCCTGGCACGCTACCCTCACCGCATGGCGGAGGCGTTCGGCGGCATGGCGGTCGAGGAGTCGCTGCTGTGCGGTGCGTTCGTCGTGGCGCTCATCGCCGTGGCTTTCGTCGCCGGGGCGCTGCGTCAGGCCCGGCGCCGTGCCGCTGAACTGGCCGCCGAGAATCGCCGTTGGCGCGCCCTCGCCATGGACCGGGCGGATCGAGTGGCGATCGTCAGCCACGAACTGCGCACCCCCATCGCGTTGATCAGTGGGGCCGCCGAACTGCTGCTCGACGGCGCGGCAGGTGACCTGACCGCCACGCAGCACGACCTCGTCGACACCATCGACGTCAAGGCGTCCGAGGTCTTGGCGCTGGCAGCCGACCTGCTCACCGACGCGAAGATCGACGCGGCGCTGTTCCAGTTCCGGGCGACGACCGTCGACGTGCGGCGGGTGACGACCGGGATCGTGCGCGATCTGCGCCACCTGTATCCCAACCGGATCACGCTCTCGGCGCGGGGAGCGTCCCCGCGGATCATGGGTGATCCGGACCTCATCCGCCAAGCACTCACCAACCTGATTACCAACGCGGCTCGGCATGCGGGAGAAGAGGCGCGGATCGGCGTCACCGTGCGGCCGAATGAGGACGGCGTGCTGATCGTCGTCTCCGACGACGGGACGGGGATGAGCCCCGAACAGACCTCGGAGCTGTTTCGGCGAGGACTTGCGGGCAAGAGCGAAACCGGAAATGGTCTGGGCATGCTGATCACGCGGCGCATCGTCGAACTCCATGGGGGCCGGTGCCTGGTGGATTCGGCCGTCAACGTCGGCACGACGATCTTGTGCAGCCTGCCTCGGCACAGCCCCGAACGCGACGAACTCACCGCCGAGCCGGTCGCATGACTGCGGCCGCCACCGTGCTCGTCGTCGACGACGAGCCCCGCATGCGGACGATGCTGGATCTTGCGCTGAGCGCTGCGGGCTATGGGGTGCGGACCGCGCCCGATGCCACCGCAGCGTGGCGGCTGCTGCAAGAGGAGAGCATCGCGCTGGTGGTGCTGGATGTGATGATGCCCGGGGTGAGCGGGCTGGAACTGTGCCAGCGGATCCGCGAGCACGCCAGCGTGCCCGTGATCCTGCTCACCGCTCGTGATGCTGCCGCCGACCGCGTCGAAGGCCTGGAGGCGGGCGCCGACGACTACCTGGCGAAGCCGTTCAGCCCGCGCGAGTTGGTCCTGCGCGTGGGCGCCATCCTGCGTCGCACCTCAGGGCGTCAGCCGCAGCGGGTCGTCGGGACGCGGCGAGCTATCGGCGATCTCAACCTGGACGCGGCGCTCACGCTTGCCCGTCGGGGATCACGCGACCTCCACCTGACCCCGTCGGAGTTCCGCCTGCTGTGGCTCCTGACCGAGGAGGTGGGGACGCTGGTGAGCACCGAGCAACTCCTGGAGGCGATCGGCCACGACAGCGACCGCTGGGGTGGGCGTGCCGCGCTCCGGACGGCCATCTACCGGCTGCGCGGCAAGATTGAGGACGGCCCCGGCGAGCCGTGCATCGTCACCGAGCACGGCCGCGGTTATCGTTTTGTCACCCCCCGGCGCGGAGCGTGACGAGTATCACAAAACCGTGACGTCGCCCCTGATCAGAGGCATGGTGGCCCCCCTGACCGGCTTCCTACACTGAGGCCGCAGGGCCCAGTGTCGGGCCCCTATCGTCAAGGGAGTCGAACACATGATCAAGCGTGCATGGGGTGTCGTCGCGGGAGCCGCGGCCCTCGCCCTCAGCCTCGGTGGCTGTGTCGTGAGCAACAACCCCACCGCCAGCCCGGGCGCCGGCGGGGAGGGCACCGCGTTGAGCGGCAAGCTCACGGTTGCCTGCGGTGCCATGGAGGAGGTGTGTGACGCCTGGACCAAGGCCTTCACCGCCAAGACCGGCGTCCAGACCTCGTTCGTCCGGCTCAGCTCCGGTGAGACCGTCGCCCGTCTGGCCGCCTCGAAGGCCGCCCCCGAGTTCGACGTGTGGCATGGCGGCCCCGCCGACGGCTACGGTGCCGCCGCGGGCCAGGATCTGCTGGAGAAGTACACCCCCGAGAACGCCTCCCAGATCCCCGACAAGTACAAGGATCCCAACGGCTACTGGAACGGCGTCTACGTCGGCGCCCTCGGGTTCTGCTCCAACGCGAAGGTCCTGAAGGAGAAGGGCGTTGAACTCCCGACCTCCTGGGACGCGCTGCTCGACCCCAAGCTGAAGTCCCAGATCTCCACCGCACACCCGTCCACCTCGGGCACCGCGTTCACGACGCTGTGGACCCAGGTCGTCCTGCGTGGCGGCGAGGATCAGGCTCTGGACTACATGAAGAAGCTGCACTCCAACGTTCTGCAGTACACCAAGTCCGGGACGGCCCCCGGCCAGATCGCGGGCCGCGGCGAGGTCGCCGTCGGCCTGGTGTTCAGCCACGACTGCGTGCTCTACAAGGAGCGGGGCATGAGCGACCTGGAAGTGTCGTTCCCCGCCGAGGGCACCGGGTACGAGATCGGCGGCGTCGCCGTCGTCAAGAACGGCCCGAACACGGCCGCGGCCAAGGCGTACGCCAACTGGGCGCTGTCGGCTGAGGCGCAGGAGATCGGCCCGACGGTGGGTTCCTACCAGCTCCACACCAACCCGAACGCGAAGAACGACCCCCGCATGGTGGATCTGAACTCCATCAAGCTGGTCGACTACGACTTCGCGAAGGCGGCCGCGGCCAAGAAGCAGCTCACCGCTCGCTTCGACGCCGAGGTTGCGGCGCAGCCGAAGTCGTAACCCGATGACCACGAGCAACCCGGCGGCCGTCGCCGCCGCGGTACCTTCCGCCCAGACGCCCCGCGCCCGCGGGCGCCGCAAGGCCCTGGACGTGTCCACGGTCGTCGTGGTTGCCGTGGTCGTGGTGCTGCTGGCGATCCTGATCCTGTATCCCCTGGCAGCCATCTTCGGTCAGGCGTTCAGCCCTGAAGGCACGTCGGTCATCGCCACCGTCCTCACGTCGGCGGTCAACCGTCAGATCGTGATGAACACCTTCATCCTGGGCGTCCTGGTCGGCGTCTTGGGTACGGTGCTGGGCTTCCTGCTGGCGTACGTGCAGGTCAAGGTGGCTTTCAAGAACAAGCGCCTGTTCCACATCTTGTGCCTGCTGCCCGTGGTGTCGCCGCCGTTCGCGGTCGCCACGGCCATCATCACCTTGCTGGGGCGCCGCGGCATCATCACCCACGGCCTCCTCGGGCTGGAGACCAGCATTTACGGCCTTCCCGGCCTGACGCTGGTGTTGGTGCTGTCGTTCTTCCCCGTGGCCTACATGAACTTCAAGGGCATGCTCGAGAACCTCGATCCGGCCCTGGACGACGCGTCGGCCAACCTGGGGGCGTCCGGCTGGCAGACGTTTTGGAAGGTCACCCTTCCGATGCTGGTGCCCGGCTTCGCCGCATCCTTCCTGCTGCTGTTCGTGGAAGCCATCGCCGACTTGGCCAACCCGCTGGTCATCGGCGGCGACTTCACCGTTCTCGCCTCGCGGGCCTACATCGCGATCACCGGCGAATACGACGTGGCGGCGGGTGCCGCCTACTCGCTGGTGCTGCTGATGCCCGCCGTGTTGGTGTTCGTGGTGCAGCAGTACTGGGTCAGTCGGACGAGCACCGTCACGGTCACCGGCAAGCCCGCAGGCAAGCCACGCCTGATCCACGACCCGCGCGGACGCATCCCGCTGCTCGTCGTCGGCGTGACGATCCTCGCGGTGGTGGTGGGCATCTACCTCACCGTGATCATCGGCGCCTTCACCAAGATCCTCGGCGTCAACAACGAGTTCACCCTCGACAACTTCCGCTACGTGCTCAGCGGCATCGGGAACGAGTCGATCCTGGACACGACCCTGCTGGCGATCATCGCGACGCCCATCGCCGGTGTGCTTGGCATGGTGATGGCGTGGCTGATCGTCCGCAAGGTCAAGCGAGGCTCGGGCCTCCTGGACTTCCTCGGCATGCTCGGCTTGGCCGTCCCCGGCACGGTGGTCGGCATCGGCTACGCCATCGCGTTCAACACGCCGCTGCAGTTCACGATCGGCGGGACGACGATCCAACTGCTTCCTGCCCTGGGCGGTGGCGCTGCCATCTTCGGTGGCGCGATGGCCATCGTGATGGTGTACATCATCCGATCCCTGCCCTCAGGTCAGCGCTCCGGCATCGCCGCGCTGCAACAGATCGACCCATCGATCGACGAGGCGGCCGCCTCTCTGGGCGCGGAAAGCTTCACGACCTTCCGCACCATCACCTTGCCGTTGATCCGGCCCGCGTTCCTGGCAGGCCTGATCTACGCGTTCGCCCGATCGATGACGACCCTGTCGCCGATCATCTTCATCACCACGCCCTCCACCAAGATCATGACCAAGCAGATCCTCGCCGAGGTCGACGCGGGCCGGTTCGGTAACGCGTTCGCCTTCTGCGTCCTGCTGCTGCTGATCGTTGTCACGGTCATGGGGGCCATGAGCTTGCTGTTGCGGGGACGCAACGACGTCCGCACCCAGATTGGAGCTGGAGCATGACCCTCACCGACCGCCACCACGATTCCGGGCGGATCGTCTTGACCGACCTGGTCAAGGAGTTCTCCGGACGCGACGGCGCCACCCGTGCCGTGGACGGCATCCACCTGGAGACCCAGCCTGGGGAGTTCGTGACGCTGCTGGGGCCGTCCGGCTGCGGCAAGACCACCACGCTGCGCATGGTCGCAGGCTTCGAGACGCCCACGTCGGGGGAGATCTTGCTGGATGGGGCCGACATGACGCGGCTCACGCCCGACAAGCGCCCGATGTCGATGGTGTTCCAAAGCTACGCACTGTTCCCGCACCTGTCGGTGCGCGACAACGTCGCCTATGGGCTCAAGCTGCAAAAGCTCGGCAAGGAGGCCATCAACGACGCCGTCGACAGCGCGCTCACCTCGATGGATCTGGTCAAGCTCGCCAACCGGGCCCCCAACCAGTTGTCCGGTGGGCAGCAGCAGCGTGTCGCCTTGGCCCGTGCCATGGTCATGCGTCCCAAGGTGTTGCTGTTCGATGAGCCGTTGTCGAACCTGGACGCCAAGCTGCGTGTCCAGATGCGTACCGAGATTCGCAACCTGCAGCAGAAGCTGGGCATCACGGCGCTCTACGTCACCCACGATCAGGACGAGGCGATGTCGCTCTCGGACCGGATCGTCGTCATGAACAAGGGCAAGATCGAGCAGGTCGGGACGCCGGATGAGATCTACCGTCGACCGGCCACCGTGTTCGTCGCCGACTTCATCGGGTCGGCCAACTTCCTCGACCCGACTGGGGTCACCGTGCTGGGCGATCACGCTCGCGTGGACGTCTTGGGTAGCCAGCGAGAGCTCAAGGCGGCTCCTGGGGCGGCGGAGGCCAGCGCCCACGTTGTCTTGGTGCGTCCCGAGTCGGTGCAACTGCGGCCCAGCGCCGCCGAGGTCGCCGAGGGCGAGTCGGTCCTGGGCGGGCGCGGACGCGTCCTGCGGGCCGTGTTCTATGGCTCGGTCGTGGAATACGAGATCGACACGGACGCCGGCACCATCATCGCCGTGGTGTCCGATCCCGATCCGGACGCGATCCTCGCTGAGGACGACCTGGTGGAGGTGGACTTCCCGCGGGATCGCGGGTGGCTGCTGCCCGCTTGAGCGCGGTGCTCTGGGCCAGCCAGCACGGGGGGAACAAGCCCGGCTCGACGTCGTGACGTCGAGCCGGGCTCCTTTGTGTCTGGTGGCCTATAAGGGTGATGCCTGGCGGCCTACGAGGTTTCCTGGCCCGGGTTCTGCTCGGCGAGCGCCGAATAGAGGTCGCTGCGCGCCTGGGTGAGGATCGCGGCGATCCGCTGCAACTGGGCGGGCGTGGCTGCCCGGGCGGCGTGGCGCACCGCGCCGTGGAGGTCATGCATCAAGGCCGGGAGTTCAACCCCGGACGCGTCGGCGTCCACGAAGGGATCGCTCCAGGTGGCCTGGTGCTCGGACACGTAGGCGGCACCCGCCTCGGTGAGCGTGGCGAGCTTGCGCCCATTGGCATGCCCGAGGGTGATGAGGCCCTCGTCGGCCAGTGCCGACAACGTGGGGTAGATCGCGCCCGGGCTGGGCGTCCAGCGCCCCCCGGAGCGTTCGGTGATCGTCTGCATGAGCTGGTAGCCGTGCATGGGCTCCTCGCTCAGCAGACGCAGGATCGT
>RRZU011011027.1_pt1 | contig 21238 bp, 18 predicted proteins | sample 2165561 | NCBI WGS metagenome assembly RRZU01 (sample SAMN10456909, study PRJNA506462) | wastewater metagenome | isolation source: wastewater sludge | place: USA: Moscow, Idaho | reverse complement strand
GGATTGCGCAAATCACCATATTTTTTTTCTGCCGTAAACACCAAATTGCGCGCAATCGTATCACTAGCCTGATTACGCTGAGCCGTGCCGGGAATATATTGTAGCGTTTCGATATACGGATATGCGGCATGATCACTTCCTTCATTGGCTTGCAAAATATGCAACATGCCATCATTAGATGGTACTGCAATAAATTCGCGACGATCATAATCATTGCTGTTGGCAGCAGCCCGTTTGATATCGCCAAACATACTAATATTGCCGCCAACATCACCCATAAAACGCGCCAACGAGCCCGCATTATTTCCATTTCGGTTACGATAATCCACACCTGAAGCCTCATCCGTACTATTCCAACGCAACAACCACGCCATCAAGGCACGATATTCATTGAGATTATTGGATTTGGTAATGGGAATAATCAGGCTATTGTTATGCGGCACATCCGTACGCTCTGGTGAAATGCCGAATAGATTATTATTAAATGCGGGGGGATATGTCCCTGGCGCAACCGCCACAACGCCATTATGGGTACTAAATAATGCGCGTGAAGTTAATGTATTTCCATTTTTATATTTAGGCGTTTGATAATTGCTTAAATTAAAAGTTTTATTGGCTGCATTATAGGTATAAAAACGCAGCTCACTGGTCCAAGACTTCGGGTTTACTGTAGTAGAAACTGCGGCGGTTACAGTGCCATTAACGGCTTGAGCCACTGCGGGCGAGGCGGGTGTATAGCCAGCATCTCGCCCAATGGCAGTCATACTGGCTTCCAACGCCCTTTCTAGGCCCGGACCATCACTGGCCAACAGATACTGACCGCCGCCTTGGGTCGCCATTTGATTCAGCAAGTTTACATTAGCCGCAAACGCAACCGTATGCGTGGTAATGGTTTGCTTGGAAAAATCCATGCTGCCATCGGCCGGGCTGCCAGTTGGATCATCAAATGACCTCCCTTCCGCATCCACGCCGCCCACCATCAAATCATTGTTAAACGCAAAACCCGCAACACTCCCAGCCATAGCACCGACTTGGTTTCGTTGACTCCAAATTTGGGTTTTCAAACCGCTCATCAACGCATCATTATGATACAACACACCCAATTGATTACGTTCAGCATAACCAGTTGGCTCACCATCGGAAATATAGATAATGTAATTCTTTTGGCAGCGGTATTGAATCGGTGAAATATAATTAGCTGTACGCGTGGGCGTAGGCAAATTAAGCAAGCCTGGGCTCATGCCGCGATAATAGCGAATTAATTCATAATAACTGCCCGTAATGGGGGTGTTGGTATTGGCCGGCAAATCCGCAATACGATTTACCAATTGATTGTAATTGCCCCTACTGGCAGGTGTTTTGCTATCAACATCATTAATATTGCTCTGAATTTGCCCACCTATCGAATACCACTGGTCAGCCGTACTCCATAGATGCGCCCCACCAGTAACATCTTTCATGAGTAAACCATAATTGCGACTTACAAATGTAGCCAAGCCCCAACGATATTCTTCACGCGTGCTGCCAATCACATTGGTAATGGCATTTTTGGCAATAGACAAACGTGAATTAGGCTTATCGGCACCGCCCACGCCTTGGCCATTCACACCCAAAGACATACTGCCTGAGGTATCTAAAAACAACAAAATATTCGGCTTGATTACCGTTGTTCCCGACTGCCAAATCAAGGGCACTTCGGGATAGGGTGTACTGGCTGCTTTAGCAATGTTGGCATAGAGCATGGCAAGCAGTGCTGAAGTCGTTGCGACAGCCAGCTTTTTTTTGTTCAATTTAATTGAATTTTTCATTCTACCGGTACCTCACACGGATTAACCTTATGATGTTGGCAGTGCTATAGCCGCTATAGCCACACTACATGCCTATTTGCACTTACAACTATGTTTTGCATGGAGATTAAACAACACAATAACCATTTAATTTATTGCACACATAATTTAATTATCAAATACCTAACTTCAATTCATCTTTAAATTCACAACCACCAGTTGGTAAAAATTTTCAGTAAGCACAATGGATATACGTTGCTTGATTGATGTGGTTCAACATCATCAATTATGATGAGTAATATTAATGACAATTAAACTATTTTATCACAAAGATACAGAAACCTCTGTTTTTCAGAATCAATTATACATCCACCGTGAAATAATGTGCACGCGACTTCATATTTTTAGCATCACAAGTGGCTAGAAAAAATTTATCTAATGGCTGATGGCAAATCAATACCAATATGCCTTGTGCTTGCTGGCGGCACAATTGCGCCAATAGTTGATTAATCAAAGCACTATCCACTCCTGCAAACGGCTCATCCAAGAGCAATATCCGGTATGGTCGCAGCAATAAACGTGCCAGGGCGATGCGGCGGGCTTGGCCGCTGGACACCGCAGCCCCGTATTCGCCCAGTGTGGTGTGCAGGCCTTGCGGCTGGGCGCGCGCCCAATCGGCCAGCGCCACTTTTTCCAGCGCCGCCCACAGCTCTTCGTCACTGGCATCGGCTTTGCCCAAGCGTAGGTTTTGCGCCAGAGTGAGGTCGAAAATATCCACATTCTGCCCCAAATAGCCAATCTGGCCTTGCCATTGCCAATGGTTGAGCGGCTGGCCGTTGAGTAATAATTTGCCGTTTTGCGGCAATAATTCGCCCGCCAGCACTTGCAATAAGGTGGATTTGCCCGCGCCGGAAGCGCCGCGTATCCACAATACTTCGCCATTGCGTATATCAAAGTTGATGTTTTCAGCGCCATTAAGCGCACCGGCCTGTTTGGCGCACAGCTGCTGTGCCTGCAAATGCAGTTGCGCCGGTAAAGGCTGCCTGCCATTGGCTATGGTGGCAACGGTATTTCCATTGCTTAAATCGTTGAGCCGTTGGCAGGCGGCGCGGCTAAAGCCGTAGGCCATCATTTGCATGCCCAACGGCAACACCACTTCGGCCAAGCCAAACAAAGCCAACAGCAGCGCCAACAACAAAGGCACCGAAATATGGCTCTGCTCCACCGCCACGACGCCTTGCCACAACAGCACGGCAGCGGCCAACGCTAAGCACAGCTGTTGCCACAAAACGGTTTGTGCGGTTTGGTTTTGTTGGCGCTGCCATTGGGCGGTGTAAACGCCGTCGGCATCGGCAAAGGCTGCCTGAAAGCGTGGCCATTGCTGCCATTGCAATAATGAAGTTAAGGCGGTTAGCGGTTGCAGCAAGGCTTGTCGGCGCGCTTCGGCTTGTATGGCTTGCGCCGCCGCCAATTGCACGCCGCCCGCCGCCGCCCACAGCGGCAACAATACCGCCGCGGAGAGCAAAGGCAGCAGCAGCCATGCCCATAAAATAGGCGACACCAGCCACAGCAAGAAGGCAAACAGTGCCAACAGCATTTGCGCCCACAGCCATGGCAACAGCAGGCGCAAAGGATATTCGTTGAGTAGGTCGATGTCGCTGGTGAGGCGGTGCATTTGCCGGATGGAAGCGCTGTGCGCCGGAGCGGCGGCTAGGTTGGCAAACAGGCGGTTGCGCAAATCGGCCAGCAGCCCCAAGGCGGCATGGTGCGAAGCCAGCCGCTCGCCATAACGCCCCGCAGTACGCACAATCGCAAACAGGCGAATTATCGCCGCCGGGCCGAAATAGTTAAACGTATAAGCGCTGGCCAAGCTCAGCATGCCTGCCAACGCGGCGGCACTGATAAACCAGCCGGACAAAGCCAGCAGCCCAACGGTGGCCAGCAGCGTGAGCATACCCAACAGCCACGCCAGCGCCCACATACCACGACGGCTGGCCGCCAAGTGACGCAACGTAAGTGGGGTGTGGGGCTGAGACATGCTGATTTCCTGTATGAGGCTGCCTGAAAGCGTTTCAGGCAGCCTTTAGAGTCTGTTTACAATCGTGAACCATCTTAATTGTGCATTTTCTTTTGCTGGCTTGAAGAAGTGTTTTACGCGCATCCTATCGTTACACCAGCCTTACTCAATCCGCCGCCGCAAGCAAGCGATGCTCGCGGTTAAGCCAGCCAAGGTTGGTCGTTTCGTGGCTCACCAACAGCACGGTTTTGCCTTGGCTGATGTCGGCCAATAATGTGTGGATGTCGGCGGCGGTGTCGGCATCCAAATGGGCGGTGGGTTCGTCCAACAGCCACAGCGGCGCTTGTTGCAATAATAGCTGCGCCAAGGCCAGCCGTTGCAATTGCCCGCCCGACAAACCTTGCCCGCGCTCGCCCAAAGGTGTGGCCAGTCCTTGCGGCAGGCGGCTGAGCAAATCCCATAAACCCACTTGCTGCAGCACCGCCATCAGCTCGGCATCGCTGGCATCGGGCTTGGGCAGGCGCAGATTGTCGGCGATGCTGCCGGGCAACAGCGGCGGGGTTTGCGCCAAATAGCCGATTTGGCTGCGCCAAGCGGCTTTGTCCAAGCGGCGAAAATCGATTTGGTTAACCTGGATTTCACCCTCAAAATCCACAAAGCCCAATAGCGCTTGCAGCAAGCTGGATTTGCCGCTACCGCTGTCACCGGCCAGCACCACGCGCTCACCGGCGGCCACTTGCAAGCTGCATTCCCGCAGCCGGATGCGGCCATGCTCGCCCGCAATGCGCACTTGCCGCAAACTCAAGGCGGGTGCCGTATTGAAAGGGTGGATTTCGCGGCCATCGGGCGGCGGCGCGGCGGCCAATAGCGGCTGCAATGCCTGCGCGGCGGCTTCGGCCTTGGCTTTATCGTGGTAATCGGCACCAAGCTGGCGCAAGGGTGCGTAAAATTCCGGTGCCAGCAGCAAAATAAACAGTGCACCCTGATACGGCACCGGCACTTGCCCCTGCGCCCACGGCAACACACCAATCAGCCCCAGCCCCAAATACACCGCCACCAGCGCAATCGCCAGCGAAGCAAACAATTCCAGTACTGCCGTCGACAAAAACGCCAGCCGCAGCACGCCCATGGTGCGGGCGCGGTAATCTTCGGCTGCCGCCGCCACTGCCGCTTGTGCCTGTGGCAAGGCCTGCAAACGGCGCAAGGTGGGCAAGCCGCGCAACAAATCCAGAAAGCGCCCGCTCAATTGCGCCAGCGCCGCAAATTGGGCGCGGTTTTTGCGTGCCGCCGCATCGCCCAGCAAAATCATAAACACCGGCACCAAGGGCGCGGTGAGCAACAGCAAGCTGGCGGCCAGCGGGCTGTAGTAAAATGCCGCCGCCGCAATCAGCAGCGGCATCAACACCGCCAGCTTTTGCTGCACCACATAGCGGCTGATGTAGCCGTCGAGCGCGTCCACTTGTTCCAGCAGCAGACTCGACAAAGCGCCGTCGCTGCCCCAGCGGCTGCGTGCCGCGCCTTGTGCCGCCACGGCCGCCAACAATTGCGTGCGCAGGTTTTGGCGCAAGCGCAGACTGGCCTGTTGCAGCAAACGCTCTTTGCCGTATTGCAGCAAAGGCCGCAACAGCCAGCAGCCGAGCAAATACGGCAACACTGCCAACAAGGCTGCCTGAAGCGGTGCACCACTCAGCCATTGCGCAAACAGCCATGCCAACAAAGCGCTTTGACCAATCAGCAATACGCCGCCCGCCACGGCCAACAGCCAAGCCGTATTCAAGGCCGGGCGATAAGGTTGTAGCCAGTGTTTGAGCAGATTTTTTTGTGGGTTTTCAGACATTGGGGCTTCTGTTATCGGGGGTTTCGGTATTGATGGCAGCGGCGGAGATATGATTCAAATCCCAATGCGGCAGCGCCCAAGCCAGCAAATCTGCCGGTTTATCCACTTCCGGCGCTTCAGGCAGCCTTAAATAAGCCAATACTTGGCGCAACAGCATTTCGGCCTGTTGTGGATCGAGCGCTGCGGCGCGGGTTTGTTTCGACCACTTCTGTCCTTGCGCATTGGTGAGCAGCGGCAAATGGGCGTAATGCGGTGTGGGATAGCCCAAGCATTGCTGTAAATATTGCTGGCGCGGGGCAGACACCAGCAAATCCTGCCCGCGCACAATATGGCTAATGCCCTGTGCGGCATCGTCTACCACCACCGCCAGTTGATACGCCCAAAAGCCATCGGCACGCAGCAGCACAAAATCGCCCACCTCTTGCGCCAGCTCTTGGCCGTAGTTGCCCACCACCGCATCGTAAAAGCCAACATACTGCGCAGGCACGCGCACCCGCCAAGCGGGCGGCTTGGGGGTTTCAGGCTGCCTGAAAACATCCAGCCCCGCACAATGGCCGCCATACACCGGCCCATCTACCCCCATGCGCGGCGATTGCGCCAACACGTTTTTGCGGCTGCAATAGCATGGATAAAGCAAATCTTTGTCTTTCAACGCTTGCAGCGCGGCACGGTATAGAGCGTGGCGCTGGCTTTGATACACCACTTCGCCGTCCCATTCCAAGCCGAATGCTGCCAAAGTGTGCAAAATATGGCCCGCGGCACCGGCCATTTCGCGCGGCGGATCGAGGTCTTCCATACGCAGCAGCCAGCGCCCACCGTGCGCACGGGCATCCAAAAACGAGGCCACGGCGGTGAGCAAAGAGCCGATGTGCAGCAAACCCGTGGGGCTGGGGGCAAAACGGCCGATATAAGGTGGAGATGCAGACATAAAACAGATGGATTCCGGCAGCCTGAATCCAGGCCGAATCGGTTATAATGGCGGCCATTTTACGTCAAACCGCGCCGCATGAGCACCCCGAATCCATCCACTGCAAACCCGCCCACCCTATTGGCCATCGACACCAGCAGCGCCCATTTGTCTTTGGGCGTGCATCACCACGGGCGCAACCACTGCGTTTATGAAGCCGTAGGCAACCGCCAGTCGGCACTGATTCTGCCCATCTTGCACACCTTGCTGGCCGAAGCCGGAATCACCTTGGCCGACATCGACACCATTGTCTACGCCCAAGGTCCCGGCGCGTTTACCGGCTTGCGCATCGGCATCGGTGTGGCGCAAGGCTTGGCCATGCCGTTTGATACGCCATTGATGGGCATTCCCTGCTTAGATGCCGTGGCCGCGCTATTGCCTGGCCAACCTTGCGTGCTGGCTGCCACCGATGCGCGCATGGGCGAGCTGTTTTACGCTTGGTATAACACCGCCAGCGGCCAGCGCTTAAGCGATTACCAAGTGGGCGCTGCCGCCGACATCAGGCTGCCTGAAAACAGCGCATCCGCCCAAGCCACCGGCGTGGGCAATGCCTTTGGCCTAGAGATTACGCTGCCGGTGGCCGGCCAAAACCGTATGCCCACGGCAGCGGATTATTTGGCCTTGGCCTTGTCCGGCTGCTATGCCGCCGGTAGCGCTGCCGCCGCCGAATTGCTGTATGTGCGCAATAAAATCGCCCTCACCGCCGCCGAACAGGCCGCCCGCAAGGCGGGCGCATGAGCATCCGCCCCGCTGCCGCTGCCGATATTCCCGTACTGGCGGCGCTGGAAAACGCCTGCAATCCCGCGCCTTGGTCTGCCGGCCAGCTTCAGGCAGCCTTAAACCCACCCAATCAATTATGGCTGCGCACCGATGCGCAAGGTGAAATTACCGCCATGTTGGCCTGGCAGCAATTGATTGATGAAGCGGAAATCCATTTACTCAACACCGCCCCCGCCCAGCGACGCCAAGGCCACGCCCAAGCCCTGCTCAACGCCTTGTTTCAGGCAGCCCCGGCGCACGGCATACAGCGGATTTTGCTGGAAGTGCGCGCAGGTAATGCCGCGGCACAGGCTTTATACCGCCGCAACGGCTTTATTGAATGCGGGCAGCGCAAAGGCTATTATGGCGGCGTGGAAGACGCCGTATTGATGGAGAAAACATGCTGAGCAGCCGCTACTTGCACCTGCACGAAGCACTGGGCTTGGGGCCGATGTGGCTGCAACAAGGTGCGCAGGTATTGCCGCCGCCCAACGACAACCCGCCTGCCGACAACCACCCGCCCGCCGCAGTGGCGGCCACACCAACCACAGCCGCCACATCTGCGCACAACAGCCAATCCGCACAGGCACGCCAAGCCGTGATGGCCGCCGTGGGCGGTGAAACCAAAACGCCAGCCGCCGCACCGGCAACCAACGCCAAAACCGCGCCGCCCACCACGGCGCCTGTTGTAGCAGCGCCCATTCCCATAGACACCTTAAATGCTGCTACCCTGCCCGACGCCTTAGCGCAATGCCAACGCTGCGATCTGCACCGCCAACGCCGCCAACCCTTGCCCGGCCACGGCAGTTTGCAGGCCAAATTATTGGTGGTCAGCCCCAACCCCGCGCCCGAAGACGATATGGCGGCACAATTGCTCAGCGGCGAGGCGGGCGTGCTGCTGCACAATATGCTCGCCGCCATTCATATCGACCCGGCAACAGTGTATTTCACCAGCCAAGTAAAATGCACCCCCAACGCAACGCTGCAAGTCAACCCCACCGAAACCGCCGCCTGCACCCCGTTTTTACAGCAACAAATTGCTTGGTTGCAGCCGCAAGCGGTATTGCTGCTGGGGCAAAGCTTTCAACACATGGCCGCTGAAGCGCTGGCCGAGCTGCTGCAACAACGCCCCTATGTGATTGTGCCGCACCCGGCACGGCTCTTGCGCCAACACCAGCTCAAAACTGAAGCTTGGCAGGCGCTGCAAAAATTGGTGCCGATGCTGGCCGTCTGAATACACCATATGTTGCGCATCATCACACCGCCTTTGGCATCAGCCCACATCCATCCTTAAACAAGCCTAGTGGCCATCATCTGATTTTGAATTGCAAAAAAACACAAGGCTGCCTGAAAACATGGCTTTCAGGCAGCCTTTTAATCATGCAATCAATAGCGTACTAATCCCAATCTTGTGCCACAAAGTGCATTTCTTCACCCGCATCATTGCGCAAAATCAGCCGTTGGCCTTCCAAGCGGTAGTGTTGCATTTGGCCGATGCGCTGGCTGAACTGCTGCTCCGCATCCATGCGCCCGGCACAATACATGCGGGTGGACATCACCGCGCCAAAGCGGATCTGGCCTTTATCTTGCGGCTGCGCTGTAAAATTCAGACGGTTGCAGCCCATATTGGCTGCCGCTTGCGGCAATGCGGTCAAATCCATTTGCGCTTGCAGCGCCACCAATTGCGCACGTTCAACGCCATTGATATCCGTAAGCATCCACACCCGTTGCAAACCGGGTTGACTATGGTTTTCGGCTTCAGGCGCCGCCGTGGCAGCGCAGCCACCCAGTAGTGCCGCCATGCAGGCTGCCGTGAATGCGTGTTGTTTGATGGACATGATTTCTCCTTAAATTAAGCTTTTCTGCTCAAGCGATAAACAATCAATTGGCTGATTTCCGGCAATCATACCAATCCAAAAAAATAACCTTAAATTAAAATTCGCCAAATACGGCATAGGATGCGCCTTGGCGCATCGGTTTTCGCGATTTTGAGGCTTGATGCGCCAAGGCGCATCCTATGAATCCATTTCATTTGGATGAATTTTAAAATAGTTTATTTTTTAGAATTGGTATCACACACAGCTAAGGCAGTGATGCCCAACATGCGATATCGCCGCTCAGACCGCCATGCGGTTTTTTGGTTCCAATCAATAACAACAAGGCTGCCTGAAAATGTTTTCAGGCAGCCTATTCATGAACCACTTATTTTATGCGCTTTTTTGCCATGTGTCGTTCAGCGTTACGGTGCGGTTGAATACCGGATCGTCGCCGCGGTGGTCGTAACGGTCGGTAACGAAATAGCCTAAGCGCTCGAACTGGTAGCGTGATTCGGGCGGCAGGCTGTTGGCCACCGGCTCCACCCAAGCATCGATTTGTGTCATTGAATCGGGGTTTAAAAACTCGGTAAACGGCTTGTATTGGCCGTCTTCATCGCGCACGGCATCGGGGCGGGCTTCGGTAAACAGGCGGTCGTACAGGCGCACGGTGGCGCGCACGGCGTGCTCGGCAGACAGCCAATGAATCACGCCTTTAACCTTGCGCCCTTCCGGTTTTTTGCCCAAGGTGTCGTGGTCGATACGGCATTTCAAGGTGGTAACGCGGCCGCTGCTGTCTTGCACCACTTCTTCGCATTTAATCACATAGCTGTAGCGCAGGCGCACTTCGCCGCCCACGGTAAGGCGCTGCCAGCCCGGCGGCGGGCTGAGCGAGAAATCATCGGCTTCGATATAAAGCGTTTTGCTGATGGGCACTTCGCGCTCGCCAAATTCGGGGTGTTGCGGATGATACGGGGCGCTGCGGCTTTGGGTGAGCGCTTCGTCGTAGTTCACCAGCTCTACTTTAATCGGGTTGAGCACCGCCATCATGCGCGGGGCGGAGCCTTCCAGCTCTTCGCGAATGGCACCTTCCAACAGGCTCATGTCGACCACATTTTCACTTTTAGAAATGCCCACGCGCTTGGAAAACAGGCGCAAGCCTTCGGGGGTGTAGCCACGGCGGCGCATACCGGAAATAGTGGGCATGCGCGGATCGTCCCAGCCTTGCACATGGCCTTCGCTCACCAATTGGTTGAGTTTGCGTTTGGAAGTGATGGAATACAACAGCTCCAAGCGCGAAAACTCATATTGGCGCGGGTGGTTGTCGATGGCAATGTTTTCCACCACCCAATCGTATAGCGGGCGGTGGGCTTCAAATTCGAGCGTGCACAGGGAATGGGTGATGTGTTCCAGCGCATCGGAGATGGCGTGGGTGTAGTCGTACATGGGGTAAATCACCCAGGCATCGCCGGTACGGTGGTGGTGAACACGGCGGATGCGGTAAATCACCGGGTCGCGCAGGTTGATATTACCGGCGGCCATGTCGATTTTGAGGCGCAAGGTTTTGCTGCCGTCGGGGAATTCACCGGCGCGCATACGTTGGAATAAATCGCGGTTTTCGGCCACGCTGCGTTCGCGGTAGGGGCTGTTTTTGCCCGGCTCGGTGAGTGTGCCGCGGTATTGGCGCATTTCTTCGGCGTCTAAGTCGTCGACATAGGCTTTACCCGCTTCAATCAGTTCAATGGCGTAGTTGTAGAGGGTTTCGAAATAATCGGAGGCGTAGCGCTCTTCGTGCCACTGAAAGCCCAGCCATTGCACATCTTCTTTGATGGCGCGCACGTATTCGTCGGATTCTTTTTCCGGATTGGTGTCGTCAAAGCGCAGATTGCACAGGCCGTCGTAAATATAGGCCAGGCCGAAATTCAGGCAAATCGATTTGGCGTGGCCGATGTGCAGATAGCCATTGGGCTCGGGCGGGAAACGGGTGATGATGCGGCTGTGTTTGCCGCTGTTTAAATCTTCGTCGATGATGTTGCGGATAAAGTGGTTATCGGCAAACTGGTCTTTGTTCATCATGGCTTTGGTGGTCAATCTGGTGAGTAAGCGGTTAGGTTGTGCATGGCGGCTGTCGCCAGCGGGCAATATATCAAGCCTATCCTCGTATATCAGGATGGCTTCCCCTTATTACAAGCCCGAAGGATGAAACAGGCGCCAAGCGTCGATTATACCCCACATTTTGCAGTGCAACATCAACAACAAAAACAGCACCCTCAAAATGCAGGGGGCTGTGTTGGCTATGGGCTTTACTGGCCTGAAGCGGCAGAAGCAGCCGGTGCTTCGGCAGCGCCAAACCATTTGGCGTAGATTTTGTCGTAAGTGCCGTCGGCTTTAATGGCGGCAATACCGGCGTTGATTTTGGGCAGCAAATCGTCACCACGGTCTTTTTTCACCGCAAAACCGTAAAATTCTTTTTCAAAGCTGGCATCTACCAAGGTATTCAGCTTGGCGCCCGAGTTGTTGTTCACAAAGCTTTGCACCACGCCGTTGTCACCCACGGTGGCATCCACGCCGCCATTTTCCAGCTCTTTCAGTGCCAAGGGCATGGATTCGAAGCGTTTGATGTTGGTGCTGTCTTTGCCTTGCAGCTTTTGCATCACCAAGTCGCCGGTGGTGCCGTTTTGTACCGACACTCTGCGTTTGGCCAAATCGGCAAACGATTTCACATCGCTGGCTTTAGGGCCAATCACAATCATTTGCGTGGCTTCAAAGTAGGGATCGGAGAAATCCATGCTTTGCTTGCGCTCATCAGTAATGGTCACGCTGGACGACACCACATCGGCATCACCCTTGCCCAAGGTGGCGAAAATGCCTTCCCATGGCGTGTTCACAAATTTGAACTGCAAGCCTTCTTTGGCACCGATGGCTTCCAGAACGTCTTTAGAGAAGCCCAGCACTTCGCCCGATTCGGTATATTCAAACGGCGCATAAGCGGCATCGGTGGCCACCACATAAGTTTTGGCTGCCGCAGCACCGCCATCGCCAGAAGCAGCGGCGGTTTCGGTTTTGCTGCCACCGCCACAGGCGGCCAGTGTGAATGCAGCAGCTACAGCGGCCAATGTCCATACGGCTTTTTGTTTCAACATCATCTTGTTCTCTCCCAATGCGTATTTTTGAAAATGTTGTGTGTTGCACTTCAACCGCAACAATCATACACAGGATTGAAACAGATGCACAGGCCAAAGCCGCTCATTTGCCCGGATTGGCCGTATTAAGGCTGCCTGAAAACAATTAATTTATTGTTTTTAAATAAAAATAAATAATATCTCGCCGTGCGTTTATTTATTCAAAATTGTTTAAAAGCCGAAAATGGCTATTTAATGCGCATCGTAAAGAGGCAATTCCCGCCATGCTTCGGCATTCACGTCTTCAGTGCTACGGTATTGCGCCAGAAAATCGGCGATTTGCGTCTGCGCCTGCTGGCAAATTTGCTGGCGATTGAGGCCATGGGTGTTGATGGGGCTTAGAAAATGCACTTCCACTTGGCTTTGCGGCTGTTGCAACACCGCACACAATGATTGCCAAAGGGTAATGTCGTCATAATAGGCGGAAGCCGGATTGCGGCCGCCTTGCGGCAAGGGGTAGCGCAAAGCCAGTGGCTGCACCGCAGCTTGCGCATTAACCGCGGCCTGAAACAGGCTGCTTTTAAACGGCTTGATGCTGGCGCCGTCGGTAGTGGTGCCCTCGGGGAATACGGCCACGCGATCACCTTCGCGCAATACCTGCGCCACGGTATCGGCCACCGCCAAAGCCGATGCGCGGCAGCTGCGGCGAATAAACACCGTGTCCGCCCGCGCCACCAGCCAGCCAATCAACGGCCAGCCAAGAATGTCTTCTTTGGCCACAAACCGCATCGGCACCACGGCATTGATGGCAAAAATATCCAACCAAGAAATATGGTTGGCCACCAGCATACGCCCACCGGTGCTGTCTACCGCCATATCCTGCGGCAACACGGTTAGACGCATGCCGCAAATATGCAGCAATTGCTGCGACCAGCGGCCAATAATGGCTTGCCGTTGTGCGCGGCTGGCGCGGCCGAAAAACAGCAGAATCTGCGCACAGCCATACAGCAAATGCATGCCCACCCGCCCCAAGCGCCAGCACAACAGCCATTTGTTTGCCTGCATCCGTGTTCCTTATTTGAGGAAATGGCGCGCATAGCGCGGATTTAAGCGCGACATCGGCATCATCACCAACACGTCGGCGCTGTTGAAGTCGGCATCCCAATGCGGCTCACCGCAAATATAGGCACCGGCGCGCACATAGCCCTTAATCAACGCCGGACATTCCACCGCCAAATCACGCTGCAAGGCGTGTATCGGCAATGGGTTTTTAGGGAAGACACGGTATTCCGGCGGCGCATAATACTTTTGCTGCAATTGGGTAAACAGGCTGGCGGCAAAATGACCGCCATCGGCCATGCTGATGCTGCCGCAGCCAATCATAAAGCCCAAATCCTGTTGCTGCATAAACTGCACCAAGCCGGCCCATAATAGGGTAATGGTACTGCCGGAGCGGTAATCTTGGTGTACACAGGCACGCCCCAGCTCCACGGTTTGCGGCAATACATGCTGCAAACGGGTCAAATCAAATTCGGCGGCAGAATACCAGCCGCCCGCGGCTTTGGCGCCCTCGGCGGTGAGCAGGCGATAGCAGCCAATCACACGGCCACTTTCGCGGTCGCGCGCAATCAGGTGGCGGCAAAACGGGTCGAAATGGTCGACATCCAAACCGTCTACTGCGGTGATGTTGGCCCCCATTTCTTCGGCAAACACCTTGTAGCGCAATCGTTGTGCTTCGGCCACTTCGTGCTCGTCGCGCGCCAGCGACACGCTCAGGCTGCCGCCTTGAATCGATAAATGGGTGGGGGTTTGCAGTTGTAACATGGTCGTTGCTCCAGAATGTGCCGGTGGCACGCCTACGTTAAAAATCCATCAACGGGTAGTCTGTCACACATCGTCGATGCGGAGAAATCGGCGTGCCATGGGCAATATTTTTCAAGTATTCTGCTGTTGATGCTTTAAAATTTTGCACACGGGATGTTTCATGCGCATGACAGGCGGCTGGTTTTGGTGATACAGCCAACCCTCTGGCACATAAACCACCAAGCAATACGGCAACGGCTTGTGCTGATTTTATTAGCATGATGGCCACTTTACAAACTGAAAATGACAAAACAGTGAATAAATAATGACGAAAGCAAGACAATAAAGGCTGCCTGAAAGTTTCAGGCAGCCTTTATTGTTTTGTCGTAGCGGTAAAACAGATTACACCGGGCGACTTAAAACGCCTCGCCCACTTTCACACCGCCGGCCACATCGGCATGGCTGGCCAGCGCCGCCACTTGCGCTTGGGCTGCCTGAAATTCGGGCGTTTGCAGCAAGGCAGCAAATTCGCTAGGCTCACCGCTGCCGGCCATAAATTGCCAACGCGCAGCCAATTGCGGATTGGGCGGGGCGGCAAAATCCTGTAACAGCGCATCCACCCACGCCGGTTTATTGCACACCAGCACAATATCGCAACCGGCGGCAAAGGCACGGGCGGCGCGGGCGCGGATGTCGCCTGCCATGCTGGCGCCTTCCATGGTAAGGTCGTCGGAAAAAATCACCCCATTAAAGCCCAACTCCTCGCGCAACACCTGTTGCAGCCACACTGCCGAGAATCCGGCCGGTTCGCTATCCACCTGCGGATACACCACATGGGCGGGCATCACCGCGGCCATGCCCGCTTCGCTGAGGTGCTCGAACGGCAATAAGTCGTCTTCCCACAATTCATCTAAGCTGCGGCTGTCTTCAGGCAGCGTGTGGTGGCTGTCGCCCGCCACAAAGCCATGGCCGGGAAAATGCTTGCCACAGGCTTTCATGCCGCCTTTTTGCAGGCCACGCTGTAAGGCCAGCGCCAAATCGGTCACCACATGGCTGTCGGCATGAAAGCTGCGGTTGCCAATCACCGCACAGCAACCCCAATCCAAATCCAGCACCGGCGTAAACGACAAATCCACACCGCAAGCGCGCAATTCCGCCGCCAGCACCCAGCCCACTTGCTCGGCCTGCGCTTGCGCAACTTCTTGGCCGTGGGCATCCCAAATCCCGCCCAATACGCGCATGGCGGGCAGGCGGGTAAAGCCGTCGATAAAGCGCTGCACACGCCCGCCTTCGTGATCCACCGCCACCACCAATTCAGGCTGTCTTAACGCCTTAATCTGCGCCACCAGCGCGGTGAGCTGCTCGCGCGAAGCGTAATTGCGGCGGAACAAAATCACCCCGCCCACCGCCGGATGGTATAAGCGCTGCCGCTCTTCTGCGGTTAAAACCAGCCCGGCCACATCGGCCATCACCGGCCCGCGGGGTAATGTTGGTGTTGTCATTGCGTGTTCCTTGAATGGTTGTGCGAGAGAAAAATAATACCAATTCTATAAAATAAGATAACAAGGCGGCGAGCCGCAGACAGTACACTTAGTACGGAACAGAGTTTGTTGGTGCTTTAGCGCCTTACAAAATCGTTCTCTTCGAGCTAAGGCGAGCCAACGCAGTTAGGTTTTTTTATAGAATTGGTATAACTAAAGTTTCAGGCAGCCTTTACCAATTTTGTATTTAAAAAACCAGCCCGCTTAATACAAAGCTAGGCTGGCTCTCAGTATACGCAGATTTACTGTAAGGTTAGCGCCAAAAACAAGGTATTGTCACCGCGCTTCACCAACAGCGGAATATTTTTGCCCGCGGCGGCCACCGCTTTGTTAAAGCTGTCTTCATCGCTCACGCTGGTTTGCCCCACCGCCACAATCACATCGCCACGGCGCAAGCCTGCTTGGGCAGCCAAGCCTTGGCTGTTCATCACCACCAAGCCGTTTTGGCTTTGCTGCAAGGCCAAGCCCAAGCTTGGCACCTGAAAACCGGCGGCACTGCTGCCGTCCGGTGCGGTGCTGCCTGCGGGATTATTGGCGGCGGTGTCGCTGCTCATGCTGTCGAGCGTCACTTTAACATTTTCGCTTTTGCCGTTGCGCCAAATGCCCAGCGTGATTTCTTTGCCCGGCGCGGTAATGCCCACCATCACCGGCAAATCGCTGGAGTTTTTCACTTCTTCGCCGTTCACGCTTTGCACAATATCGCCCACCTGCAAACCGGCCTTGGCCGCCGGCCCGCCCGCAATCACTTGCGACACCAAGGCGCCGCTGGCTTTTTCCAAGCCAAACGATTTGGCCAAATCATACGACACCTCTTGAATCACCACACCCAAGCGGCCACGCTGCACCTTGCCGGTGGTTTTCAGCTGCTCGGCCACATTCATCGCCACATCGATGGGAATGGCAAAGGAAATACCCATAAAGCCGCCGCTGCGGCTGTAGATTTGCGAGTTAATGCCCACCACTTGGCCGCGCAGATTAAACAAGGGGCCGCCGGAGTTGCCGGGATTAATCGCCACATCGGTTTGGATAAACGGGGTGTAGTTTTCGTTGGGCAGGCTGCGCCCTTTGGCCGACACAATCCCGGCGGTGACGCTGTTATCAAAGCCAAACGGCGCGCCAATGGCCGCCACCCATTCGCCCACTTTCAATTGCTTGGGGTTGCCCACTTTCACTGTGGGCAGGTCTTGCGCGTCGATTTTAAGCAAGGCCACATCCGATTGGACATCTGAGCCCACCAGTTTGGCGCTGTATTCGCGTTTGTCGTTGAGCAATACTTTGATGTTGTTCATGCCCGCCAGCACATGGGTGTTGGTGAGGATATAGCCATCGGGGCTGATGATAAAGCCGGAGCCGAAGTTAAAATTTTCTTCGGCATCTTGCGGCTCAGACGGCATATTGGGCACCAGCCGTTTGAAAAATTCGTAGAAAGGATCGTTGTCGGGAAACTGGCTCTGATCCATGCCCGCCGAGTCGGCTGGGTTGCGGGCGCCCGCATCGCGCGAGGCCTGGATATTCACCACTGCCGCACCTTCTTGCTCCACCAATTGGGTGAAGTCGGGCAACAGCATCGCCACGCTGCCGTCTTTGCCATCGGTTTCGATGGTTTTAACAAAGCTCTGGTTGTCGTCTTCGCGGCCAAACCAACTGCTGCCTTTATCGCAACCGCCCAGCAGCAAAACCACGGCAGTGGCGGTGAACATCCATTTCGGGGTACGGCGCATAGCAATCCTTTGTGTTTCACAGTTGAATTTGCGGCAATGCAATATGACAAGCATTGTAGCCAAAAGGCTGCTTGAAACACAACCGCCATTATGGCTATTTCACTGCCTATTTTCGGCACTGATATGCATATAGCAAAGAAAATAAATAAATCATACAAGACGGAACTGATTTACTCGGTGCTTCAGCACCCTAGTAAATCGTTCTCCTTGAGCTGAGCCGCAGACAGTACACCTAGTACAGAACAGACTTTTGTTGGCGCTTTAGCGCCTTACAATATCGTTCGCATAGCGCTAAGGTGAGCCAAGGCCGTAGGATTATTTAGTTTTTTTGCTATACCACAACACCCGGCACACCAACAGGATAAGCGCAATAACCGCAACCGCCCACCAAGAACCGCCCCATTGGGCATCCAAATAGGCATAAAGCAAGGCCAGCGGGATAAACAACAAAAACAGAATCAGAAATGGTTTCATTTGCCGTAGCCCATCATGCTTAATTCTTGGCCGGATATTCGCACAAATCGGCAATCAAGCACTGCCCGCATTGCGGCTTGAGCGCTTTGCAGGTATAGCGCCCGTGTAAAATCAGCCAGTGGTGGGCATCGTAGAGATAGGGCTTGGGAATCAGGCGCATCAATTTGTCTTCCACTTCGCGCACGTTTTTGCCCGGCGCAATGCGGGTGCGGTTGGCCACGCGGAAAATATGCGTGTCCACCGCCATGGCGGGCTGGCCGAAAGCGGTATTGAGCACCACATTGGCGGTTTTTCGCCCCACCCCGGGCAGCGCCTCCAGTGCTTCGCGATCCGCCGGCACTTCGCCGTTGTGCTGTTCCAGCAGCAGGCGGCAGGTTTGCATCACATGCTTGGCCTTGGTTTTGTAGAGGCCGATGGTTTTGATGTAGTCGGTGAGCGCATCCAGCCCCAAGTCCAAGATGGCCTGCGGCGTATTGGCCACGGGAAACAACCGTGCGGTGGCTTTGTTTACCGACACATCGGTGGCCTGTGCCGACAACAACACCGCAATCAGCAACTCAAACGGGCTGGCAAACACCAGCTCGGTGGTGGGATGCGGATTGGCTGCCTGAAAGCGGGCAAAGATTTGTTGGCGTTTTTGGGCGTTCATGGGGTGGCGGTAAAAAGGGATTATGGGATTTCAGGCAGCCTAATAACTGAAGTTACGCAGCTGTGTATGGGCTGCCTGAAAGTCTTTGCGCTACAGCACCCGTCGCACTATTAAATTAAAGCTGCCTGAACGGTAAAACCGTCATTACCGAGTTCGATTCGGTAATGACAAATTCGATGGTTTTAGGTAGTTTTTACCGGCAAGTGCATATCTTCAGCTAATAAATAAGTTTCAGGCAGCCTAATCTCTTAGCTTACTGACGGCGAAATTGCCACGGCGGCACTGCATCGTGCTGCTGCCACAAACCTTGGCGGCTACGGCGGGCATTGAATTCGGCGGCCTGATAACGGGCATAGGCGGCGCTGTTTTGCTTGTTTTTGGCGATGCTGCGGTAGTGCCAAGCCGCGCCTTGCTGCAATTGCCACAGGCTGATGTCGGTATCGCCGAGCCAAATTTGCGCCACTTGGCGCCGGTAGCGGTCGCGCTCCAACACGCTAATGGTAACTTGCTGCCCCAGCAAATGCCGGCGTAAGCCGTCGCGGCTGGCCAAGCCGTGCGCTTGGCCGATTTCGGGCGCATCCACAAAAGCCAAGCGGATGCGGTGTACGCGGCCATGAACATCGCGCACGCGCAAGCTGTCACCATCATGCACCGAAATCACCACCCCGCCCAACTGCTGGGCCGCCGCTTGGCGCTGATATTGCCCCAGCGCCGCATCCACTTTACCCAGCGCCTGCTGCGGCCATTGCGGCGGCGGATTAGCGGCCACCTGCCACGATAAAGCCGCCGCCGTCAACAGCACCATCAAGCTGCGCCAAGGCATTATTCAGTCCACGGCCAGCCGGCACAGGGGTCGGGTAGATAGAAATACAGGCCGCCCAATTCATTCGCGCCTTCACCCAAATCGCTCAGTTTGCCATCGCCGTTTGTATCCAAACGGGCAAAAATGGTTTTCTCAGCCGGGTCTTGTTCAAAATGGCTGTAATTACTGCCGCTAAAATCGGCCCCCACCAGCTCGCTGCGCTGCAAGGCACCATCGCGGTTGTGGTCGTTGGCCTGCAAAAAGGCCTGTACATTAAATTCCGCCGGGTCGCAGGCCCACACGCTAAGCGGCCACAGCAAAGCAAAAATAGATAGGTATTTCATGGCTTTATTTCGCACACACCAACTCAACACCGGCGGCACGCGCCAACACCAATACATCGGCGGGGCGGCGGGCGAAAATGCCGTTTTCCACCACGCCGGGAATGTGGTTGATGGCGTCTTCCATGCTCATCGGCTGGTCTAAATTCAGGCCGGACACATCCACAATCTGATGGCCGTTGTCGGTTTTCACGCCAATGCGCAGCGCTGGCTCGCCGCCCAGCTTCAGCAATTGGCGTGACACCAGCGAGCGCGCGTGTTCAATCACCTCTACCGGCAAAGGGAATTTGCCCAGCCGCGCCACGTATTTGCTCTCATCGGCAATGCACACAAATTGGCGCGAGGCCGAGGCGACGATTTTTTCATTCAATAAAGCACCGCCGCCGCCTTTAATCATTTGCAGCGAATGGTTGACTTCGTCGGCGCCGTCCACATACACCGCCAGGCCGTTAACTTCGTTCAGCCCCACTTCGGCAATGCCGTGCTGGCGCAACAAGGCGCTGGTAGACGAAGACGTTGACACCGCGCCTTTGATGTCTTTGCCACTGGCGGCCAGCGCTTCGATAAAGTATTTCACCGTGGAGCCGGTGCCCACGCCGATGTATTCGCCATGCGGCACCAGCTCCAGCGCCTTGTGCGCCGCCATGCGTTTTAAGTCGTCTTGTGTGGCCATTGGGGGTTTCCTTGGGGTTTGAATGGGATGGGTATTAGGGGTAAAGGCTGCCTGAAACCAGAAAACAGCAAGCAATGCGATACCGCCGCGATTCTACTTATCATCGGGCTGTTTGAATACCTGTTCGCACACGCCGCCGTTTTCGCAATTGGTTTGGCGGTAGAGCTGCACCAGCCGGGCGGTGGAGCTGTCGTGCGCTTGCGGCGGGGTGTCGCCGGTGAGCTCGGCCAAAATGGTTTTGGCCAATTGCTTGCCCAGTTCCACGCCCCATTGGTCGAAGCTGTTGATGCCCCACACCACGCCTTGCACAAAAATTTTGTGTTCGTAGAGCGCAATCAGGCTGCCCATATTGCGCGGGTCGAGCCGGGAGAGCAGCAGCAGGTTGCTGGGGCGGTTGCCCACAAACACTTTGTGCGGCACCAAGGCCTCGATTTCACTTTCAGGCAGCCCTTGCGCTGCCAATTCGGTGCGCACTTCGGCGGCGGTTTTGCCGCGCATAAACGCTTCGGCTTGGGCAAACACATTGGCCAGCAGAATTTCGTGGTGGCCGGGCAGGTTGCTGCGTTTTTCCAGCGAGGCAATCAAATCAATCGGGGTGATGTGGGTGCCTTGGTGCAGTAATTGGAAAAAGGCGTGTTGGCCGTTGATGCCGGTTTCACCCCAGATAATCGGCGCGGTTTCGTGCGCCACCGCTTGGCCGTCTAGCGTTACTTGTTTGCCGTTGCTTTCCATATCCAATTGCTGAATAAACGCGGGCAGGCGGTGTAGGTATTGGTCGTAAGGGGCGATGATGTGGCTGCCGCCGCCGTAAAAATTGATATACCAAATGCCGATCATCGCCAGCAGCACCGGCATGTTTTGCTCCAAGGGCGCGTTTTTGAAATGCTGGTCCATTAAATGGGCGCCGTTGAGCATTTCGATAAAATTTTCT
>RRZU010890459.1_pt1 | contig 21242 bp, 17 predicted proteins | sample 2165561 | NCBI WGS metagenome assembly RRZU01 (sample SAMN10456909, study PRJNA506462) | wastewater metagenome | isolation source: wastewater sludge | place: USA: Moscow, Idaho | reverse complement strand
GCGGTGACCGCCGAGGTCACCCCGCATCACCTCGCGTTGGGCACCGAGCTGCTCACCGGCTACGACCCGGTCTTCAAGGTCAATCCGCCGCTGCGCCCCACCGAGGACCAGCTCGCCCTGCGTGAGGCCCTCGCCGAAGGCTTCATCGACTGTGTCGCAACCGATCACGCCCCACACGCTAGGCACGACAAGGAGCACGCCTTCCCGGAGGCGGCCTTCGGCATGCTGGGGCTGGAGACGGCGCTTGCGGTCATCTCCGAGACACTCGTGCACGGCGACGCCCAGTTGGACTGGGGCGCGGTCGCTACGGTGATGTCCGTCGCGCCGGCACGCATCGCCCGCCTGGCCGACCAGGGCCGGCCCATCGCTGTGGGTGCGCCGGCGAACCTCGTGCTCGTCGACCCCGACGCGGCCTGGATCGTCGATGCGGCTGCCTCCCAGAGCCGCTCGCGCAACAACCCGTGGCACGGACGGAGCCTGCGGGGGCAGGTGATCGCAACCTTCCGACGGGGGGAGTGCACGGCATACCGGGGCCGGCTGCGGCCGGAGGAGCTGGCGTGAGCACCGGTGCGTCGGCCATCGCCGCGCTGCTGGACCGGGCGCCCGCGCTGCTGCTGCTGGAGGACGGCCGCGCCTTCCCCGGATCGGCCTACGGCGCAACAGGAGAGACGGTCGGCGAAGCGGTCTTCTCCACCGGCATGACCGGCTACCAGGAGACCCTCACCGACCCCTCCTACCACCGGCAGGTCGTCGTGATGACCGCTCCACACGTCGGCAACACCGGGTGGAACGACGACGACGACGAGTCCAGGCGCATCTGGGTCGCCGGCTACGTCGTGCGCGATCCCGCACTGCGGCCGTCGAATTGGCGGTCCACCGGCACCCTCGAGGACGAGCTGCGCGAGCAGGGCGTGGTCGGCATCTGCGGCCTGGACACCCGTGCGCTCACCCGGCACCTGCGCGAACGCGGGGCCATGCGGGTGGGCATCTTCAGCGGTCCGTCGGCCGAACGGGACCGGGCGCAGCTGCTCGACATGGTGCGCTCCGCCCCGTCGATGGCCGGTGCCGAACTCGCCTCCGAGGTTTCCACACCTGCCCCGTATGCCGTTGCCGCGCAAGGAGAGCGGCGCTTCGTCGTGGCGGCCCTCGACCTCGGCATCAAAGGGATGACACCGGCCATGATGGCCGCCGAGGGCATCGAGGTGCACGTGCTGCCGGCCTCTTCGACGATCGAGGACGTGCTCGCGGTGCCCGGCGCCGACGGCACCCCGGGGCCCGACGGGGTCTTCTTCTCCAACGGCCCCGGTGACCCGGCCACCGCCGACCTCACCGTGCTGGCGGCCGTGCTCGAGCGCCGGATCCCCTTCTTCGGCATCTGCTTCGGCAACCAACTGCTCGGCCGGGCCCTCGGATTCGGCACCTACAAACTGAAATACGGGCACCGGGGCATCAACCAGCCGGTGCTGGACCGCACCACCGGCAAGGTCGAGGTGACCGCGCATAACCACGGCTTCGCCGTCGATGCCCCGACCACACACGACTCGAAGACAGCGCACGGGCGGGTGCGGGTCAGCCACGTCTGCCTCAACGACGACGTCGTCGAAGGCCTCGAGTGCCTTGACATCCCCGCCTTCTCGGTGCAGTACCACCCCGAGGCCGCGGCCGGGCCGCACGACGCGGCATACCTGTTCCAGCGGTTCGTGAAAATGATGGAGCGCCACGCCGAGCACAGTGGGAGGTGCACATGAGGATCGAGCGTCTCACGGTACACAATTACCGCGTGCTTCGGGATGTGACGTTCAAGAACTTGACTCCGTTCACGGTCCTCTGTGGCGCCAACGGAAGCGGCAAGTCCACCGTCTTCGACGTCTTTGCGTTTCTCAATCACGCGTTCATTCATGGCTTGAGAGCCGCCTGGGACTCGCGAAACCGCATCGAGGCGATCCGGAGCCGAGGCGAGCGGGGTCACGTGTCCTTCGAGATCCAGTACCGGGCTGCAAACACCGAGGGCAAGGATCGTCTGGTCACCTACGCCTTGTCGATCGACCAGGACGGAACGTTGCCGGTCGTGGTATCCGAGCGCCTGCGCTGGACTGTGGCACCAGGTTCGGGGCGGCCGAAGGAGATCCTCTCGTTCGAGCGAGGCGAGGGGACGGTCTACGACGAGGCCACCGGGATGTACGAAACCGAGTCTCTCGCGAGCCCCGACCTGCTCGCCGTGTCTGCTCTTGGCCAGTTCCGCGCTCATCCTCGGGTCCAAGCGCTGCGCGACTTCATTCAAGGGTGGTACCTGTCCTACGTGTCCGCAGACAGCACCCGGACCACGCCCAGGTCGGGCCCCGAGCGTCGGCTGAGTCAGTCCGGCGACAACCTCGCCAACGTCATCCAGTACCTGCAGGAGCAGCACCCGGATCGGCTCAAGGTCGTCTTCGACGTCCTGGCACGGCGCGTCCCCCAGCTCGAGAGTGTGCTGCCGACTCGCCTCGACGACGGCCGGCTTCTGCTGCGTTTGAAGGATCGGCCCTTCGATGAGCCGGTCCTGTCTCAGTTCGCTAGCGACGGCACCTTGAAGCTGCTCGCATATCTCACCGTGCTGTACGACCCGGACCCCTTCTCGGTCATCGGAATTGAAGAACCCGAGAACCAGCTGCACCCCAAGCTGCTGCCCATCCTGGCGGAGGAGATCCGAGATGTGTCGAGTCACTCCCAGGTGCTGGTGACCACCCATTCCCCCGAGTTCCTCAACGCCGTGCAGCCTCGGGAGCTTTGGGCGATCGACCGATCTGACGACGGCTTCGCACGAGTCCATCGGGCCAGTGAGATCGAACCCGTCATGGCGATGATGGGCCAGGGTGCCACATTGGGCGCTTTGTGGTCCGAGGGCTACCTTGGCGTCGCTGATCCAGGTGACCTGCGGTGACCACAAGACACTTGGAAATCCTGGTCGAAGAGCCGTCCATGGAACGGGCGCTCAGACATCTTCTGCCCCGACTGGTCCCTGACGACGTCACGGTCCAGATCCGAGTCTTCAACGGAAAGCCGGATCTGCTTCGGAAGCTGCCCAACCGGTTGGCCGGGTATGCACATTGGCTCTCCGCTACCGCAAAGGTGCTCGTGATCGTGGATCGTGACGACGACGACTGTCGAAGGTTGAAGGATGCCATCGATGGGATGGTGCGTGCCGCGGGCCTTCGGGTCGCCTCAGTTCGGGACACCCTGCCGGGAGCAGTGATGTATCGGATCGCGGTCGAAGAGCTCGAGGCGTGGTTCCTCGGTGACGTTGCGGCACTGCGGCAGGCGTATCCGCGTCTGCCGGCGTCGTTGGCGCAGAAGGCGGCATACCGCGACCCGGACGGCGTCCGGGGAGGAACTGCCGAGACGCTCGAACGACTACTGCGCGGAGCCAACTATCACGTCGGGGGACTGCGCAAGATTGCCCTGGCAGATGACGTCGCTCCTCATATGAGCCCGAGTGAGAATCGCTCAGTGAGCTTCGGGCATTTCGTGGCCGGACTCCGGTGGTTGACACGGGGGGAGGCTGCCTGATGCCCAGGCGTGAGGACATCCGCAGCGTCCTGGTCATCGGCTCCGGGCCGATCGTCATCGGGCAGGCCTGCGAGTTCGACTACTCCGGCACCCAAGCCTGCCGAGTGCTGCGCGACGAGGGCATCCGGGTCGTGCTGGTCAACTCCAACCCGGCGACGATCATGACCGACCCGGAGTTCGCCGACGCCACCTACGTCGAGCCGATCACCCCGGAGGTCGTCGAAGCCATCATCGCCAAGGAACGCCCCGACGCGGTGCTGGCCACTCTCGGCGGGCAGACCGCGCTCAACTGTGCGATGGAGTTGCACAAGCGCGGCGTCCTGGAGCACTACGACTGCCCCCTCATCGGCGCCAACGTGCAGGCCATCGAGCTCGGCGAGGACCGGGAGCAGTTCAAGGGCGTCGTCGCCCGCTGCGGTGCCGAGTCGGCCCGCTCGATCATCTGTCACACCATCGAGGAATGCCTCGCCGCCGCAACGGAGTTGAAGTATCCCGTGGTGGTCCGGCCATCCTTCACGATGGGTGGGCTCGGCTCCGGCTTCGCCTACGACGAGACCGATCTGCGCCGGATCGCCGGCGCCGGGCTGCAGTACTCGCCGGTCACCGAGGTGCTGCTCGAGGAGTCGATCCTGGGCTGGAAGGAATACGAGCTCGAGGTGATGCGCGACCACAAGGACAACGTGGTCGTCGTCTGCTCGATCGAGAACCTCGACCCGATGGGCGTGCACACCGGAGACTCGATCACCGTCGCGCCCGCGCTGACGCTCACCGACCGCGAATACCAACGGCTGCGCGACATCGGCATCGCCGTGATCCGCGAGGTCGGCGTCGACACCGGCGGCTGCAACATCCAGTTCGCGGTCAACCCGCAGGACGGCCGGGTGATCGTCATCGAGATGAACCCGCGCGTCTCCCGCTCCTCCGCATTGGCCTCCAAGGCAACGGGATTCCCGATCGCCAAGATCGCCGCGAAGATGGCCATCGGATACACCCTCGACGAGGTGCCCAACGACATCACCAGGGAGACCCCGGCGTCGTTCGAACCCACGCTGGACTATGTCGTGGTCAAGGTGCCGCGCTTCGCGTTCGAGAAGTTCCCGGCCGCCGACGACACCCTCACCACGACGATGAAGTCGGTCGGCGAGGCAATGTCGTTGGGGCGCAACTTCACCGAGGCGCTGCAGAAGGCACTACGGTCCATCGAGCGCGTCGACGCCAGCTTCCACTGGGACGGCCCCACCCCGGACGCCCAGGCCGTCACCGACCTGCTCGCCAAGGCCTCGCGCCCCACCGACGGGCGCATCGTCACCGTGCAGCAGGCGCTGCGCGGCGGCGCCACCGTCGAGCAGGTGCACGAGGCGACCGGCATCGACCCGTGGTTCCTCGACCAGATCGCGCTCATCAACGAGATCGCCGAGCGGGTGCGCACCGCCGACCGCCTGCACCCCGAACTGCTCGCCCTGGCCAAGCGGCACGGCTTCGCCGACCGGCAACTGGCCCGGTTGCGCGGCATGCCGGAGGCGGTCGTCCGGGGCGTCCGGCACGCGCTGGGCATCCGGCCCGTCTTCAAGACCGTCGACACCTGTGCGGCCGAGTTCGCCGCCCAAACCCCTTACCACTACTCGTCCTACGACGAGGAGTCCGAGGTCGCGCCACGGCAGCGGCCGGCCGTCATCATCCTCGGGTCCGGCCCCAACCGGATCGGTCAGGGCGTCGAGTTCGACTACTCCTGCGTGCATGCCAGCTTCGCGTTGCGCGATGCCGGTTTCGACACGGTCATGGTCAACTGCAACCCGGAAACCGTCTCCACCGACTACGACACGAGCAGCCGCCTCTACTTCGAACCGCTGACCCTCGAAGACGTCCTGGAGGTCTACGAGGCCGAGTGGGCCGCCGGGCCGATCGCCGGGGTCATCGTGCAACTCGGGGGCCAGACGCCCCTCGGGCTGGCCCAGGCCCTCAAGGACGCCGGCGTGCCGATCGTCGGCACCTCGCCGGAGGCCATCCACCTGGCCGAGGACCGCGGCGCCTTCGGCCGGGTGCTCGCCGAGGCGGGCCTGCCCGCACCGCGACACGGCACGGCATACAGCGCCGCAGAAGCGCTCGCGGTGGCACACGAGATCGGCTACCCGGTGCTGGTGCGCCCCTCCTACGTGCTCGGCGGGCGCGGCATGCAGATCGTCTACGACGACGACACGCTCACCACCTACGTCGAGCAGGCCACCATCGCCTCGCCCGAGCACCCCATCCTCGTCGACCGATTCCTCGACGACGCCATCGAGATCGACGTCGACGTGCTCTACGACGGGCACGAGATGTATCTCGGCGGGGTGATGGAGCACATCGAAGAAGCCGGCATCCACTCCGGCGACAGTGCCTGCGCGCTGCCGCCGATGACCTTGGGAGACGCCGAGATCGACCGGGTGCGAGCCAGTTCGCTCGCGCTGGCCCGGGGCATCGGCGTGCACGGGCTGATGAACGTACAGTTCGCGCTCGCCCAGGACGTGCTCTATGTGCTGGAGGCCAACCCACGAGCCTCTCGCACGGTTCCGTTCGTGGCCAAGGCGACCGGCGTGCCGCTGGCCAAGGCCGCCGCCCGGGTCATGCTCGGAGCCACCATCGCCCAACTGCGCGACGAGGGCGTGCTGCCGCCGCACGGCGACGGAGGCAAGCTGCCGCCGCACGCCCCGATGTCGGTCAAGGAGGCGGTGCTGCCGTTCGCCCGGTTCCGCACTGCCGAGGGCCGGATGGTCGACGCGCTGCTCGGCCCGGAGATGAAGTCCACCGGCGAGGTGATGGGCATCGACACCGACTTCGGGCGAGCCTTCGCCAAGAGCCAACTCGCCGCCTACGGTGGGCTGCCCACGACCGGCACCGTCTTCGTGTCGATCGCCAACCGCGACAAACGGGCCATGCTCTTCCCGGTGCGGGCGATGGCCGAACTCGGCTTCCGGGTGCTGGCCACGACCGGCACCGCAGACGTGTTGCGCCGCAACGGAGTCAAGGTCGAGGTGGTGCGCAAGATCACCGAGACGCGGCAGGCCGGCGACGCCCCCGACACCCACGAGTACCCCGACGAGCGCACCATCGCAGATCGGATCATCGCCGGTGAGGTCGACATGATCGTCAACACCCCGACCGGCAGCCACGGCCGAGTCGACGGCTACGCCATCCGGGCCGCGGCGATCACCGCCGACAAGACCCTGATCACCACCGTCCAGGAGTTCGGTGCCGCCGTGCAGGCCATCGAGTCGATGCGCGACGGCATCATCCGGGTCACCTCGCTGCAGGAGCACGCCCGCGCACTCGGTCTCTACGAGGCGGGCCCCCGATGAGCAAAGACTTCTCCGGTATGCCGCCCACCCCCGCCCCTGACTCCGCCGCCACCCCCAACCCGGGCCCCTGCCCTCCCCTTGCCCCGCAGGAGCGGGACGTGCTGAAGGAGGACGCCGAACTGCTCGGCAGCAGCCGTGTGGGCGCCTATCAGTGGCTGCGGCTGCAGGCGCCGGGGATCGCGCAGCGGGCCCGACCCGGGCAGTTCGTCGCCGTCGCGGTGGGTGGGGCCACCTCCGGACACCTGCTGCGACGGTGTTTCTCGATCCACCGGGTCGACCCGCGGCTGGGCAAAGTCGAGCTCGTCGTCGCGGCCCACGGACCGGGCACGGTGTGGCTCACCGAGCTGGCCGCCGGTGCGCAGGTCGACCTCGTCGGACCGCTCGGCCGGCCCTTCCCGCTACCCACCGAACCGGTCCCCTGCGTGCTCGTCGGGGGAGGCTACGGCAGCGCGCCGCTCTTCTGGTTGGCCGACGTGCTGCGCGAACGCGGTTGCCACACCGAACTCGTGCTCGGCGCCGCCACCGCCGACAAGCTCTTCGGGGTCGACCTGGCCGGCGCGAGCGCCGACGCCGTGGAGGTGACCACCGACGACGGTTCGGCCGGCAGCCGTGGCTGGGTGAGCGACGTTCTGCCGCAAGTTATCTCACGATGCGAAGCGGCCGTGGTCTACGCCTGCGGGCCGATGCCGATGTTGCGGTCGGTGACCGAGCAGGCGCAGGCCGCCGGGGCCGTCGCGCAGGTCGCCGTCGAAGAGGCCATGGCCTGCGGGGTGGGTGTCTGCATGACCTGCGTGCTGCCGGTCATCGGCAAGGACGGTCGCACCGCCATGGTGCGCTCGTGCCTCGACGGGCCGGTCTTCCGCGGTGACCTGGTGCGCTGGGACGCCTTCTCGGACGGCTTCTGCCACGTGCCCCCGGATGCCGTCGGAGCTCCCCAACCCATGGCATCGGGAGGGCACTGATGACCGAGCCCGTCGTCGACCTCGGCGTGCGACTGGCCGGCGCTGCACTGCCCAACCCGCTGATGACCGCGTCTGGTTGCGCCGCGAACGGCCGAGAGCTGCACCGCTTCTTCGACATCTCCCGGCTCGGAGCCTTCGTCACCAAGACGGTGATGGCCGCCCCCCGCAGCGGCCGCGGCACCCCGCGGATGGCCGAAACACCCTCAGGCATGCTCAACAGCATCGGCCTTCAAGGGCCCGGCATCGATGCCTTCGCCGCCCACGACCTGCCCTGGCTCGCGTCGGTCGGCGCCCGGGTGCTGGTCTCGGTCGCCGGCGGCAAGCCCGATGAATTCGCCCATGTGGCAGCGACTTTGGGAGCCAGCCCGGGGGCCGGGTCGGTAGTCGGTATCGAGGTCAACATCTCCTGCCCCAACGTCGCCAGCCGTGGGCTCGTCTTCGCGATCGACCCACAGGCCTCAGCGGCAGTCGTCGGCGCGGTGCGCTCCGTGGTGCCACGCGGCATACCGGTCTTCGCGAAACTCAGCCCCGACGTCACCGACCTCGTGACGATCGCCGGGGCCTGCCTCGGCGCCGGCGCCGATGGCCTCACCCTCATCAACACCACCCTCGGCATGGTCATCGACACCGACCGGATGCGACCGCACCTGGCCGGCATCACCGGAGGCCTGTCCGGGCCGGCGATCCGACCGATCGCGGTCCGGGCCATCTGGCAGGTGCGCTCGGCGATGCTGGAAGGGCGCCTGCCGACGGCGCCGATCATCGGCGTCGGGGGAGTGCGCACCGGCCGCGACGCCCTCGAGCTCGCTGCGGCCGGAGCCGACGCCATCCAGGTCGGCACCGCCACCTTCAACGACCCCACCGCCCCCGCCCGCGTCCTGGACGAGCTGACCGACCTGCTCGTGGCCCGCGGGTATGCCGCGTTCCGCGACGTCGTCGCCGCGGCCCACCCCGAGCGGAGCACACCATGACCACGACGCCCGGCACCGACCACCCGGCCCCAGCACCGTTGGCCCCCTTCGGAGTCCGGCTGCGGGCCGCGATGGACCAGCACGGTCCGTTGTGCGCCGGCATCGACCCGCATCGCGCACTCGTGCAGTCCTGGGGCCTCGGCTACGACCTCGACGGGGTCCGCCGGTTCGCGTTCACCTGCGTCGAGGCATTCGCCGGGCGGGTCGCCGCGGTCAAACCGCAGTCCGCCTTCTTCGAGGTCTTCGGCTCGGCCGGGGTGGCGCTGCTCGAGCAGGTCGTCGGGCGACTGCGGGAGGCCGGCACCCTCGTCGTGCTCGATGTCAAACGCGGTGACATCGGCACGACGATGGACGCCTATGCCGAGGCATTCCTCGGCGCAGATGCACCGGAGGCGCCCGACGCGATCACGCTGAGCCCGTATCTCGGCTACGGCTCGCTGCGCCCCGCGATCGACCTGGCGCACGCCACCGGGCGCGGTGTCTTCGTCCTCGCCCTCACCTCCAACCCCGAAGGCGCCGCGGTGCAACACGCACTGTCGGGTGGTCGCAGCGTCGCCGGGCACGTCGTCGACGGGGTCACCGCCGACAACGCCGCCGCAGCGGCCCGGGCCGAGCTGGGGTCGGTGGGCATGGTCGTCGGGGCCACCGTGGGTGACGCGGTGACCCGCCTGGGTCTGGACCTCGCCGCCGCCAACGCGCCCCTGCTCGCCCCCGGGGTGGGCGCTCAGGGCGGCACGCCCGAAGGTCTCCGCGACGTCTTCGGGTCGGCCCTGCCGAACGTGCTCGCGGCCAGCAGTCGCGAGGTGCTCGGCGCCGGGCCCGACGTGCGAGCGCTCGCGGCGCAGGCCGAGCGCACCGCAGCGCAGCTGCGCGCGACGCTGCGGTGAGGCGTGTGCTGCCCACTGCGCTGGCCTCCGAGCGCAGCGGCGCGGACCCGCGAGCCCGCGGGCCCTTGGGTGCTGACACGCCCGAGATGTGGCTGACACGCCCGAGATGCGGCCTTTCGGCGTAGCCGAACGGCTGCTCGTCGCACCGGGGATGACCTGCGCAGATTCTCCTCCGGCGACGCGAACCAACCGCTCGGCGCACTCGGCATACCGCCCCCCGCGGCAGCAGGCCGCGAGACTCGCCCGCGTTTGCCAGGGCCGCGCGGCCTGGGTAGGTTCGGCTGTCAATGAAGGACGGGGTGAGGAGATCCACGTGGCTCTGCCCGAGCTGACCGAACAAGAGCGCGCGGCTGCCCTGGAGAAGGCGGCGATCGCCCGGCGCGAGCGGGCGGCGGTGAAGAATCGGCTCAAGTACTCCCAGGGCTCGCTCGCCGAGGTCATCTCCGAGGGCCGCACCAACGACATCGTCGGCAAGATGAAGGTCACCGCCTTGTTGGAGTCGCTCCCGGGCGTCGGGCGGGTGCGGGCCCGCCAGATCATGAGCGAGATCGGCATCTCGGAGTCGCGCCGGGTCCGGGGGCTGGGCGTCAACCAGGCCGCGGCGCTCATCGCCCGTTTCGAGCAGTGAGCGCCCCGGCGCAGCCGAGCCAGCCGCCTCCCGACCCCGTCTCCCAATCCTCGGGCTCCCAATCCTCGGGCTCCCAATCCTCGGGCTCGCAATCCTCGGGGTCCTCGGGCGCCGACTCCTCGGCCGTGCCGAGGGGTGCGCCGGCCGATGGGGCTGGGCCCCGGCTGGTCGTGCTCGCCGGGCCGACCGCGGTCGGCAAGGGGACGATCTCGGCATACATCCGCACGCATTTTCCGCAGGTCTGGCTCTCGGTGTCGATGACGACCCGTCCGCCGCGCCCCGGTGAGGTCGACGGAGTGCACTACCTTTTCGTCGGTGACGCGGAGTTCGACCGGCTGATCGCCGCGGGGGAGTTCCTCGAACACGCCGTGGTCCACACCCACGCGAAGTACGGCACGCCCCGAGGTCCGGTCGACCGAGCCCTGGCCGCCGGGCGCCCCGCGCTGCTGGAGATCGACCTGCAGGGCGCCCGCCAGGTGCGTGAGCGGATGCCCGAAGCGTTGCTGGTCTTCCTCGCCCCGCCGAGTTGGGACGAACTGGTGCGTCGCCTCGTCGGGCGCGGCACGGAGGGTGAGGCGGAGCGGGAGCGTCGCCTGCAGACCGCGCGCCGCGAGTTGGCTGCGCAGGACGAGTTCGATGTCGTGATCGTCAACGACGATGTGCGCAGAGCCAGCGAAGAACTCGTATCATTACTGGGTTCGCCTCCTGCGCGGCGCTCGAGATGACGCGCGAGACGGCCTGACCACCGAGCGAAACGAGAGCGACCTCCTGTGTCCGGAACTGTGGCCAACCCCATCGGGATCACCAGCCCGCCCATCGACGACCTGCTCGAAGCGACCGACAGCAAGTACGCCCTGGTGATCTACGCGGCCAAGCGCGCGCGGCAGATCAATGCCTACTACTCCCAGCTGCAGGAGGGCCTGCTCGACTACGTCGGCCCGCTCGTGGAGACCGAGGTGCACGAGAAGCCGCTGTCGATCGCGCTGCGCGAGATCAACGAAGGCCTGCTCAGCGCCGAATCGACCGGCGACTGAGCGACGTCCGCGACGACCCGCAGATGACTCTTCGGTATGCCGCGAGGGCCGGCTGACGTGCGCGTCGTGCTGGGAGTGAGCGGCGGGATCGCGGCATACAAGGTCGCCACGCTGCTGCGCCGCTTCACCGAGGCCGGCCACGAGGTGACCGTCGTGCCGACCGAGGCCGCCTTGCGCTTCGTCGGCGAGCCCACCTGGGCGGCGTTGTCCGGCCGGCCGGTGGCTACTGACGTGTGGACCGACGTCGACCAGGTGCCGCACGTGCGCCTGGGCCAACAGGCCCAGCTCGTCGTCGTCGCCCCCGCCACCGCCGATCTGCTCGCCAAGGCGGCCACCGGCCAGGCCGACGACCTGCTCACCGCGACGCTGCTCACCGCGCGCTGCCCGGTCGTGTTCGCCCCGGCGATGCATACCGAGATGTGGCTGCACCCGGCCACCCAGGCCAACGTCGCCACCCTGCGGGCCCGGGGCGCCATCGTCGTCGACCCCGCCGCCGGTCGACTCACCGGAGCCGACACCGGGCCCGGGCGGCTGCCGGAGCCGGAGCAGTTGTATGCCGCGTGCCTGGCCGCCGTCGGTGCCGACGCGTCCGCTGCCTCGGCGGCGACCGCTGCGCCGGGCCGACCGGCCGGCGACCTGGCCGGCCGACGGGTGCTCGTGACCGCCGGCGGCACCCGCGAGCCGCTCGATCCGGTGCGCTACCTGGGCAACCGATCCTCCGGAAAGCAGGGTTACGCGCTCGCCGCGGCGGCCGCGGCCCGCGGCGCAGCGGTCACCCTGGTATCGGCCAATACCTCACTGCCGCAACCTCCATCGGTCACCGTGGTGCGGGTCGAGACAGCCCTGCAGATGCAGTCCGTGGTCACCGACCTGGTGGCGCAGCAGCCCGGCCCCGACGTCGTCGTCATGGCGGCGGCGGTCGCCGACTTCCGGCCCAAGCACTACGCCGCGGCGAAGATCAAGAAGACCCACGAGCCGGGCGACGCGCCCGACGAGTCGGCCCCCGTGATCGAACTGGTCCGCAACCCCGACATCCTCGCCGGCCTCGTGCACGCCCGGGCCGGCTCGGCGGCGCCGATCATCGTCGGCTTCGCCGCCGAGACCGGCGACGCCAGCGGCTCCGTGCTGCAGCTGGCCCGAGCGAAGCTGGCGCGCAAGGGCTGTAACCTGCTCGTCGCCAACGAGGTCGGTGTCGACAAGACCTTCGGCCAGGACGTCAACACGGTGCACCTACTCCACCGAGACGGCCGCCCGGAACGCACCGTCGGGCCCGCGGACAAGGCCGCGATCGCCGACGCGGTGTGGGACGCGGTCGGGTCGCTGCTGGCCCCCCAGTAGACTCGACGTCGGTCCGCTCCCGGCCCTGTATCCCGCCGTCTGCCATCGGAGAAACACGTTGTCCGCACGCCTCTTCACGTCCGAGTCGGTCACCGAAGGTCACCCGGACAAGATCTGCGACCAGATCAGCGACGCCATCCTCGACGCGATGCTCGAACAGGACCCCCGCTCCCGGGTCGCGGTCGAGACGATGGTGACGACGGGACTGGTCCATGTGGCCGGTGAGGTGACCACCGAGGCCTATGTCGAGATCCCGCGGATCGTGCGTGACACGGTGCTCGCCATCGGCTACGACTCCTCCACGAAGGGCTTCGACGGCGCCTCCTGTGGCGTCGAGGTGTCCATCGGCCAGCAGAGCCCCGACATCGCCCAGGGTGTCGACACGGCATACGAGAACCGTGTGGACAGCGCCGCCGACCAGTACGACAAGCAGGGCGCCGGCGACCAGGGCCTGATGTTCGGCTACGCCTGCGACGACACCGCAGACTTCATGCCGTTGCCGATCCACCTGGCCCACCGGCTCGCTGAGCGCCTCACGGCGGTGCGCAAGAGCGGCGAGGTCGCCTACCTGCGCCCCGACGGCAAGACCCAGGTCACCATCGAGTACGACGGCGCCCGGCCGGTGCGCCTGGACACGGTCGTCGTGTCCAGCCAGCACGCCGCCGACATCTCGCTCGACGGGCTGCTGCAGCCCGACATCATCGCCCACGTCATCGAGCCGGTGCTCGCCGACCTCGTTGCTGCGGGATCGACGTTGGACGTGTCGGGCTACCGCACCCTGATCAACCCCACCGGCCGGTTCGAGATCGGTGGCCCGATGGGCGATGCCGGCCTCACCGGTCGCAAGATCATCGTCGACACCTATGGCGGCATGGCCCGGCACGGTGGCGGCGCCTTCTCCGGCAAGGACCCGTCGAAGGTGGACCGCTCCGCGGCATACGCCACCCGATGGGTCGCCAAGAACGTCGTCGCGGCCGGCCTGGCCACCCGCTGCGAGGTGCAGGTCGCCTACGCCATCGGGGCCGCTCACCCGGTCGGGCTCTATGTCGAGACGTTCGGCACCGAGACGGTGCCGGTCGCCGCGATCCAACGGGCCATCACCACGGTCTTCGACCTGCGCCCCGGCGCGATCGTCGACGCCCTCGAGCTGCTGCGCCCCATCTACCGGCCGACCGCGGCATACGGGCACTTCGGGCGCACCAGCGCGCCTGGGGTCGACGGGGGTTTCACCTGGGAGCGCACCGATCGCGTCGAGGCGCTGCAGGCCGCCGCACGCGGCTGAGCCGGCGCGCAGTAACGGCTGAGCCACCCTGAACCCCGGCAGCGCCTGAAGCCGTCGAGCGTGACGGAGTAGGGTGCCCCCCGTGGATGGCGGCAGCCCGGCCAATGGCGCACGGATGGCGCTGGTGCGCGCCCCCGGCACCGTCGCCGAGCCCGCCGCGCGCCAGTCCTTCCTGCGCGAATACAACCTCTCGCTCGTGCTGCGTCGGATCGTCGACGCGCCGCGACCGCTGAGCCGAGCGCAGTTGGCCAAGCAGACCGGGCTGACCCGTGCCACCGTCTCGGCCCTCGTCGATCGGCTCGTGGCGGCCCGGCTCGTCGAGGAACGTGACCCGGCCAGCGCCACGCATGCCGGCCGACCCGCGGTGCCGCTCGTGCCGGCGAGCAACGGGGTCGTCGGCATGGGGCTGTCGGTGCAGGTCGATCACATCGGTGTGCTCGTGCTCGACCTCGCCGGGGCCACGGTCGCCGAGCGGATCGTCACGGGCAACTTCCGGGCCAGCGACCCGCGTGGAGTCATCGAGCGGCTTGCCGAGCTCGCCGATCAGGTCAACCGGGGCCTGGCCCGGGACGGTGCGGTGCTCGCTGGGGTGGCGGTCTCCGTGCCGGGGCTCGTGCAGGACGGCAGCCTCGTGCGGTATGCGCCCAACCTCGACTGGCATGACGTCGACGTCGGAGGGCTGCTCACCGCCGCGCTCGGCGGTCGTCACGCGGTGGCCGTCGGCAACGACGCCGACCTCGGCGCCCGTGCCGAGAGCCGGGCTCGCGCGCGTCGGATGGGTATCGCTCGGGCCGAGCAGAGCTTCTTCTACGTGGAGTGCGAGGTGGGCATCGGCGGAGCGATCGTCGTGCGCGGCGAGCTGGCCGAGGGACGTCATGGCTGGGGTGGCGAGGTCGGGCACATGGCCGTCGACCGGTCCGGCCCGCCGTGCGGCTGCGGTGCGCGCGGCTGCCTGGAGCAGTATGCCGGGAAGGACGCCATGCTGACCCGAGCCGGACTGAGCCTCGGGGCCTCGATGGCGGACCTGCGATCCCTGCTCGACGCCGGCGAGCGATCCGCCCGCGCTGCGGTGGCCGAGGCGGCCGAAGGCCTGGGCACGGTGATCTCCTCGACCCTCAACCTCGTCGACCTGGACACCGTCGTGCTCGGCGGCGCCTATGCTCCGATCGCCGACCTGCTCGTGCCCACCATCGAGCGACACATCCGGCGGCGCACCCTGGCCTCGAGGTGGGTGCCGATCCAGGTCGATGCTGCCTTGGAGGGCGAGTTCGCCGATCTCATCGGGGCCGCGGTCTCGGTGCTCGACGACGTGGTGAGCAACCCCTCGGTGTGGATCGCGGTGTCCTAGCGCCGTGAGCTGAGAGTGGACCCGGGGTGGCCCGGAGGTGACGCGGTCCTTGCCGGGCAGTTATGAAAACGTTATCACCCTGGGTGCCGTGGCGGGGTTGACTGGGGACCCCTCCTAAGAATAAGTTCGGCGAGGCAACAAATAGTCCTTCCGTCCAGTGTCGGTCGTGCGAGGGAGAGGTGGCTTCAGTGTCCGATGTGATCCTCGAGATGCGCCACATCGTCAAGGAGTTCCCCGGCGTCAAGGCCCTCGACGACGTGTCGATGGTCGTGCAGCGCGCCGAGGTGCATGCGATCTGTGGTGAGAACGGCGCAGGCAAGTCGACCTTGATGAAGGTGCTCTCGGGTGTGTGGCCGGTCGGCTCCTACGCGGGCGAGATCGTCTACGAGGGCGAACCGGTGACCTTCCGCAGCATCCGCGACAGCGAGCGTGCCGGCATCGTCATCATCCACCAGGAGCTGGCGCTGATCCCGGAGCTGTCGATCGCGGAGAACATCTTCCTGGGCAACGAGTGCACCCGCAACGGGGTCATCGACTGGACCGAGACCAACCGCAGGGCTCGCGAGCTGCTGCAGCACGTCGGCCTCAACGAAGACCCCGCGACCGCGATCAAGAACATCGGGGTGGGCAAGCAGCAGCTCGTGGAGATTGCCAAAGCCCTCAACAAGGACGTCAAGCTGCTCATCCTCGACGAGCCGACCGCGGCACTCAACGAGGAGGACTCCCGACACCTGTTGGGTCTCATCGACGAGCTACGCCGTAAGGGCATCACCGCGATCATCATCAGCCACAAGCTCAACGAGATCGCCGCGATCGCCGACTCCATCACGATCATCCGGGACGGCCGCTCGATCGAGACCCTCGACGTGCACGGTGACAACGTCGACGAGGACCGGATCATCCGCGGCATGGTCGGCCGCGAGCTCGGCTCCCGGTTCCCCGAGTACACCCCCGCCATCGGTGAAGTGCTCTTCGAGGTCCGGAACTGGAACGTCGAGAGTCCGATCGTGCCGGGCCGGATGGTCTGCAAGAACTCCAGCTTCTCCGTGCGCCGCGGCGAGATCGTCGGCTTCGCCGGGCTCATGGGCGCCGGCCGCACCGAGCTCATGCGGTCGATCTTCGGCCGCTCCTACGGAGTCTTCCGCAGTGGCACGCTGCTCATGAACGGCAAACAACTCAACGTGCACAACGTGCCCGAGGCCATCGACGCCGGCATCGGCTACGTCACCGAGGACCGCAAGGTGCTCGGACTGAACCTGCTCGACGACATCAAGACCACAACGGTCTCGGCCAAGCTGAAGAAGATCTCCAAGCGGTCGGTCGTCGACCGCCGGGCCGAGTTCGAGGCCGCCGAGGGCTATCGCACGTCGCTGCGCACCAAGACCCCGACGGTCAACGAAGGGGTGTCCAAGCTCTCCGGCGGTAACCAGCAGAAGGTCGTCCTGGCCAAGTGGCTGTTCACGGATCCCGAGCTGCTCATCCTCGACGAGCCCACCCGCGGCATCGACGTGGGCGCCAAGTACGAGATCTACGGGATCATCCACCAGCTGGCCCGCGGCGGGAAGGGCGTCATCGTGGTGTCCTCGGAGCTGCCGGAGCTGCTGGGCCTGTCCGATCGGATCTACACGATCTGCGAGGGCACCATCACCGGCTGCCTGGCCAAGGGCGAGGCCACCCAGGAGAGCCTGATGAAGCTCATGACCACGTTGTCCGCCTCCACCGCCGCAGCCGGCGCGACGCCTAAGGAAGCCCGATGAACAAGCTCAAGGAGATCCTCGGCGGGGACACCCGTCAGTTCGGCATGATCTTCGCGCTCGTCGCGCTGATCGTGTTCTTCCAGATCATCACCGGCGGCGTGACGTTGACCCCGGACAACATCATCGCGCTCTTCAACGGCAACTCCTACATCCTCGTGCTGGCCATCGGCATGGTCCTGGTCATCATCGCCGGGCACATCGACCTGTCCGTCGGGTCGGTGGCCGCCGCGGTCGGGATCATCGTCGCCATGGCGATGGACAGCTGGCAGCTGGCCTGGCCGCTGGCGATCATCCTGGGCCTGGTCGTCGGAGCGCTGATCGGGGCCTGGCAGGGCTTCTGGACCGCCTACGTCGGGATCCCCGCCTTCATCGTCACGCTCTCGGGCATGCTCGTCTTCCGGGGAGTCAACCAGTTCGTCGGCAAGTCCAACTCGGTGCCCGTGCCCAAGGACTTCCAGAACATCGGCGCCGGCTTCCTGCCGGAGGTCGGTCCCAACACCGGCTACAACAACCTCACCGTGCTGCTGGGTCTGGCCGGGGCCGCGATCATCGCCTGGGGGATGTGGCGAGGGCGCAGCAGCGCCCTGAAGATCGGTGCCCCGGTGCCGGCGCGGTGGGCCTTCCTCACCAAGCTCGTCCTGGTGTGCGGCGTCATCATCGCGGTCGCCCTGCTGTTCGCCTCGGGCCGCAAGGGCACCTCCTTCCCGATTCCCGGCATGATCCTGCTCGTCCTGGTCATCGTCTACGGCTTCATCTCCAGCCGCACGATCACCGGGCGGCACATCTACGCCGTCGGTGGCAACCGGCACGCGGCCGAGTTGTCCGGCGTGCGCAGCAAGCGGGTCAACTTCCTCGTCATGGCCAACATGTCGGTGCTGGCCGCACTGGCCGGCATGATGTTCGTGGCCCGTTCCACCGCGTCCGGTCCCTCGGATGGCGTCGGGTGGGAGCTCGACGCGATCGCCGCCGTGTTCATCGGTGGCGCGGCCGTCACCGGTGGGGTCGGCACCGTCGTCGGCTCCATCGTCGGTGGACTCGTCATGGCGGTGCTCAACAACGGGCTCCAGCTGATGAACGTCGGCTCCGACCTGCAGTCCATCATCAAGGGTCTGGTCCTGCTCGCCGCGGTCGCCTTCGACGTCTACAACAAGCGCCAGGGCAAGGCATCCATCATCGGCCTGATGATGCGCAACTTCGGCATCCGCAAGTCCGAACCGATCACTGAGGTCACCCGCACCGAGGCGTGAGGCCGCACAGCACCCCCGCCACACCCTCACCCCGTCCACCCCAGCACCGTCACGTCCGCACCGCAGCCACATCCCGCACGCCCCGACAGAGAGGTACCACCAGAATGCGCACTCCCCTCAAGGCGATGCTCGCGATCTCCGCGGCGACCGCCCTCGCTCTCACCGGCTGCGGTCGCCAGGAGGCGACCGGAGGCACCACCGCGACCGGCGGAGGTGCCGCAGCCGGCGGCGTCACCGTGGGCGTCGCGCTCCCGCAGAAGACGTCGGAGAACTGGGTCCTCGCCGAGAACCTCTTCAACGACCAGCTCAAGGCTGCCGGCTTCACCCCCAACGTGCAGTTCGCCAACGGTGGTGTCTCCGAGCAGCAGAACCAGATCCAGACCATGGTGACCAAGGGCGCCAAGGTCATCATCGTCGGCGCCATCGACGGCTCCCAGTTGGGCACCCAGCTCAAGGCGGCCAAGGACGCCGGAGCCACCGTCATCGCCTACGACCGGCTGCTCAAGAACACCGACGCGGTGGACTACTACGTCGCCTATGACAACCGCAAGGTCGGCCAGCTGCAGGGCCAGGCCCTGCTCGACGGGATGAAGGCCAAGAAGCCCGCCGGCCCGTACAACATCGAGTTGCTCGCCGGCTCGCCCGACGACGCCAACGCCCAGGTGTTCTTCGACGGGGCGATGGACGTGCTCAAGCCGAAGATCGCCGACGGCACCCTCAATGTCGTCTCCGGTCAGAAGGAGTTCGCGCAGGTCGTGACTCAGGGCTGGAAGGCCGAGAACGCGCAGAAGCGCATGGACACCCTGTTGGTCGGCAACTACACCTCGGCGACCCTCGACGGCGTGCTCTCGCCCAACGACACCCTGGCCCGCGCGGTCATCACCTCGTGCAAGGCCGCCGGCAAGCCGGTGCCCGTCGTGACCGGTCAGGACTCCGAGGTCGAGTCGGTCAAGTCGATCATGGCCGGTGAGCAGTACTCCACCATCAACAAGGACACCCGCAACCTCGTCAAGGCCAGCATCGAGATGGTCCAGGCCATCCTCAAGGGCCAGAAGCCGACGATCACCGACACCACGCAGTACAACAACGGTGTCAAGGTTGTGCCGGCCAACCTGCTTGCCCCGGTCATCGTCACCAAGGCCAACGCCAAGGAGGCCTACGCCAACGACCCGACGCTGTCCAAGCTGACCCAGTGACCCTGGCAACCGACGGCTAGCTCGGCCAGCCCAGCCAGTTCAGTCAGTTCAGTCAGTTCAGTCAGTTCAGCTCATCGGTGGCCGGCCCAGTGTTCCCACGCTGGGCCGGCCACCGGCATTTGCTGCCCTCGCCGCCCACACCAGGAGCTCCCATGACCGCCGACCTGACTGCGGCACAACCCGATCGACTCAGTGCGCACGCCACCGACCTGGCCCGACTGGTGGGGAACGCGGTGCACCCTGACGGTGGCTTCGGCTGGCTGGACCCGAGCAACCGGGTCGTGGTGCCCCGCCCCGTCGAGACCTGGATCACCTGCCGGATGACCCATGTCGCCGCGCTGGAGGTGATCCGGGGCGGCGCGGCCGCCGAGCCGCTGCGTCCGCTGCTGGACATCGGGTATGCCGCGTTGCGCGGCCGGCTGCGCGACCCGGCACACGGAGGCTGGTTGCCTGCCGTCGGCGGCGCCGTCGACCCGCCCACCGACAAGCTCGCCTACGCGCACGCCTTCGTCGTGCTCGCCGCGGCGAGCCTCACCGCGGCCGACCACGCCGGCGGCCGGGATCTGCTCGACGAGGCCTTGGACATCTTCGACCGCCACTTCTGGGATGCTTCGGCCGGGATGGCCCGGGAACAGTGGGACGGCGCCTGGAGCCGGTGCGAGGACTACCGCGGGGTCAACGCCAACATGCACACCGTGGAGGCGATGCTCGCCGCCGCAGAGGTGCTGGGCGAGCCGGCCTATCTGGAGCGGGCCGCGGGCATCGTGCGCCGGGTCGTCGACGGTTTCGCGCGCGCCCACGACTGGCGGCTGCCCGAGCATTTCGACGCCGGCTGGTCGGTGCTGCCGGACTACAACCGGGAGCGCCCCGACGACCAGTTCCGCCCCTACGGCGTGACGATCGGTCACGTGCTGGAGTGGTCACGGCTGACCCTCAATGTGCGTAATGCCTTGGGGGAGCGCGCCACTGAGCCGCAGTGGGCCTTCCTGCTGCCGGCGGCCCAGGCGCTCTTCGACGCCGGGGTCACCCGCGGCTGGGCGGTCGACGGCGCGGACGGATTCGTCTACACGACCGACTACCAGGACCGGCCGATCGTCCGGGAACGGCTGCACTGGGTGGTCTGCGAGGGCATCGGCGCGGCCTGGACCCTGCACGAGGCGACCGGCGCGGCGGCATACCGGCAGTGGTTCGACCGGCTCTGGGCCTACGCGCAGCGCCACCTGCTCGACGCCGAGCACGGGGGCTGGATCCACGAGCTGTCGCCAGACAACGGGCCGTCCGAGCGCATCTGGTGGGGCAAACCCGATCTCTACCATGCCTATCAGTGCGCGCTGGTGCCGCTGCTGCCCGGGCTGGTCTCCTTCGCGGGGGCCGTTCGCGCGCGCTGAGACTCCGGCGGTTGGGCCAGAATCCGCCGTGCCCGCTCGAACCGCGCGCTGAGACAGCGCCCATGGCGGCGTCGTCGGTAGTGCGTCAACACGCCCCACGACGTCGTCATGGGCGCTTTCTCGCCGCGCGACGGTCGCCGCGGGCGCACGGCGATCCCATGCCACCCTCGTCGGGCGGGGAGGGTTTCGGGTGGTGTCAGTGGCAGGTGATATGGGCAGGTCGAGTGGCATATGCGTTCTTGGGCAATGGTTTTCAAGCGAATCAGGCGGGCGTTGAAAGCGCCTCGGAAGCCGACGAAAGCTGGATTTTCGACTCGTAATTC
>RRZU012355899.1_pt1 | contig 21243 bp, 28 predicted proteins | sample 2165561 | NCBI WGS metagenome assembly RRZU01 (sample SAMN10456909, study PRJNA506462) | wastewater metagenome | isolation source: wastewater sludge | place: USA: Moscow, Idaho | reverse complement strand
GTCAGATGTGGATAACGTGCCCGAATTTGAATTGCAAACATGGCCGCTGCAATCGGCCGAAGCGCTGGCATGGGGCGACAACAACACCGCCGCCACCCCCATGCTCGACACCATCGCCGCCGCCCGCGGCATCGAGCGCGAAAGCCTGATTAAAAAAGCCCTCAAAAAAGCCCGCGAATACCGCCTGCTCACCGCCCACGTGGCCGGCCGGCGCCAAGCCATTGAGGCCGCGATTAACGCCGCCGCCACGTTAGACGCGCTCGATGCTATCCAAATCGCCTACACCGCACCCGGAGCCGTCTGAAAAAAGCGAAACGCCGTTAAGCGGCAACTTAACGGCGTTTCTATATTTAACCTTATCAAGCTAAGGAAAAATCTTGACCAAGTATAGCAAAACCAAAATGGAATTGCACCCGAAGGAGGGAATGAAATTGGAAATATATGCCAGCCCCTTTATCCGCGCCTGTATCGGCATAGCCGTGTTATTGGTGTCTTTGGGCTTATTGGCTTTGATGATAACGCCGCTCGTACACGTGTTGAAATAGTTCCCAACCCGCCGCCCAAGCAGAAAGCCGCCCATGCCCAAAATCCATCTCGCGCTTTATAAAGGCCGCAAACGCATCCGCCACCCGCACGACCTGTGGCCGCGCCTTTCAGACGGCCTCGTGCGCCTCTTCACCCGCAGCCCCTACAGCCACTGCGAAATCGCCGTGCATCTTTCAGACGGCCTGTTTGCCTGCTACAGCAGCAGCCCGCGCGATGGCGGCGTGCGCGCCAAAACCATGCCGCTGCCGCCTGATAAATGGGATTTGATTGCGCTGCCAAATGTCGATGCAGCTTATGTGGCTGCCTATTTTGGGCAAACACAAGGGCGCGGCTACGACTGGGGTGGGCTATTGGGCGTGCCGCTTGGCCGCTGGGCGATTGTCTTTAACGATGTGCAAAAGTATTTTTGCTCGGAATGGTGCGCACAAGTGATGCGCATGCCGGATTCGTGGCGGTTAAGCCCGGGCGCTTTGGCCAAACTGCACACCCGATGAGCATAAGGCTTTCCTTGAAAACCCGCTAAAAACCACCGCCCATTGCCGCCACGCAGAAAAACCGAAAAAATACCCTATATTTCAATAGAAAGGCTTGATATGGCAGCGTCACGAATGCACGGCATCACATCAAACGAATTCACCCACGGCGTTCGTTCGATTGATGAAATTTCCACCAATATTATCGGCATGGTGTGCACCGGCGATGATGCCGATGCCGGGAAATTCCCGCTCAACACCCCCGTTTTCCACACCTCCGCCTATGGCGTATTGGCGCAAGCCGGCACAAAAGGCACCTTGGCCAAAGCGCTGGATGCCGTAGTCGACCAAACCGATGCGCAGATTGTGATTGTGCGCGTGCCCGAAAGCAAGCTCACCGACAACGGTGCCGCGCAGCAAGCAAGCACCGTCAAAGGCGTGCAGGCCTTGCGCCGCGCCAAAGCCCTCACCGGCTACGCCCCGAAAATCATCGGCGCCCCCGAGCTGGACACACAAAGCGTGGCCGCCGAGCTGGCCACCGTAGCCGCCGCCACCAACGCCTTTGCCTATGTTGCCGGGCTCGATTCCGACAACATCAGCGAAATCACCGCCTATCGCGAAAACTTCGGCCAGCGCGACCTGATGATTATCGACAACGATTTCACCGGCTTCAACCCCGTTAGCAAACAAACCGAAAAAGCCGCCACCATCGCCCGCATTCTCGGCGCCCGCGCCCGCCTTGATGACAGCATGGGCTGGCACAAATCCATTTCCAACACCGAAATTCTCGGCGTTACCGGCCTCAAGCATGGCCGCACCTACGGCCTCATGGATAAGAGCAGCGAGGTCAACACCCTCAACAATGCCGACATCACCACCCTGATTCGTGATGATGGCTACCGCGTGTGGGGCAACCGCACCTGCGCCAGCGATCCGGTGTGGGCGTTTGAATCCACCGTACGCGCCTCCAAAATCATCCGCGAAACCATTGCCTCGCAATTTTTGTGGGCGATGGATTTGCCCATGCACCCATCATTGATGATAGACATCATGATGAGCATCAATGCCAAGCTGGCCTATTACGTTACCCAAGGCCGCCTGCTCGGTGCGCGCGTATTCTTCGACCGCACTAAGCTCGATACTGCTCGCGTTTCCAGCGGCATCTTCGCATGGGATTATGAATTCACCGTGCCGCCGCCCCTGGAAAACCCCGAATTCAACCAACACGTATCTGATCGCTTTATCGTGAATCTGGTCGACCGCGTGGTCGAATTCGGCAGCAGCGTTAAAGCCGTTACCGTTTAAGAAAGGCTGAAAAATGCAATTACCCCTGATTTTAAAAGGCTTCAACGTCTTTGCCGACGGCCTCAATAAATACGGCGTGCTAATGGACATCAAACGCCCCAAAGTCGCCTACAAAACCGAAGACTACACCCCCGGCGGTGGCTTGGGCGAAATGACCGTTATCCACGGCATTGAAAAGCTGGAAATCGAATTAACCAGCAAGGGCTACGATGCCGAGCTGTTTAAATCCATGAGCCACCAAATCAGCGGCAACCTCTTGCGCTACCAAGGCGCGCTGCACAAAGAAGACGAAACCGGCGCCGGCGAATTGGTGGGCGAAGCCCGCGGCCGCATCATCGAAGCCGATCCGGGCGAAGACAAAGCAGGCGAGGGCGGCGAGCACAAATTCAAATACGCGCTCACCTATTGGAAAGAAACCCTCGATGGCGAAACCATTGCCGAAATCGACATCCTCAACAACAAATTCATCATCGGCGGGCGCGACGTTCGCGCCGGCATCCGCAAAGCCTTAGGCCTGATTTAAGCAAATAAAACAGAGGCCGTCTGAACCTTCAGACGGCCTCAAAAAAGGAAACCGCCATGAGCAACCAAACCATCCGCATTCTCGATGCCGACACCCTCGAAATCACCTTCAGCAACGGCCAAAGCCACCGCCTGCGCGAGCCGCTGGCCAAAGACCTCGAGGGCTTAGGGCAAGACCTCCTCAAAATCAAACACACCGACACCGTGCAAAAAGTCATCCACCGCATCAGCAGCCCGCAAATCACGCGCCTGCAATACATCAAATTGAGCCTCTCCGATGCCCAAGTGTTAAACACCGCCCTGGATTTTTTTTCAGCGCCGCCCTCAGCCAAAGCAGAGATGCAGGCAGCCTTAGCGGAGCTGGGCTACCTGCAGGAATCCGAATCAGAGCCGCCGACTTCGGCCGCCTGATCGCAGCCCTGCCGGATCTATACAGCATCGCCGAAGAAGCAGAGCTGAAATACTATGCCGCCGTGTCCGACTGCCTCGCCCAATGCGCCGCGGCCTTCGGCGGCGGCATCAGCGCATACGGCCATTACAACCTGCTGGAATTATTAAACTGGACCCACCGCGCCATTTTAGTCACGCGCAGCAGCGAGGACGGAAAATAAAACAGGCCGTCTGTTGTTCGGACGGCCTGTTGGGATAGGGCAGAGCAGTAATCTAAAAATCACAGCGAAAAAAGAAGAAAGCGTTTAAAGCAGAAAAATCCACACCGCAAAGGGCAGGGTAATCAACGCCGCAATCAACAAAGCCCACCCGTAAAGATAAAAAGTTTTCATAATGAAATCGGCCAACACAGCAAGCTCCCCGAATAAAAAGGCATCAAAATGGCACAAGACCTTGTATTGAAAATTATCACAGAAGCCACCGACAAAGCAAGTGCACCTTTAGAGCGGGTGCAGCGGGCAGCGCATGGCTTATCGGGCGAATTGGGCAGCCTGAAAACCGGCTTGGCCGGTTTGGATAAAGCCCAAGCGCAGCTCATCGCCCGCAACGAGCTGCAACAGCAAATGAAGCAGCAGTCCAAAGCCATTCTCGAAAACCGCCGCGCCCAAAAAGACCTCGCCGCAGAAATCGGCAAAACAGGCGTAGCCACCAAAAAGCAGGCTGCCGAAATGGATAAGCTGGTCAAAAGCGGGGCGCGTCTGAAAAAAAGCCAGGCCGACAACAGCGCAAGTTTAGAGCGCCTGAATACCGCCCTGAGCCGTCAAGGCATCCGCGCCGGCCGATCCACGCAGGCGCAAGCCCAGCTAGATAGCGCCTACCGCAAAACCACCGAAGCCGTTAAGCGGCAAGAAGCCGCCATCGAGCGTATGAGCGGGGTGCAGCAGCGTGCCGCCGCCGCCGAAATCAAATTGGCGCAGAAAAAAGAGGCCGTGGCCAGGCAGCAGCAAATCAGCCGGCAGAAAATGCAAGATGCCGCCATGGCCTCTGCCTCCTTGGCCGGCATCAGCATGTGGCATGCCAACAAAGCCCGCCGCATCGGCGGCGCCCTCGCCACACCCGTGCGCACCTATGCCGAAGCCGAAACCGCCGGCACCGATTTGCGCGTCGCCATGATGGACAGCAGCGGCAAAGTATCCGCCGATTATCAAGAAATCGACCGCCTCGCCACCCGTTTAGGCGACCGCCTGCCCGGCACCACCGCCGATTTCAAAGCCCTCATGACCATGCTCATCCGCCAGGGCATGAGCACCCAAACCATCCTCGGCGGCACCGGCGAAGCCGCCGCCTTGCTCGCCGTGCAGCTTAAGAAAACCCCCGAAGCCGCCGCCGAAATGGCCGCCAAGCTGCAAGACGCCACCCGTGGCACCGAAAAAGAAATGCTCGCCATTATGGACCAAGTGCAGCGCATGTTTTACGCCGGCGTGGAAGACCAAAATATTTTAGGTGCCTTTGCCAAATTCGCCCCAGCGCTCGATTTGGTGAAAGTCAAAGGCGAAGAGGCCATGAAAATGTTCGGCCCCCTAATCGGCATGCTCGACCAATCCGGGCTGGTGGGCGAGAGCGCCGGCAATGCCTTGCGCAAAGTGTTCGACCGCACCATGAATGTGGATAAAATCGAAAAAACCATCAAAGGCATGCAAAAAGCCGGCCAGCTCGAGCAAGGCTTTACCTTTGATTTTACCGATGGCGGCGGCAACTTCGGCGGCATGGATAATTTCTATAAGCAGCTATCCAAGCTCAAAGGCATGAACGACGTGCAAAAGCGCGAAATTCTCTCGGCCATTTGGGGCGATGATGCCGAAATCATGCAAGCCCTAAACACCATGATTGAAAAAGGCCAGGCCGGCTATCAGGAATTCGCCGCCAAAATGGAAGCGCAAGCCAGCCTCAATCAGCGCGTCGATGCCCAATTGTCTACCCTCACCAACCTTTGGGATGCCGCCAGCGGCACCTTCACCAACTTTCTCGCCACCATGGGAGAAGCCATTGCCCCCCAGCTTAAAAGCTTGGTGGAATGGATAGGCAACGTTAACGAAAAATTAAGCCTGTGGGCGAGCAACAATCCACAGATGGCCGCCACGCTGATGAAGATTGCCGCTGTGGCTGCCGTGTTTTTCACCGTTATTGCCGTTGGTGCCGGTGCACTTGCTGCCTTGGTTTTACCCATTGTCGCCGCCAAAACCGCGCTGCTCGGCTTGGGCGGCGGCTTGGGCATATTGCCGTCATTGGGCAAAGGCTTAATGAGCCTGCTCTCAGTGGGCAGCAAAGTATTTTCCATATTGAGAATCGGCTTAAACCTACTTGGCCGCGCCTTTTTAATGAACCCCATCGGCCTGGCCATCGCCGTGATTGTCGGCGTGCTCTATATGCTTTGGAAACATTGGGATACCGTCAAAGCCGCCGTTGCCGCCGGCTGGCAGTGGATTCAGACGGCCTTTAGCAATAATCCCATCCTCAATTTTATCTTTCCATTTATCGGCATCGCCCGCCTGATTATTAACAATTGGGGCAGCATAAAAGAGTTTTTCGCCCGCTTGTGGAGTAGGGTTCTCGGTTATTTCGTTACTGCAGTAGATTATTTTTCCGATCTGTGGGAACGCCTGAAAGCCTACACATCCGCCGCCCTGCAATCCTTGCTGGGCTACGTCAAAAGCTGGGCAGTGGTGCAATGGATCAGCGATAAAATCAACGCCGTCATCGATTTCCTTTCCGACTTGGGTGGCAGATTCTACGAAGCCGGCAAAGCCATGATTCAAGGCCTGATCGACAGCATCAGCAATGGCGTAGACATCATCAAGCAAAAATTAGCCACCGTTGGCGGCTTTATCGGTGCGCCCCTGCGCTGGGCAGGCCGCCTGATAGACGGCGATATGCACAAGGCGCCCGGATACTCAGTCGGCGGCTACACCGGCGCAGGCGGAGTGAATGAAGCTGCCGGCATTGTGCATAAAGGCGAAGTGGTATTCAGCCAGCGCGATATAGCCCGCTTCGGCGGCTGGCGCGTGGTCGAAATGCTGCGCCGTGGCGGTGCGCAGGCTTTGGCTAAGGTGCACGGTATCGGCAGCCGCCTGCTCGAGGCGCCCGGCGCGCCAAGCGGTGCGCCCGTGCTCGCCGGTGCCATCCCCGTGCCCGCATCATTTCACCGCAGCAACAGCTATCAAATGAGCGGCGGCAGCCAAAACATCACCATCAACATTCAAGGCGGCAACCAAAGCCCGCAAGAAATCGCCGCCGAAGTCGCCCGCCAGCTCAAAGCCGCCGGTGAGGCCGTCGCCCGCCGCGCCCGCAGCGCATTTTCAGATAAGGATTAACATCATGGCCATGGCCTGCTTAGGCTTCTTCGTTTTCCTCACCGACACCGTGCCGTTTCAGCAAATCGACCGCAGCAACGCATGGCGGCATCCCCATCAAAACACCATCGGCGGCGGCTTGCCGCCCGCCCAATATGTCGGCCAAGAGCCGGAAACCATCAGCATATCGGCAGAATTGCGCCCCGAAGTCACCGGCGGCGACGGTAGCGTTGATTTATTGCGCCAAATGGCCGCCACCGGCGAGCCCTATACCCTGATTCTCGGCAATGGTCGCGTGCTCGGCAGCTACGTGATTCTTTCCATCAAAGACAGTCAAACACAGCTCATGCACGATGGCAAAGCCCGCGCCATCAGCTTTGGCATGGAATTGAAAAAAGTCGGCGATAGCGCCGTCGGCCTGTCCGGCCAAGCCCTGGGCATGGCCGCCGGCGCCGTGCGCGCCCTGATAGGAATCTAAATGAGCACCCTAGCCAACCTCGCTGAAAAAGCCACCGCCATTTTCGATAGCCTTGCCGGCAGCGGCGGCAACCACCTTACCCCCGTAGCCCTGCTCGAAATCGACGGCAAACCATTCGGCACCCACGCCATGAGCCGCATTTTAAGCATCAGCCTCACCGACAAGCGCGGTTTTGAGGCCGACGAGCTCAGCATCGAATTATCCGACCACGACAGCGCCCTTGCTCTGCCCGCCAAAGCCGCCAAAATCAAGCTGTGGCTCGGCTATCAGCAAAGCGGCGTTGTCTACAAAGGCGAATACAAAATCGCCGAAACCAGCGTGCAAGGCGCACCCGACACCCTCAGCATCACCGCCCACGCCGCCGATTTATCCGAAAAAATGGCCGAGCAGCAAGAAAAAAGCTGGCACGCCACCAGCCTCAAAGCCATTATCGAAACCATCGCCAACACCCATGGCTATGAGCCTGTTATCGGCAAAGCCTTTCAGGCCGAAAACATCGCCCACATCGACCAAACCAACGAATCCGATGCCGCCTTTCTCACCCGGCTGGCCGAGCGCTACGATGCCATCGCCACCGTCAAACACGGCCGCCTGCTGTTTGTTTCCGCCGGCGAAGCCACCACCGCCGGCGGCACCCCCATGCCCGCCATCCACATCACCCGCGCCAGCGGCGACGGCTTCAGTTTCCGCTATGCCAACACCGAAAGCTATCAAGCCGTGCGCGCCTGCTACACCGACAAAAAAACCGGCAAAAAATTAGAAGTCATCATCAACCAAGACAACGCCGCGCCCATAAAAGAAACCAAAACCAACAAACGCAGCGGAAAAAGCCGCACCCGCACCGCCCCTGCTAAAAAAATCGACACCACCGGCCTCAAAATCAAAACCCTGCGCCACCTCTATCAAAGCCAAGCCACCGCCACCACCGGCGCCCGTGCCGCCTACAAAAAGCTCAAGCGCGGCGCCATGGCATTCGAAATCAACCTTGCCGTCGGCCGCCCCGACGTTGCCCCCGAAAGCCCCGTTACCGTGGCCGGATTCAAGCCCTATATCGATGCCGAAAGCTGGGTGGGCGTGGAAGTGAAACACACCCTCGATGGCAACGGCCTCACCACCCAAATCCAGCTCGAAAGCCTGATTGATTTCAGTGAAGCATAACCGCGTGCAGGAAAAAACCCGCGAGCAGCTTGCCGCCATTTATCAATGCAACGCCGCGCAGCTTGCGGTTTGATATAGTTTGAAAACAAGAGGCCGTCTGAATTCAGACGGCCTTTTAATGGCTACCACAATTTCACATCAAGCTGTTTTTAACATCGATTGCGGCGGCATTTCAACATTCAAGCCATAAATCATCACTTCCGAGCCTTTCATTTTATTGTATGCACAATAAGCCAGCGAATATTCATCCTGCCGGTAATCTTGATAAATAGTTTTAATTTCCGGGCAATTATCGTAAGACACAATCCATTTCGTTGCGATATTGCCCAATGCGCCGCAGATATTCACATGGTCATCATGCGTGTAGAAATTGCGGTAAAGGCCTTGCCCTTTAACATAATAAGGCGGGTCAAGATAAATAAGCGATTGCGCGGGCAGCAAAGCATCCACCCGCTGAATTAAATGTAAAGCATCTTCGTTATACACATGGATGTGTTCCGCCTGCTCGGCAATGCGCGTAATCAGTTTGGCCAAACGCGCCTTATTAAATCGCGCATCCAGCTTATAAGCCCCACTTTGCGCCTTTCCGCCAATCACCCCCGCTTTCAGAATACCGGAACGATTAGTGCGGTTGAGGAAAAAAGCCGCAAAACCAAGCGCCAAATCAGAGTAATGTTCCGGATTGGCCAAAACCGCTTTCTGCCGGTGCCATTCATCAATCGTAATCGGCGTATCGGCCAGCAAAGCCAAAAAGCCTTCCGGCTCGTGGGTGAGCGCTTTCCAAAAATGATAAATGGCCGAATCCAAATCATTAACGTGAATATCGCTGCAATAGCCGCTAAAAAGCAAATCAAGCGCAACACCACAGCCGCCTGCAAAAGGCTCGAGATAATGGCCGCCACGCAAATCGTTAGCATCCATCACCGATTTCACAAACGGCGCAAAAGCACCCTTGCCGCCGGGATAGCGTAAGGGCGTGAGAGGGTTGGAATGGCCGGCCATATTGTTTGCCTGAAATCAAATTAACATGCCGCCGATTATATAGAAAAAAGTATCAGTTGGCCATAGGCAAAAATCTGTGTTAATGCGCCGCTTGGTTTTTTTGATATGAATCAGATTGTGAAACCATATCAACAGCTTGAATAAGCTTGCTTATAAAATCATCAATCTGCGTTTCATTCTCCCGGCACCATTTTTCAACAATACTGCTTTGTTCGATAAATAGCCGGTTGGCATTAAACCATTCTTTGTTTTTTTCACGGTCGGGTTGTCCTTCAATGGTCATTACACGGTCTTGCACATAATCGCTGGTATAGGAGCTGGGCATATTGCGCCAAAAATCTGCCTGATTATCTGCTGTTAATTTTTCCTGCAAAAACCGATACAAAATCGCTTCCGGGTTTCTGTGGGTGGAAGGCGTGTTTTCATCAAAGGAAACACAACCGGGGAGTGGGCAAATAGACGGATTATCTCCAATCAGCCTGCGCTTGTTTGCTTCAGAATAAACATCATTATCCGGAATCAACACCACACTCTTGAAATACTCATCGCCCTGATGCAGTGACAATAAAATATTGCAGCCGACCTTTACACTGATAAGTTGAATCTTTTTGCCGAAAACATCTTGCTGATAATTGATTTGCTTAAACGCTAAAATTTTCTCAAAAAAGAACAGAGCCTCATCATCTTCAAAATACAATTTGATAACATCAGGTTTGGGTTCGCTCGGCGGCAAAACCAACATATCTGTTTTGATTTTGGTATAAGTGGGCTGTTCCATTATTCTCGGATGGTTGGAATCAGTCAGGTAAACCACATCATTCACTTTGCTGCCAGGATGGTCGTTTTTATTCAAAATGGATTTCATCACCGTTAGCGAGTGCGTGGTCAGAATAATTTGCAAATCCAGCCGCCGGGATTGTTGATGCAGCAATTCGATTAATTTTTCCTGCGCCCTTGGATGCAGGCCGGCATCCACCTCATCAATCACCAGAATGCCACCCTGATATTCATCAGGTTTGGTGCGCTTCAAGCGGTTGAATGAAGCCAGCGCCGTAATAATGGCGCTTAAAGAATCCTGTCCGAGCGATACAGTAAAAGAATGGTGTTGGAAAGAGGGCAATACCGAACCCTTTTTAGAGCCGGCAAAAGAATGCGAAGTAACCGCATCCCCTTCTTTTTTAAAAGGCAGCACGCTATAAAAAGAATCGAAAATAAACCGTTTGTCTTCCTCATCCATTCTGGCCAAAGTCTTGCGGTCGATCAGCGATGATTCAAATTCCCCGATAGGCGTCATTCGACTCATACCCAAATACAGTGTCGGGATCGGCACCTTTTTAGAATTCACTTTATCATCGTGTTGAGCATCGGAATCCTCGGTAGAAAAAATATGGGTGGTTCGGGGGATAAGCCGCAAGCGGAAAACCTCTATTCTGGGTTCATCCGGCTCGTTGTTCGCTACCACCTCATCGACGCCAGCTAAATCCTCTTCTATCTCAATTAATTCCGCTTGCGGATTGGGTTCTGTCTCAGATTCGCTCAGGGGAACCTTCACCATATGATTCTTATACAGACTTTCCTTGATTGCATATTTCTGCGTACTCACCGAGCAAGTCTTTTCAACGCCGGAGCCATCATTGCGCAAATAATGAAATACCACTTTAGGGGTGCTGGTTGAGCGGCCTGCCGTCTGCACATATTTTGCAAAATCGGCTTGGTAATCCAGATGGAAAGCATCCTGAAAATTAGATTGAAAAGCCTTGCCGAATAAACTTTTTTCACCGGCAGAAAGTCCGGAGCAATTCGCAATCAAGCCTAAAATAGTTGATTTCCCAATACCATTATGGCCGCCAATAGCAGTAATACGCGGTGCGATATCGATTTTCAAGCCGCCAAGTTTCCGAAAAGGTTCGGCGAATATAACCTTTTTTAACTTCATTATCCGTTTTCCTCTATGCAGAATGCTGCAAAAGGCCGTCTGAGCAAATTTCAGACGGCCTTTATAATTACAAATAAAACACTTCCCCGGAGTCGGTATCGACAACCGCGCCATCTATTCTATCCAGCCGAAAAGTGCGGCTTGCACTTTTGTTCAAGTCGAATCCCTCCAAATAATCAAGCCCGCAGCGGGAAATTCGAACCAATCTTGTGCTGAATTCACCCTGAGCATTCGTGTAGCCAAAAGAAACAACAGCACCTGTTGGCGGCTTGCCTTTTGCCGAACGGTTTTTCGGGGTTGAAGAAAAACGGCGATCGGGCGCAACCGGGGTTGGCGTCGTTGATATGTCATAAAAAGATTGATGCTCGGTTACGCCTTTTGATGTAATCGGGTTGGCGCTTGCTCTTTTGGCACCTGAGCCTATCTTGACCATTTTGGCGGTGTCAACGAAATGGTTTGAAACGACTTGCCCGGTTGTTTGACAACTATCTTTTTGCTTTTGTTGTTCTTCTTTGGCAATGCGCTTGCTGCCAAACATGGCTAAAAATAAAAGAATGCTGCCGATAATGGCAAGAGGATGGATAAGCGGCAAAATAAAAATCAGTAGCGCATTGCCGGATATTGTCCACTTTGGATATTTATTTTTGCCGAGCTTGGCCAATTGATGTATCGGTTTCCACGATATTGCCGCCCCGATAATCGCCATTAAAAAAGAAAACAGCAGCAAAACGATTCCCCTTAATGCAAAAAAACAGGCCGTCTGAAACAACCCCTTTCAGACGGCCTCGCTTGATTACTGAATAAAGCAGTCTTTCAGCATCGGCGTTCCCGCAATCTCACTGTTGCCCACGCAAACCAAATTAATTTTTTGGCCTTTCTTCAAATTGGCCGCCTTGTCAATTTCGCCCTTGGCCAGACGCGCTTGCGGCTGGTTAAACATATCCATATCGCCACCCGCCTTAAGCACCAAATAAGGCTCATCATTAAAGTCCGCTTCGATTGATGCCACAGTGGCGGCCAGTGTCAGTTTCTTGTCTTTAAACTTCTGATTCGCGCCCACCTCGTTTTCTTTATAGGCTTTCAAGAGCTCCGAAGCCGTTACTGCAATAGCCGCTTCTTCAGCTGGCGCTTCGGCAGCATTGACCGCATCCGCCGTATTGACGCCATCTGATGCCGTCTTTTCCCCGTTGCCGCCGAAGACAAGGCCTAAAACCACCAACCCCGCCACAGCAATAGCAATCCATTTCAAAAGTTTTTTCATTTTAATACCCCTAGTAAAAAAAAGCCCTTGCGAGCAAAACAGGCCGTCTGAAACCGAGATTTCAGATGGCCAAATCATCCTGTAAACCACCCGCCCGATTTTGCTGTGGCAGGCGCCGATAATTTCGTTTCAACACACGCCGCGCTGGGCGGCGGTCAGTAAACCCGGCCGATTTTAGTATGCACCATACCGATAATCTCAAACTGATCTTCCGTCAGCTTGGCCAAATCCAAAATCTCTTCTTTATAGAGCGCATTGTCGCTGCTGATGCGCAGGCTGCCATCGGCCAGCCATTGCAGCCGTTTGATGCGCAGCGCATCGCCCAAGCGCAGCACAAACACACCGTCGCCGCTTTGGCGGGCGCGGTTGAGCAACACAATGTCGCCGTCTATCAGCCCCGGCATCATGCTGTCGCCCCGAATCGGCAGGCAGGCCAAATCTTTGAGATACAAGCCCTCGCGCGCCAGCCAAGCTGCATCAAACGGCACCCGCTGAATCACATGCTCGGCCTCGAAAAAGCTGCCGTTGCCCGCGCTGGCGGGCGTGTCGTAAAGCGGCACGGCGACTGGTCCGTCGTTCTTCAAGTCACTCACTAGCTCGGGCATACTGTTAAAATCCGCCGCCAAATAAGCACGATCGAAATAAGTCGGGTTGATGGTGCGGTAGAGCTTGTTGCCGTCCACATCACCGAAAAGCAGCCAGTCCAGCGGAATGCCTTTGCCCATGGCGGTATCTGTGCATAGCGCGTAAGGAATAGAGTTGCGTTTGATGGCCATGCTTAGGCCGGACTCGGAGAGATTCAGCTTGGCTGCCAGTTCTTTAGACGTAGCTACACCATAAACGTGTTTGAGTCGTTCAAACACATCGGCGGCAGTACGCCCAAAGAAATTTATATCATTCAAAACAACAGCCTATTAAAAATATAATACAATTAGTGAATAATATCTTGCATAGTACACATTTTGAGAATAGTATTGAGGTGTCTAATCACAAACCGTTAACAACCGCATACTATGCAAGAAAGGCTATTCTACAATGAAATCTCCCAAAGTCAAAGGGCGCCCGCCCGCCGGTGAAAAGAAACCTTATCGCCGTTTTCCCGTGTTGCAAACCATGGTCACCAATCCCGAAGAGCTGGCCTTAATCAAGCGTGCCGCCGTGGCCACCGATGGCAACGTGAGCGCCTATCTGCGCCGCTGCGCCCTCGAGCAAGCCCGCCGAATCTTTGCGCAATCCTAATCCCGTTTCCCACAGCAAAAAACCACGAAAGAAAAGGGGTGAATCATGGATGAAATCAAACAAGCCATCAAAACCATGTGCCAAAGCGTATCGGGCGGCTATGCCGCCATGGCCGCCGCGCTGGGCATGAGCAGCCGCGCCGCGCTGGAAAACCGCATTTATGAAGTGAAAGGCCAGCGCGTGAGCATCGAAGAAGCCATGATGATGCAGCGCATGGCCGACCGCTTCGATTTTGCCGAAGCCGTGGCCGCCGAATCGGGCGGGGTGTTTGTGTTATTGCCCGAAGGAGAAGTGATATGCAGCAGCGAAGAAATTGCCGAGCGGTTTTTAAACGTAATGGCCTATGGCGGCGATATGGTGCGCAAATGGCAGCAAGCCACCGCCGACGGGCAGGTGTGCGCCGCCGAGCTTGAGGCGCTGGCCAAAATCGAGCGGCGCATTATCGGCGAATTGCTGGCCATTCGCGTGCTCACCGAAAAATATTACACCGCCGAGGAGTAGACGCCATGGCCCGATTCATCACCAAAGCCGAGGGCGGCAATATGCGCAGCCAGCACCGCTGCCCTTGTTGTGGCAGTCGAGCCAAGGTTGTCGCCAAAGTAAGCGTGACCAATAGGCTGTTTACGCAGCAGGTGGCCTGCCTCAATCCGCTTTGCGGCTGGACCGGCCTGTCCAACACCGAATACACCCGCACCATATCGCCGCCCTCGGCGTTATACGGCGGCACGTTGGATGAGCCACCGTTAATGAGCGAAGAGGAAGTCCGGCAAATCAACGCCGCCGAAGAAGCCCAGCAAGAATTAATTTAAGGCTGCCTGAAAGCCGCCGTGGGCTTTTTGCACCTCGAATTAGCGAAAGGTTTATAAAAATGCAGCAAAATCAAAAAGTTGAAAATAGCGCCAAGCGCACCGCTGCCTATATTGCCGCCATGCGCAGCATCAAAAAAGCCGTGGTGGCCGCCCGCAGCCTGCCGCACAACAAAGCGCATATCCGTGCGCAAGAGGCCGCCGCCGGTGAAGCGGCCGAAGCCGCCGAGCCCGAGCATATCCGCTTGCAGAAAAAGCTGCCCACCATGCCGCAATGCGTGGCGATGGGCGAGCTGCAAACCGAATTGAAAAGCTTTATCGGCCTGATTCAAGCCGCCAACGAAATCATCAACACGCTGGATATGGGCATTATGCCGCTACAGCTGATTGAAATCCGCCAAGTGCTGGCCGAAATCGAGCGCATCAGCCAAGAGGCCGACCTTGCCGCCAAGCGGCTCAACATGCCCAAAGTGCGCGCCGATTTGCGCGCGCGCGGGCTGATTACCATCTTGCGCGATCGGCGCGACGGCCGCACACAAAGCCCGGCCGCTCACTGAAAAAAAGGATAAACAAAATGTATAAAAACAAAGCAGATTTGCAGTTTGCCATTATGCAGGCGGGCGACCAAGCCGCCGCCCAAGTGCATGCCACCATGGCCGGCCATCTTGCGCGCGCCGCTGCGCTGTGGCATCTGGCCGATGCCGCCGCCACCGCCGGGCTGAGCGTGCGCCTGCCCTCGATGCGCTGGGTGAGAGGCGTGGCGCTGTTTATCTTGGCCGACACCGATGAAGAAGAAGCCGCCGCCCAGCGCGTGATTGAAGAATGGGCGGCCGATGAGGCGGGCTATATCTCGTTTATGAGCCGCGATGGCTGCACCGCCGCCTATTCGGTGCATTTTGAAAACCAAATGCCCATCACCGTCAACCTCACTCGGGAGCAATGGCAATGAAACCCATCAAACCCATCTGCCGATATGCGCTGGCCGCCGCCGCGCTGATTTGCACCATGTGGCTGGTGCAAAGCCCCGTCATCAAGCAGCAGCGCGCCGAAGCCGCCGACATTCAGACGGCCTTTATCCAGCCCTTGCCGCTGCCCACCGAGCCCGACAACCCGTGGGCGAAAATGAGCGATAGTGAGCTGTTGCGCGGCGATGCCGAGGTGCAGCCATGAGCGCCCTTATCAATTTCCGCAGCCGCAGCGATTTGCGCCGCCGCATCTTAGATTTGGCCGACCAATCGCCTTGCAGCCAGGCATTTTTAGAGGATGTTACCGGCGCGCCCGCCGCCGATATCCGCCGCGAATTAAAAGCCCTCACCGCCGCCGGCCTGCTGGCCGAAAAAACCACCTACACCAAAGGAGCAAAAGCATGAGCTTATCAAATGAAGAAATCGAGCAAGAGCGCGCCAAGTTTGAAGCGTGGGCGGCTGCCGATCCGCGCACCAGCTGGGGCGCAGAAGTCTGCGATTTTTTCCGCCTTGGTGGAAAAGAATATATGTACACCGGCGTAAAAGAGATGTGGCTGGGCTGGCTGGCCCGCGCCGAGCAAACAGAAGGGGCACAAAAAATGAAAACCTATATCGTGATGAATTACGAAACCACTCAAGCAGCAGGCGACACCGATTATGCCATCGGCGATTTGCAGGTGCAAAGCGACGGCAGCGCCGTGCTCACCATGCGCGGCAGCCGCCCGGGCCCTGCCGAAACCTTCCGCAACCCCAACGCCGCGCTGGCCAAAGTGCGTGAAGAATATGGCTGGTTTAATGCCTATCTCGAAGCCGTGACGGCCGTCTGAAATCTGAAAGGAGAAAAACATGTTATCCACATTTGGCGCCACCGAAGAGCAGGCCGCACATTTCTTAGAGCTCTACCGCTGCAGCACATTGCGGGCAGCGGCCGAAGAAGCCGGCATCAACATCATTCAGCACCGGCCGGCAGATTAAAAGCGAAGTGGTGCATCAGGTTGAAGGTGGCGTGGTGCATCGCATCAAATAGGGAGAAAGATATGTATCAAGGCGGCAACACGGCAGAGCAAGAGCGGCAACAACGCCTGCGCCTGCGCAACGAGCGGCTTGATTTTGAAAACTGGGCGCAGCCCAACGGCTTCGATATCGAGCGCGGCGAATACGGCAGCTATATCTACACGCCCACCTATCAAGTGTGGCAGGCGTGGCAGGCGCGTGCCGATATGCCCGAGCGCATGGGAGCCGATAGATGGGCCGACACCCTCGAGCGCCTGCCGCCGGCCTATCAGGCGGTGCTGCTGCTGGCCGGCGGCATCGTCAATCTGGGCTATTGGCGCGAAGATGTGCGCCAATGGCAAACCACCGAGGGCGGCCTTTATCCGCCCCACCTGGTGCATTATTGGCAGCCGCTGCCGGCCGCCCCGGAGCAGCCGTGATGAAAACGCCGCGCGTTTACGATTTGCGCACCGGCCGCCAGTGTTTGCGCAGCGGCTGGGTGCCGGCGGTGGATTTGCGCTTGGCGCTGCAAAAGCTGCCGCGCCGCATCGAAGAGCAGGCCGAAGCCCGCTATCGGCAGCAGGCCGGCTATCCGGCAGAGGGCAGCGAAAACGATCCATTGGAAGCCGCGGCCGCGCAGGCGCTGGCGCGCACCATCGCCTGCTTCGAAGCCATGCCGCCGGGCTTGGATGCCAAAAGCAGCGATCGCGATATTTGCGAGCTGGCCGATAAAGAAGCCGCCGCCTTCCAGCGCCGCCGCGCATCGGGCTGGCCCCTGCCCATGCTGCTTGCCGAAGCCCAAGCACTGGGCTTGGACAGCGAGCGCACCTTTGCTGCGCAATTGAAAGTGTGGCGCGATTTATTTACCACCGAAGAAGAAAAAGCCGCCGCCTTCAAAGGCATTGCCGGCCGGCTCGCAGAGGGCAGATTTTGGCGGCGGCAGCTGCGCCGGCTGCACCGGCGGGCGCGCGAAATGGGCATGCGCGAAGTGGGCATGGTGAGCCGCCGCCACGGGCTTTATGTGTCCAACGAAACCGTGCGCGCCCACCGCGAGCAGCGCCGGCGCAATGCCGAATTATTGGCCTTGATGCAGGCTGAAAATGATTTGGGCGAGCGCTTTCAATTATCTGAAGTGGTGGCAGGCTCGATGGCCAATCCCAAAATACGCCGCATGGAATTGATGGCGCGCCTGGTGGGTTTTGATGAAATCGCCCGCACCTGCCGCCATCACGGCGTGATGGTAACGCTCACTTGCCCCAGCCGCTTTCACCGCAAGCTGCACACCGGCCGCGACAACCCGAAATACGACGGCAGCAGCGTGCCCGATGCGCTGGATTATCTGCAAACCGTGTGGACCCAAATCCGCGCCGCCTTGAGGCGCGCCGGAATCGGGGTATACGGCCTGCGCGTGGCCGAGCCGCATCACGACGGCACGCCGCATTGGCATATGCTGGTTTTTATGGAAGAGCAGCACCGCCTCGATTTCCGCCGCATCGTGGCCCGCTACGGCTGCCGCGAAAACCGCGAAGAGTTGGGGCTGCGCTATTACCAAACCGCCACCGAGCGAGATGAAGCTGCGCGCGCGCGCCAGCAAATGATTCAGGCCGCCACCGGCGAAAAGAAAAGCCTGCAAAGCATCAAGGCCGGCATGAAAACAGAATCCGATTTTTGGGCGCAACACAGCTTTAAAGGCTGGAAAGCCGGCAAGCCCCGCCGTCGGGTGGATTTTGAAACCATCGACCGCAGCAAAGGCAGCGCCGTGGCCTATGTGGCCAAATACATCTGCAAAAATCTCGACGGCAAAACCAACAGCGGCGAGAGCGTGGAAGATTACGAAGCCTATGAAAAACAGCTCGCCGAATACACCGCCGAACGGGTGATGGCCTGGGCTTCTACCTTTGGCTGCCGCCAATTCCAGCAAATCGGCGGCGTGCCGGTAACGCTTTATCGCGAATTGCGCCGCGAGCATCAAGAAGTGGAAGAGGGCGTGCTGCATCAGGCCGCCCAAGCCGCCGACAAAGGCGATTGGGGCAGGTTTGTGATGCTGCTGGGCGGCAGCGAGGGCCCTTTTGCCGCCCGTAAAGATTTGCCGCTGGCTCTATATAACGAAGATGCGCCGATAAGCAATCAATATGGCGAGCCGAAAAAGAATCTGCGCGGCGTGGTCGATGTGCACACGGGTGAGTATGTCATCACCCGCATCAGGGAATGGACAATCAGTAGGCAGGGCGGCGCAGACGCCCCTTGGACTTGTGTCAATAACTGTACGAATTCCGAATCCGCCCCGAATCGGGTGTATTCAGAAGCAGAAATCACCGCCATCATCCGCACCTGCGAGCCCGTGCCCAAGCATGAGCCGGTGCCGGAGTGGGCATTGAGCCCGCAGCAAGTGGCCGAGCAGCTGGCCGCCGCCCATGAGGGCTTGAAAGCACAGGTGGAAGAATCAGAATGGCAGCAATATCTGCAAGCGCTGCGCAAATTGAGGCGGCAATCGGCCTGGCTCACCCGCCCGAGCGGCTTGGTGCCGCCCGAGCCGCAGGGCGATCCGCAAGCAGGGCGCACACGCCTGAGCCGCTATTTGCCGCTGCCCCAGCGCGGCCAAACCGTGGCGCAACAATGGGCGCAGCAGCGCGAGCGTTTGGCCAGCATCAGCGAATGGCTGGCCGATGACGAATTCGAATTCATCTAAATCAATTCATATGGCATAAACGGGGAGAGGAAAATGAACAGCATAGCAGTGTTTTGGCTGGCGGTGACAGACGGCCTGATATTGATTCAATTGGCGGCGCGGCGCTATCCATTGAGCGCACTGGCCTTGGCATGGTGTTGCGGCTGGCTGGTGGGGGCTTAAGATGAGCAGCATGTTTTTAACACCGGAAGAAATGGCCCAGCTAACAGGCTATAAGCGGCATGGCAAGCAGATAGAAGCCTTACGGCAAATGGGCATCGCCTGCCGCGTGAATCCCGCCGGCCGCCCCATCGTGGCGCGCGCCGGCATCGAGGGCGCTCAGGCTGCCGCCCCCGCACCGGCAGGCAGGCGCTGGCAGAGCGGAAAAGTGAAAAAATGAAAAAACCGATAAACCTGCCCGCCCGCATGCGCGCCAAGAAAACCAGCAGCGGGCGGGTTTATTATTATTACGACACTTGCGCCAAGCCGCGCAAATGGCTGGCATTGGGCGCCGATTTTTTGGAAGCGCTGAAAAAATATGCCGATTATGAAATCGAATACAACGAGAAGGAAATGGCCGAGCGGATAAACCGGCAGGCCACCTTCGGGCTGGTTGCCGATCGCTATGTGAAAGAAAAGCTGCCGGCCAAAGCACCGCGCACCCAACACGATTATTTAGCCCAATTGAATTTCCTGCGCGAGTTTTTCGACAGCCGCGATAATCCCGCGCCGATTAACGACATCACCACCGTGGATATTTATGAATACCTGCAATGGCGCAAAAATGCACCGGTGCGCGCGAATCGGGAAGTGTCGTTGTTTAGCGTGATTTTCAATTGGGCGCGCAACTGGGGCTACACCAACAATGCCAACCCCTGCGCCGGCGTGGAAAAACATGCCGAATTCGGGCGCGAAGTGTATGTTTCCCATGCCGTGTTTTGGCGGGTGCACGCGGCGGCCGAGCCGCATGTGCAATTCATGATGCTGATGGCCTACCTCACCGGCCAGCGCGTGGCCGACACCATCAAAATGAAAGTGGCCGATATTCACGACAATGAATTATGGATACGCCAAAACAAAACCGGCGCGAAAGTGCGCATCAAAATTCAAGGCGAGCTGGCCATGTTGATTGAAATGGCCTTGCAGTGGCGCACAGATGCGGTGTGCGACAACCTGTTTGTGAAAAACGGCCGGCCGGTCAGCTATGCCATGCTCAATGGCGGCATCAGGCGGGCGCGGGAAAAAGCAGGCGTGAAAGGCACAGCCGAAGATTTTGAATTCCGCGATTTGCGCGCCAAAGCCGCCACCGATGTAGACGATGCCGTCGATATCGAAGCCGCCCGCAAGCTGCTTGGCCACACCACCCAAAAAATGACCGTAAACTATATCCGCCGTCGAAAAGGCGCACTGGTGGAGCCTGCGGCGATGGCGGGAAAGAAATAGGGAAGGGAAAAGAGAGGCCGTCTGAAACCTTGGTGAAGCAAAGGTTTCAGACGGCCTTTTTGTTGGCTTCTTTTATGGAAACCACCACCGCCCTGTCCGCTATCGTAGAAATTTTAAGCGGCAATCCCAACCAAGATTTAGACGCGGGCAAGCTCTACTTTCTGCTCAATCTGCAAGAACAGGCATTCAACACCGTTTTGGCCTACATAGAAAACCTGATTTAAACAGCGTCAATATGCCACACTCCAACCCGCTTCGGCGGGTTTTGTTTGTCATAAAAATAAGCGGATTCAGGCGGCAATGTAGAACAAGCGAAAAAATGTAGAACAAACCGCCAAAAATCGGCCGGAAGCGGGTGGCTTGTCAATAGTTAAGGAATGTAATTTATAAAAAATCGGCTGCATGGCCGGCGCGCCGAATAAAAAAGCGCAGCCAGTGGAAATTTTCAGACAGGCATATCGTGAATAACAAAAAACCGCTGAAAAATCAGCGGTTTTAAAATATGGCGGAGGCTGTGAGATTCGAACTCACGGAGGGCTACAAACCCTCGGCGGTTTTCAAGACCGCTGCATTAAACCGCTCTGCCAAACCTCCAAATGTAAAACTGTTTCAAGGCTGGCGGAAGCGGTGAGATTCGAACTCACGGAGGGCTCACACCCTCGACGGTTTTCAAGACCGTTGCATTAAACCGCTCTGCCACGCTTCCGT
>RRZU010392160.1_pt1 | contig 21244 bp, 26 predicted proteins | sample 2165561 | NCBI WGS metagenome assembly RRZU01 (sample SAMN10456909, study PRJNA506462) | wastewater metagenome | isolation source: wastewater sludge | place: USA: Moscow, Idaho | reverse complement strand
CGAGCCGGTACTCTTCACCTCGAAGGTGCTCCTCGCTTGTTGAATGATTGTGCTTCGCAAAACACATCATCCCAAGTCAGGGGCACTTTCGCCATCCCAGGCCACTACAGTCCACCCACCGTCATGAAAGCACGAGGCTAGTTGACAGGCCAAACGCCGCTTCACGGTAGTCGTAGTAGCCCGTGGTGAGTAGGGTCGGATCGTCCGTAGCCTCTTGGTTCGCGTCTAGATGACCGAAGCGCAAGAGTCGGAATGGGACTAAGTGTGTGGCCACGGTTGCATCCTGGTGTGAGGCTGAGAAGTAAGAGTAGAGGATCGCGACCAGACAGTGGGGGATTGCGCGAAATGCGCGGCTCGATGCCTGCACGACGGCTCGAATGGTCAGGGAAACGCCCATGTGCGCACGAGGTTCCGCCGTTGTGACGGCGCTGGCTTACCCAGAAGGTCTTGAGAGTCCAAAGTGTAGGCTTGACTGAACGCAGACGAGGCAACTGCCTCGGCTACGCCGCGACTCACTGGTTCATCGACTCCCAGATCTCCTTGCACTCCGGGCACACCGGGAACTTGTCCGGGTTCTTCGTCGGGACCCAGACCTTTCCGCACAGCGCCACGACGGGCGTGCCGTTGACCATGGCGGCCATCAGCTTGTCCTTCGGCACGTAGTGCGAGAAGCGGTCCTGGTCGCCGTCTTCGAACAGTTCGGTGCGTTCATCGATGACTGTCTGGGATCCGGGGGCCAATTCGCTCATGGGACGATTCTACGCGTGCGGACCGTCACCGGGTCGGGCACGATGGGTTGGCTGGGGTTGGAGGAGACATGGACGGGTCGCGGCGCGGGGCGCTGATCGTCGGCATCATGCTGTCGGTGTTCACCGTCGCCTTCCAGTCGATCGGCCTGGCGACGGCGCTGCCGACGATGATGAACCACTTCGATGCGGCGCACCTGTATCCGTGGGCGTTCACGACGATGGTCTCCGGCATGCTGCTCGCCACCATCCTGACCGGCAGGATCGCCGACCTGCGTGGCCCGGCGCCGCCGATGTACCTCGGCTTCGCGCTGTTCGCCGTCGGCCTAGTGCTCGGCTGGCAGGCGCCGTCGGTGTGGGTCGTGCTCCTTGCGCGGCTGGTCCAGGGGCTGGGAGCAGGCGCGCTGAACCTGACGCTCTCGGTGGTCGTCGCGCACGGCTTCCCGCCGCGGGACAGGCCGAGGGCGATGGCGCTGGTGTCGTTCTGCTGGCTGCTTCCCGCCTTCGTCGGCCCGCCCTTCGCGGCCTGGCTGACCCACTACTCGTGGCGGCTGGTGTTCGCGAGCATGATCCCGCTCGTGGTGGTGGCACTGCTGATCACCCTTCCCGGCGTCCGGCACGTTCAGGCGCGGTTCGAGCGGGGCGAGGACGAGGTGCCTCCCGTCGCCGTATGGCCGACGGCGGCGGTCACCCTCGCGCCCTCCCTGATCCTGCTTGCGGGGCAGGGCCTCGGGGTGTGGAGCGTCGTCTGCGCGGTCGCGGGCGTGCTCGTCCTCGGCTGGGGGCTTCCCCGGATCCTCGCCCCGGCCGCCCGTGGTTTCGGACCGGGCGTGCCGAGCGTCGTGCTTTCGCGGGCCATCCAGGCAGGCTCGTTCTTCGCGGCCGAGACGATCCTGCTCGTCACCCTGCAGGACCTGCGCGGCTACACCACGTTCCAGGTCGGCTGGGCGCTCACCGTCGGCAGCATCGGCTGGACCATCGGGTCGTGGCTGCAGTCGCAGAGCTGGATGCGGATCGACCGGGACACCTACGTCACCCTCGGCGCGGCTTTCTCGACGACGGGCATCGCGGGGCTGGCCGCCTTCGCCTGGCTCGACCAGTTGCCGATCTACTTCGCGCTCGGCGCCTGGATCGTCGCGGGCATCGGGATGGGGTTGACCATGCCGAGCAGTTCGGTCGCGGTGATGAGCCTTTCCTCCCGCTACGAACAGGGCCGCAACCAGTCGTCGATGCAGGTGGCGGAGTCGGTGGGCAACTCGGTGGTCACCGCCCTCGCCGGAGGCATCTACACCGCACTGCTCGCCGTGCCCCCGCAGCGGCTCAGCTACGCGACGGCCCTGACTGCGACGCTTGTGGTGGCGGCGTGCGCGATCGTGATCTCGCGCCGGATCGGGCGCATCCCCAACGAGCTGCTCGAGCCGGCGCAGGGCTGAGGGCAGTTCACCCCTGGAGGGTGGACCGCTCAGTTGGTCAGGACGTAGATGGTCAGGAAGATCGTCGCGCAGAGCAGCAGGACGGCCGACGCGGTCACCCAGGCGTAGAACCAGGGAGAGTGCGACTCCTTGGCCTTCTTCGGCTGGTATCTGCCGCGGCCGATGTAGTTGTCCAGCATGGAGACGGGCGTCTCGCTGCGCGGGGTCAGGCTCGAGTTCTGCCTTCCGCCGCTGATCAGGGATCCCATCGGCGGGGGAGCAACGGGAAGCGAACTCAGCGACGTCGGCGTCGCCGAGGAGGAGATGGGGCGCGGCTGGTACGACTCTCCCCCGGGGAGGGTGTCGGCGAGCCGGTCGAGCACCTCCGCGAACTGGGCGGCGGTCTGGGGGCGGCGGTTCGGGTCGGGCGACAGCGCGGAGGCCATCACCTGGTCGAGCAGTTCCGGGGCCCCGATCTGGGCCGCGATCGCCGCCGGACCGATGGAGTGGTTGCGGCTCAGCAGTTCGGCAAGGGTCTTGACCGGAAACGGGGGGCGTCCGGTCAGCAGCGCGTAGGTCACGCACGCGAGCGAGTAGATGTCGGAGCGCTGGTCCAGCTGGGTCGAGTTCGCCTGCTCGAGGGCCATGTAGGCGGGGGTTCCCGCCGTCATGGTGTCGCGGTACTCGTCGAGCAGCGACTTGGCGACACCCAGGTCGGCCAGCATGACCCGAACGCCGGTGGGGGTGTTGGTCAGCAGGATGTTGCCGGGGGTGACGTCGCGGTGCACGAGCTGGTTGCGGTGCAGCACCTCGAGCGCGCGGGCGGCCTCGGCGGCGAGCCTGAGCGCAAGGCCGGGAGGGGCCATGCGCTTGCGCAGCTGCTCCAGCGATCCGCCGTTGGCAAGGTCCATCACGAAGTAGGGCTGGCCACGGTCGGTGGTGCCGATGTCGTACACGCGCACCACGCGCTCGTCGGAGAGGCGGCGCAGGAGACGGGCCTCGGCGAGGAACCTGGCGCGCACGTCGTCGTTGGTCGCCCAGTTGTCCGCGAGCACCTTGACTGCGACGGGCACGTCGAGGGTGTCGTCCTGCCCCTGGTACACCGTCGCGAAGGAACCCGAACCGATACGGCCGGTGATCCTGTAGCGCCCAATCATCTCCATTTGTGGCCAATTGTCGCCCAAAAGTGTCCGATCCGTGAATCCGGCCCATCTCTGGCATCCTTGACCCCATGACCAGTGCGCCCCAACAGCCCCCTGCAGGTTGGTATCCGGATCCCGCCGGATCCGGAGGTGAACGGTACTGGGACGGCATCGCGTGGTCGCAGGCCACCCGCGACTGGCCGACCCCCACCGCCACCGATCACAACCCCGTCGGCGGGCCCCAGACCTACGGTTCGCCCCAGGGCGGCTACGCCCGACCCATCGGCGCTCAGGCGACGCAGGGCCAGCCAGCGGGATTCTGGTGGCGTCTCCTCGGCTACGTGATCGACACGATCCTTGTCTCCATCGTCGGGTCGATCCTCTCGTCGGCGACCGGCCTCAGCACGCAGGTCCAGGGGGAGCTGGACCGCTGGGCGCGCGAGCTTCTGCTGTGGTCGGAGGCCCCGACCGGCGACATGCCGATGCCGGCCGACGCCTTCTGGAGCGCGATGCTCTATTCGACGCTGATCAGCATCATCGTCTACGCCGCCTACCGCACCATCCTGCTCGGAACGCTCAGCGCGACGCTCGGCCAGCAGGCCGTCGGGCTGCGCACCGTCAAGGTGGGAGAGCCGGCCGACTCCAAGCTAGGCTGGGGCACCGCCGCCGTCCGCGGCATCGTCGGTGCCCTCCTCTACGAGTCCATCGGCTTCATCAACGGGATCTTCGCTGCGTTCACGCCGCGCAAGCAGACGCTCTCGGACATGATCTCCAAGACCCAAGTTCTCAAGATTCGCTGAGGTTCCCGTAGTGACTGACGTGTTCCCTGGACTCGCCCTCCTCGCCGACCGGTTCGGCATCGCCCAGGAGTTCTGGGACTGGAAGGGCAGGCACGTGGCCATCCCCGCCGAGACGATCATCGAGGTGTTGCGCGCCTTCGACATCGAGGCGGCGACCCCCGAGGCGGCCGATGCCGCCCTGACCAGGCTCGAGGACGACCGCTGGCAGCGCACCCTGCCCGCGTGCACGGTGGTGGAGGAGGGGCAGGGAGTCCACGTCGACGTCCACCTTCCCGCAGGCACGCAGGTGCGCGTCCACGTGTGCCTGGAGTCGGGCGAGACCCGGCCGGCCTGGCAGTCGCACAACGACACCCCGGACCGTCACGTCGACGGCCGCGCCATCGGCGAGGCAACCTTCTGGCTCGGCGCCGACCTTCCGACCGGCTACCACCGGATCGTGGCGCGCACCGTCGAAGGCGAGTCGACCGCCTCGCTGATCGTCACGCCAGGCTTCGTCGGTTTCCCGGCCTCCATGCGGGACCAGCGGATCTGGGGCTACGCCACCCAGCTCTACTCCGTGACCTCTGACGAATCGTGGGGGATCGGCGACCTCACCGACCTCGCCGACCTGATCACCTGGTCGGGCACCCGGCAGTTCGCGGGCTACGTGCTGATCAACCCGCTGCACGCCGCAGAGCCGGTGCCCCCGCTGGAGCCCTCGCCGTATCTGCCGGCCAGCCGCAGGTTCATCAACCCGATCTACATCCGCCCCGAGGCGATCGACGAGTACGCGACCCTCGGCAATTCCGAGCGCAACGACATCCACGCGCTGCGGGCGCGTGCCCTCGTCGCGGCCGAATCGGGAAGCGTCGACCGCGACGCGGTGTGGCCGCTCAAGCTCGAGGCGCTGCGGATCATCCACCGCGCGGGGATGCGCGCCGCCCGCCGGATCGCCTACGACGACTTCCGACGCCGCGAGGGCGTCGGGCTGCGCAACTTCGGCGTCTGGTCGGCCCTGTGCGGGATCCACGGCCAGCGCTGGCCCGAGTGGCCCGAGGAACTGCGACGGCCCAGCTCGCCCGCGGTGGCGGCCTTCGCCGAGGAGCACGCCGAGGACGTCGACTTCTTCGAGTGGCTGCAGTGGATCGCGCAGACGCAGGTCTCGGCGGCACAGTCCACCGCCGGGCAGGTCGGGATGCCGGTGGGCATCATCTCCGATCTCGCCGTCGGCGTGCACCGGCAGGGAGCCGAGACGTGGATGATGCCCGACGTGTTTGCCGCAGGCATGAGCGTCGGAGCGCCCCCGGACCAGTACAACCAGGCCGGACAGGACTGGGGACAGCCCCCGTGGCGGCCGGACAAGCTAGAGCAGCTGTCCTACGCCCCCTTCCGGGCGATGGTCTCCGCGGCGCTGCGTGGCGTCGGCGGCGTCCGGGTCGACCACATCATCGGGCTCTTCCGCCTGTGGTGGGTGCCCCAGGGCGGCGGCCCGACCGTCGGCACGTACGTGCGCAACAACCACGAGGCCATGGTCGGCATCCTCGCGCTCGAGGCCCAACGCGCCCAGGCCCTGATCGTCGGCGAAGACCTCGGCACCGTCGAGCCCTGGGTGCGCGACTACCTGTCGCGCCGCGGAATCCTCGGCACCTCCGTGCTGTGGTTCGAGGCCGACGAATACGGGCAGCCGCTGCCCGCGGACCGGTGGCGCGAGTACTGCATGGCCTCGGTCACCACCCACGACCTGCCGCCGACCCTCGGCTACCTCGCAGGCGACCACGTCCGGCTGCGCGAGAGCCTCGGGCTGCTGACCGAGCCGCTCGAGGCCGAACTGGAGCACGCCAAGCGTGAACAGGCCGACTGGATCGCGACGCTCGTGCGCTACGGGCTCCTCGCCGAGGACCGGACCGACGACCCGATTGAGGTCATGCTCGCCCTGCACCGCTACCTCCTGCACACGCCGTCGAAGGTGCTGCTCGCAAACCTCACCGACGCCGTCGGCGAGCGCCGGGCGCAGAACCAGCCGGGCACCGTCGACGAGTACCCCAACTGGCGCATCCCGCTCGCGGACCGCGACGGCGTCCGGATCCAGCTCGAGGACATCTTCGAGGCCGAACTGCCGAAGCGTCTCGCCGCGGTGATGAACGGCTACGACGAGCAGCCCGTATCCCGCTGGGACTGACCGTGGACTCAGCACAGGTCTACTCCGCGGAACTGGCCCCCCTTCTGCTGGAGGGTGAGCGTCTCGCCTGCGCGGTGATGGTCACCTACGTGTCAGGCCAGGAGCTCGGCATGCCGCTTCCCGGGATCTCGTTCGACCCGGTCAACGGGCTGAGCGTCGGCGCCTGGGATGCCGCAGCCGAGCGGCTCGTGGGCGGCGTCAGTCTGAGCGGGGCGCCCGGCAGCCTGGCCCGCGTGCTCCGCGACGCGATCGACGGTGACGCGAACCATGTGATCCTCACAGATCGACGCGTGATCGCCGCCTATCTCGGGCCGCGGGAGGGCAGGACACTGTGGCAGGGGGCACGCGAACTCCTCGTCGGCGTCACCCTCAAGCCCCGCCTGTTGCAGCGCGGAAGGGTCGCCCTCGGCTTCGTGGACGGGTCGGTCCTCTGCCTGATGGCGGGCGCCTTCTCGCAGCGCGAGGCGAAGCGGCTGGTGGAAGCGGTCTGACCTCAGCCGAGGGTGCGCAGGATCGAGTCCAGGTCGGCATCCACGTCGTCGAGCTGCTCCGAGATCGACGAGAGCTTCGCGTCGAGCCGGGCGAGGACACCGTCGATCTCCTCGTCCAGGGGCGTCGCGCCCTCGCGACCGACCTCCGCCGCCGCCATCGCGCGGTTCGCCGCGGTGGGGATCTGTGCCACGATTTCCGGGGTGACTGCGTCGACGTAGATCGACGTGAAGCGGCGCGTCTTCCCGGAGACGTGGGCCACCACGAGCCCGTCCGCCGCGTGGCCCTCGAAGTCCCGGGAGAGCGCGTCTCCGCTGAGGCCGCGATCGTCGGGCAGCGGCTCGCCCTCGAGCAGGCCACCGAGCTGCGGCGCGAGGGCCGGGTCGGCCCGCAGGACGGCGACGATGGCCTCTTCGGCACGCTCGACGGCTTCGTTGAGCGCCCGGGTCAGCTCGGTCCCCACCACCGCAGCCGACGATTGCGCCCCGGCCACCTCGACGCTGAGCACCGATCGCGCCCCGTTGACGACGACCTCCACTCCCGCCGCGGAACCGGTGTAGCTACGCTCCGTCGCCTCGACAAGCGTTCGCAGGGACCGGTCGACGATCGCGGCGTCACGTTCGTTGCTCATGGCCCGATTCAAGCACAGGCCGCGGCCAGGGGCGATGGTCCGATCGCTGGGTAGGGTCGGCGGAAGGAGGACATGATGACCGACTTCACCGTGAACTATCCCGAGCTGCGCTCCGCGAGCGACGCGTTCGGATCGATGCACCAGACGGCCACCTCGCAGCTGACGAGCCTCAACTCGATCCAGCTCGGCCAGCCCGACTTCGGGCGCATCCCGTGGCTCCAGACGCGGGTGTTCGAGGCGTACAGCGAGCACACCTCCGACTGTTCGGAGTCGTTGACCGAGCTCGTCGAGGCCATCGCCGCGGCACGGGACGGGCTCGCGCAGAGCGCGGAGGCGTACGAGAGCTATGACGCGTCGGCGGCCGAGGCGATCACCGGATTCTTCCAGGGGGTGCTCGGATGACCCAGCAGTACAACAACGCGCTCGATTCCTGGTACCAGGACTGCCCGTGGCCGGTTCAGCGGGTGCTCGAGTCGCCCTACCAGACCGTGTCGGGATGGCTGCGCTTCGTCACCGGTGACCCGAACAAGGTCGCGGGCTACGGTCCCGTCTACGAGGCCATCGGCCGTGAGGTCGAGCGGCTCAGCGGCGAGATCGACAGCGCCTCGGCGGGCATGGGGCAGTGGACCGGCGCGGCCCGAGACGCCTACGACGCCAAGATGACCACGCTCAAGGATTCGCTTTCGTCCCTCGCCCCGGCCATCACGCAGACCCGTGAGATCCTGAATGCCGCGGCCGAGACGAGTGTCGAGGCGGCGAACATGATCCTCGACATCATCCGCTCGGTGATCGAGTTCCTGCTCTCCTCCCTCGCCGTGTCCGCCGCGCTCGCCGCCTTCACCTTCGGGGCCTCGGCGCTTGCCTGGGTGGCCGCGAACATGGCAAAGGGTGCCCACGCGCTCGCCAAGGTGATGCAGGGGCTGCAGAAGGTGGCCCAGGTCCTGCAGAAGATCGCCCGCGCCCTCGAGAAGATCGCCTCGATCATGAAGAAGGTCGCCGAGATCCTGCGCAAGGTCAAGCAGATCCTCGATGCGATCAAGAAGGCGAAGAAGGGCGCGACGCTGATCGAGAAGGGCATCCTCACCGGAGCCAACGCCCTGATCACCATGCCCATCAACCTTGCTGCCAACGGCGTCCTCGGCGGGGTCTCCGCCGCGACGGGCATCCCCGGCCTCTCCATGCCAGGCGGCATGGGAGAACTCAACAACGCCCGCAAGGACGGTACGGACGCCGTCCAGGCCTCGAACCGGGCGGTCGACGCGGCGAACCGCTAGGAGATCAGGCCCTGCTGCACCAGCGACCCGCGGTACTTCGGGTCCTCGTCCTCGAAGATCTCGTCGCCCTCGAGCATGTAGGCGCTGAGCAGCGCGTCGGTCGCCTGCTTCGCGTTGCCGAGTTCGAAGGCGGACTGGCCGAGCCGCAGCCACACGAACGGGTTGCCCGTTCCGCCGATCTTCAGCGCCTCCTGCTCTGAGGCATAGGCGGCCGAGTAGTCGCCGAGCTGGAACTGGGCGTCACCGATGCTGGCGTGCAGCCAGAAGGCGAAGTCCTCGTCGGCGGGGTCGGCGGCGGCCAGTGCCTGCTGCCAGAGGGTCACGGCCTTCGCGAAGTTGCCCGCATCGGAGGCCTCCTCGCCTTGCTCGGCGAGTTCCTGGGCCGACGAGCCACCGGCTGCCGGCGAGGCGGCACCGTCGAAGAACGCCTTGTACTTCGGGTCCTCCTCGTCGAAGGCCTTCGGACCCGTGACGGCCACCGCCTTGTCGAAGAAGGCACGGGCCTCGGGCAGCCTTCCCTCGTCGAAGGCGATGGTGCCCGCCACGAAGTCGCACTGTGCCTGCCCGCCGGTGCTCCCGGCGCCGTAGGCCTCGCGAGCGCGCTCGAGCCATCGGGTCGCGTCCCGGGTCGAGACGGGCACGGCGCGGCGTGCGATGATCAGCGACAGCTGGGCGGCGAGCCGCTCCCCGTCCGTCTGCGGTGGCTGCGGGACCCGGTCCCAGAACTCCTCGCCCGCGCTCCTCGCGGCCTCCACATCGCCCTCCCGGTAGAGGGCCATCGCCCTCTCCGCCAGGGGGGTGAGCTGGTCGAGTGTTTCCATTCCAGTCAGCATCAACGTGAGCCCTTCTACGGCGTCGGGTCTTGGTACTGGACGCCGAGCTTAGCGCCCTCTGAACGGTTGTACCAGGATGGTTGGAGCTCGTAGTTGTCCGGGTCGAGCATCCACTTGCGGACCGCCTCGGACTTGGGTCCGTGCTTGATCCCCTCGGTGTTCCAGTAGGTCACGGCGTCGACCGGGTAGTGCCCCATGTCGGTGTCCTTGAGTGGGTAGAACTCGGTCTCTCCAGTGCGCGGGTTCTTCCAGATCAACTGGTCCTCGCCGTCGATCTTGCGGATCTTGCCTTCCTTGCGCATCCGCTCGATCACCTCGCGCCCGGTGCGCGACGTCTTGCCCGGCGTGCTGCCGAGATACTTGCGCCGCTTGGAGACGCGTTTGACCTTCTGCACGATCTCGTCGCTGGACTTCTTCAACTGCTTGGAGGCGCCCTTTGCGAAGTCTCCGGCGTTGAGCTTGTCGCCGACCAGCTTTCCGATCCGGCCCGCGGCGGGGCCCATCAGGTGCTTCTTCTTGCCCATCAGCCCATCAGCTCCTGCACCGCGATCTCGAGCGCCGCGTTGATCGCCCGCCTCGCCGCCTCGCGAGCGGCGACGGCCGCGCCGGAGGCGAGGCCGAACGAGGCGACGGCCGCCGCGATGGCGCCGGCGAGGATGACGAGCTGCCCGATCACGGCGATCTTGAAGGTCACCACGAGGCCCGACGCGACGTCGAAGCCGCCGGCGATGATGCCTGACGCGTCCGTGAAGTCGTGCAGGGAGGAGAGGTTCGACTCGTCGCCACGCATGTAGCCGAGGAAGGCCTCGGACGCCTCGCCTGCGTTGTTGGACTGGATGTGGCTGAGCGCCGCCTCGATGTCTGCGATGATGCTGTCTGCCTCGCGGCCTGCATCCCGGAACGCCTCGGCGTTCGCGTGGAGGATGTCCTCGTTGCTTGTCGGCCAGTTGTAGCCGAGGTACTGCAGGGCCTCGGTGAGCCAGCCTGGGAGCATCATCGCCATCAGATCTCGCCCTCCATGAAGCCGCCGAGCTCGGTGGCCGCCTCTTCGACGGCGGCGTAGGCGTTGCCCGTCTCGATCAGGGCGTCACCCTCCTGGCCGAGCCCCGTCGACATGTCGGCCAGCGCGCCGTCGACCGCCTCCATCACGGCAGGCACGATGCCCGCGACCAGCTCGTCGAGCAGGGTCAGGCCACCCTCGCCCGTCAGCTGCACCGAGCCGAGCCTGCTGCGGATCCGTGACGCGACGTCGCCCCCGGCGTCCTCGACCGCTCCGCCTGCCTTGCGCCAGGAGTCGGGCGTGAAGATCTTCGAGCTCATGGCCGCAGCCTCTCGATGTCGTTGCGGTAGGCGGCATGGATGTCGGCCTGGAGCCCCCCGAGCTGGCGCATCACCTGACCGAAGTCGGAGTTGACCTTCTCGAGCTGGGCGAAGTTTGCCCGCTCGTACTCACTCAGCGCGCCGTTGACGGCGCCCTGCAGATCCGTGAGCAGGTCGGCGCCGCGCGCGTCGCCGAGGGCCGGATCGATCGAGATGGACTGGACGCGGCCGTCGTCGACGGTGACGGTGATGCCACCCGAGACGTGCTCGACGACGATCCCCTTCGGAGGTTCCGGGGTGTGCTCGGCGCGCTCGACGAGGTTCTGCACGCCGCCCATGGAGGCGACGATGCGGTCGAAGACCTGTGGCAGTGATTCTGCGGCTGGATTCTGTGTCATCGGCTGACCCTTCCTGTGTCGGACGGGTTCAGCCTAGGAGCGCGGGTGGGTCACCTTGCCTGGTATCGGATGCTCAGATATTGGTCACGACCGGGGCGGCCTGGTATGGGTTGGTCGTCACGTCGCCGCCCTCGTCGAGGATGATCGTCTCAAGGGCGGGGTCGCCCTTAGAGATGCGTCGCGCCGACAGGGGGAGCTCGGCGAGCGAGTCGGCGTGCCTCTTCCGCGCGTCCTCGAGGCTCGCCTTGTAGACGCGCCTGCCGTCGGTGATGATCGGCACCAGGAGATCGCGGTCGTTCCCGTCGTTGACGGGTGCCGCGCCGAGGCCGATCACCTCGGACTCGGCGCGGCCGTCCTCGCCGAGGCGACGCATGGCGAATTTGCGGCCGCCGAGCGTGTTCTTGCCCTTCGACTTCTTGCCAACCGAGACCCATTCGGCGCCCGGCTCGTCGGAGGCGGCGCGGGCGACGAGCTTGTAGACGAAGCCGCAGGTCGGGTGACCCGAGCCCGTGACCAGCGAGGTGCCGACGCCATAGCCGTCCACAGGTGCGCCCTGGAGGAGGGCGATCTGCCATTCGTCCAGGTCGGAGGTGACCATGATCTTCGTGTCGGTGGCGCCGAGGTCGTCGAGCAGGTCGCGGGCCTGGCGGGCCATGATCGCGAGGTCGCCGGAGTCGAGCCGGATGGAGCCGAGCCTTCCCTCCGTCAGCTCGACCCCCTTGCGGATCGCGGCCTCCACGTCGTAGGTGTCGACAAGCAGGGTGGTGTCCTCGCCGAGGGCGGCGAGCTGGGCCTTGAAGGCGTCCTCCTCGGTGTCGTGGAGGAGGGTGAACGAGTGGGCCGCGGTGCCGATCGTCGGGATCGAGTAGGTGCGTCCCGCCTCCAGGTTGGAGGTGGAGGCGAAGCCCGCGATGTAGGCGGCCCGGGCGGCGGCGACGGCGGCCCATTCGCTCGTGCGGCGCGAGCCCATCTCCGCGCAGCGGCGATCGCCTGCCATGGCGGTCATCCGCGAGCCTGCCGCCGCGATCGCGGAGTCGTGATTGTAGATGGACAGCAGCACCGTCTCGAGGATGCAGGCCTCGGCGAACGTACCCTCGACCGAGAGCACCGGGGAACCAGGGAAGTAGACCTCGCCCTCGGCGTAACCCCAGATGTCGCCGTTGAACCGGTAGTCGGCCAACCAAGCGGCGAGGTTCTCGCGGATCACGCCCCGCTCGAGCAGGAAGCTCAGCTCTTCTTCGCCGAAGCGGAAGTTGTCGATGGCCTCGAGTGCCCGGCCCAACCCGGCCACGACGCCGTAGCGCCGTCCCTCGGGCAGCCGCCTGGTGAACAGGTCGAACAGGCTGCGACGGTTCGCCGTTCCGGCGTCCATCGCCGCCTGGACCATGGTCAGCTCGTAGTGGTCGGTCAACAAGGCTGCTGTCATGCGACAGACTCTAGTGGCGCAGTGCCGCGCAGCGTCGGCATGGCCGCCACGCTGGCACAGTTTGGCCCGACGGGGCAGAGTAGGGCCCATGAGCACAGGACCGGCAGGAGGCGCCCAGACGATCGAGGCGCCAGTGGAGACCCCGGCTGCCGTTCAGCAGTGGGTCACCATCGTGTGGGACGACCCCGTCAACCTGATGAGCTACGTCACCTACGTCTTCCAGGAGTACTTCCGCTATCCCAAGGCCAAGGCGGAGGAACTGATGTTGCGGGTGCACAACGACGGCAAGGCCGTCGTGTCGACCGGCGGCCGCGAGGAGATGGAGCGCGACGTGCTTGCGATGCAGGGCTACAACCTGTGGTCGACGATGGAGCAGGCATGAGCCTCGAACCGGAAGACATCGTCTGGGCCTTCGACGGGCGTGACGGCCGCGATGGCGGCCTCCGCGCCATGATCGGCTTCTACGTCAACCACCTGCGGACCCTGCTGCCTGCCGACGACGGCGCCGACGACCCGTTCGACCAGATCGTCGCGGAACTGCAGGACGATCCGACCAACCGGATGCTGTCCAACCCGCGGCTCGCCCGGCTCTTCCCGCCCGCCTTCGGCGAGGAGCAGGAGGCCGACGAGTTCTGGCGCGACTCCATCCACAATCAGACGCGGGAGCGGATCAGGGGAGCCGACGTCGTGGTGGCCGACCTCGACGGCTACCTGGGGTTCGTGCCGGTCCGCCTCGACGCGGTCGACGACTGGGCCAAGACGCTCGGCGCATTGCGTCTCTTCTGGTACGCGGAGGTGGCGGGAACCGAGCGGCTGGCCGAGCCGGTCCAGGCGATCATCGACTCCAACCCCGGCCTCGTCGACCTGATCGAGTGGCTCGGCTACCTGCTGGAGTACCTGATGGAGTCGCGGGCGGCCTGCCTCGGTGTCAGCGAGAGCCTCGACCCGGACCAGTTCACGCCGGTCAGGTAGAGCGTCGGCAGTAGAGTGGCCGGTTGTGACTGACCTGATCGACCGGCCCATCGGAGTGTTCGACTCCGGGTTCGGCGGACTGACCGTGCTGCGATCGCTCGTCGAGCAGCTTCCCAACGAGGACTTCGTCTATCTCGGTGACACCGCGAGGGCGCCCTACGGGCCGCGTTCCATCGCCGAGGTGCGCCGCTTCGCGCTGCAGGGGCTCGACCATCTCGTCGAACGCGGGGTCAAGGCGCTTGTGATCGCCTGCAACTCCGCCTCATCCGCCGTGCTGCGCGACGCCCGCGAACGCTACGACGTGCCCATCACCGAGGTGATCCTTCCCGCGGCCAGCCGGGCCGTCTCGGCGACCCGCAATGGCCGGGTGGGGGTGGTGGCGACCGAGTCCACCGTCAACTCCCGATCCTACGACGACGCCTTCGCTATCGCCCCGAGCATCACGCTGACCGCTCAGGCGTGTCCCCGCTTCGTCGAGTTCGTCGAGGCGGGCATCACCGGCGGCGAGGAGCTGCTCGAGGTCGCGGAGGAGTACCTCGCACCGATCAAGAAGGCCCAGTCCGACACCCTGATCCTCGGCTGCACGCACTACCCGCTGCTCGCAGGCGTGATCGGCTACGTGCTGGGCAACGGGGTGACGCTCGTCTCGTCTGCCGAGGCCTGCGCGCAGTCCACCTACTCGCAGCTGACCCAGGCCGGTCTGCTGCGCCACCACCCGCGCGAGGCGAGGCGCGAGTTCCTCACCACGGGAGACGCGAGGAACTTCCAGGGTATCGGACGTAGATTGTTGGGTGAGTTCGTCACCAACGCGACGACAGTGGAGATCGACCGAGAGGAGTCTGGCCATGTGCCGGAAAGTGACCTGTGACACGTGCGGTAAGCCGACCTGGGCCGGGTGTGGAGAACACATCGAGGAGGCGCTTGTCGACGTCCCGCCCGCGGAGCGTTGCACCTGCCCGCGCTGACCGGGTGAGACGCGGTCGGTAGGCTGTGGTGGGGTAGGTTTGGCACCATGACTTCGCCCCGCATCGACGGCCGCCGACCGGACCAGCTTCGAGAGGTGCGGATCACCCGCAACTGGCTCGACCACGCCGAGGGATCGGTGCTCGTCGAGTTCGGTCGCACCCGCGTGCTCGTCGCCGCCTCCGTCACCACCGGTGTGCCGCGCTGGCGCACCGGATCGGGTCTGGGCTGGGTCACCGCCGAGTACTCGATGCTCCCGCGCGCCACTCACACCCGCTCCGACCGCGAGTCGATCAAGGGCCGGGTGGGCGGCCGCACCCACGAGATCTCCCGCCTGATCGGCCGGTCGCTGCGCGCCGTCGTCGACTACAAGGCGCTCGGCGAGAACACCATCGTGCTCGACTGCGACGTGCTCCAGGCCGACGGCGGCACCAGGACGGCGGCCATCACCGGCGCCTACGTCGCGCTCGCCGACGCGGTCGAGTACCTGCGCGGACTCGGTGCACTCGCAGGCGAGCCGCTGAAGGATTCCGTCGCGGCGGTGTCGGTCGGCTTCAACGCCGAGGGCACGGCCCTGCTCGACCTGCAATACGAGGAGGACTCGGCGGCCGAGACCGACATGAACGTCGTGATGACCGGCTCCGGCACCTTCATCGAGGTGCAGGGGACGGCGGAGGGAACGCCCTTCAGCCGCGACGAGCTCGGCCAGCTGCTCGACCTCGGATCGCTCGGCTGCGCGGAGCTGACCCGCATCCAGCGGGAGGCGCTGGCGTGAACCTGCCGGAGCGCGTCGTGCTCGCCACGAACAACCCGAAGAAGCTCTCCGAGCTGCGCCGCATCGTCGAGGCGGCCGGGCTGAGCGTAGAGGTGCTCGGCCTTGGCGACTTCCCGCGCTATCCGGAGCCGGAGGAGACCGAGCGCACCTTCGAGGGCAACGCGTTCCTCAAGGCCGCGGCCGCGGCCCGCGAGACGGGTCAGGTCGCAGTCGCCGACGACTCAGGTCTCGAGGTGGACGAGCTCAACGGGATGCCAGGGGTGCGCTCAGCGCGCTGGTCGGGGCCCGCCTGCGACGACGACGAGAACAACGCGCTGCTGCTCGCCCAACTCGACGGCGTCCCAACCGAACGGCGGGGGGCCAGGTTCGTCTGCGCGCTGGCGATGGTCAGCCCCGACGGCGAGCGTCGCGTCTGGCACGGCTACATGCCAGGTCGGATCACGGAGTCCCCGGCGGGGGAGAACGGGTTCGGCTACGACCCGCTGTTCGTGCCTGCCGGGCTCGACGTGACTTCGTCCGAGCTCAGCCCCGACGAGAAGGACTCCATCTCGCACCGCGGCAACGCCGTGCGTGCCTTCGTCGACCATCTCCGGAGCCTCGCATGAAGCAGTACCACGATCTCCTGCGCCACATCATGGACAACGGCGTGGACAAGTCCGACCGCACAGGAACGGGCACCAGGTCCATGTTCGGGCACCAGATGCGCTTCGACCTGCGCGAGGGCTTCCCGCTGCTCACCACGAAGAAGGTGCACACCCGCTCGGTCTTCGGCGAGCTGCTGTGGTTCCTGCGCGGCGACACCAACATCGGATGGCTGCACGAGAACCGGATCACCATCTGGGACGAGTGGGCAGACGAGAACGGCGACCTCGGCCCCGTCTACGGCTACCAGTGGCGCACCTGGCCCACGCCCGACGGTCGTCACGTCGACCAGATCGCGAAGGCGATCGAGTCGCTGAAGTTCAACCCGGACTCGCGCCGCCACATCGTCTCGGCCTGGAACGTGGCCGACGTCGACGACATGGCGCTGCCGCCGTGTCACACGATGTTCCAGTTCTACGTCGCGCCTGCCGATGACGGCGGGCCGGGCATCCTGAGCTGCCAGCTGTACCAGCGTTCGGCAGACGTCTTCCTCGGCGGCCCGTTCAACATCGCGTCCTACGCGCTGCTCGTCCATCTGATTGCCCAGGTGACCGGGCTGCGGGTCGGGGAGTTCGTGCACACCCTCGGCGATGCCCACATCTACTCCAACCACTTCGACCAGGTCGCCGAACAGCTGTCCCGCGAGCCACGCCCGCTCCCGAAGCTCAGCCTCAACCCCGAGGTCACCGAGATCGACGCATTCGAGCTGGCCGACATCGAGGTCGTGGGCTACGAACCGTACCCCGCGATCAAGGCGCCGATCGCCGTCTAGGCCGGCCCGGTCAATGCCTGATCGCCATGGGTGGTGACTTCCCTCGTCAGCCCCACACCGGGTCCGGCTGTGACGATGGCCTCGGCCCATGTATGAACTGCGGCCCTCGTTCGCCGAACGCGACGAGTATCTGGACCTGCTCAAGGTCTCCTATGCCGATGGCCGCATCGACGACGCCGAGTTCCAGGCCCGCAGCAGGGGAGTGCTGGCCGCGGTGACGCACCGCGACGCGCTCGCCCAGTTCGAGGGGCTGCCGACGCCCCACGTCTTGTCCCTGCCGCCGCCGACGCCAAGGCCGACGCCCGACGCCCTGACTCGGCAAGAGGAGCCGTCGCGGGCCGAGTCGGAGATCAACCGACGAAACGCCCTGATCGGCCTCGGCGTTCTCGTCGGGTTCGCCGGGCTCGCTGCGGCCGTGATAGGAGTCGCGCAGTCGACGACGCCCAGCTGGGTGGAAGTCTCGGAGGCGCCGCTCCCTATGCTCGAAGGAGTCGACCTCATGGTGGTGCAGGCGGAGCTGGAGGACCATGGCCTCACGGAGGTGCTCGAGTTCGAGTCCGAAGGGTCGCTGGTCGAGTGCACTGCGGCCAACCCGAGGACGCCGGGTGAGGCGACGGCGTTGTCCTGCGCGGGCGGCATCGTGACCTTCGGAGAACCGCAGGTCCGCGAGACCACGCAGAGCGCCGACGTCGAACAGGTCGTGACGACCGTAGAGATCGCCGTCGCCAACGCGATCGGCCACGTCACCGGAGACATCGAGCGCGCGAGGATGCTGTTCCTGCCGGACGGGAGGCTCGCCGTCGAGGTGATCGTCAACGACGGCGCACGGCGGAGGAGGCTAGTCTTCCTCGAGGACGGAACGCTCGAATCGATGGAGGACGCATGAGGGTGGTCGCGATCGCGGCCGTCGCCGACAACTCGGTGATCGGCTCAGGCGATGACATGCTCTGGCACATCCCCGAGGACTTCAAGCGGTTCAAGCGGGTCACCACAGGCAACACCGTCATCTTCGGCCGCCGCACCCACGAACAGATCGGGCTCCTCCCGAACCGGCGCATCATCGTCGTGACCCGCGACACCGACTGGAGCGCCGAAGGGGTCGAGGTGGCCCACTCGATCACCGAGGCGCTCGACCTCGCGGCTCAGACCCCTGAGAAGGTGTGCTTCGTCGGCGGCGGGGGAGAGATCTACCGAGAGGCCTGGCCCTACCTGACCGAGCTCGACATCACCATCGTGCACGATTCACCCGAGGGCGCGGCCACCTTCCCGATGATCACGGCCGACGAGTGGACCGAGGTCTCCCGCGAACCCCACGGCCGGTTCGACTTCGTCCAGTACCGGCCCACCCCGACCGCCTGAGGCGGACACCCGCCACGCGGCGCCCACCGGGCTTACTCTGTCGTCCATCGCTCACCGAGGAGACGACGTGCCCGCACAGTTCTGCATCATCGGCGCCGGCCCGGCCGGACTCGCCATCGCCCGAGCCCTCCGGGAGAAGGGCATCGCCTACGACCACGTCGAACGCAACCGCGGCGTGGGCGGCATCTGGGACATCGAGGCGCCCGGCACACCGATGTACGACTCGGCGCACTTCATCTCCAGCCGGACAGTCCCCGGCTTCAGCGGCTTCCCGATGCCCGAGAGCTACCCCGACTATCCGGCAGTGGACCCCGAACGAGCCGACGGTCAAGGGCTTCACCGGAGAGGTGCGCCACAGCCTCACCTACCGCAGCCCGGACGAGTTCCGCGGCCGCCGGGTCCTGGTCGTCGGCGCAGGCAACTCGGGGTGCGACATCGCGTGCGACGCCGCGACCGCGGCGCAGGCCGCATCGATCAGCATGAGTCGCGGCTACTGGCTCATCCCCAAACACGTCTTCGGCCTTCCCTCCGACATCATCGGTGGCAAGGGATCCTTCCTCCCGAAGCGGCCCGAGCGTGCCGTCCTGCAGCCCCTGCTGAGCCTGCTTGTTGGCGACCTGACGCGGATCGGTCTGCAGAAGCCGGACCACAAGCTGTTCGAGACCCACCCCATCCTGAACGACCAGTTGCTGCACCACATCCGCCACGGCGACGTCACCCCGCGCACCGGCATCCGCCACCCCGACGGGGAGACGGTCACCTTCACCGACGGGACGAGCGACCGGTTCGACCTGATCCTGCTCGCCACGGGCTTCAGACACGCCGTCCCCTTCGCGCAGGAGTGGTTCGGCGACCCGCAACATCCCGACGAGCTCTACCTCAACACCTTCTCGCGCAGGCACGAAGGCCTCTACGCTGTCGGGTTCATCGAGACCATCTCGGGGGCCTACCACCTGTTCGACCGGCAGGCCCACCGGCTGGCCGGCTACCTCGCCGAGAGAAGGCACGAGGTGGCCAGCCGGTTCGCAGGCCGCATCAGCCGCGACCGGCCCGCCCTCGACAGCGGGCTGCGCTTCGACCGGTCCCCGCGCCACAAGGGCTACGTCGACTCCGACGCCTTCGTCTCCTACCTCGAGCGAACGCGCGCCGAGTTCGGCTGGCCCCTCGGCTCGGCGGGGGCCGAGGCATGAGGTACGACTACCGGGACAAGGTGATCGCCATCACCGGCGGCGCGGGAGTCATCGCTGGCGCATTCATCCCTCTGGCGGCCGAACGCGGCGCCCGGCTCGCCCTGATCGACCTGCGAGGGGCCCGGGCGGCAGAGACCGCGGCGTCCCTTCCCTGCACCGGGCACCGTTCCTACGCCGTCGACCTGACCGACGAGGCGCAGGTGCGCGACCTGGTGGCCCGGCTCGAGCGCGATTCGGCCGCCTCGACGTGCTGATCAACAACGTCGAGATGACCAGCGCCGAACGCTTCGCCGAGCGCGACGTCGCGACGATCAGGCTCGAACTCGAGGTCAACCCATCTCGCCGCCTATCTGCGCCAGCTCGAGGCCGAGCGACACGTCCGTCGTGGACCCGACGGGTGGGAACTGGCCGAGGGGCGGATGACGGCAGGGTCCCCGGCCTCGGCGGGCGGCTAGGCTCTACGCCGTGACCCGGCGAATCCTGCACCTCGACCTCGACGCGTTCTTCGCGGCGGTCGAGCAGCGCGACAAGCCGTCGCTGCGTGGGAAGGCCGTCGTCGTCGGCGGGTCTGGCCCGCGGGGAGTCGTCGCGACCGCCTCCTACGAGGCCCGGCGCTTCGGGGTCCGCTCCGCCATGTCCGGCACCGAGGCGAAGCGACGCGCACCCAACGCGGCCTTTCTCGGCGGCCGGTTCGACGCCTACCGCGAGTCGTCGCGGATCGTGATGGGACTGCTCCGGGAGGTCTCACCGGTCGTGGAGCCGCTCAGCCTCGACGAGGCCTTCGTCGACCTCGGTTCGAGCGGGTGGGCCGACGGCGACCTGGCCGAACGCGTCGGCTGGCTGCGGGACGAGCTCACCCGCAGGACCGAGGGGCTGACCGCCTCGGTCGGGGTCGGCTCCGCGAAGTTCCTGGCGAAGCTCGCGAGCGAGGCAGCCAAGCCGGACGGCGCCCGGATCCTTGACCCGGCGGAGGAGCTCGACTTCATCGCCCCGATGGCCGTCCGCTCGATCCCTGGGGTCGGGCCGGCCACCGAGCAGCGGCTGATCACCATCGGGCTCTACACCGTCGAGGACATCAGAGGGGCAGACAAGGCGGAACTGATCCGCGAGCTCGGGCCCTCCTCGGGGGAGTCCCTCGCGGCCCTCGCCTGGGCCCGGGACGAGCGCCCGGTCGAGGCGTCGCGCGAGGCGAAGTCGATCTCCACCGAGGACACCTTCGCGGTCGACCTGACCGACCGGACCCAGTTGCAGGCCATCCTGCGCCGAGACGCCGCCCAGGTCGTGGCCCGACTGAACAAGGCGGGCCTCTTCGCGCGGACGGTGACCCTCAAGGTCCGCTTCGCCGACTTCACCACCCGCACCATCGCCCGCAGCCTCGGTGGCGCCACCGGCAGCCGCGATGACGTCACGTCCGCAGGGCTCGCCCTCCTCGAAGAGGTCGACGTGCGCGAGGGGGTCCGGCTGCTCGGCATCGGCGTGTCCGGGTTCGCCACCTCCGCCCAGGAGAAGCTCTTCGGCGACGAGCAGCCCGAGACCCATACCCAGACCGACGAACCCGACGATGCCGTCGAGCTGAGTGGGGTGCGCGGCCGCGGCGGGTACTACCCGGGTGCAGACGTCCAGCACGACGAACTGGGGAGGGGCTGGGCGTGGGGGGCAGGTCTCGGCCGGGTCACCGTCCGCTTCGAGACGAGGAACTCCGGGCCGGGGCCGATCAGGACCTTCCCCGCCGACGACCCGCAGCTCAGGCAGGTCGGGATCGACCCGTTGCCGCTCGCGGTGCGCGACGAGGACGACTAGATGTTCACCCCGGATAGGTTGGGTACGCGCGCGGCTGGGGGATGTCCCTTGAGCGCGGTGTGGCCTCGGTGGTGATTGTAATGGTGCAGCCATTGGTCGAAGGCGGCGACTCGCTGGGTTTCGGAGGTGTAGGGCTGGGCAT
>RRZU012006690.1_pt1 | contig 21245 bp, 18 predicted proteins | sample 2165561 | NCBI WGS metagenome assembly RRZU01 (sample SAMN10456909, study PRJNA506462) | wastewater metagenome | isolation source: wastewater sludge | place: USA: Moscow, Idaho | reverse complement strand
TCAACAGTTCATCGTTGGAGAGGTTGAGGGCCATCCCGCCAGGCTACATTCGGATGATCTGCGGCCAAGCGTCCGCATTTGTACGGTGCGCCGCGGCATGTCCTGTACAGACACGGCCGCTCGGCGAAGATACCGGGCTAGCGGAAGTCGCGGGACCGGGAGCCCACCTGCAGGTCGATCGAGCGCATCCCATCGGCGACGACAGTGACTGCGCCGCTCGCGTTCTGCACGATCCCCCGCACCACCAGCGCCGGCGCCGTCTGCGCCAGTCGGCGGTTGCGTGCCCAAATACCTTGCGAACAGAGCACATTGACCATACCGGTCTCGTCCTCGAGGTTCATGAACGTCACACCCTGCGCGGTCGCCGGACGCTGGCGATGCGTGACCGCCCCGGCCACCAGCACCCGGGTGCCGTCGCGCACACCGAGCAACTTGCCGGCGGGCACCACGCCGAGGGCATTCAGGTCGGCCCGCAGGAACTGGGTGGGATAGCCGTCCGGTGACACACCGGTGGCCCACACATCGGCGGCCGCCAGTTCCAGCGCGCTCATCCCGGGCAGCGCCGGGGTGTGCGACGACGTCCCCACGCCGGGCAGCCGGTCGGCCCGCTCACCGGCGGCCGCACCCGCCGCCCACAGCGCCTCACGCCGGTCAACACCGAAGCAGCCGAGCGCCCCCGCCGTGGCCAGCGCCTCGGTCTGCGGCACGCTCAGCTGCAGTCGGCCGGTCAGATCGAGCAGAGATACAAACGGGCCGTGGGTCTTTCGCTCGTCGACCAGCCGCTGCGCCAACTCGTCGCCGACGTGGCGGACCGCGCCAAGCCCGAGCCGGACCTCGAGGCCGGCGTTCTCCAGTGTGGCGTGCGCCAGACTGGCGTTCACGCACGGGCCGTGCACCACGACACCGTGCCGACGGGCGTCGGCCACCAGCGACTGCGGCGAATAGAACCCCATCGGCTGCGCCCGCAGCAGCGCGGCACAGAACGCGGCGGGGTGGTGCAGCTTGAGCCAGGACGAGTAGAACACCAGTGCGGCGAAGCTGAGCGCATGGCTCTCGGGGAAGCCGAAATTGGCGAAGGCCTCCAGCTTCTCGTAGATCCGGTCGGCCAGCGCACCCTCGATGCCGTGCAGTTCGCGCAGTCCGTCGTAGAACCGGCCGCGCAACCGACGCATCTTCTCCGTCGACCGTTTCGAGCCCATCGCCCGGCGCAGCTGATCGGCCTCGGCCGGACTGAACCCGGCGCAGTCGACCGCCAACTGCATCAGCTGTTCCTGGAACAGCGGCACCCCCAACGTCTTTCGCAGCGCCGACTCCATCGAGGGATGGTCGTAGACCACCGGATCCAGCTTGTTGCGGCGGCGGATGTAGGGATGCACGGACCCGCCCTGGATGGGGCCGGGACGGATCAGCGCCACCTCGACCACCAGGTCGTAGAACACCCGCGGTTTCAGCCGGGGCAGGGTGGCCATCTGTGCACGCGACTCGACCTGGAACACCCCGACCGAGTCGGCGCGCTGCAGCATCTCGTAGACGGCCGGCTCCGAGAGATCCAGCTTCGCGAAGTCGACGTGCAGTCCCTTGTGCTCGGCCAGCAGGTCCACCGCGTAGTGCAGGGCCGAGAGCATGCCCAGTCCGAGCAGGTCGAATTTCACCAGACCTATTGCCGCACAGTCGTCCTTGTCCCACTGCAGCACGCTGCGGTTCGCCATGCGGGCCCACTCCACCGGGCACACGTCGGCGATCGGGCGGTCACAGATCACCATGCCGCCGGAATGGATTCCCATGTGCCGGGGCAGATCGGCGATCTCGCCGGCCAGCTGGACCACCGACTCGGGAATGTCCTCCACGTCCGGGGAATCGGCCCGGCCGTTCCACCGGCTGATCTGCTTGCTCCAGGCGTCCTGCTGGCCCTGCGAGTAGCCGAGCGCACGGGCCATGTCCCGCACCGAACTTCGGCCCCGGTAGGTGATGACGTTGGCCACCTGGGCGGCGTAGTCGCGGCCGTAGCGTTCGTAGACGTACTGGATGACGTTCTCGCGCAGATCCGATTCGGTGTCGATATCGATGTCCGGCGGCCCGTCCCGGGCCGGGGAGAGGAACCGCTCGAACAGCAACCCGTTGGCGATCGGGTCGACCGCGGTGACCCCCAGCGCGTAGCAGACCGCCGAGTTGGCGGCCGAACCCCTGCCCTGGCAAAGGATGTCGCTGTCCCGGCAGAACCGGGTGATGTCGTGCACCACCAGGAAATAACCTGGGAAATTCAGGCCGGCGATGATGTCGAGTTCCCGTTCGATCTGGGCGTAGGCGGTGGGGGCGGCGTCCCGCGGTCCGTAGCGGTCGGCCGCCCCGCGCATCACCAGCTCCCGCAGCCAGCTGTCCTCGGTGTGCCCGGCCGGCACGTCATACGGCGGCAGCTGCGGGGCGATCAGCCGCAGCCCGAATGCACACTGCTGCGCCAATTCGGCTGCCGCGGTGACGACTTCGGGACGGTTGGCGAAGATCCGGGCCATCTCCTCCCCCGAGCGCAGGTGCGCACCACCCAGCGGAGCCAGCCGGCCGGCCGCCTCGTCGAGTGACTGCCGGGCCCGGATGGCGCTCATCGCCATGGCCAGCCGGCCCCGCGCCGGGGCCGCGAAGTGCGCAGCCGTGGTGGCCACGACGCCGACGCCGAACCGCGGGGCCAACCCGGCCAGCACGGCGTTGCGTTCGTCGTCGAGCGGATGCCCGTGACCGGTGAGCTCGACACTGACCCGATCGGCGCCGAACCGGTCCACCAGATCGGCCAGCGACGCGCCGGCCGCCTCTGGACCCCCGGTGGAAAGTGCTTGGCGGACATGGCCTTTACGGCACCCGGTCAGGATGTGCCAGTGCCCACCGGCGGCCTCGGCGAGTGCGTCGTAGTCGTACCGCAGCACGCCCTTCTCCCCGCCGGCCAGATGTGCGGCCGCCAGCTGGCGCGACAACCGTCGATACCCCTCGGGCCCGCGAGCCAGCACCAGTAGATGCGGCCCGGGCGGATCGGCCTCCTCGGTGCGCGCAACACCGCTCAACGACAGCTCGGCGCCGAACACTGTCGCCATGTCGAGTTCACGGGCGGCCTCGGCGAACCGGACGGCGCCGTAGAGGCCGTCATGGTCGGTGAGTGCGATGGCCGTCAGGTCCAGCCGGGCCGCCTCCTCGACGAGCTCCTCCGGGGTGCTCGCACCGTCGAGGAAGCTGTACGCCGAGTGCGCGTGCAACTCGGCGTAGGGCACCTGCGACCGTCGACGCTCGGCGGCGGGCGGCCGATAGGCGGCACGTTTGCGGGACCAGCCCGGACTGTCACCGCCATCACCCACCAGCGGCGGCCTGCCCACCAGCACGCGCTGCATCTCGGCCCAGCTCGGCGGCCCGTTGTGCCAACCCATGCCCGCATTGTATCGAACATTTGTTCGAAGTGTCAGCGGGTGGGATAGGCGTGGATCACCGCGGTCGAGAGTTTGGGCACCGCGTGGACCAGATCATGTTCGGCGCCATGGGCAATGTCGTGGGCCTGGACCAAGGTCAGGTCGGCGTCGACGTCCAACTCGGCGTCGGCGTGCAGACGATGACCGATCCAACGCATCCGCACACTGCGCACCGACCGGACCCCGGGGCGGGCCGCCAGGGTGGTCTCCGCGGTCTCGACCAGCCCGGGATCCACACCATCCATCAAGCGGCGGAACACATCTCGGCCAGCAGTGCGCAGAACGACCAGGATCGCGACAGTGATCACCAGTCCGATGAGCGGGTCGGCCAACGGGAACCCCAGCGCGACACCAACGGCACCGAGCAGCACCGCCAACGAGGTGAAGCCGTCGGTGCGGGCGTGCAGACCGTCGGCAACCAGGGCGGCCGAGCCGATCCGTCGGCCCACGCGGATGCGGTAGAGCGCCACCCATTCGTTGCCGAGGAAACCGAGCAACCCGGCCAGGGCAACCCAACCGAGGTGCTCGATGGGGCGCGGGTGGATGAGACGCTGAATGGCCTCGTACCCGGCGACGATCGCCGAGAGTGTGATCATCGCGACGACGAACAGCCCGGCTAGGTCCTCGACCCGGCCGTAGCCGTAGGTGTACCGGCGGGTGGCGGATCTGGTGCTCAGCGCGAACGCGATCCACAGCGGAATCGCGGTCAGTGCGTCGGAGAAGTTGTGGATGGTGTCGGCGGCCAGGGCGATCGATCCGGACAGCAGTACGACGATCACCTGTGCCGCCGCGGTGAGCCCCAGCACCACCAAACTGATCTTGACCACTCGGATGCCCGCGGCGCTGGACTGCAGTTCGTCGTCGAGCCCATCGGCGTGGTCATGGGAATGCAGGAGATGGCTCATCGTCCGTTGGCCTTTCGTTGCCGGGGATTGGCGGGAAGGGCGGCGAGCGCCGGATCGTCCCGATGGTGCGACGGAATTCCGGGGCCGGCGTGTTCGGCGTTGAACACCGCGTCCACCACGAGTTGGCGCACGTGCTCGTTCTCCAGGCTGTAGTAGATCGTTGTCCCGGCCCGCCGGGTACGCACCAGCCGGGCCATCCGCAGTTTGGCCAGATGCTGCGAGACCGACGGAGCGGGCTTACCGACCCGCTCGGCCAATTCGTTGACCGACAACTCGGTCCCGGTGAGCGCCCACAGCACCTGGATCCGGGTGTGATCGGCCAGCATTCGGAACACCTCGACGACCAGGCTCACCTGATCGTCGGCGAGCGGCGCCGGGGAACAACTACCTGCGTTCATACGCAGATAGTAGGACAGGTCGATGGGCTCCGCTACCGAGGAACGTCTCCTACAGTCCAGTGATGAGCCGGTGGATCGTCACCCACGTCCCCTCGGGACTGATCCTGATGTGTGTGATGGTGATCGTCGCCGGCGGCGCGGTGCTGGTGTCGATGTTCGTGCGCCGCCGCTTCACCGCATTGACCCGCGACGAGCACAACGACGTCCTGAAATTCACCTACGGGTTCATCGGATTCATCTACGCCTTCTTCATCGGGTTCGTGGTGTCCTCGATGTGGGGCCAGATCAACACCACCGACGCCAACGCCCGGGCCGAGGGCGCGACCGCGGTCCAGTTGTCCACCGAAGCAAGCAGATTCGATACCGCCGAGGCCGACCGGATCCGGCACGATCTGATCGACTACACCAGCGCCGCGATCGACGAATGGAACCAGGGCGGCAACCGCTCGCCGGCTGCCGATGCGGCGCTGGCGAACCTGTATGCGACCTACGATCGGATGAACCCGGCGACCGATCGGCAGAAGGACCTGGTGACGTCGGGATACGCGAATCTGGACAAACTCGGCCAGGCGCGCACGGTGCGGCTACTGACCGACCGGGAGGACGCCGGACCACCCTGGCCGCTCTGGACGGTGATCCTGCTGACCAGCGCGCTGGTGCTGGGCACGGCGATCACCTACGGGGTCGAGAAACCCCGGATGCACCATCCGATGGTGATCATCGTCGGGCTCATCGTCGCGGCCAACCTGTTCCTGATCATGGAACTGTCACACCCCTACGCCGGGGGGCTCGCGACGACCTCCGACCCGCTGCGGGCAGCCCTGCGGGTGCTCGACCCCAACTGCTGCACGGGCCAGCGATGAGAAATGGGCGCCGGCCGGGTCAACACTGACATGACCGACCTACCCCCCGTCGTCGACGAACCGACCTGGCACGCCGAACTCGAAGCGTTGCGCGTCCGCGAGAAGGCCGCCACCCGCGAGCTCGACGCCATCGCCGCCCAGCGGCGCCGCCTGCCGATGGTGGCGCTCCCCGACTACACGCTGATCGGCGCGGCCGGCCCGGTCCGGCTGACCGACGTCTTCGACGGCAGGCGCCAGCTGATCACCTACCACCACATGTGGACCGACGGCGCGGACTGGCAGTGCCCGGGCTGTACCGGCTACACCGCGCAGTTCACCCGGCTGGAATTCCTGGACAGCTACGACGCCCGCTTCGTGGTCGTGACCAACGGTCCCATCGACGAGGCATTGGCCTACCGCGCCAAGGTCGGCAACACGATGGACTGGTATTCGTCGGCGGACAGCAGCTTCGGCGCCGACATGGGCGCTGGACCCGGCGAGGGCTTCGCGATCAACGTGTTCCTGCGCGATCCCGGTACCGGCATCGTCCACCGCACCTGGCACACCAACGGCCGTGGCACCGAACAGCTCGGCCACACCTTCGGCCTCATCGACGTCCTGCCCTACGGCCGGCAGGAGGAATGGCAGGATTCGCCGGACGGCTGGCAACAGTCGCCGACATACTCCAGGTGGCCGGAATCCGAAGACATCGCCCGCGCGTATGGGAGCCAGCAATGACCGAAGAACGCTACGTCGTCACCCGCACCGTCGCCGCGCCGCCAGCAGCCGTGTTCGCCCTGCTCGCCGATCCGACGCGGCACAAGGACACCGAACCCGGCGACTGGGTGCGCGACGCTGTGAGCACCGCGCCGATCACCGCCGCCGGGCAGATCTTCGCGATGAACATGTACTTCGACCGCCCCGACGGTCACTACGTCGTGCACAACCTGGTCTCCGACTTCGACCCGGACACCACGATCCGAAGGAGTTCCTGGACGATTCGCTGGCCGCGCTGGACCGGGCGGTGACCGCCGGCTGAGCATCGGGGTCGGAGGTCCCTATCGGGACCGTCGCCGATGCAGCACCGTGAGGAGATGGACCACCTCACCGTTCTGGACGCCGGATTCCTGCACGCCGAGGATTCCGATCCGAACATCAGCCTGGCCATCGGCGGCATCACCGTCCTGGAGGGACCACCGCCGGGTTTCGACGAGCTGGTGGAGACGCTGACCGAACGTCTGAGACAGGTCCCGCGGCTGCGCCGAGTGCTGCACACCCACCGGCTCGACCTGGGGGCGCCGGTCTTCGAGGACCGCTCCGGACTCGATCTGAGACCCCAGATCAAACATGCGGCGGTGCCCGCCCCGGGCGACGATGCCGATCTGTTCCGGCTGGCCGCCTCGATCGTCGAGCGCCGACTCGACCGCCGCCACCCGCTGTGGGAGTGCTGGGTCATCGAGGGGCTGCGCGACGAACGCTGGGCGCTGCTGATGAAGGTCCACCACTGCCTGGCCGACGGCGTCTCCACCGCCCGGATGTTCACCGCCATGAGCGACAATGGCTCGGGGGCAACGACATTCGAGATCGGGGCGACCCATGAAATGCACCGGGATCTCCCGAAACCCAAGATAACGCTGAACCCGCTGGCCTGGGGCCGCACGGCCTGGAACCTGTCCGCCGCTGCGGTCGGTGCGGGTGCTCAGGCCGCCAAGGGGGCCACGGAGGTGCTGTCCGGCATGCTGTCCCCGGGAGGGCACACCTCGCTGCTGGGCCCGGTGAGCACCATGCGGCGTTACCACGCGGCGCGCGCGTCACTGACCGACATCCACGACATCTGCCAGGCCTTCGACGTCACCCTCAACGACGTAGCACTGGCCGCAATCACCGCGGGGTTCCGCGCGGTGCTGCTCGGCCGCGGCGAGAAGCCCGGCCGCGAATCACTCCGCACCCTGGTCCCGGTATCGATGCGCACCAAGGCGGGCCCCGATAACACGCAGCGGCCGGACAACCAGGTGTCGCTCATGTTGCCGTTGCTGCCGGTGGACCGGGCCAACCCACTGGACCAGTTGCGCATCGTGCACCAACGGATGACCCGGGCCAAGTCCAGCGGCCAGAAGCAGGCCGGGAGTTCGGCGATCGGCGCCGCCGGGGTCATCCCGTTCCCGCTGACGGCCTGGACGGTGCGGACCCTGACCCGGATGCCGCAGCGCGGTGTGGTCACGCTGGCCACCAACGTGCCCGGGCCACGCGAGCAGCTGAAGATGCTGGGCCACAAGGTGATCCAGATGTACCCGATCCCGCCGATCGCGCTGCAGCTCCGTATCGGGATCGGAATGCTCAGCTACGGGGACGAATTCACCTTCGGGATCGTCGCCGACTATGACAGTGCGCCCGACATCAATGTGCTGACCGACGGGATCGAGCAGGCGATCAAGCGTCTGACCGAGCTTGCCGGGCGGCCTCGACGAGCAGCCGCCGCTCGGCCGTAGCGACTACCCGCCGGGTCGCATCGGCAGCGTCGGGGTTCACCGAGATCGACGTGATCCCCAGCTCCACAAGATGTTCGGCGAACGCCGGATCGGTCGACGGGCGCTGCCCGCACAGCGACGACGTGATGCCGTGGCTGCGTGCGATCGACACGATCTGGCCGATCGCATCCAGGACGGCGGCATCGGCTTCGTCGAACACCTCGGCGCAGATCTCCGAGTCGCGATCGACCCCGAGCATCAGTTGGGTCAGGTCGTTACTGCCGATCGACACTCCGTCGATCCCCATCCCGATGTACTCTGGGAGCCAGTGCACCACCGAGGGCACCTCGGCCATCACCCATCGGTGCAGCCCACGCTGACGGCCCAGCGGGCTCGCGTCCACCAGCGACAGGCACTCCTCCAGTTCCCACCGGGTCCGCACGAACGGGATCATCAATCCCAGGTTGGGGCTGGATTCCCGAATCCGGGCCAGCGCACGCAGTTCCAGCGCGAACAGTTCGGGTTCCTTGACGTACCGGAAACACCCGCGGTAGCCGATCATGGGGTTGTGTTCGACGGGCTCGTAGGCCTGCCCGCCGGTCAGTGTGGCGAACTCGTTACTGCGGAAGTCGGTGGCACGGTAGATGACCGGGCGCGGCGCGAACGCGGTGGCGATGCGACCGACCGACGACACCAGCGCCTCGACCAGCGCCTCGCCCTCGTCGTGGGCGATCAGGTCGTGCGGGTGCCGCCCGCCGAGGGCCTCGGTCAGGATGAACTCGGCCCGCAGCAGGCCCACCCCGTCGACGTCCTGTGCGGCAACCCGTTCCGCACTCTCGGGCATTGCCAGGTTCACGTAGATCTTGGTCGCGGTCACCTCCGCGCGCGCCACGGCGGGCGCGGCCGGCTCGGCCACGCTGACTCGCGGTCCCGCCAGGGATCCCGCGCGGACCTGCCCGTGCGTTCCATCCACCACGACGGTCGCGCCGGCGACGAGGTCGGTTGTCGCCGTGCGCGCCCCGACCACGCAGGGCACGCCGAGTTCACGCGCGACGATCGCGGCGTGACAGGTCATGCCGCCGTTGTCGGTGACGATAGCGGAGGCGCGGCGCAGCGTGGGCAGCCAATCCGGATTGGTCATCGGCGCGACGAGCACCTCACCGTCGATCAGGTCGTGCCCCTCAGCGGGGTTGCGCAGGATGCGGACGGCGCCATCGGCGACGCCCGGCGCCGCCGAGAGTCCGCGCGCCAGAACAGATCCCGCTGACGGCGCCGCTGCCCCCAGGGTGGTCACCGGCCGCGCCTGCACCAGCCAGATCTCGGTACCGGAGATGGCCCATTCCAGGTCCTGCGGACAGCCGTAGTGCCGCTCGACGTCGCGGGCGAGTTCGGCCACCCGCCGCAGGGCCGCGTCGTCGAGCACGCGGAGGTCGGCGAGTTCGGGTCCCAGATCCTCCTGCCGGTCGCGCCCGTCTGGCCCCTGGACGATCCGAAAGTCCTGGTGGCCGATCCGGACGTCGAGCACACGCAGCGAATCCTTTCCCACCACATAGGTATCCGGCTGGACCATGCCCGAGACCACCACCTCGCCGAGCCCGAGCGCGGCCTCGATCACGACGCGGTCGCGGGCGCCGGTACTCGGGTCGGCGGTGAACGCCACACCCGAGCGCTCAGAGGCAACCATCTCCTGCACGACCACGGCCATCGCGGGTTCGGCGGTGAAGCCGCGGCCGGCGCGGTAGGCGATCACACGCGGGCCGAACAACGACATCCAGCACTCGAGCACCGCCCGGATGAGTTCGTCATCGCCGCAGATGTTGGTCAGCGTGCGGTTCATCCCGGCGAACGAGGCGTCCCGGCCGTCCTCTCCGGTGGCCGAGGAACGCACGGCCACAACGTCGTTCGCCCCGAGCTGGTGGTAGGCCGTGAGAATCTCGGCGCGCACGTCGTCGGCGACCCCGGCACCGGCCACCAGATCCTGCAGCCGCCCGGACAACTCGTCGAGGGTGTCCGGTTCGGATGCGGCCGCCAACGCATCGCGGTGCAGCGCCGCGAGTTGCGCGTCGACCCCGGCGGCACGCATCGAGTCGCGGTAGCCGTCACGCAGCAACACGAACCCCGACGGCACCGGCAGCCCCGCGGACACCAGCTCGCCGAGGTTGGCACCCTTGCCGCCAGCCTCCTCGGAGTCGGCGAGGCTCAGTTCGGCGAACGTGGCGAATCGGGCCGAGGTGCTCATCGCTCGATCGTCCCGCCCGGCGCCCAGCCGGCACAGCCGGATTTCGGTACCGGGATGACGACCAAGTTCCCACCCACGAATTACTTCGGCCCCCTTGCCACCACGTCCGTGCGGTGATCGGCTGGGAGACAAGGCGACAGCCACCAGTGACCGCCTGGGGTCGCGACGGCGTGGTGGGCGGGGACGGTCAGCTCACGCTGGGGCAGTTGGTCCGCGAGGAGCACGGGTCGAACTGCCGGTTGATCGGGTTCTCGACCTACACCGGAACCGTCACCGCGGCCACCGAATGGGGCGGCAACGCCTTCATCAAGACCGTGCGTCCCGCCCTGGCGGGCAGTGTCGAGGAACTCTTCCACGAAACCGGCCGGGCCGCGTTCCTGATCGCGATGCACGACGGCGGCCCCGCCGCGCAGGCCCTCGAGGTGGTCCGGCTCGCGCGGGCGATCGGGGTGATCTACCTGCCCGAGACCGAACGGCAGAGCCACTACTACCACGTGCGGCCGGCGGATCAGTACGACGCGATGATCCACATCGAGCGGACCCGGGCGCTGAGCCGCTGGATCCGACGGGCATCTGGATCGAGGGCCAGACGCCCGAGACGTATCCCAGCGGGCTCTAACCCGTTCGCGCGACGATGACGGGCACCTTGGTGGCCTGGACCACAGAGGAGGCAACCGAGCCGAGCAGCATGCCGGCGAAGCCACCCCGACCATGGCTTCCCACAACGACCAGCTGCGCCTGCTCGGCCGCCTTCACGATGGCGTTCGCCGGCCGCGACCATTCCACGACCCGGTGCACGGTGACGTCTGGATAACGTTCCTGCCAGCCGGCCAGCCGCTCGGCGAGCACCTCGCTGCCGCGCTGCTCGAGGTGGTCCCACTCCGCTCGCGGCACGTCGACCAGATCGCTGTCGCTGACCGAGTGAACGGCCACGAGATCCACCTTGCGCCAAGAGGCTTCGTCGAACGCGATAGCGGTGGCCCGCTCCGAGGCGGGTGATCCGTCGATACCGACGACCACCGGCGCACGGGCCGGCGCCGGGGCCATCAGGTCCTCGTCGCGGATCACCGCGACGGGGCAGTGTGCGTGGCGCACCAGGCTCGAGCTGACCGAACCGATGATGGCGCGGGCCAGTCCGCCGCGCCCGTGCGAGCCGACGACGATCATCGACGCGTCCTTGCTCAGGTCGACCAGTGTGGCCACCGACGGACCGTCGACCTTCTCGGTCTGCACCTGCACCGCCGGGGCGGCGTCGCCGGCGACCCGGGCCGCATCCTCGAGGATTTCGTTGCCCCGCTCCTCTTCCCACTGCGCGTAGCCCGGCGGTACCCCCAATTCGGGCCACAGCAGCATGCCGGGTGTCACGACATGCACCAATCGCAGTGGGACGTTGCGCTGGCCCGCCGACCGGGCTGCCCAGTCGACCGCGACCTTGGCGCACGCAGAGCCGTCAACGGCGACGAGAATGGACATCTGCGAACTCCTTCCAGGCATCTGAGCTCAGAGTATTTCGGCCGGGCCATCCCCGGTAAGGGCATGAGGTCCCCAATCCGGCTCACCAGAGTCACCGGCCACGCAGCCGCGGTAGCGCCGGCCGACCTGGTCGACCAGTTCGCCGATCGGACGGCCGGTGTCGACGCGGTGCGCGCCGGGCCGTTCGCCGTCCTCCGACAGGGCCGCGGCCACCTCCACCGTGGCATCCGACGTGCCACCGACCCGGCCGGCGATGCGCCGCTGCGCCGCCGCCAGCGGGATCTCGCACACCAGGTCCAGCAGGGCCGCACCGTGGCGCTGCGCCAGCTGCTCCGCCGCGGCCCGCTGCGCATCGTCGCGCCACGTGCCGTCGAAGATCACCGACCGACCGTCCGAGAGCGCTGTGCCGCCGCGCCGCAACACCTCCCGGTAGACCGCGGCGACCTTCTCCGGCGCGTAGAGCCCGGCGCCCACGACGCCGGCCGCACCGTCGAGCGCACCGGTGGCCACCAGCTCACGGCGCACGTCGTCGGTCGAAATGACGATGGCACCAACATTTTCGGCCAGGGCACGGGCCAGCGTCGTCTTCCCCGTTCCGGGGCCACCGCCGACGAGAACCAGTCGCGGGATCGCCGCGCACAGGTGCGCACCCGCGATGCTCAGATGACGCTGCGCGTCCGCGGCCGCTGCGGGATGGCCCTGCTCGACCCGGATGCAGTCCACCTTGGCGCGCACCAGCGCCCGATAGGCGATGTAGAAGTCGGCCAGCGAGGCCGGCGCCGGGTCGCCGGCGCAGGCCCGGTAGTCGGCCAGGAACCGCTGCGCCAGGTCGGGCCGGCCGTGGAATTCCAGGTCCATCGCCAGGAACGCGGCGTCGTCGATGCCGTCGAGGTAGCGCAGCCGGTCGTCGAAGTCCAAGCAGTCCAACAACATCGGGCCGTCGCCGGACCAGAAGATGTCGTCGGCCAGCAGGTCGCCGTGGCCGTCGACGATGCGCCGGTCGGCAACGCGGGCGGCGAACAGTCCGGCGCACCCGGCGAGGTATCGCCCACTGAGCGCGGCCACCAGGTCCAGATCGGCGTCGGGCAGCACCCAGTCGACGAAGCGGCGCATGTCGTCGATGCTCGCGCGCCACAGCCCCGCCAGCGCGGTGGTCCCCGCCGCCGCGTCGATCTCCGGGGCCCGCTGGGCCGTCGAATGGAAACTCGCCAGAACACCGGCCACGGAACGCAATTCGTCCTCGATCGCCGGTCGTTCGAGCCGGTTGGACAGTCGCGCGGTGTCCGGGTAGCGGTGCATCACCACCACCGGTTCGCGCTCATCCGGACCCGGACCGGTCAGGTGCGCGACACCCAGATAGGCGGCGGGCGCCAGCCGGCTGTTGAGCTCGACCTCCCGGATGCAGGCCCGCTCCCGCAACGCCGCGGTGGAGAAGTCCAGGAACTCGGTGCGCACCGGCCGCTTGGTCTTGTAGGCCCGATCACCGACCAGCACCACGAGGCCGCTGTGGGTCTCGCGTACCTCGGGGGGGTCCGTGGCGGTCACACTGTCGATGATCTGCGACCGGCGGCGGCTCCGCAGCAGTCGTTGGACCCGCACGAGCGGGACCAATTACCCTGCCGCACCGGACCCGGCCGGGCCATGATCGAAGCATGCGGGCAGGCACCGCCGACACCGAACTGATCAGGGCCGCCGTGACACTGGCGTCCCGGGCGCCGTCGCTGCACAACACCCAGCCGTGGCTGTGGGTCGCCCACGACGATGCGCTGCAACTCCATCTGGACCGCAGCCGGATCGTCCGCAACACCGACACCGGCGGGCGCGAGGCCGTGATCGCGTGCGGGGCGATGCTGGATCATCTGGTAACCGCGATGGCTGTCGCCAACTGGTCCGCCGAGGTCGACCGGTTTCCCGACCCCGACGACGGCGCGCACCTGGCCACCGTCGCATTCACCCCGACCGCCACGGTCACCGCCGCCCAGCGCCGCCGTGCCGACGCCATCCTGCGCCGGCGCACCGACCGGTTGCCGTTCCTGGCACCCACGGACCCGCGAGCGCTCGAGGCAGCGCTGCGGGCCGCGGTCGGTGCGGGCCCGACCGTGCTGGACGTCCTGGCCGACGAGCTGCGCGCCGAGCTCGCCGAGACCGCCGCGCTCACCGAGTCGGCGCAACGCTTCAACACCGGCTATCAGGCCGAGTTAGATTGGTGGACAGCTCCTTTCGAATATGTCGAAGGAATTCCCCGAAGTTCGCTGACGTCGGCGCAGGAGAGCGGGCGGGTGACGGTGAACCGCAACTTCCCCGCCGAGGGCAACCGCCGGCGCCGGCCCCACATCAGCGACGACCGGGCCGTCGTACTGGTGCTGTCGACGCGGGAGGACACCTACGGCGACGCCCTGGAATGCGGCGAGGCGCTGTCGCGGGTGCTGCTGGAATGCACGGCCGCCGGTCTGGCGACGTGCCCGGTCACCCACCTCACGGAGGTCCCGTCGGCGCGGGGCGTCGTCGCCGCCATGCTGCCCCGCCCCGGGGTTCCGCAGGCGCTCATCCGGGTGGGCCGGACCCCCGAACTGGAGGAAGACCCTCCGCTGACCCCGCGCCGCGACATCGCCGACATCCTGCGGTGATCGGCATCGGTGCGCTATGAATTGAGCGTGCTGCGCAGGGTTCTCGGTTACCACATCAGCGTCGAGGCACTGATCGAACTGGCGCTGTGGCTGGCGATCCCCCACATCACCATCGGGGTGATCTGGGCTTTCCTGCATCCCAGCCAGGTGCAGCACTATCAGACCCAGCTCGAACCGCTGGTGCCGGCGGGCGCCGATCTCATCGCGTTCGGGCTGACGGCCGGACTGTGGCCGTTCCTGCTGATCGCGCCGCTGATCTGCGGCTGAGTCAGTCCGTGTATTCGGCGGTGCCGTCCTCGAGCACCACGCGCGAGTCGGCGCCGTCAGCACTGGGTGCCCCTGAAGCTTCGGTCCGGAACACCGCATGCCCCGGTTCGGTCCGCCACACCGACGTCGTCAGCGTCTCGCCCGGGAACACCGGCGAGGTGAACCGCGCGCCGATCGCGGTGATCCGGCTCGCGTCGCCCTCGCCGAGTTCGCCGACCAGAACCCGCCCGGCCACGCCGTAGGTGCACAACCCGTGCAGGATCGGCCGCGGGAAACCGGCCAGCGTGGTGGCGAACCACGGATCGCTGTGCAGCGGATTGCGGTCACCGGAGAGCCGGTAGATCAGGGGCAGGTCCTCGGTGGTGGGCAGGGCGACGACGGCGTCCGGCTCGCGGTCGGGCACCGCGGGTGCGACGGGGCGCTCACCGGGCTGGCCACCGAATCCGCCTTCGCCGCGGATGACGGCGGTGGAGATGGTTTCGGCGACGAGCTTGCCGGTGTCGGGGTCGACGGCGGTGCCCTTGAGCACCAGGATCGCGTTCTTGCCCTCACCCTTGTCCTGGATGTCGAGCACCTCGGAGCTGACGTCGAGCCGGCCGGCCGGCGGCAGGGGCGCGTGCAGCCGGATCTGCTGGCTGCCGTGCAGCAGCTTGGCCCAGTTGAACGAGCCGACCTTGGCGGCCGCGCCCCACGCCGGGCAGGCGATGACGGCGTAGGTCGGCAGCACCTGCTGCGGAATGTCGTGGCTGTTCTCCGTGGTGAACGCGAGATCCCCGGTGCCGCAGCCCACGCCGAGGGCATACAGCAGGGTGTCGCGGTCGGTCCATTCGAACGGCTGGGCGGCGGTGGTGGCGCCCACGGCGCTCGGGTCGATCGGCATGGTGTCAATGTATAGAACTGTGCAGCGCGATCTTTCCGAGACTCTGAGTCTTTTCGATCTGCAGGACGCCGGCGACGGCGGCTTCCTGGGGCCGCAACCCGATCACCCCGGCCTGGTCCGGGTGTACGGCGGGCAGGTGGCCGCTCAGGCGATCGCCGCGGCCGCGCGCACGGTGACGGCCCGGCGGCTGCACAGCCTGCACGTGGCCTTCCTGCGGCCGGGCGACCCGACGGCCCCGCTGCACTATGCGGTCGCGACCCTGCGCGAGGGCCGGACCTTCTCGACGCGGCGCGTGACGGTGAGCCAGCACGGCCGGCCGATCATGGAAGCACTGGTGTCGTTCCTGGAACCCATCGACGGCGACGACTACCAGCAGGTGATGTCGCCAGCACCGGAACCCGAGGAGCTGCCGTCGCTGCCCGATCAGCTACGCGCCCATCTGGGCCGCGGCATCCTCGACTACCTGGGCCCGGTGCGGCTCGGCATCGTCGAGCTGCGCTACGTCGATCCCCCACCACGCATCGCCATCGACACCGCTCGGCCCGTCGGGACACCGGATGCGTTGTGCCGCTTGTGGATCCGTCTGACCGGGGAGCTGCCGCAGCAATTGCTCGACGATCCGGTGACCGCGGCGTGCATGCTGGCCTACATCAGCGACTGGACCGTCCTGGACCCCGTTCAGGTGGCCGTCGGCAAGACGTGGCAGTCGATGGCGGCCATGGCGTCGCTGGATCACGCCATCTGGTTCCACCGGCCGGTCGACTTCTCCGACTGGCTGCGCTACGACCAGCGTTCGCCGAGTGTGTCCGGCGGCGTCGGGCTGGGCATCGGGGGCATCTACCAGCGCGACGGAACGCTGGTCGCCACGGTGACCCAGGAGGGTTTCCTGGGCCCGCGCACCCCATGAGTGTCAAGTTTTATTGACAACCCTCCCGACGAGGTCCACGATGACGCCATGAACTATCTCGTTACCGGCGGTACCGGGTTCATCGGACGGCGACTCGTCACCGCACTGCTGCAACGCGACCCGAACGCCACCGTGTGGGTGCTGGTGCGACGCGGTTCGGCCGGACGATTCGAACGACTGGCCGCCGACTGGGGCGAGCGGGCCCTGCCCCTGGTCGGCGACCTGACCGCCCCGCAGCTCGGCCTCGGCGACGAACAGTTCGCCGACCTCGCCGAGGTGGGCGGCATCGACCATGTGGTGCACGCCGCCGCCATCTACGACCTGACCGCCGGCGAGGCCGAACAGCGCGCCGCCAACGTCGACGGCACCCGCGCCGTGATCGGCCTGGCCAACAAGCTGGACGCCACCCTGCACCACATCTCGTCGATCGCGGTGGCCGGCGCCTTCCCCGGCACCTACACCGAGGCCGATTTCGATGTCTCCCAGGAACTTCCCACGCCGTACCACCAGACCAAGTTCGAGGCCGAGCAGCTGGTCCGCGACGCCGCGGGCCTGCGCCACCGCATCTATCGGCCGGCTGTGGTGGTCGGCGATTCGCGCACCGGCGAGATGGACAAGATCGACGGCCCGTACTACTTCTTCGGCCTCCTGGCCGCGCTGGCCCGGCTGCCCCGCCTGACCCCCATCGCCCTGCCGGACGTCGGCCGCACCAACATCGTGCCGGTGGACTATGTGGTGAACGCCGTAGTGGCGCTCATCCACGTCCCGGATCGCGACGGGCAGACCTTCCACCTGACCGCGCCGCGCAAGATCGCCCTGCGGCGCATCTACCGCGCGATCGCACCGGCCGCCGGGCTCCCGCCGGTGCGCGCCGTACTGCCGCGCGCGGTCGCCACACCGTTCCTGGGCCTGCAGGGCCGCGCCCGGATCTGGCGCAACATGGCGGTCACCCAGCTCGGCATCCCGCCGCAGATCCTCGACGTCGTCGATCTGGCACCGGAATTCACCGCCGAGAACACCGAAGAAGCTCTGCGCGGCACCGGGATCAGCGTCCCGGACTTCGCGTCGTATGCGCCCGTGTTGTGGCGGTACTGGGCCGAGCACCTGGATCCCGACCGCGCGCGCCGCGGCGCCGCACATCCGCTGGCCGGCCGGCACGTGATCATCACCGGCGCCTCCAGCGGCATCGGCCGGGCCGCGGCCATGGCGGTGGCCGCCCGCGGGGCCACGGTGTTCGCCCTGGCCCGCAACGGGGCCGCGCTCGACGACCTGGTGGCCGAGATCCGCGCCGACGGCGGCCACGCGCACGCATTCACCTGCGACGTGACCGACTCGGACTCGGTGGACGCCTGCGTCAAGGACATCCTCGGCCGGTTCGGTCACGTCGATTACCTGGTGAACAACGCCGGGCGGTCGATCCGGCGGTCGGTCGGGGCGTCCACCGACCGGCTGCACGACTACGAGCGCGTGATGGCGGTCAACTATTTCGGCTCCGTGCGCATGGTGCTGGCCCTGTTGCCGCACTGGCGCGAACGCCGGTTCGGTCATGTGGTGAATGTGTCCAGTGCCGGGGTGCAGGCCAGCTCACCGCGCTATTCCGCCTACGTGCCGACCAAGGCCGCGCTGGATTCCTTCGCCGAAGTCGTCGGCTCCGAAACCCTGTCCGATCACGTGACGTTCACCAACATCCACATGCCGCTGGTGTCCACCCCGATGATCGCGCCGTCGCACCGGCTCAACCCGGTGCCCGCGATCACCCCCGAGCACGCCGCTGCCATGGTGGTGCGCGGACTCGTCGAGAAGCCCGTGCGGATCGACACCCCACTGGGCACCCTGGCCGATATTGGGAACTACTTCACCCCGCGATTGTCGCGGCGGGTGTTGCATCAGCTGTACCTGGGCTATCCGGATTCGGCCGCGGCGCGCGGCACCGATAATCCGGAAACCGAAGTGGAACAAGGACATTCACGGCGCCGCCCACGGCCGCCGCGGGTCCCGCGCCCGGTCAAACGCGCGATCCGCGCCGTCCCCGGGGTGCACTGGTAACCCGGAGATGGATGCGGATCCGGGGCCACCAGCCCGGTGCACACTTTCTGCAGGTACTGCCTGGCCTGGTGCGGCATCGCGGTCACGGTGCAGTCCTACCGGCTCAACCGCAATCCGCTGGCCGGCGCCGGGTTCGGCCTGGGTCGGCATCACCAAGCTCGACGAACACACCGGGTAGGGTCTGCCGAATGGCCTCTGCGGCAAGCGGTTCGGATCCGGACCCGGCAGCACTGCCGGTGTTCGCCGACGTGGACACCGGTGTCGACGATGCGATGGCCCTGGTGTACCTGCTGGCCAGTCCCGAGGCCGATCTGATCGGGATCGCCTCGACCGGTGGCAACGTCGGGGTGGACCAGGTTTGCGTCAACAACCTGGGCCTGCTCGAGCTGTGCGGCGCACCGGACATCCCGGTGTCCCGGGGCGCCGCCGCACCGCTGGCCCAACCGATGCGCACCGCCGAGGACACCCACGGACCGGCCGGGGTGGGCTACGCCGAACTGCCGCCGTCGGATCGCCGCCACACCGAATACGACTCCGCGCAGGCCTGGATCCGTGCCGCCCACGACCATCCCGGCACGCTGATCGGTTTGGCGACCGGCCCGCTGACCAACCTGGCACTGGCGCTGCGCGCCGAACCCGCCCTGCCCCGGCTGCTGCGCCGCCTGGTCATCATGGGTGGCGCGTTCGACTACCGCGGCAACACCACACCGGTGGCCGAGTGGAACATCAGCGTGGACCCCGAGTCTGCGGCCGAGGTGTTCGCCGCGTGGGGCGCGGCCTGGGGCGAGCAGGATCCCGGCCATCTGCCGATCGTCCTGGGGCTCAATGTGACCGAGCACATAGTCATGACCCCGTCCATCCTGGCCCAGCTGGCCGAGGCGGCCGGTTCGCCCACACCCGAAATGAGCGTGATCGACGCCCGCGGCACCCGGTCATCGGCGGACAACCCGCTGATCGGCACCCTCGAGGACGCGATGCGTTTCTACTTCGAGTTCCATCACGACCAGGGCGAGGGCTATCTAGCTCATCTGCACGATCCCCTGGCCGCCGCCGCCGCACTCGACCCCGACCTTGTCCGGGCCCGGGCGTGCACGGTGGATGTCGAACTCGTCGGCGCGCTGACCCGCGGCATGACCGTGGCCGACTGGTCGGGCCGCTGGGGCCGCCGGCCCAATGCGCTGATCGGCACCGAGACGGACCCCACGGTGTTCTTCGACCGCTTCATCGACCGGGTCGGCCGGTTCGCCCGGGACCGCTCTTAGGCCACCCGGGTAACGCGGGTCACGCGGTTGCTTCGACCGCGGCGAAGTAGCGCTGATGGAGCCGCCGGGACTGGCGTCGCTCCTGTGAGTTCTGCGACATCGCTGTCGCATTTTTTGACAGTCCGCGAAGGGGTGAAGAACAATCGACGTCATGTTGGCCAAGACGGACGAGCAGGTGTTCACCGAGATCACCCAACGTCTGACGGCCAGGTTCTCCGACGTGCCGTCGACGACGATCTCGAGCATCATCGGTGATACCCGAGACCTGTTCTCGGAAAGCAAAGTCCGAGATTTCGTTCCGCTTCTCGTCGAGCGGCGAGTTGCTCGCCAACTGTCGACCATCAGCACGTCCTGACGGCCACCGCCGGGCAGTCCCGGCTCATCATCGATGGTGTAGATGACACCCAGAAGCGTTGGCCGTGAACCAATCTCGCGGACACACTAACCGTAGCTACTCATAGATCCCCTCCACGTGCCATTGTCGCTGCCGATAGCACAGCAGCAGACCGATTCCGGAATCATTTGCAGCAGTGCGGTTCTCGATGAGCACCTGGGCGCGAGCCGCCCGCCCGGCGCCCTCGTGCCGGCGATCCCACCACCATTCATCGACCGGCCACGGCCCGGCCCACCAGCGCAACGCCCCGTGGTAGCGCCCGGCCAACTGGGCGGGCTCGGCGGAGAACAAGCCACGCCCGGTGACCCGGACCGGATCGCCGGTGGCGTCGAGCAGTTCCACCGGGTCGTCGGCGAGCACCGCCGGCGCGGGTTCGGGCAGCCGGCCCGGCCACGAACCACCGGGGTGTGCCCGCGGCACCGGTTCATCACCGAGCGCGGTGAAGGTAACCCGCTCGGCCGGGCCACGGCCGCCGCTGAGCACCGGCACCTGGACGGCCTCCGGCCCGAGTAGCCCCTGCACCCGGACCAGTGCCCGGCGGGCGCGTACCCGCGCCTCATCACCCGCGCCCCACAACGGAAGTTGCAGCGCCTCAGCGGAAATCACCTCGACGGGTTCCAGCCGCAAGGTCGCGATGGGTCCGGTGGGACGGTCGCCGGAGTTGCGCCGGTTCAACCAGCCGTCCAGCTGCCACCGGATCCGGTCGGCGGTGGCGTCCTCGGTCAGCGGCTCGGCACAGCGCCAGACCCGGACCAGTTCGGAACCCTCGACGGTGACGGCGTGAATGGCCAGCCGGGTGCAGCCGGCGGCGGCCGACTCCAGGTTGCGGTGCAGTTCGGCGGCCATCGAACGACCGGCGAAGGCCGCCGCGTCGATCCGATCGACCGGCGGGTCGCACTGCATCAACACCCCCCGCTCCGGAGGCAGCTCCCGGCCCGACGGCCCGCGCGTCGACTCGGCGCGGGCGATCCGGTGGGCCAGCATCGCATCGGGGCCGAACCGGGAGGTGACATCGGCGCGGGACAACGTCGCGAATGCGCCAATGGTGCGAATCCCCAACCGCCACAACAGATCAATCAGATCTTCGCGGC
>RRZU013397457.1_pt1 | contig 21251 bp, 23 predicted proteins | sample 2165561 | NCBI WGS metagenome assembly RRZU01 (sample SAMN10456909, study PRJNA506462) | wastewater metagenome | isolation source: wastewater sludge | place: USA: Moscow, Idaho | reverse complement strand
TCCAGGGTGCCGCCGTTGTCGGGGTTGCTCGGGTCGTAGGCATTGACCGATGGGGGAAGGTTGGGCTCGATGGTGGGGGTATCCCACGCGGCGGCGGCGCCGCAGGATGTGACTTGCATGGCAGCGCAGTGTGCCGATGCACCGTGCTGCGCGTAACTGGGATGCTTCCTAGCTGGGAATCACCCTAGCTGGGAAGAACACCTATGGGGCTTGGGGTGCAAGGCGGGTGGTTGCTATTAAATGCATAGCTGCTTGCGCTTGATGAGAAAGCGCTAGAGGCCAATTTCGCCACAAATCTAGTCAACAGCAGGGGACTGCGGATGGCTTGGGCGCGCGGTGGTGGTGTTGGTGGAGTGGGGGCGTTTGTCCAACAGCTGCACCTGCGATGGGGTGACGCCGAGCAGGTATTCGTGCTCGCCGCTGCGCACAAGCAGCACACGTTCGCGCCCGCCGAGCGCGAGGCTTTGCACGATCTGCAGTGGCGCGATGGCCTTGTCGGAGCGCAGCGTGCTGGCGCGGTGCAGCAGCTTGAGGAAAAGCCAGGCCAGCGCGAGCACAAAGGCCAGTGCCAGTGCGCTGCCTAGCACGCCCGCCAATGGGCTGGTAGACAACGGCCCGCCGTTCAGGCCAGGGTCTGCTGGAGCGGGCTGGACGGCGGACGTCGTGAGGGCTGTAGCCTGGGTGGGTGAAGGGATTGTGCCGCTGGCAACCGCTGTGCCGCTGCTTTGTGCGCCCGTGGTCTGTATTGTTGAAGGAACCGTTTGCGGGGCTGCGTGAGGTGCTGGGGCGGAGACGCCGTAAGGCTGCGAGGTGCTCATGGTTGCGCGGAGTGGGGGTTGTGTGCCCGCCAACGGCGAGGCACGTAGCGGGCAAATCGATGCTTGCGCCAGCCGTTGCCCGCGGCGCCATTGGCGCCAGCGTCTGCGGCGTGGGGGCCATAGCGGGTGAGGTCTTCGCCGGGGGCGGGGCGCTTGGATGCGCGTGGCTTGGACGTGGCATCGCCGCTGCCTTCGCCATCGCGGGCGCGCTCCAGTTCGTAGCGTACGTCTTGGGCCCATAGCACCACGATGGCGATGATGTCGAACAATTCGGCTGGCACGATGTCGCCGGTTTCTGTTTCGGCCAGCAGTTGTCTGGCCAGCTCAATGTTGCGCAGCACTGGCACGCCCGCTTGCTGCGCGGCTTCGCGCATGGCCAAGGCGTCATCGTCCTGTGCTTTGGCTGTCACGGTGGGCACAGGGCAGCGCTCGCGGTGGTAGTCGATGGCGATCGCCACGTGGGTGGGGTTGACGACCAGCACGTGTGCACCAGCGGCCGCTTTGTTGGCGCTTTGCTGGGCCCATTCCTGCTGCAACTGCTTGCGCTGGCCTTTGAGGTGCGGGTCGCCTTCGGCGTCTTTCATCTCCTGCTTGATGTCGCGCATGCTCATGCGCATTTTTTTCATGAAGGTGTAGCGCTGCCAAGCCAGATCCAATGCCGAAACCAGCAGGAACGATCCGGTGGCCCAGGTCAGCAGTGTCCAGCTGGCATGCCAGAGCGCTGAGCCCACGGCCTGCGGTTGGCTGTTGGACAGCAGCGGCAGGTCAGGAAGCAGGGTCTTTAATGCCAGCCATGCGATGGTGCCGACGAGGGCCGTCTTGAGGATGGACTTGAGCAGCTCCACCAAGTTGTCCAGCGAGAACATGCGCTTGAGTCCGCTGGCAGGGTTCAGGTGCTCAGCCTGGGGTTTGATTTTCTCCATGGTCAGCACCGGGCCAGTCTGAAGAAACTCCACCAGCACCCCCACTGCGGCAACAGGCACAACGACCAACCCGACGATGGACAACAGCGTAAACAACGCCTGCTGCGCCAGACGTGGCATGGCTGTAGCAAAGGGATCCCGCAGTGCGCTCAGGCTGATATCGATAAGTGCGGTCAGCTGTTGGCCGATGAGAGGAAGTGCCACCGTGGCCAGCAACAGCACAGTCAGCAAAGTGGCTGTCGATGTGAGGTCTTTGCTTTTTGAGACCTCTCCCTTTTTTCGGGCGTCCTGCAGCTTCTTGGGCGTGGGCTTTTCGGTCTTGTCGCCACTGTCGTCGGTACCTGCCATGGCAGCTGTGTCCTATCGGAGGGTCGGTGAAAGAGATGGATGCGCACCGGCGGGTGCGTGCTTTGATGCGCCTGCAAGAGCCCAGGCGGTCACGCAGGCCCGCGGGCATCGCTCACGCCACTGCATGCATGGTGTGCGCTGGGTGGCACATCGGATCGATAGCTCAGTTGCGTGCGTCACCTTCGTTGGAAGGCATCCAAAAGTTTCGTTGAGTCTGACGAAAACCGCAGAGATGTTGAAACAAGGTGCAAGTACATGTGCGACTGTCGCATTGAGGTGCATGCGTATTTGTGTTTCGTTGCTGACAAATGGATACGGGATGCGGCACGTTTTGCCACAAATTCGACAAGTTGTACGCAAACACTTGCGTGTGTAGCTCTGCCAACAAGAAATGCCATTCGTGTGTCGCCCTTTGTTTCGCTATGTCTTTCACCCCGCGCAGCGCGTGGCTGCTTGGCATTGGGTGGCCGCCTGGGGCTTGGGCGCGGCAGCGCTCAGCACTTCGGTCCATGGCGCGGAGGCAGCGCTGGCAGGGGCCACGCCTGCGGCCTGTGCCGCAGGATGGGATCAGTTGCTCACCCCGGCCCAGCGTGAAGAGCAGTCGCGGTTGCGCAGGTGTTCAGCGGTTGTAGGCAAGCCCAGTCGGCCTGTTTTGGCCGCTCAGCTGGGGGTGTACAAATATTCTTCATCGCGTCTGCTGGATGTCCGCGCCGTGGGCACGCAGCGCACGGGGATGGGCATTGCACCGCGCCCTTCTGTGCCTGCATCGCGACCCTTGCCGCGTGCTGGCGATCCTCCGAAAGTCCGCGCCAATGGGCCCGCCAGCCTGGCCCCGTTGGTCGATCATGCGGCGCGTGAGCACGATATCGATCCGTTGCTGTTGCATTCCATCGCGCGGGTGGAGTCGCGCCACCGGCCGGACGCTGTGTCACACGCAGGAGCTCGAGGGCTGATGCAGGTGATCCTTCCCACTGCCCGCAGATTTGGCGTGGAAGGGGCAGACCAGTTACATGACCCGCAAACCAATCTGCAGGTAAGCGCCAGGTACCTGAAAACCCTGCAGCAACGCTTTGGCAACGACCTGGAGCTGGTGCTGGCCGCTTACAACGCCGGAGAAGGTGCGGTTGAAAAGCATGGGCGCCGCATCCCCCCGTATCGGGAAACTCAGGAATATGTGCGCAAGGTACTTTCCGAGTACGCCTTGTTGCGCAACGTCAGCCGCGGCCAGGTTGGGCTGGCTGCGGTGAGCTCTGAGAAGGGCTCACTGTGAACCTCGCGAGCTATTTCAGATCGGCCGCGCGGGCCGATCACAGGGGCGGAGGCCTGGCGCGCTACACCGATATCGTCTTGGTGGCGGGCATTGTGGCCATCATCGCGTTGATGATCGTGCCCCTGCCCACCTGGGCATTGGACACATTGGTGGCCGTCAATATTTCGGGGGGGGTGTTGCTGCTGCTGCTGGCCATCTATGTGGCCAATCCGTTGGAGTTCTCGGTGTTTCCGAGCGTTCTGCTGATCAGTACCTTGTTCCGGTTGTCGCTGTCGATCGCTACCACTCGCATGATTCTGTTGCACGGCGAGGCGGGCCACATCATCGACACTTTCGGGAACATGGTGGCGGGCGGCAATCTGGTGGTCGGCCTGGTGGTCTTTTTGATCATTACTGTGGTGCAGTTCATTGTGATCGCCAAGGGCTCCGAACGCGTGGCTGAAGTGGCAGCACGGTTTTCGCTGGACGCCATGCCGGGTAAACAGATGTCGATCGATTCAGACCTGCGCTCAGGGCTGATTGACAAGGACGAAGCACGCCGCAGGCGCCGGGTTCTGGAGAGCGAAAGCAAGCTCAACGGAAGCCTGGATGGCGCGATGAAATTCGTCAAAGGCGATGCCATCGCCGGCATCATCATCATCATCATCAACTTGCTCGGTGGACTTGCCGTTGGCGTGTTGCAGCAAGGTATGCCCATGTCCGCCGCAGCCATCAAGTACTGCATCTTGGCCATCGGTGATGGCATGGTGACCCAGATTCCTGCGCTGTTGGGGGCGATGTCGGCGGGCCTGCTGGTGACGCGCACGACCGACGATGAGCATGACAAGCACCTGGGCGATGCCATCGGACGCCAGCTCACGGCAAAGCCCCGGGTGCTGTTGGTCGCAGGCGGCCTGTGCGTCTTGTTTGCAGCAGTCCCCGGGTTTCCCGCCGTGGTGTTTGGCTTGCTGGGTATTGCATTCTTTGCAACGGGCGCTTTGTTGACGCCCGCCTTGCGTGAGCGCTGGGACCGCTGGGTCGCGCCGAAAGTGGTGGCCGTTCGGAGGCGTGCTGCCGACGCTCCGGACTTGATGTCCACCGATGCGATTCCCGCTCGCCCTAACGTGCCCCTGCTTTTGGAGTTGCCCTCTGGTCGGCTCAATGCAGAAGGCAGCCGTGAGCTGTTGCACGGCCTTGAAGGCGTGCTGGATCACTTTCAGTTGCACTTGGGGCTGCGATTGCCTCGGATTGACGTCCATGCAGTTCAAAGCCCTGGCGCTGCACACGCTGCCTCCAATGAGCCGGGCGCGCTGGCTCTGGAAGGCCAAGGGGGGCAGCCCGGTTGGCGGTTGATGGTGCACGAGGTTCCCGTTGCCCAAGGGGCTATGTTCGGCGATGGTGCCCCCGCAGCGCTGTCTGGTGCTGTGCACGAGGCGCTGCGCCGCAATGCGTCACTGTTTCTGGGTACCCAGGAGACCAATCATCTGCTCACGCGCGCCAGTGTGGATCTGCCTGATGTGGTCAAAGAAACCTTGCGAGCCCTTCCGTTGGCTCGGGTTGCCGAGATATTGAGGCGCTTGGTGGAAGAAGAGGTGGCTATTCGCAACCTGCGGGACATTCTGGAAACACTCTCCGATGCGGCCCAGCGCGAGAAAGATGTCTTTGCGTTGACAGAGTTGGTGCGTATCGGCCTCAAGCGTCAACTGTGCTATCGCTATGCGCCTGCCGGGCGCTTGAGTGCTCTGTTGATTGATCCCTCTATCGAAGAGATGCTGCGCGCAGCGGTGCGTGTCAATGGCGGTGTGCAGCAATTGGCCTTGGATCCTGCCCAGACCACACAACTGATCCAGAAATTCACTGAGGCCATTGCCCGCCATCAACCGGTGGCCATCGTCACTGCGGTGGATATCCGCCGCCATGTCCGAAAGTTGATCGAAGTGGAGTGCTTTGACACGCCGGTTCTCAGCTACCACGAATTGATTCCGACCCTGCATCTGGGCGTATTGGCCCATGTTGGAAAAGACGATGCCCCCATGTTGGAGACCGCGTCGTAAGAAAAGGAGCCGGCGGTGCGCTGGCTGTGTGTTTGACCATTCGACTGAAATAAAAAATGCGCTTTGATCTGGGAGAGAAAACAGGCATCGGTATGCGACAGCCCGCGGTGCACAAAGAGGTATCGATGGCGCCGGGCCGCTGGCGTCAATGGATGGCAGGGTGCGCGCTGGGCGTGGCGTTGTGCGGTGGATCGGTGCAGGCCACCCCCATTCCCTTCGAGGACCGCCAGGTGGACATGACCGTGCGCGAGCAGCCGATTGCGGCCTTCTTGCAAGATTTCTTTGGCACCATGGATGTCCCCGTCTCCGTCAGCGCCAGTGTCAAAGGCGCCGTCAACGGCGTGTTCCGCGGGCCAACCGAGCGTGTGTTTGCCAACATCCAGAAGTCCTTCGGTCTGATGGCTTACTACGACGGATCGGTCGTGCACATCTATACCCCTAGCGAGGTCACAACGCGCACGTTTGCCATGCGTCAGGGCGATGCCCGGCAAGTGATCAGCACCGCGCGGGACATGCAGATCATGGACCCGCGCAACACGCTGCGGGTGAGCCAAAGTGGCGGACTCATCGCCAGCGGGAACCGCCGGTTTGTGGAGCTGGTGGGTGAGTTGGCTTCTGGGCAGCAAAGCCAGTCCACCACGCTGGCACCCGTGGGTTTCAAGGTGTACTACCTGAAATATGCCTGGGCGCAAGACGTCAGCGCCCAGTACGGCGGCACGGTGACCGTGATTCCTGGCGTGGCCAGTATCTTGCGATCGCTGTTGACAGCGCAACGGGGTAACCCGTCGCCAGCGCTGACCCAATACCGTGGAGCTTCCGAACCCGGCCTGCGTGGCCAGGGGCTGGCGCGCCAGGGGACATTGGGCGCCTCCGGGGCCAATCCGATGCTGGCCAGTGCGGAAACGGTTCAACAAGCTTGGGGCAACCGTCCAGGGGGCGTGCAAGTGGCAACCGTGGATGCCTCCTTGCTCGAAGGCTTGGGTGCCTCCTCGGCGGCCAATCAGGCCCGCGTGGAGTCAGACACCCGACTCAATGCGGTGATTGTTCGCGATCTACCAGAGCGCCTGCCTTACTACGATGAGCTGATCAAGTCCCTGGATATTGAGCCTCAAGCGCTAGAGATCGAAGCCACCATCATTGATCTGAGCACCGACAAATTGCGCGAGCTCGGCATCAACTGGCGATTGACGGGCGACCGCTACTCCTTCCTGTTTGGCAACGGAACGAGCAGCGACAACAGCCTGCTGGGAACAACACCAGTTCAAAACATCACCCCCGCTGGTCAGGGCGGCTTCATGTCGCTGGTGCTGGGTGGTCGCAACAATTTTGCAGCTCGCATCAATGCTCTGCAGAACAAGGGAGTGGCGCGTGTCGTCTCCAGCCCCCAGGTCATGACGCTGTCCAATGTTGAAGCCTTGTTTGATATCAACAAGAGCTTTTACGTGCGCGTGGCGGGCCGTGAGCAAGTGGATCTCTACAAAGTGTCGGCAGGAACATCGCTGCGTGTGACGCCTCATGTCTTTCAGGAGGGATCGGACGTCCGCATCAAGCTGCTTGTTCAGATCGAAGACGGCGGTATCAACAGCGCCAGCCAAGTTGACTCCATTCCGATTGTTGAACGCTCGTCCATCAACACCCAGGCCCTGATCGCTGCAGGCGAGAGCTTGTTGATTGGAGGGATGGTGAAGGAGTCCACCAGCGAAGGGGTGTCCAAAGTTCCCTTTCTCGGTGACATTCCCCTGGCCGGTGGCTTGTTTCGCTCCAACACAGACCAGCATGAACGTGTGGAACGTCTGTTCCTGATTTCTCCGCGCCTGATTCCCACACGCCGATCCATGGGCGCTGGCGCACCTATGGGCCCGCTACGACCAGGAGGTGCCGTCGCGGCCCCGCCGATTCCGGCCATGGAAGAGGCACCCGCGCCAGCACGTCCTTCAGAGCCGACCCAGCCAAGCACGGGCTTACAGCAGGGTTGGGGCGAACAATCGCAGTGATAGCCATCAGAGAGTCTGGGGCCAGGAGTCCAGTGGAATGAACACAGAAGCTTTGTACGAACTCCGTGTATTGAGTGGAGAGCAGCGAGGGGCTTCGTCCGTGCTGCAGCCAGGACAGACGCTGCGCATTGGCCAGGACTGGTCTAGTGAAGTGGTGCTGCAACAGGCACAGGGAAGCGCCGTACTTTCTTTTTCTGCAGAAGGTGGCCTGGTGCTGCAGGCCGAGCGGGGCGATTGCACTGTGGCCGATCACGCCGTGTCGCCTGGGGGGCGTGATGGTTTGGATCTTTACATCCCCTTCTCCGTGGGGGGGGTGCGCATGGCCGTTGGGAAAATGGGCGCGTCCCAGTGGGCGGGGTTGTTCGATGGTCAGATCGTGTCCCCAAAGGTCTCGACGCAGCAGGGCGAGGGTGAGCATGCACAAGAAGCCCCGCCGCCAGAGGCCAATACCACGCTAGCAGCCGACAAGGCGGCACCCCTGCCACGCCGCAGTTGGAAGTCCCGTCTCATGCTTGCGGGAACGGCCATGGTCGGCGTTTCCGTTTGTACCTTAACCTTGGCTTGGGCCATGGGGCCATCGACGCTTAGCCCCCAAGAGCAAGCGATGAGCATCCGCCAAACCCTCTCGCACCTGGGGCTGACGGCCTTGAATGTGGAGTCTCGCAATGGGCAGCTGTTTGTGACGGGGCATCTGGAGTCACAGGCAGAGCGCAGCCGGTTGGAGAAAGCACTGGCCGATCGCTCGCCCGCACGCTTGTCCGTCTGGGTCAATGAACAGGTGGCAGCCAGCGTGGCCGAGGTCTATCGCCTCAACGGCGTTGCGGCCGAAGTCCGTGTCACAGGCCCTGGTGTCGTGCGGGTGCAAACCGCTATCAGTGACACCAAGCTGCTGGAGCACGTTCAGTCTGCTGCGCGGCGCGATGTTCCGGGTCTCAAGCAGTTGGTTGCGGCCAATGATCCGCCGCCAGCGCCACCGCCTGCAGCATCCTCCATCAACGATCCGGGCAAGCGTGTGGCTGCCATCGTTCCTGGCGAGCCCGCCTACCTCGTCACCGTGGATGGCACCCGCTACTTTGAAGGTGCCATGTTGCCCAGCGGGCATCGGATTGTGTCCATCCTGCCTGACAAGGTTCAGATGGAGCGCGACGGAGTTGGCAGTGTGCTGGCGTTTTGATCTGTGATTGCCTCGCAGCCAACGGTAGCGATAGAGCCTGGTTCTGATTCTTTATCTCAAAGTCCCTAGCTGGCGATGTCCGCCAGCGCATCCTCGAAGGAGTGTACGCATGAGCAATTCCATCAACCCACTGGCCATGATGGCCACCACCGGTATGACCAACACCCAAAGCCGCAGCGGCAAGGGCGCCAGTTGGTACGAAGTCATGGCCGATGCATGGGGCAAGACGCTGGACGCAAAAGCCAGCGAAATCGAGGCGGCTGGTGATGCGCTGGCCGATGGCAATGACAAGCCTGCCCACATCACCCACATGACCATGCTGGCACAGCAGATGGGGTTCATGTCCAACAGCGCGCATACCTCACTGCAATCAGTGGGCACGGCCTTGGAAACCATGGCGCGCAAACAGTGATGTGGCGGTGACCTGATGAATTCTTCCCTATCCATGGGCCTCGGTGCCCCGGGCGCCGAAACTTTCGCATTGCAGGGCACGGGTGGTGTCCATGCGGGCTACGGCATTTCGCTTACCGATATGTCTGGCTTTCATGAGGCTTTGACGCGCGCGCAAGCCGGTGGCGTTAGCACCCTCAATGCCCAGCCTGTCTCAGCGCCGGGCGAGGGAATGCAGGCATTGTTCAAGCCGCTGGAGCACATCAATGCCGAAGCCGTCTCGCTGGAAGAGCATGCACAGGCCGCGATGGCCGCAGGCAACGACATGACCCCCGGTGAAATGGTCATGCTGACCGTCCGTGCGCAGGAGTTCTTGTTCCACAGCCAGCTCACAGCGAACATTGCCAACCGCACATCGGACGGCCTGCAGCAGTTGTTCCGGCAGCAGGCCTGATACCAGAGCCCTTTGAATGAGACCGCCTTTCACTGCAGGATCGAGTGTGAGATTTATCCGTCTACTGCGTGTTGTTGCCCCCCTCTTGCTCGTTGGCCTGAGCGCTTGCTCGCAGCAAGATCTCTATGGTCAATTGAGTGAGCGGCAGGCCAACGAAATGGTCGCTGTGCTGCGCAACGCCGGTCTTCATGCCGACAAAGCCACATCGCGAGATGGCAAAGCCTTTGTGGTGAGTACCCGCGCCAGTGATTTCTCCAGAGCCGTTGAGGTTCTGCAGGCGGGCGGCTTTCCCAAAGATTCGTTCGACACCATCGGCCAGGTTTTCAAGAAAGAAGGCTTTGTGTCGTCTGCGCTGGAGGAGCGGGCCCGCTTCACCCATGCTCTGTCACAAGAGTTGTCGAACACGCTTTCCAATATTGACGGTGTGGTGCAAGCCCGCGTGCATGTGTCCGTGCCAGAGAAGAACCCGCTGTCAGACAAGCCGCAGCACTCGACCGCATCGGTTTTTATCAAGCATCGGCCCGGTGTGGATTTGAGTCAGCAGACGGGCAAGATCAAGGCGCTGGTTGTCAATGCCATGGAGGGGCTGCCCTACGACAACGTGACCGTTGCATTGTTTCCTGCGGAACCCATCCCTGCGGCAGCGCCTCAGTCGCTGGCATCAGCCCTCTGGTCTCAATATGGCAGTGTGTTGTTGTTCGTGTCCGGTCTGGGTTTGCTGATGGCCGGTGGGGTAGTGGTTGCGGCCTGGTGGCAGCGCCGCGGTGCCGTGTCCTCATCCTCCTCCGAGACAGGCTTGGCATCCATGGTGGACGCTGCGGTTGCGCCCCTGCGACGTGTTAAGTCCCCTGCGGTGGAGGCTGCTGCAGGCGGCGCCAGCGAGGCCCGAACCTAAGTGGAAAGTACCGGCCATTTGAGCGCTGCAACCCTGGAGTTGGCACGTGCGTGCGCCGCCTCCGAGAGGGGCGACTGCGGTGCTGCGCTCGTCCAGACGGCCAGCGACCGCCGCGCACGTGCCCTACTGGCCCAGGAGCTGCATGCTTTGCCACTGAGCTGGGATCAGCTACATCAGTGCCCTTTGTGGATGGCCTGGCCGGCCGCATCGCGAGATGCCTTGTGTGCACTGGCAGGTGCAGGCTGGCTCCGGTTGTCGCTGCGGGGGTGTATCGATGGTCGGCAGCTGGCCCCCGTCGCAGGCTTGGTGGGGGCTGAGGCTTTGGGCGTGATTCTCAAGACTCCCTCCCCCTTGGCGCCTGAGGCTTTGGCCAGCGCCCCCAAGCCGCTCTTGCCGCCGCCGCAGAGCATCGCTGGTTATGTTGTGGCGTGGGGGCGGGCGCTCATGCTGTGGAGTTGTCCGCAGGACTGTCGCGAGGCCCTGGCGGGTCACTTTTCCTGGGGCCCTTCATTGGCGCTGGTGCAGTCCATTGGATCTCACGCCGAATGGTCGCAGGCTGCGCTGGCGCATGCACACTCGAGCGCTGAAGCAGCCTTGGGGTGGATGCCCGAACAAGCTTCTCAAAACATCCAAATGACAGGCAGCCTATGAGCTACCAACTCACGCTGTACCAAGACGCCTTCTCGTCACTGGTCACAACGTCTCGCGTCGTAACGCCGCAGGACGTAACCCCTCTTCAGGACTCCTTGGCGTTGCTCTCCACCGTCCAGCAGTGGATGGACAACAGGCGCCAAGCCATAGATGCGGCTGAGCGTGACGCACAGGAGCGTGGGTATCGCGCAGGATATGAAGCGGGCCAAGCGCAGGCCTTGGAGGCATCTGCACACGAGCTCACGCGGTCACTTCAAGACATCTCTGTGCAGCTGGCGCAGCAACGAGACGAGTTGCGGGCTGCGTTGGTTCAGTTGGCCTCTGGACTGGTGCGTTGCATGGCTGCCGAGCTGGCCCCTGAGCAGGTGGTCACAGCCTTGGCCGTACGTGCGTTCGAGCAGGTCGTTCCCGCTCAGCCGGTGCGCCTGAGGTTACCGCCTTCCCTGCTGGAGAGCGTGCGTTTCGAGCTGTCTCAGCGCGATCTTCCCTTGCCTGTGCAATGCCTGCCCGATTCGTCACTTGCAGGACTGACTTGCGTGGTGGAGTCGCATGCGGGTGCCTTGTTGGCTGGACTGGATGACATGCTGCACCGTGCCGCTGTGCAGCTGGAAGCGGGGCAGCGACAGCCTTCCCAAGGAACTCAATGATCGACCTTGCTGCACGGACTTGGACCTCATGACCATGGATGCCTCATCCCGCCCCTTGCTTGACCCTGCGGTGCTGGCGTCCCTCAAATCGCTGCAGCCTGTGGCAGCGCGTGGGCGTGTGGTGCAAGCTTTTGGGACTACTTTGCGGGTCAGCGGACTGCGGGTGTCCATTGGCCAGCAATGCATCATCCGTGATCCAGCGCAGCCCCACGCCACAGCCTTGCGGGCCGAGGTGGTGGGATTGCGCGAACACGACGCCATCCTGGTTCCGCTGGGCCATTTGCAGGGCGTGTCCATGGGGTCTGAAGTGCAGGCCTTGGACTGCGGTGCATTGGTGCCTGTCGGGGATGCCTTGCTGGGGCGTGTCCTGGATGCCTTCGGTAATCCTTTGGATGGGCAACCCTTGCCCCAGGACTTGCCCTTGCGTCCGTTCCAGTCTGACCCGCCCAACCCGCTGGAGAGGCGACCTATAGACACCCCATTCGTGACCGGTGTCCGAGCGATCGACGGGTTGCTCACCGTGGGTGAGGGGCAGCGGCTGGGTGTATTTGCCATGGCCGGCGGCGGCAAGTCCACCTTGCTGGGCATGCTGGCCAAACTGGCGCACAGCGACGTCAATGTGATCGCCCTGATTGGCGAGCGCGGCCGAGAGGTCAGCGAGTTTTTGGAGGATAGCCTGGGCGAGAAGGGGTTGGAGCGGTCTGTGATTGTGGTCTCCACATCCGATCGACCCGCCATGGAGCGCTTGCGTGCAGCGCAAACGGCAACGGCCATCGCCGAGCATTTTCGTGCGCAGGGAAAGCGCGTGCTCCTCATGATGGACTCGGTCACGCGCTATGCGCGAGCTTTGCGTGAGATTGGATTGTCAGTTGGAGAGCCTGCGGTGCGGCGGGGATTTCCGCCCAGCGTGTTTGCCGAATTGCCGCGCTTGTTCGAGCGTGCTGGTAACGATGCGCGTGGCTCGATCACAGCTTTCTATACCGTGCTGGCGGAGGACGAGGACGGATCGGACCCTGTGGCAGAAGAAACCCGGTCCATTTTGGATGGGCACATCGTGCTTTCGCGCCAACTGGGGCAGGCCGGGCATTACCCCGCCATCGATGTGCTGGCCAGTGCCAGCCGCGTATTCAACCGTGTGACGGGGCTTGCGCAGCAAGACGCCGCGCTGCGTGTGCGGTCACTGATGGCCAAGCACGAAGAGATCAAATTCTTGCTTCAGGTCGGGGAATACGCTGCGGGCAGTGATCCGCTAGCGGACGATGCCATCGCAGCACAGCCCGCATTGCAGGCGCTGCTGCGCCAACGCCCACACGAAGGTACCGCATTTCAGGAAACCCTCGCTGCGCTGCAGCAGTTTTTGCATTGATCGTCCATGAAACCGTTGATGGCCTCACTGCCCTCGCACAGCACCCCTTGCGCATTTGCGCACCCTGCTCTGGGGGCCATTCCCGGTGGGGTTACCGCTTGCGCCAAACGCTACCGCGGTGATGAACCCGGCAGGGCCTGCACATGACGGCTGCGGGCTTCGCTCAGCAGTTGGCTGCGGCACAGCAGCTTCAGCGCCTGCGTGAGCTGCGAGAGCGAAAAGCCCTGCAGGTCTACCAGCGCACCGAGATGGATGTGCGCGATGCACTTGCGAAGGTGCGGGAGCGGGAGGCCCAGATACGCGCGCTGCAGGCGCAGCGGCTTGCCTTGCAGCAGCGGCTGATCGGTGAGTATGCAGCGCGCTTGGGCGCCGTTGCCGCATACGCCGGTGCGGCGCAGGAAGTCTTGGACGACCAGCTAGAGCGCGCAGAGTACGCGCTCATTGATGAGGAAGAGGAGTTGTTCAATGCCCGCAAACGATCCGATGCCGCACGCCACGCCTGGCTGCGTGCAATGGCCCAACACCAGGCCTGCACCACGCTGCGAGACGATGCACGCAAAGGCCAGCAGCGTGAGCTGGAGGCACGACTCGATCGCGAAGATCCACCTGTGCGTCCCGAAATGTGAGGGCGTCTGTGTATGAGTGAAATCCGTCAAACTGCTTCATCCAGAGCGCAAGACACTGCTTTGGAGCAAGACACGCCAACGACCCTGCAGCGGGCACCGGTGCCAGTTCAGGCGCGGCGCGAGTTCGACGCAGCGATTCGGCGTGCTGGCGAAGAGCCCAGCGACGATACGGACGAGGGGCAGACGTCCGAGCAAACGCCCGCGACCGGTGGATTACCTCCTTCCGGTCTCTTGCCCTATTTGCCCTCACTGGGCGGTAGTGGCGGACAGACTTTGGGGGGCGATCCGGGTCTTCTCGGCTCGCGCGCGTCCATCGCTTTGCCTGCTTCAGATTCCAGTCGACTGCCGGATGCCATGCCCACTGCCATGCTGGGGGGCGCTGGGGGTGTAGCGCAGTCTCTGCGCATACAGGTGCCACTGGGTGGCGCCGAGGCCACCACGTTGGCGCTTCGATTGGCCCAGAGCGGCGCGGGCCAGTGGCAGCTGCGCATGGCTGGAGATGCCTCCACGCGGCAACAACTGGCGCCTCACCTTGAGCGGTTGCGTGATCGCCTTCGTGAACGCAGCGCAGGGGCGCTGGACGATATGGGTTTTGACGATGACACCGAATCCTGAGCAGACAGCGATCACAGGCGCATCGATGCCATCTGAGGGCCTGTATTTCACGGGCCTGCTGGGTGCGACCATGGCCGGGTTGTGGTTGCCTTTGGATGGAACCGATACCACCCCTTCTCTCATGACGGGCCCGCAATGGATGCTTCACATGGCCAAGGCTGAGCCCTTGATCAGTGCCGTCGAGCAATGGCAGCAAGCGCCTTGGCACTTGGCCCCCGATCCCAAAGCCCTTGTGCCTTTTCGGGCCTCCTGCTGCGAGGCGGTGGTGTGTGCGCCTGCGTTGGCACCTGCTGGCACCCGGCTGCAGCTGCCCTGGTCGGCCCTGGGTAGGGCTGCGCCCGCAGGGCTGCAGGCTCCTCATGTGGCTTGGCCCAGTGTGGCCGCAGAGGTTTGCATTGACTCCCTGCCCAGCGATGAGCTGCAGCACCTCACGGAGGGCGGATTGCTGTGGCTAGACCCTTCCTTCAGTCGCTCCTGGGCTGTGGTTGTGCGCGACCCTCAGCGCCGGCTGCCAGAGCGCAGCGGCGAGTGGCGTTGTGTGGATGCGTCGCAGGGAGCGCTTGTGCTCAATCCCCCAGGGCCTATCTGTCAGGCGGCCACAAGGCAGCGCAATGTGCTGCTGGGCACACCCATGCAGGCAGATGTGGTTCTGGCGGCGCCTTTGTCTGTGCCCCTGCCGCATTGGCTTGGCTGGTCATCGTCATCCACTCCACCTGCTGTGCTGCCTTTGGAGGCCTACAAAGCGTCCGTACAAGTGCGAAAAGCTGGCGTCGTGTATGCCCATGGAGAGCTGCTGCCGCTGGGCGCAGGGCATGCATTCAAGGCCTTGGGTGTAGTCACAGAGCCCGACAGCTTGGGCAGTCGAGCCCACTGATCCCCCCAAAAAAGACAGAGAGAACGGGGCAGTGGCATGGCCGCTGCCCCCTCATGAAACGCATGGACCTCACACAATTCACCCCCTCATCAGCGCTGATCACAGTGATCGTGGTCTCGCTGGCCCCTTTCGTCGGTGTCATGGTGACGTCGTTCACCAAAATCATCGTGGTACTGAGCCTGTTGCGCAACGCCCTGGGCCTGCAACAAGTGCCGCCCAACATCGTTCTCAACGGCATGGCTTTGGTGCTCACCATCTATGTCATGCTGCCTGTGGGTTTGGACATGGCAGAGCGGGCGCGCAGTGTCTCTAACGTAGCAAGCACCTCTGGCATGTTGGCTGTGGCTGACGCTGCCAAAGAGCCATTGCGGGACTTTCTGATCAAGCATTCCTCCGCGCATGAGCGCGCCTTCTTTCTCAAAACTGCACAGAAAAGTCTGAGCGCTGAGCGCGCAGCGCAACTGAGCGAGCGCGATTTTGTCGTCGTCGTCCCGGCGTTCACCGTCAGCGAGTTGTCGGCTGCTTTTCAGATCGGCTTTCTTATCTTCTTGCCCTTCCTCATCATTGATCTGGTCATTGCCAACATCCTCACAGCCATGGGCATGATGATGCTGTCGCCCACCACCATCTCCCTGCCTTTCAAACTGTTGCTGTTTGTGCTTGTGGACGGTTGGGTCAAGCTGACCCATGGTCTGGTGCTGTCATATTGACTACCACGATCGAGCCGAGCTCCTTGACCTTGCTGCGAGAAAGCTATGTTTGAAAGCCAGACGATTCAACTCATGTACCAGGCGCTGTGGTTGGTGCTGCTGCTGTCTGCTCCACCGGTGATGGTGGCGGCCTTGGTCGGACTGCTCATTGCGCTGGTGCAGGCAGCCACCCAGATTCAGGAACAGACGCTGCAGTACGCGCTCAAATTTTTCGCCATCGTGTTCACTATCTTCATCACGGCATCCTTGTTGGGCGGCACCCTCTACCGGTTCACTGACCGCGTGATGACGGAGTTCCCTGCCCTTGTGAAGAAGTGACGCACAAGCCATGGGCGACACTTTTGCTGCAATCAACAACGTCAGCGAGCTCGCGACGCTGTCAGCGCTGGCCAGCGTACGCTTTGCCATGGCATTTCTGCTTTTGCCTATCTTGGCGCAGGACACGGTTCCGCAGCTGGTGCGTGGTGCGGTGTTCCTGGCCTTTGGGGTGGTCACGCTGGCAATGCAGCCTGCGGTGAATGTTCTGGGCTGGAGCGTTTCTCACTGGATAGGCCTGTTTGCCAAGGAGGCGTTCCTGGGGCTGGCCCTGGGCATGTTGCTGGCGGCGGTGCTGTGGGCCTTTGCGGCTGCAGGCGAAATCGTGGATGGCGCCAGTGGGCTGTCACAGGCTCAGGTCACAGACCCGCTTTCGGGGCGCCAAACATCCCTGTCCGGGGCCTTTCTCGGTCGCTTGGCGGTCTACGTTTTCATGTTTTCCGGGGGCATGATGCTGTGGATCGGCGTACTCATGGAGAGCTTTGTGCTCTGGCCCCTGGCGCAACCCGGGCTCGCCGTTCAGCGCGCAGGCGTGGCCTTGTTCGAAAGCGCGTTTGCCCAATTTGCCGGGCTGAGCTTCATGCTCGCTGCGCCAGCGTTGGTGGTGCTGTACGCGATCGACTTGTCGCTCGGTCTGATGAATCGCTTTGCACCCCAGCTCAACCTGTATTCGCTTTCCAGTTCGCTCAAGAGCGTGGCGGCCGTTTTGGTCTGGCTCGCCATGCTGTCCACACTGGTCAAGACGCTGCTGAACCAACTTGCGGCGCTGTTGCCGACCCTGCTGCAAAAAGTCCAGGCACTGGGTGGATGAGCGCGGCGCTGGTGCGGAGGGGCTTGAAGCATTTTGTTGCAATCCCCCCTGCAAAACTAGGAGCCTTCCCAATGGCGCTTGCCCAGGCACCTTTCTAAGATGGAGGCTGCTGTCAACTCCAACCGCTCAAAGACATGGTGACCTCGCCCTCCCTCTCGTTTCTGGCCAGCGCCTCAGGTGCGGCGCTGCGCCCCCCTGAAGCGAGTCTGCCCGCCATGGGCGGTGCTGACAGCGCCAGTCTGTTTGGTTTCACCGGGTCACACGGCGAGGCCAGGGTGCTGTCGGTGCCACCCCCCAGCGGGGAAGGGGCTGGGCCGTTGCAGGCGCGCTTTATCGATTGCCTCTTCACACGCGCCTGAGGTCGCGCGGCGGCCCATGTCGATTCACAACCCGAACCTTGTCCTCAAAGAGCACCCCGACTGGCATGCCGCCGCCGAAGTGTTGATTGAAGGCTGTGCCTATCTTTCATCGCCCGAAGAGCGGGTGCGGTGGCTGGAGCGCCTGTGCACGTCCCTCGGGGACACGCTGTATCCCGCCTTTTTGCAGGTGCTGTGCCGCATCGGAGAACATGGCAACCCCCAGGCGCAGAAAGTGGTGGCAGATACGCTCGTTCTGGCATTGCAAAGCGGCCGCATGCCCTCTGGCCGACATGCAGCCTGGGGTGCTCAGTGGGACCCTGCCAAGCGAGCGACCCGCACCATTGGTCCTATCGAATACCTGTGTGCCTGGTTCACGCAGCCGGATGGGCGTGGCACTTTGGGTGCGGTGCCTTTCGATCAGGCAGCACGCGCGCTCATTGGCCTTGTTTCACACAGCGATCTTGCCCGTCGTCTGTATTGCACGCAGTTGCTTTGCATCGCTGAGGATCCGCTCGAAGGCACATGGTCGCGCAGCAGTCGCCACGCCTTGCAGGCCATGGCCCGCGGTTGGGCCAATGCCGATGCAGATCCCCGTCGGGCTGGCGTCCAGGCCGTAGAGGCCTTCTTGGCCGCCACTCGGCAAACGGCCAGCGGCGCATCAGCGCCCCAGGCACATCTCGGCTGGGCGCCACCGGCCTCTTGGCGCTGATCGGTTCACCCCAATCGGTTCAGCGCCTTCTCCACCGCGCCGTGGCCTCAGCGCATTTGCCTGTTGCCCCTCGCCTCGCGGCCGCTCCTGCTCGCCAACTTCCTGTCCCATGACGAACCCGATCTTGCCAGTCTCATCGGTCTGCGCGTCGGCGCCTACCCTGTGGCTTGGCCGTGCTGGATGGTCCGATGCCAAACCAGATCAGCCCGAATCCCAAGAGCACGATGACGAGCCTGTCACCGAGGCCGTGCTCCTGCAACGGCTGCGCGAGCGCTCTCCTGTCGAGTGCAATGCCCTGGTTACGGGGTTGAGCCAAGTGCAACTCCATGCGCTGGGTGGGATTGCTTCCGCGGGGCTTGCTTTCGGCGAGCAAGCCGAATTCTTTGACTTGTTGGCGGGCTGCCTCGATGGCGGCAACTTGGTGCGTGTCAGTGCTGCCTATTTGCACTCTACTGCCTTGTGCCAGTGGGCCGACAGCGTGCGCCTACAAGCCAGCACAGGATCGAAGCTTGGATATTTGCGAGCATGGGCCGAGTGCACAGACGCTGCGCCTGCGCGCAAGCCGGGCGCAGTGAAATCCGTGGACGCTGTCATCTCAGCCACTTCCTTGATTGCCGCAAACGCGTTTGCGGGGTTGGCGGGCTGCACCACAGCGGTGGATGAGGCGCTGCATTTGCTTGTGCCCCAACCCAGCGACACGGCGCGCCTGCAATCCGTGGTTGAAGCCGCCCTGCAAATGCACGCCGCGGTGCCCAGGGGGCGTGGGCAGGCCTTGATCGCCAGCGACTCGCAGCCCTTGGTAGGCATGGTCGGTGCCAGCGCCCATGGCACCCATCCCCATGCCAAGGCCGCTGTGTTTGAAGTGTCTGTTCAGGCGTTCAAAAGGCTGGCCGCGAACGCCTGCCCGACGCAGACGTGGGCAGTGCAGGCGGCCAATGCCGCGTTGGCCCAGGCCCTGAGTCGCCTGGTTTTCAGCGACACGACCGGCATCCTGGCCGCGTTAGAGGCCCACTATGGCGGCGGGCAAGGCCTGGTCAGCTATTTGATCGACATGGTCCGGCAACGGCGCACCACCGAGCTGCGGGTCATGACTGAGCAGTTGCTCCGTGGCCACGATGCTTGTGAAAAGCCTTGCACTTACCTGGCCCAGCACGACGCCTGGGGCCGATACCGCCATGCAGCCGCCTTGGGCTACTACGTGGGGGCGGTGCAAGCTGCCTGCCGGGTGGCATACGGTGACGGGGGCCTGGGTGTTGACACTCAGGTGGCTATCTTTGGAGGCGGGTTGGTGGCAGGCCCTGCGAATCTGGGCCAACTTTGGCTTTCGGGAGGGGCAGCCCGGGCGTTCCAAAGCATCTCAGACGCGCCCCCATGCCTTGGTGATGAGGCCTTGCAGCCATGCCTGAGGCACAGCCTGCAGGCGGCCCGTGCCGATGGTGAGGCCGCCACCCAGGTCTTGCGCTGTCTCTTGCAGGGCCGCCCCTGCGCAGCGAGCGGGGCAGAGCGCGCCTACGCAGCTGCAGCGCATCGCGTCTTCGTTGCCCAAGGCTGATGGGCGCACTATGGCCAACCCTGCTTCTGTCTGATCTGCGATGAACGATGTGTCTCACTATCTCTACCAAGGTGCGCGCCTGCGTGTCCGCGAATTCAATGCCCGCGATGTGAGTGCCTTGGTCCAGATGCACCGCGATCCACGCGTGCGCGCCCACTTGGCCGACGACGTGCCGCTGGATGATGCCCGGGTGGCACACCAGTTTCTGCGAAACATGCAGCACTTCTATCGCCTGCACCCGGGCACCGGCATTTGGTGCGCAGAGCGCGCCTGCGCTCCCGACGCCGAGGTGGTTGCCGACGCCTGCCGCGCCCACGCCAGCGGAGAAATCAGCGCCGCGTTCCTGGAAGCCCTGCAGCTGCCCAGGTGGTTGTTTTGCGGATGGTTCAGTTTGGTTCACCTCAGCGACGACCCGCACACCTTGGAAATCGGCGCTCGGCTCACCCCGCAGGCCTGGGGCGGATCATTGGCACTGGATGGGGGAGAGTGGTTGCTGGAGCATGCCTTTCGCACCTTGGGCCAAGCCTACGTTCGGGGCCATTGCAGCCCCACCAACCGCTCAGCAGCCCATTGCCTCCAGGTGCTGGGGTTTGAGTCGCAAGGGCTTGCGGCGTACAACGGCGGGCAAGCCCTGCGCTTTGGTCTGAGCCAAAGCGACTGGGCACGCTGGCACGCTCAGCCACGCCGACAGCGCCAGCGTGCCGCGCTGGGTGGTGGACGCTCCCGGCCTGATAGAGGGCAGTGAACCGAGCCAGACGGTCGCACTGCGCGCTTACACGATGCGCATGCCCGATGAGGTGATGCGCAAGCGGTTGGCATCTACCTTCAAAAAGCCCTCGATCATTTGCTTGCCCAGATGGCGCATCTGCGCCTCTAGCGCGGGGTCGGGCTGCCGCTGCAACTGCACCTGGGTGGTTGCCATCAGCATGCCCAGCATCACCATCACGTCGTACATGCGCTGCTTCTCAGAGTCGCTCATGCGGGCGAAATCGCTTTGGCTTGCCAGCGCATGCCTGAATTGGTCAGCCATGGGGCGCACATAGCTGTTGCTCAGGTTGTGGTTGTTGTAGGCCATGTAGGCACCGGCAAGAAACGAAGCAATCCCCGTTGCCACATCGTTGGTTGGCACCCCCAACTGGCGTGCCACCTGCGGGTAGCTGCTGTGCAAATCCTGAAAGCCCTGGCGCATCTGGGGGCGCTGAGAAGGGGGGTAAAAGCCCACCAGTGTGTCCAGCCCGGCGGTACTGTGTGAACGTGTGAAACGCGTGCGTGCCAGCGCGGCCCTTGGGGCCGTGTTGTGCATGCCGCCTCGGCTGGCACGGGCGGCGCGTTGCACTTGCTCGTTGAGGATGTAGTGCCCCGCACCGATGGACAGGTTCATTGCGCCATCTGCGCTCATCCAGGCGCTGGCCGGAGACATCGTGGAGAACACAACCGCCGCAGCGATGTACAGGTGTTTGAAGGCTTTCATGGAGATGGCACGTGTGAAACGCGGGTAGATCAATCGGAGAACGCGGCACAGATTTCGCCATTGGCAGGCTCCTGTGTGGCTGGCGCATCGTATCGGTGGTTCGCAAAAAAAACGGGCCGTTGAACGGCCCGTTTCCATTGTTGCAACTGGCGATGTTTGCCCGTTGCGCCGCACTCTTACTGCTTGCGCGCCATGCTGCTCATGCCCTCGCCCAGCGACTTCAGCGCCGTGTTGAACGCATCCGTC
>RRZU012668167.1_pt1 | contig 21255 bp, 21 predicted proteins | sample 2165561 | NCBI WGS metagenome assembly RRZU01 (sample SAMN10456909, study PRJNA506462) | wastewater metagenome | isolation source: wastewater sludge | place: USA: Moscow, Idaho | reverse complement strand
TCTTTGCGCAATGGTAAATAAGTGGTGGAGTGAGCAATGGTAATCCAAGGCGCCTGCTCTTTAAAAATAACTTGAGCTTGTTTATACAGCTCGCTACGTTTCCCCTGATCCGTAATCTGAACTGCTTCACGGATTAAATCGTCAAACGGTTTGTAACACCATTTAGCATAGTTTGACCCCTGCTCGGCAGAAGCACAACTTAACAACGTACCTAAAAAGTTATCCGGGTCACCATTATCTCCGGTCCAACCCATCATACCGGTCGGGTCATCCCCTTTTTTCATACGTTGCAGATATTCGCCCCATTCGTAGCTAACGATTTTGGCATCAACGCCGACTGCTTTCCAATCAGCTTGTACCAACTCTGCCATACGACGGGCATTCGGGTTGTACGGACGGGAAACCGGCATCGCCCACAATTCAGTACTGAAACCCTTTTCGAAACCGGCTTCTTTTAACAGCTCTTTGGCTTTAGCCGGATCATAAGGATAATCCTTAACTTCATCGTTATAGCTCCACATGGTTGGCGGAATCGGATTTTTGGCTTTCTCCGCCGACCCAAGATAAACAGCCTCGATGATCGCATCTTTATTGACTGCATAATTCAGTGCCTGACGCACTTTTTGATTTTCAAAAGGCGCTTTTTGTACATTAAAATGAACATAACCCACATTTAATCCAGCCTCTTCCATTACGTTGATTACCGGATCTTTTCTCATCAAGTCCAAGTCGGCAGGATTCGGGTAAGGCATGATATGGCATTCGCCTTTTTGCAGTTTGGCATAGCGTACGGAAGCATCCGGCGTGATTGAGAAAACCAAACGATCGATTTTGGATTTTCCTTTCCAGTAATCGTCAAACGCTTTATAACGGATTGTTGCGTCTTTTTGGTAATTCACCAGTTCAAAAGGACCGGTACCGATTGGGTCCTGATCGATTTTTTCAGGCGTACCGGCTTTCAACATATTCTCAGCATATTCTGCAGATAGAATACCGGCAAAATCCATTGCAATATTGGCTAAAAACGGTGCATTTGCTTGTTTTAGATAAATTTTAACCGTGTAATCATCGACTTTTTCCAATTTATCAATGATATTCGGCATATCCATCCCGACAAAATATTCATAGCCTAAATTCGAAATCGAGTGGAACGGATTGTCCTTGTTCATTTGACGATCAAACGAGAAAATCACATCATCCGCGTTGAAATCACGGGTCGGTTTGAAATTTTTATTGGACTGAAACTTAACCCCTTTACGCAAATGAAAAGTATAAACTTTGCCGTCATCAGAGACTTCCCATTTTTCCGCCAATGACGGCTGAACGGTTGTTTTACCTCGTTCAAATTCTGTCAAGCGGTTGTACATTGTTTGTCCGCTGGCGTCAATCGAGGCGCCATCAGTAACTAATTGCGGATTAAATGAGGTTGGTGAAGCTTCCGAACAATAGACTAACGTTTTTGGCTGGTTAGCGGACACAGAAAAAGAAACAGACAGCGCAATCGCTGTCAGGGATAAGGCTGCGAGTTTTTTCATTGTTACACTCCATTCATATCATAATTAAAATCTGTTTATTTTTGTTTACACCGCCAAATAGCAGCTCAGTTATAGTTAATATCACCAATTTTGCTTTTCCACAATATATGAATAGATTATTTTTCTTAAAAATTGAAGATTCATCAATCTTTATCGTATTTTATTTAAAAAAGCACTTAATAAAAAATGAACAAAAAAATAATGGCAGGATTTCCTGCCATTATTCGTCTACAAGTAAAATAATCAAATCTACGGCTAATCCGCCAATTTCACCCCGTAAAAGGCACTGTAGCCGAACGGACTCTGTTTATAATCACGCACGCGCAAGCTTAACGGTGTGACGGTAACCGAGTGCGCTACGGTAATCCACGGAGCTTGCTCTTTAGCAATCACTTGTGCTTGCTCATAGAGCGGGATGCGCTGTGATTTATCCGACAACGTCGCAGCTTTTTTGATTAAATTATTAAAATCGGCATTGCACCAACGGGCATAATTGCTGAATCCAACGCTATCACAACCGAGCAATGGCGTCAGGAAATTATCCGGGTCACCGTTATCGCCCGACCAACCGTAAATGCCTGCAGTTAACAAACCTTCTTTGGTACGTTTGATGTAATCGCCCCACTCATAGCTGATCAGTTCGGCTTTCACCCCGATTTTCGCCCAATCGCTTTGCAAAATTTCAGCTAAACGACGCGGATTCGGGTTCGAATTACGCACCACTGGTTGCACCCATAATTGGGTTTCAAAACCGTCTGGATAACCGGCTTCTACCAACAGCTGTTTGGCTTTTTCCAAGTCATATGGATAATCTTTAACTTCTTTATTGTAGCCCCAAATAGTCGGTGGCAATGGATTAGTCGCTGGCACACCCGCGCCCTGATAAACCACTTTGATAATCGTGTCTTTATCCGCCGCCATATTCAGCGCCTGGCGCACTTTGACATTATCAAACGGTGCTTTTTCAGTATTAAACGCAATATAGGCAACATTCAGCCCTTCTTGCGACATCAGCTGAATTTTTGGATCGGTTTTCATTTTTTCCAAATCGGCGCTGTTCGGGAAATCCATCATATCGCAGGCGCCAGTTTGCAATTTGGCATAACGGGCGGTAGCATCAGGTGTAATGCTGAAAATCAAACGTTTAATCGGCGCTTCGCCTTTCCAATAATCTTTGTTCGCTAAAAAACGTACCGCTTGATCCAGTTGGTAACCGGCAAACACAAACGGACCCGTACCTATAGGTTGCGTATCAATGGTTTCAGGCTTGCCTGCCGCCATCATTTTGTCGGCATACTCTTGCGAATAGATCGAAATAAAATCCATACCTAAACTGGATAAAAATGGCGAGTCCGGGTAATTCAGTGTAATTTTAATCGTATAATCATCTACTTTTTCTACTGACTTCAATAATTTCTGGAAGTTCATCGCATTAAAATAAGGATAAGTACCGTTGGAAACTTTATGATACGGATGATTCGGATCTAACTGGCGTTGGAATGAAAAAATAACGTCATCGGCATTAAAATCACGGCTCGGTGTAAACTCCTTGTTAGAATGGAATTTGACCCCTTTGCGCAGGTGAAAAGTATATTCCAAACCGTCATCGCTGATATCCCAACTTTCTGCCAAGCCCGGTTCCAAATCAGTGCTACCGCGCGTAAATTCCACCAGACGGTTATAAACCTGTTGTGAACTAGCATTATAGGAAATCCCGTCCATCACCAACGCCGGGCTGAAACCGCTGGGCGCTCGGCTAGTACAGTTGATAAAGGTGTCATTGTTCGCCGCTTGAGCTAAACCGCCCAAGCCGAGTAAAAGTGCGGTAAGAGAAAGTTTACTGCTCAATTTCATGGTAACCCCCAAAATTATTAATAAAAAACCGAATATCTATGTATCTAATGGAACTTAATCATCGTCACAAGATACAGAGTTATTGACGAGTTATAAAGCTCAAAATCATCTTGATTATAATCAAATAGAATAATAATGCCTATAACCTGTTATTCTTAATTTTCGGCATCAATTTCTATGACTCATATTTTCGCCGTCACTCGATTTTAGCCGTAACAGAATAAAAATCTGCAATACACCAATGGCTGCTACACTGAAAAAAGTGTAGCTAAATGCCTGTGCAACCGCACTTTTATCCAACAGTGATAAATAGATATTCAATACCACCGCCGCAAATGCAATACCGATGCCCAAACCGACTTGTTGGGTCACACTCAATAAAGTGCTGCCTTCACTATTATTGGCTTCGGAAAATTCGCTGATTGTCAGAGTATTGGCGGAAGTAAACAGGGTCGACATCGCCGCGCCGTATAACATCAACGGCGGAATCAACAGCCAAATTGACCAGTTTTGTTGCATTAACCCGAATAAAATCAAACTGGTACATAACAATAAGGTGGCTGCAATCAGCACTTTTTTGTAACTAAAGCGAACTAATAGGGGACGAATAAACGGCTTGCAAACAATTGAACTGAGCGCAATCGGCGTCAACAACCACCCTGCCAAATCCGCCGGATAACCGTATGCCACCTGCAACATCAGCGGTAATAAAAATGGCGCACCTGATCCACATAAACGCAAGATCAAGTTGACTTGAGTGCCGATATTAAAAGTGCGGTATTTAAACAGTGAAAAACTGATCAGCGGATTTTTGATTTTGCCGGCATAATAGTAATACAGTAAAAACAACAACAAGCCCGTCAGAAAAATTGCCGTACCCACCAGCCAGTTAAAAGTGTGGTTGCCGATCATATCCATACCAAGGGTGATGCTGACCAGCGAGCCGCCGAACAGCAAAAAACCGATAAAATCGAATCGTTGAACTTTTTCTTTCAGATTCGGCATAAAGTAGCCGCACAGGAAAAATCCCAGCACGCCAATCGGGATATTAATCAAAAAAATCCATTGCCAAGTGGCATAGGTCACCAACCAACCACCTAAAATCGGACCGACAATCGGGCCGATCAAGCCCGCCATCACCATCATGTTCAGCACCGAAATAATTTCATAACGCGGCACGCTTTTGATAATCGCCAAACGGGCGGTCGGCATCATTAATGCGCCGCCGGCGCCCTGCACAATCCGAGCCAGCACCAAGGTATCCAAACTCACCGCCAACGAACAACACACCGAACCGAAAACAAACAGCACAATCGCAACACGGAAAACCGTCAACGTACCGAGACGATCCGCCAGCCAGCCGCTTAACGGAATCAACAACGCCACTGTTAACGCATAACTGATCACCGCCAACTGCATTTCCAGCGGCGCTTCGTTCAGATCATGGGCGATACTCGGCAATGCAGTGTTTAAAATGGTTGCATCCAACGTCTGCATGAAAAGTGCGGTTGAAGCAACCCATGCTAACCCACGATAGCTTTTATCCATACTCTCTGCTTCCTAATGATAACGCTCTTTCCTGCCACCAACGATAAATAAAGTCAGCAATTGATGCCGTTTGATTCAGGTCTAACACCACTATTTTATTTTGTTCATCTGTCTGGTATGGATAATCTGTTGCGACCGCCAATACTAACGAATCCAGCTCGGGCATTGGTTTTTCTAATGCTTGTCGATGCAACAGAATTTTTGGCAACGGTTCTTGTTTAAACCCTTCCACCAGCACTAAATCACTTAAATTCGGGTCAAGTTGCTGCGCTAAATAAGACAAAGAAACCGCACTTTGTTCTTCCGAGCATGGTTCTTCCGAGCGTGGTTCTTCCGAGTGTGAAGTTTCGGTCATCAGCGCCCAACGTTGATCACAGGCCACCGCCACTTGTGATGCACCCGCTTGCGTCATCCGCCAACTGTCTTTGCCCGGTTTATCGGTGCTGATGTCATGATGGGTATGCTTAATCACTGCCACGCGCAAGCCTTTTTGTTGCAATTGTGGTAGTAACTTTTCTAACAACGTGGTTTTGCCGCTGCCGCTATAACCACTGATCGCGAGCAAAGGTAACTTGTTCGTATCTGCTTCCGCTTGAAACGCTGCTTGTTGATTGATTTCATCCAATTGCGACAAATAATTCACATTAGCAAATGCTTCCGCTTGATCACTAAAATCCACCACCGCATACCGATGTTGCTGCATAAAATCCCGTACTTTTCGCCCTCCGGCAAGCAGATATTGCTCTAAGTCAACCGTCAACGATTTGTTCATTAACACAAAAGTCGGGTGCTCCCGCTCGCCGTCACTGGCGTACGCCAAATCCAACCCTTGCTGCTGCACTGCGCTGAACAATCGCGGCGCCAAATCGAGCGGTAAAAACGGCGAATCGCACGGTACGAACAATACCCACTGCTGCGCACTGTGTTTTAAGCCGCTTAACATGCCGCTCAAAGGTCCGAGAAAACCGTCTAACTCATCGATAAACACCGGCAAACCGCACTTGGCATACTGTTGCTGATTACGGTTTGCATTAATCAAGATTTGCTGCACCTGCGGTTGCAAACGCTGTTTGACGTGAATAAAGAGCGGTTTTTGCTGCAACAACTGCAATCCCTTATCCGCCCTTTGCATTCGCCGTGACAGCCCGCCACACAAAATCACCGCACCTATTTGTCCTCGTTGTCCTCGTTCTTGTTCTCGTTGCTTTTTCATCCAAACTCTCTTTTGCAATTTTTCTTTTCTTTGCTATCATCGCACAAATCAAAAATGAAACAACCAAAATGAAACAGTAGGATAACGCATGAAATGTCATCGTCTTAACGAGGTGCTGGAGTTGATCCAACCTCACTGGTCGCAAGAGCCGGATCTGAATTTAATCGAATTTCTGCAAAAAATCGCCGATGAAGCCGGTTTTGACAAACCGCTTGCCGAATTAAGCGACGAAGTGATTATTTATCATCTAAAAATGCGCGGTAGTGACAAACACGAGCCGATTCCAGGCATTAAAAAAGATTACGAAGATGATTTCAAAACCGCACTTTTAAAAGCACGCGGCATTATCTAATGAACATCGTCAAATAACCCTTTTCAGTTTTAATATTTATTTATATTTAAGGTATTGTATGAAAAAACTATTTTTTATTTTAACCGCACTTTTGAGTATCAACATCGCACAAGCGGCGGATTTTGTACCACAGGAAGGCAAGCAATTTATCACTGTTTCCCAGCCAGCAACCGTTGACAAAGAAGTAATTGAATTCTTCTCATTCTACTGCCCGCACTGCGCTTCATTCCAAACGGAATACAAAATTCCGCAAACCATTCAAGCAAAAATGCCGGCCGGCACGCAGTTTGTGAAATATCATGTCAACTTTTTAGGGCGTGCATCGGAAGATCTAACCCGCGCTTGGGCATTTGCGATGGCAACCAACAATACCGAATTGGTAGAAGATGCTTTATTTGCCGCAGCACAAAAAAACAGCATTAATTCTATGTCGGATATTCGCAAAATCTTTATCGACAAAGGCATCAGCGCCGAGCAGTTCGACAACGGTATCAACAGTTTTGCCGTCAACGGTTTAGTCAATAAACAAGTGAAAGCCCTTGAACAATATCAAGTGCGCGGCGTACCGGCATTTTTTGTCAACGGCAACAAACAAGTTGAAATGAACGGTTTCAGCGACTCCGCCAGTGTCGAGCAATTTGTCGAAAACTATACTGATACGGTTTTATATCTGCTTAATCATTAATTACCCCGATTCCAACAACGCCCGTTAAGCAATTAGCGGGCGTTTTTTATATTCTTAAAACCCACAGTATTCGTCTCTACCGCTCAGATAGAAAACCTATTTTCCGCCTTGGAGCACCTTGTTCAAAATCGGTTATCAAAATCTGATTTCTTTTAAGTTGTGAAAAAAATCTCTGAAAAAACGAAAACTTTCGATAAAAATTAGTTGACATATTTTTATGAGTTGATTTAATGCTTGCCGAATTATCTTGGTATTATAGAGGAACCATTATGGCTGAAAGTTTTAACGTCACACGCCGCTTTTTTGATGATAAAAATTACCCGCGCGGTTTTTCCCGACATGGCGATTACACCATTCGCGAATCCGACACCTTAGAAAAACACGGGCAAGCTTTTATTGAATTGGATTTAGGCAACCGTAAACCCAAAACCCCGGAAGAAAAACAGTTTGTTGCCGTTTGCCGCAAAGAGCGCGAACCGGAAACATTCTTCGAAAAAACCTGGTGCAAATATCGTTCGCGTATCTCCAGCGTAAAACGGGTTTATACCCTTTCCGGTCTTGCCGGCAGTGACCCTGTGGACGATTACAGCAACAACAGCGATTAATCAACACCAACACAGCGAATGTAGCACACGGCTCGTGCGCTAAAATCAGACCCGATAATTGATATTGGGTTTATTTTGTTCTTTAGATGCTTTTGGGTAATTGGATAACTTATGCGGAAGAATCTAGTTGTGAAATCATCTTTTAGGATACAAGCGACGAGCATGGATTACAGCAATAATTTTAATATGATCTTCAAATTCTTTAAAACAATCCGATATGAGCGAGTAAAAATTTCTCTAGTATCGTCAAATCGTTGTCTGCCGCATTTGGGTAAAGAAGCAATTAGCTCAAATTTTTCATAAAGTTCGCTGTATAACTTGATACCAGTTGAAGTCCAAGATGTATACTCCACAATATTTTCAATAATATCATCAATATCTTGCTGAGCTTCGTCAGAAATCAGCCACGCTTTAGCCATATGCACTTTCTCTTTGCGCGGTCTGAAGCTCTTGCTCCTTACGCACTAATAACTCTTCAATGCGTTGACGAGACTGCTCAGCGGTTAAATAACGACCGTTAGCAAAATCATCTAAACCCTTTTGAATTTTTTCTGCTAAAAACTCATCATATCCTTTTTCTTTAAGCATCTTAACGCCTTCCACTGCTATATTTTTAGACAATAATAGCTTAAGAGAGGATTTTTTCAACTATTAAAACTTAACTTATTTCGATAATCAATTTATTGATTTGACTTAATTGAAAGATTTAGTTACAAGGTTTGTAGCAATCCGGCTGACTTAACATGATAGTTTTATTCTCTAGCCAACAAGTTTCCAACTTCTGCCTATCGGTAGAAACTGTTATACTTGCACATATTTCAATTTTAACCCAATCGACTTTTTGATTATGCAAACAAACCTGCAACAACGCCTTTTACCAACCTCCGATTATTCACAATTGCTCGATGCCAAACAACAAACTTTGCGTGGATTGCTTTCGCCTTTTGCCGCACCATCTATCGAAGTCTTTGCCTCTCCAGTCGAACACTATCGGATGCGCGCTGAATTTCGTATTTGGCATGATCAAGGCGAGTTGTATCATATTATGTTCGATCAAAACAGCCGTCAGCGCTATCGGGTCGATCAATTTCCGGTTGCCAGCCGTTTGATCAACCGTATGATGACGGCGATTATTCCATTGTTGCAACAACAACTGGTTTTACGCCACAAACTGTTTCAAATTGATTATCTCAGCACCCTGAGCGAAAAAATTATTGTTAGCTTGCTTTACCACAAACAACTTGATGAGAGTTGGCAGCAACAGGCGGAAACATTACGCCATGATCTGCAACAACAGGGCTTTGAGCTGCAATTAATCGGGCGTGCCAGTAAACAAAAAATCTGTTTGGCGCAGGATTATATTGATGAAGTGTTAGAGATCGATGGGCATGATTATATTTACCGCCAAATCGAGAATAGTTTTACCCAACCGAATGCCGCTATCAATATCAAAATGATCGAATGGGCGCGTTCTTGTACCCGCAACACTCAAGGTGATCTGTTGGAACTTTATTGCGGCAACGGCAATTTTTCGGTCGCTCTGGCACAAAATTTCCGCAAAGTGCTGGCCACAGAAATCGCCAAACCGTCGGTCGCGGCGGCACAATTTAATATTACGGCGAACGGCAGCGATAATTTACAGATTATCCGAATGTCGGCAGAAGAATTTACCCAAGCGATCAATGGCGTCCGTAAATTCAACCGTTTGCAAGGCATCGAATTGAGTGATTACCAATGCGAAACCATTTTGGTCGATCCGCCACGCGCCGGATTGGATCAGGAAACCGTAAAAATGGTGCAGCAGTATCCGCGCATCTTATATATTTCCTGCAATCCGCATACCCTGTGCGATAACTTGCAGCAGTTATGCCAAACCCACCGCATTGAGCGTGCCGCACTGTTTGATCAATTCCCTTATACCGAACATATGGAAAGCGGCGTATGGCTGGTAGAACGTTGATGAACGTGCAATTGATGAATATACAATTGCTGTGTGAAGCCGAGCCAAAACAAGCGGAGTTTGCCCGCACTTGTGCCGAACTTGGCTTGCAACATCAGCCTGAATCCATCTTGGCTTTGGTACAAACCGCTGATCGGTTAGAACTGCGCAAATTAGATGAACCTAAACTCGGGGCTGTGGCGGTAGATTTTGTCACTGGCGCAATGGCGCATCGGCGTAAATTCGGCGGTGGGCGTGGTGAAGCGGTTGCCAAAGCGGTCGGAGTTAAAAAAGAGTATTTGCCGACGGTGATCGACGCCACCGCAGGATTAGGGCGCGATGCCTTTGTATTGGCCGCCGTCGGTTGCCAAGTGCGGTTAATCGAACGTCATCCGGTGGTATTTGCGCTGTTACAAGACGGTTTGCAACGTGGCTATCAAGACCCAGAGATTGGCGAATGGCTGCAACAAAGAATGATCTTACTCAATGTTGACAGCCTGACCGCACTTTCCTACACAACTGATAACGCCGATGTGATATATTTGGACCCGATGTATCCGCATAAACAAAAAAGTGCGTTGGTCAAAAAAGAGATGCGTATTTTCCAATACTTAGTCGGTGCGGATTTAGATGCCGATCAGCTACTGCTTCCGGCATTGCAGTTGGCAACAAAACGGGTGGTGGTCAAACGTCCCGACTACGCGCCATTCCTTGACGAGCAAAAACCGCACTTTAGCCAAACCACCAAGAATCATCGTTTTGATGTGTATATGGGACTGGCAACAACAAGCGATTAATTTCCTGTCACAAAATTAATCGCAATCTCCATTCTGATTTATAACGAATTAATAAAAATCACCAAAATAATCAGCGGAATAATATATTTGACATAATTAAACCATAAAGTGGTGAATAATTTTCCTGCACCTAACTCCTGTTTCGCTTCATCTTTTAATACGAAACCGACAAATACCGCGCAGCCAAGTGCGGTCAAAATAAATAATACATTGCCACTAATATAGTCAAACGCATCAAAAATACTAAAACCCATTATTTTGACATCTTGCCATACATTATCACCCAATACCGACGGAATATTGCCCAAAATAAAAATTCCACTTAATGCAACCATAATAGCTTGCTTACGGCTTAATTTGGTTTTCTCTTGCAAGGCAGTGATAATGACTTCATAAATAGTTAGCGAAGTGGTTAAGGCGGCAATCACCAATAAACTAAAGAAAATCGTAGCAAAAAACGAACCTGCCCACATATGGGAAAACACGATCGGCAGGCTTTGAAATACTAAAGTCGGGCCCGAATTCGGCGCAACATTAAAGGTGAATAATGACGGAAAAATCATAAATCCTGCGGCTAACGCAATCAGCGTATTTAATATGCCAGTGATAGTCGCGGTTTTCACTAAGTTTTCCCGCTTATCCAAATAACTCGACAAGGTAATTAAAACGCCGAAACCTAAACTCAGGGCGAAAAAGACTTGCCCCAATACAAACACAAACAACTCTTTGGTTATTTTTGAGAAATCCGGTACTAAATAAAAATGAATCCCTTCCGCTGCCCCCGGCAAAGTAATATTACGAATAATCATCACAATCAGGAAAACAAATAAAATTGGCATCAAATATTTGACCGAGCGTTCAATTCCACCGACAATCCCTTTTGCCAAAATAATATAATTAATCGAAACAAAAAGTGCGGTATAAAGCAAAATTGTCAATGGGCTATTATGAATATTTTCAGTAAAAAACAGTGAAGTGGTTTCAATATTGACCGGAAAGGATAAATCTAAATTACCGGAAAGAAGGTTGCTAATATAATTTAATACCCAGCCACCCAGCACCATATAATAAGCCAAAATCCCAAAGGCGCCCAATAACCCCATATAACCTAAAATTTTCCACGCTGGATTGATTTTTTTGCCGTTGGCTTGTCCGGCGAAAGAGTCGATCACATTACGATGAATACGCCGTCCGATTACGTTCTCAACTAAGATCATCGGAATTCCAATCACAATCATCGCGATACAAAATAAGAATACATAAGCCCCACCACCATTTTCACCGACTAAATAGGGGAAGCGCCAAGTGGCGCCAAAACCAACTGTAGCGCCCGCTACGGTCAAAACATAGGTTAATCGGCTAGACCAAGACTGTCTTGTTTTTGTTGTATTTGTTGTATTTGTTGTTATGTTGCTTGTCATGTTAAAAATAAAAAAAAAGTCATATTCACTCATTTGGCAAAAGTACCAAAAGTGGTAAAAGAAATTATTAATATTAATGAAAAGAGAAAGTGCGGTTCGACATTTTGCCGCCGACCGCACTTTTAACCACTAGATGATTACCTTATTCGGTTAAAGAATTCACCATCTGCTCAAAACGTTGCATACCGAGCGCAAACTCATCATCACTGATATTGAGTGCCGGCGCGAAGCGTAGCACATTAGGACCAGCAACCAAAATCATCAAACCGAACTCGTTGGCTTTTTTACACAGCTCGGCGGCTTTGCCGTGGTATTTTTCGATCAGCTCTGCGCCAATCAATAAACCGCGCCCGCGCACAGTGGTGAATAACCGCACTTTGCTGTTGATTTGTTCAAGGGCTTGAATCAACTGCTGCGAACGCTGCTGTACTTGTTGCAAAAAGTGCGGTTCGCTGATGATATCCATCACTTTTGCTGCCACCGCACAGGCTAGCGGATTACCACCAAAAGTGGTGCCGTGCACACCGGGTGCAAAACTTTTTGAGATTTTATCACTGGTCAGCATCGCACTAATCGGAAAACCGTTTGCCAATGCTTTTGCCGAGGTCAAGATGTCTGGCGTGACACCGTACTGCTGATAAGCAAAAAAAGTGCCGGTACGCCCGATGCCGGTTTGTACTTCATCAAAAATCAGCAGCGCTTGGTACTGATCACAGAGATCGCGCAAGCCTTGCAAAAATGCTTGAGTGGCAGGCAATACCCCACTTTCCCCTTGAATCGGCTCGACAATTATTGCGCAGGTATGATCGTCGATCACCGCTTTCACTGCATCCAAATCATTGAACGGCACATGCACGATATCCGCCGGTTTCGGCCCGAAACCATCGGAATATTTAGGTTGTCCGCCGACACTGACGGTAAACAAGGTTCTGCCGTGAAAACTCTGTTTAAACGAAATAATTTTGCTTTTTTGATAACCGAAGTGATCCACCGCATAACGGCGCGCCAATTTTAGCGCTGCTTCGTTCGCTTCGGCGCCGGAATTGGCAAACATCACCCGCTCGGCAAAGGTTTTCGCCACCAATTTAGAACCCAACTCTAACACCGGTTCGTTGGTAAACCAGTTACTGGAATGCCACAGAGTTTCCCCTTGACGTTTCAGCACCTCGACCAATTCATCAGGACAATGCCCGAGCGCATTGACTGCAATCCCGCTAGTAAAATCAATATAATCTTTACCGGTTTGATCCCAAACCGTACTGCCCTTGCCACGCACCGGAATAAAATCCGCCGGCGCATAATTTTGAATTAAGACCTCGTCAAAAGTCGCTCTTGTATATTGCGTCATATTGGATTCCTTTCATATCAAAAATAGTATTTAAATTCTTTGCCTAAAATAAAACGATTTGACCGAGCAATCAATAGCTATTAAGCGGGAATTGCCCAAGTACGGTTAATTTTGATCGCTATCGGGTGTATTGTTATGCCATACTTGAGCAAGATTACACCTTAAAAATAAATCAAAGAGGCTGTATGCATTTTTCACAACAAGAAAGAGAGCAATTATTACTGCTGAAATATGTCGGCACAACGGTAATCGAGCGTTTGGAACAAATTGGGATTCATTCGTTTGAGCAACTGGCAAAAGAGCGGTATGAAGATATTTGTGCTCAAGTGGCAACATTAGTGGGAAGCAGCTGCTGGAAAAATAGCCCGCAAGCAAAAGCGGCGATCAACGCCGCAATCGAATTAGCGAAAAACAAATATTAATTCGTTCCGCCCACCGTGATATTGTCAATTTTCAACGCTGGCTGTCCGATACCGACGGGGACACTTTGCCCCTCTTTGCCGCAGACACCGATTCCAGGATCCAGCTCCAATTCATCAGCAACCATGGAAATATTTTGCATCACTTCAATCCCGCTACCGATTAAGGTTGCCCCGATCACCGGTTTAGTGACTTTGCCTTTTTCAATCAAATAAGCTTCGGAAGTGGAAAACACGAATTTGCCGGAAGTAATATCCACTTGCCCACCGCCAAAGTGCGGTGCGTAAATACCGTAATCTACCGAAGCGATCAAATCTTCGAATTTGCTCTGCCCCGCCAACATATAAGTATTGGTCATTCGCGGCATCGGTAAATGGGCGTAGGATTCGCGACGACCGTTGCCGGTCGGCGCAACACCCATTAAACGGGCATTCATTTTATCCTGCATATAGCCTTTTAAAATACCGTTTTCAATCAAAATATTGCGCTGGCTCGGTACGCCTTCATCATCAACCGTCAACGAACCACGGCGGTCTGCCAAAGTACCGTCATCAACAATGGTGCACAGCGGCGAAGTGACTAACTCACCGATTTTACCGCTGAATAATGAGGATTTTTTGCGGTTGAAATCCCCTTCCAAGCCGTGACCGACTGCTTCGTGCAGCAACACCCCAGGCCAACCTGAACCCAATACCACCGGCATCATACCGGCAGGCGCTTGCACCGCACTTAGCTTAACCAATGCTTGGCGCACCGCTTCTTTGGTGAACCACACCGTACGGCTGACACCTTGGTAATCCTGCAAAAACCAGTCCAACGAAAAACGTCCACCGGCACCGGCACTACCATTTTCCCGCTTGCCGTCTTGCTCGACCAAAACTGAAATTGAAAGACGCACCAACGGGCGGATATCTGCCGCCAATGTGCCGTCAGTTGCTGCAACTAACACTTCTTCATAGACCGAATTTAAACTAGCAGACACTTGAATCACCCGACGATCTTCAGCCCGTGCGGTTTGATCGACTAAATGCAACAATTCGATTTTCTTCTCGCGAGTTAAACTTTGCAGCGGATCCATTGCGGCATAGCGCATTTCTGCGACTGTTGGCTGCAAAATGATCGACTTTGCTGTTGATGTTTTCGCCTGCGCAATCCCTTTAGTGGCTTCTACACATTGCAGCAGTTGATTCAGACTGATTTGATCGGCATAAGCAAAACCGGTTTTCTCCCCGCTGACCGCTCTAACCCCGAATCCGCGATCAATATGAAAACCGCCTTCTTTGATAATTCCATCTTCCAACGACCAGTTTTCATCGGTTGAAGATTGGAAATAGAGGTCGGCATAATCGATTTGGCGTGCCGAAAAATGATCCAAAATCGTTGCCAACCGTGCAGTGTTAAGCTGGCTAGGCTCTAATAAAGAAGCCGAAACTTTATTTAACATGACTTTTCTCTGAATAATATTTTTCTAATATATTGTTTTAAAAGATAAATTATATATTTTATTCCATATTTGATTACATATCTTTTTACATAATAACGACATCAAATTGTTCTTGGTTGTAAAATACTTCGGTTTTGATTTGCACTTGTTTGCCAATAAACACTTCCAGCTCTGCCAAAATGCCATGGGCTTCTTCGTTGATCAGATAATCCGCCACCGCTCTTGAAGCATATACCAGAAATTGTTCGCTGTCGTATTGGTGGTGAATCCGCACGATTTCCCGCACGATTTCGTAACTCACGGTTTCCACCGTTTTCAAACTGCCGCGTCCTTTACACGCGGGACATTCGGTACATAAAACATGTTCCAAACTTTCACGGGTACGCTTGCGGGTCATTTCGACCAAGCCGAGTTGGGTAAAACCGTTAACACTGGTTTTCACTCGATCACGAGAAAGGGCTTCATTCAGCGACTGCAACACCCGCTCGCGGTGTTCTTCACTCTGCATATCGATAAAATCAATAATGATGATACCGCCCAAATTACGCAGTTGTAGCTGCTGTGCAATAGTTTGAATCGCTTCCACATTAGTATTGAAAATCGTCTCTTCCAGATTACGATGCCCGACAAAACCGCCGGTATTAATATCAATCGTAGTCATCGCTTCGGTTTGCTCGATAATCAGATAGCCGCCGGATTTTAAATTAACCCGTTTATCCAAAGCAGACTGAATCGCATTTTCCACCCCATATAAATCAAATAACGGCGGATTACCGGTATAAAGTGACAAACGGTTAGTCAACTCAGGCATAAATTCTTGGGTAAATGTCTGCACTTCTTGAAATGTCAGCTTGGAATCGATTCGGATCAAATCAATCTGAGTGCCGACAAAATCACGCAACACCCGTTGTGCCAGCGCCAATTCCCCATACAACATCGAACGGGTCGGATATTTCTGCTTGCGCTCCATCACCTTGCGCCATAACCGTTTCAGAAATTGTGCATCCTGTTTCAACTCCTCTTCCGAGCAGCCTTCCGAGGCTGTCCGCACAATAAAACCACCCAATTCGTCGCAATAACCATTGACCAATTCTTTAAGGCGCAAACGTTCCTCTTCGCTTTCAATCCGTTGCGAAACACCGACATGGCTGTTTTCCGGCATAAACACCAGATAACGTGACGGCAAAGTAATATCGGTAGTCAAACGTGCGCCTTTAGTGCCAAGCGGATCTTTCACCACTTGCACCACAATATCCTGCCCTTCCCGTACCAACTCGCCGATATCTTTGACGATAAATTGTTTTTTTTCCGATTCATCGACACATTCGGTGTGCGACACAATATCGGAAGCGTGCAGAAACGCTGCTTTTTCCAGCCCAACATCGACAAATGCCGATTGCATTCCGGGCAATACCCGCATCACTCGGCCTTTATAAATATTACCGACCAAGCCCCGTTTAGCTTCCCGTTCAATATGAACTTCTTTTAATACGCCGGTATCGAGCAACGCAATCCTTGTCTCATTTGGCGTTACATTCACCAATAATTCTACACTCGATGTCATACTATAATCCGTTATGATATTTAAAATGATGCGGTATTCTATCGTAAAACCGCACTTGGCTGAAATTGGATTTCCGCTTATTTGATGTAAATCTATTATCGGTTTATTATTTATCGATTTATCGATTTATCGATTTGACTTAAACATAAAAAACCCGGTCAATGCCGGGTTTAGAAAAAATATAAAAAAGTATCCGCTTAATTATTGTTCGGTTTCTGCATCGGAAAAACGTTCGATTCGAGCGCCTAAAGCCCGCAGTTTTTCTTCAATATGTTCATAACCGCGATCGATATGGTAAATTCGATCCACAATAGTTTCGCCATTGGCGACACAACCCGCCAAAACCAAACTGGCAGAAGCACGCAAATCAGTTGCCATCACTTCGGTTCCATTCAGATTTGCCACGCCATAGCAGATAGCAGTGTTGCTTTCAATATCCGCTTTCGCACCCATACGAATCAGTTCAGGAATGTGCATAAAACGGTTTTCAAAAATAGTTTCGGTGATAATGCCCGTTCCTTCCGCCACCATATTCAATAGAGTAAATTGTGCCTGCATATCGGTCGGGAACCCCGGATGTGGTGCAGTGCGCACATTGACTGAGCGCGGACGATAGCCGAGCATATCTAGGGTGATCGTATCTTCGGTAATATCAATTTGTGCGCCTGCTTCACGCAGTTTTTCGATCACAGCATCTAACGTTGAAGCGCGTGTACCACGGCAAACGATGCGTCCGCCAGAAATTGCCGCAGCCACCAAAAACGTACCGGTTTCGATTCGATCCGGAATAACGTGGTGCTCACCACCGCCCAGACGTTCGACCCCTTCAACGGTAATCAAATCAGTACCGGCTCCGGTAATTTTCGCGCCAAGTTTATTGAGGAAATAAGCGGTATCGGAAATTTCAGGTTCGCGCGCAGCATTTTCAATTATGGTCGTGCCTTTAGCTAAAGTAGCAGCCATCATCACTGACAGTGTTGCGCCAACACTGATTTTATCCATCATAACATTGCCGCCTTTGAGTCGGCCATCAACAAAGGCTTTGACATAACCGTCTTCTAGTTTAATTTTAGCGCCCAGTTTTTCCAAACCGGAAATATGCAAATCTACCGGACGAGCACCGATGGAGCAACCGCCCGGCAAGGAAACCTGCCCTTGGCAAAAACGCGCAACTAACGGTGCCAACGCCCAAATGGACGCACGCATGGTTTTCACCAGTTCATAAGGAGTGACGAAGCTATTGATATTTGATGCGTCCAAATAAACGGTATTTTTATCTTTTCTTTCAACCACAACCCCTAATTTACTCAAAATTTTCAGCGTAGTGGTCACATCTTTCAAATCAGGCACGTTAGTCAATGTCACCGGCTCTTCCGCCAAAATCGCGGCGAACAAAATCGGCAGTGCCGCATTTTTAGCGCCTGAGATATCAACACTTCCCTTTAAACAGGTTTTGCCGTAGATACGAAACTTTTCCATTTTCTTTCCTTGTTTGCTTTTTTATTCTTTGACGCTATTTTCTAAGATGATTTGTTAAAAATGATAGAAATCACAGTTTGTGCATAAGATAACTTCTGCACAAGATAACGATCATTAAAGCCCGTTTAGTAAACGGGCTTGCTTCCATTTTTCAACGGTAAAGGTTTTGATAGACAATGCATGGATTTCATTAGTTGAAATATATTGCATTAATGGTGCATAAATCAGCTGTTGTTGTTTGACTTTGGTCATTGACGCAAAATCATCGCTGACGGCGACAACGTTAAAATGCGCATTCTCACCCTTAACATAAACTTCATCTAAGTTAAGCTGATCACGCAAAATAGCCTCTATTGCTTGTGCATCCATTCTTTTTCATTCCTTGGCTTAATTTTGTATATAAGGTTTTATCCACTCGTCCAAATCATATAACTCGGCAAAATCCTTTACCAAGTGCGGTACGTCAATTAATTTGACCGCATAATGTTCGGAGTAGTGATGAACAATCTCGCATATTAACACAAAACCGGCTGAATCCACCGTTTCCAGTCGATTTAGCTCAATATATAAACAAGATTTATGATCAGAAAGTGTTTTCTTAAATAATGACATACGTTGCTGCCATAACGGCAACAACGTTGTACGAGTTAAATTTCCAATCAGCTGTAGGGTATCACTGCTCTCGCTACGGCTGGCATTCCATTCGAAAGTCAATCCGGCAACCTTATTTTTCCAGTTTAATGGGAATTGCAGCGCTTGCTTGGATTTGCGAGGTCAGCTCATCAATCCCTTTTTGGCGCAAAATATTGCTCCATTCGTTTTTCTTGGTTTCCACCATGCTGACGCCTTCCGCCGCCATATCATACGCTTGCCATTCGCCAGTTCTGCTGTTTTTGCGCCATTTAAAATCCAAATTAATCGGTGCTGCACCGCCCGTTTGAATGATATTAACTCTGATACTAACGATAGTTTGATCGCCGATTGGTTTTTCTCTTTCAATTTCAATCCGTTGATTACTATACATAGTCAACACTTGGGCATAAGACTGCTCGATAAAATTGGCAAAGGCGCCGAAGAATTGTTCTCTTTGCGCTGGAGTGGTACTTCTAAAATATTGTCCCAACACCAGAGAGCCGGCATAATTGACATGAATATATGGCATCAATTCCTGTTTCACGATAGTGCGCATATAATTCGGATTCTGCTTAATTTGCGTTTGATTAGCTTTAATTGAAGCAAATAGGCGATCGGAAGCCTGTTGCATCAATTGATATGGATTATCCGCCGCATTGGCTTGTAGTGAGGTCAACAACGTTGTCAGAACTAGCGTACTAACCATCCAACATTTATTTAATATTTTCTTTAACATAAATTTCTCCTATTCACTAATTTGTTTTGCCCGCAGAATTTTTAAGCGGCGACTTACTCTGTTTTGCAGTCTCTATTTTCCAGCGCCTATTTTTCAGTATTCGTGCTTTCACTACTTGTAGCGCTCTCTTTTTTATCGCCATACAAGAATTGACCGATTAAATCTTCTAACACCATTGCCGACGTTGTATCGTGAATCGTATCACCGTCTTTCAACATTGCAATTTCACCGTCATCAAAACCGATATTCAGTGCAATATATTGTTCTCCGAGTAAACCAGAAGTTTTAATCGACAGCGAACTGGTGTCTGGAATCGCATTATATTGCTGATCGATACTCAGACTCACTTTCGGTAAATAGGTTTGCTCATCCAGTGTAATTGCGTTCACTCTACCAATCACCACACCACCGGTTTTTACCGCGGCACGCACTTTAAGACCGCCGATATTATTAAAAGTTGCTTGCAAGTTATAACTTTTGCTTTCACTAAAGCCTTGAACATTCGCCACTCGCAATCCCAAAAACACCAGCGCCGCAATGCCTAACAACAAGAATAATCCTACCCAAAATTCATACTTAACGGTTTGACGCATTTCTTTTTTCCTTTCTTTTATCAATTCTTTTTAACGCGCTTATTAGTACAAGTTAGTACAAGTTAGTACAAGATACGTTATCAATTTCCACCGAACATCATCGCGGTTAAAACAAAATCCAATGCCAAAACGGTTAACGAAGCATGCACGACCGTCTTGGTGGTCGCGCGGCTAATCCCTTCCGAGGTCGGCACGGCATCATAGCCATTGAACAGTGCAATCCAAACTACCGCAACCGCAAAAACCACGCTTTTAATAATGCCGTTTAAAATATCAGTTTGCCAACTGACCGAATTTTGCATCACCGACCAAAAACTGCCGCCATCAACGCCTTTCCAGTCAACCCCAACCAAAGCACCGCCCCAGATGCCGATCGCCACAAAAATAACGGTTAAAATCGGCATTGAAATAATGCCGGCCCAAAATCGCGGCGAAATCACCCGCCGCAACGGATCTACCGCCATCATTTCTAAACTGGAAAGCTGTTCCGTCGCCTTCATCAAGCCGATTTCTGCGGTCAATGCCGAACCGGCTCGTCCAGCAAATAAAAGTGCGGTCACCACCGGCCCCAATTCACGTAACAAAGACAATGCCACCAACTGCCCAAGACTGCTTTCCGCAGCAAAACCGACTAAAACCACGTAGCCTTGTAAGCCCAACACCATGCCGATAAACAAACCGGACAACAAAATAATCAACAAGGATTGCACGCCAAGCACATACAGTTGCTTGACGAATAAAGGAAAATATTTTTTCGGTTGCGGCATTCCGACCAGTGCGCCATATAGCATAAACCCGGAACGTCCGAGCGTACGGAAAAAGCCGATCGTCCCGCGCCCTAATTTTTCTACAAAAGAAACCATTGCTGAAATTATCATGTAAATAGCTCGTCTATATAATTTTGTGCCGGATAATGAAATTGCACCGGGCCGTCTTCTTTGCCGGCTAAAAATTGAATTACACGCGGATCATCACTTTGTTTCAATTGCTCTGCACTACCCTCCGCAATCACAGTTTGATCGGCAACGATATACGCATAATCGGCAATACTCAGCACCTCCTGCACATCGTGCGATACCACAATCGAAG
>RRZU011730347.1_pt1 | contig 21260 bp, 20 predicted proteins | sample 2165561 | NCBI WGS metagenome assembly RRZU01 (sample SAMN10456909, study PRJNA506462) | wastewater metagenome | isolation source: wastewater sludge | place: USA: Moscow, Idaho | reverse complement strand
TTCACTAGTCATTCCACTCCCGAAATTGTTCATTTGTGTGTATAAATTTGAAGTTATATTTGTAATGGGGTCAGTAATGCTACCTGTCAATTTTAATTGAGAATCCATATGAAATCCTGTAGGAATTGTAAACTCAAAATCTCCCCCGAGTATTAAGTTCCCAGTGTTAAATGTCGTCCCATTTGTAGTAACAGCACAAGTGTAATTTGTTGTTGCAGTAGGACTTACCGTTACAGAGGAAGTTGTTGCACCGCCCGGAGACCACAGATAAGAATCTCCCGTGGTTGCGGTTAGGGTAGTGGAGGTGCCTGAGCAGATATTTTTAGTTTCACTCTTTTGAGCTGTTGTTTGTAGGCTAAAAGCACAACAAAAAATGAAAAAAATCAACGTTTTTTTTCTTACTAACATAGCTTTATATTGCGGTTAAAGGTTGTTGTATAGAACTTACTTTTTTGAGAAAATAGCGGAAGTCAAATATCGACTTTGAAAAAAACGCCAATGTTTTTTGACTTTGTGTGGAGAAAAAATACCTCATAAGGTAGGATAATATTCCAAAAAGAGGGTGGAACAATAGACGTAATGAATATATCCAAAAGCCCTTTGCTTTTGCTTTGAGAAGTCTTTCCATAGTACTGAAGTTAGGTTATCAGTTGCAAATGTAATTAAAAATTTAATAGAATAAAATAAATATGTATAAAAAACGGGTTGCGGAAATTGTTTCGGGTGTAAAAAACATCTGCAACATAGAGCATACTGTGCCTCAAAAAGTTAAGTATTTGCAAAAAAATAATCTTTTGCTTTTTTTTTGTTTAAATCTTGATTAGTTATAGTATATTTGCGGGATTTTTAAACTAAAAGAAAACACGTGTAAAAAATATGGAGAAAGTCAGTTACGCCCTAGGTTTGAGCATCGGCAATAATTTAATCGGTAGTGGAATAAATGATGTTAATCTTGAAAAATTTGTTCAAGGAGTAAAGGATGTTTTAGAAAAAACGAAACCTGAGATTTCCTACGATGAAGCTAAAAACGTATTGGATGCTTATTTTACCGAATTGGCTACTAAAGTGCAGAAGGTCAATAAACAAATTGGAAAAGAGTTTTTGGAACAAAATAAACAAAAAGAAGGTATAGTAGAACTTCCAAGTGGTTTGCAATATCAGGTTTTACAAGAAGGTAAGGGAAGTAAACCTTTGGCTTCTGATAAGGTTCAATGCCATTATCATGGTACTATGCTTGATGGAAAAGTTTTCGATAGTTCTGTACAACGAGGAGAACCTGCTGTTTTTGGTGTAAATCAAGTGATCGCAGGTTGGGTAGAAGCCTTACAATTGATGCAGGAAGGAGCTAAGTGGCGTTTATTTATTCCTTACGAATTGGCTTACGGAGAACAGGGTGCAGGTCAGTCAATTCCTCCTTATGCAACATTGATTTTTGATGTAGAATTACTTAAAATTATAAAATAATGAGAAAAATATTAATTGTATTATCTATTTGTTGTTTTGCTGCTTTTTCAGCACAAGCTTCTAAGAAAGACTCTTCCAAGAAGAATAAAAAATCAAAAAATGAAGTTCAGGTTGCAAGAAAATTACTCAACTCGACTGACTCTGTAAGTTACGCCCTGGGTGTAAACATGGGAACATCAGTTAAACAACAAATGACTCAATTTCCTGGTGGTCAATACGATATCAATGTTTTTGCAGAAGCTTTTGAAAAAGCCATTAAATCTGATACTACCCTTGTTATGACCTCTGATTCGGCAAATGTCTATTTAGATAAATATATGACTAAAATGCAGGCACAAGAAAATAGCAAAGCAAAGGAAGATCAGGCAAAGTTTTTGAGTGAAAACAAAAAGAGAGAAGGCGTTGTGGAATTGCCCAGTGGTCTACAATATCAAGTTGTTAAAGCCGGTACAGGACCAAAACCTCAGTTAACTGATAAAGTGAAAGTTCATTATGAAGGATTTTTACTGAACGGAAAGAAATTTGATAGTTCAGTAGACAGAGGTGAACCTGTAACATTTCCCTTAACTCAGGTAATTAAAGGCTGGACGGAAGGTTTGCAACAAATGAATGTGGGTTCAAAATATACACTGTATATTCCTTATGAATTGGCTTATGGAGAACAAGGTGCAGGTAAAGTGATACCCCCATTTTCTATGTTGATTTTTGAAGTTGAACTTTTAGAAATTCAGAAATAATTTTTATTAGCGATTTAATTGAATATGAATAATTTTAATTTTTTAAAAATGAAAAAGACGAGTGTTTTATTTTTGTTTGGGGCTGTTTTATTGAGCCTTTTTGCTACTTCTTGTGATAAAAATGGCAAGAAAGTAGAGATGAAGAATGATATTGATTCTATATCTTATGCTTTTGGTGTTGCCAATACAGATGGACTTTTTGAGTATCTGGAAACTAGAATGAACATTGATACGGCAAACCTTGAAGATTTTATCAAGGGAGTAAAAGAAGCTTCCGGAGAAACAACTCCTAAAAAGAAAGCTTATTTGGTCGGTTTGCAAATTGGAGATCAAATTAAGGAACAAATGGTGCCTAATTTAAATCATGCATTATTTGGTAGTGATAGTACCAAAACTATCAACCAAGATTTATTCTACAAAGCTTTTTATGATGCTCTTCTTAAGAAAGCGTCAATGAGTAAGATGGAAGCTTCCGAGTATGCAAAAAAGAAAATGGAATCCATTCAAGAACGTGCCATGGAACAACAATTTGGAGCAAACAAAAAAGCAGGTATTGCTTTCTTGGAAAATAATAAAAAGCAAGCTGGTGTACAAACAACAGCCAGTGGATTACAATATCAGGTAATCACAGAAGGAAAAGGCGAAAAACCTCTACCAACGGATAAGGTTAAAGTAAATTATCATGGAACGTTGATTGACGGAACTGTTTTTGATAGTTCTGTAAATCGTGGTACTCCTGCCGAATTTGTTTTAAGTCAAGTTATTCCGGGTTGGACAGAAGGTCTTCAATTGATGTCTGTAGGGTCAAAATATAAATTTTTCGTTCCTTACGAGTTGGCCTACGGATCCAGAGAAATGGGTGTAATTAAACCGTTTTCTACTCTTGTATTTGAAGTAGAATTGTTGGAAATCATTAAGAAATAGTTATTTCTAAATAACAACAAAACCCACTGGAGAATTTTTTTCAGTGGGTTTTGTTTCTCCGAATCAATTAAAACATTGTGTATGGAAAAGATAGATGATTTAGATAAGGAAATCTTGAAGATCATAATTAAAAATGCGAAGATTCCTTTTGTTGAAGTTGCTGAAGCTTGTGGCGTGTCTAGAGCTGCTGTACATCAGAGAGTTCAGAAACTTATTGATATGGACGTTATTGAAGGTTCCGGTTATCAGGTTAATGCACAGAAGATGGGCTACAATACTTGTACATACATAGGAATAAAGCTTGAGAGGGGTTCAATGTATAAGGATGTTGTTCCTGAATTGCAAAAAATTCCGGAAATTGTAGAATGTCATTTTACTACAGGTCCATACACGATGTTGGTAAAACTATATGCTTGTGATAATCATCATTTGATGACTTTACTAAATAATAAAATACAGGAAATACCTGGTGTAACTGCGACGGAAACCCTTATATCTTTACAAGAAAGCATAAAAAAAGAATTGCCAATTTTTTAATTATTACAAATAAATATTTATAAAAAAAGAGAACCATATTTGGCTCTCTTTTTTATTGTGAAAAAACTCTCTTTTCTTCGGTATTATTTAGTACGTTCTACATAAGAACCATCCACCGTGTTAATTCTAACTTTATCCCCAATGTTAATGAAAAGAGGAACGCGAATTTCAGCTCCGGTTTCTACAGTTGCAGGTTTGAGTGTGTTTGTAGCTGTATCTCCTTTTAGTCCAGGTTCTGTATAAGTGATTTCCAAAATTACATTTAAAGGAAGATCGGCAAACAAAACAGTTTCAGTATCAGCATGTACTGTAATATCAACGTTTGTACCTTCTTTTAAGAAATCAGCACCATTAATTTGGTCTTTTTGTAAAGAAATTTGTTCGAAAGTTTCGTTATGCATGAAATTATAACCCATATCATCTTTGTATAAAAATTGATATGGACGGCGTTCGATACGAACCTCATCTATTTTTACTCCTGCGTTAAATGTGTTTTCTAATGTACGACCAGTTTGTACATTTTTCATTTTAGTTCTAACAAAGGCTGCCCCTTTACCTGGCTTTACGTGTAAAAATTCAACAATAGTATAAAGTCCGTTGTTAAATTCAATGCACATGCCATTCCTTATGTCTGCTGTAGTTGCCATATTGAAAAGTTGTCTGTTAAGTAAGTTGTTAATTTAGAATTAATTCGGGGCACAAAGTTAGTGAATTGTTCTAAATTCTCAAATTTTTTTTGAATGTCCTTTATTTCTGCTTTTTAACGTCGTTGTACAACTCAGAAATAATGTTTGTCATATTGCTCCACGCATATTTTTTCTTTTCTATTTTTACATTGTCAACCATTTCGGTTTCTCTTTTTTGATCGAAAAAATCAAACAATGCATCTGCAATTTCCGTGACATTAGGATTAATAACGTATCCTACCTTTTTATTTGGGATGGAGTTTCCTCCGTCAGCAACATTTGTAATTAAAATAGGTTTGTCAAAGTGATAAGCAACTTGTAAAATGCCACTTTGATTTACTTCTTTATAAGGTTGAGCGACAATACTGGACGCGGAGAAATAAAGGCTGACAACATTATTAGGAACATATTCATCAACAAAAATTATATTATTTTTCAATCGATATTCATACATGATATCAAAATAATAATCTTGGTTATTTTTCAGGTCTCCTACAACTAGCAATTTTACGGGAAGTCCTCTTAATCGGTTATCAGCAAAAGCTTCAATAAGTAAATCCAATCCTTTACTTTCTTTGATTGCTCCAAAAAATAGTACATATTGGTAGTTTGCATTCAGACCAAGTTGTAACATAGCTAATTTTTTGTCGGTACCTTTTCCAAAAAGGTCATAAATAGGATGTGGCGAAAATAGTGTTGGCTTATTTTTTTTATCAATCGATTTGACATTTTCTATTACTTTTTGAGACATCGCAACGAATCCATCCATCTGGCTTAACATCGAAGGAATAAACATTTTTTGAAAAGTACAACTTCCCTTCTCGGGTTTTATTTGGTGCAATAGTGCTAGTTGTACTGTCGACTGCTTATTGTTTTTTGCGATGAGAGTAAAACATCCTACTGATGCCACATCTGAATAACAATAAATAATAAGATCAAATTTTGCTCTTTTTATCTCAATACTAATTCTTTCGGCCTCAAAAGGATTGTAATTGTCTATTTTTTCTTCAATGTGTAAACCCTTTATAGGAATGTCATTGTTGTTAAATCTATTGCTTGTATATTTTGATAAAAAAGAGTAAAAGAGAGAGTAGGTGTAGATTGTTACATCATTTCCTTCACTCATCAATTCCATTGCGAGTCGTTCGTTGAAGGCAGCTATACCTCCTTTGTATGGAAAACTTTTGCCTATTAAAAGTATCTTCATTTTTATATTTTTACGCACTTAAAGATAAAAACATCATTAGAGAATGTACTATTTTTCACAAAAATAACACATTTGTACCAGCAAAGCTTTACAAATGTGTTACAAAAACGAGGGTATCACAAAAAACTATTTTACATAAACTCTATATTCCCAAGGTTTCATAGAGATTGTTGCTCCTTTATCATCAAATGAAAAAGTTGTATCGTCAAAATAATTTTTAAATTTTCCTTTTGGCGTTTTGTCAATGAAGTTAATATTTACGGTATTTGGTGTTAAATTAAGCATGACCAAAACTTCATTTTTTTTGTCTAGTTGACGAGAAAATACATAAACCGCTTTGTCATTGCTAGTTTGATAACGAATCATCTTTCCTCCATTTTTTCCTGCTGCTAAAGCTTGTTGAGAGTGCTTAAGTTGATTTAGCTTTTGATAAAATCTGAAAGTGTCATTTTCTTCCCACGTTGGAGCTATGTCTTTTGCAAAAAACTTAAAACGATGATTAAATCCAACTTCTTGTCCTGTATAAATAAGAGGCATGCCATTTAATGTATAAGCAAGTACGGCAAAAGCTTTTACTCCATCTCCTAATCTTTCAAATTCTGTTCCCGCCCATGAATTTTCGTCGTGATTTGTAATAAAATTCATTAAATATACGTCACAAGGATAAATAGAGTCTTGCTTGGCAAGAACAATGTCAATGTCTGCTGCTGTTTTGATTGGTGACTTATCTTTTGCACTCAGTGATTCATGGATGTATTCTGCTTTTTTAGCATTTCCTCCTTTTGCTATTTGATTTGTCACGTCTTTTATAGGCCAATTATAAAGCATATCAAAAGATTTGTAGGACAATTCCCGATTTTCTGCTTCAGCAAGCATGAAAATCGGTTTAATAGAATCAAGTTGTGTTCTTGCTGTTTCCCAGAAGTCGACGGGAACTTCAAATGCTACATCACAGCGAAATCCATCAATATTACAATGTTTAACCCAAAAGGACATTGCGTCTATCATACCCTTACGCATTTCTTTGTTAGAGTAATCAAGTTTATAAGTATCTGTCCAATCGTAAGGTCCAACAAAGTTCCCAATGCTATCTTTTACATACCAGTCAGGATGTTGTTCTACCCAAACATTATCACAGCCGGTATGATTAGCTACCCAGTCCAGAATAACTTTAAATCCTAGTTGGTGTGCCTTTTTTACCATTTCTTTAAATTCTTCGATTGAACCGTATTCGGGGTTGATGGCTTTGTAATTTTGAATTGCGTAATAGCTACCCAATTCTCCTTTTCTGTTTTTCTCCGAAATAGGGTACACCGGCATAAACCAAAGAATGTCAACACCTAATTTTTTTAATTGAGGAAGATGTCTTTCAAACGATTTGATTGTTCCTTCATTTGTATATTGACGTAAATTTACTTCGTAAATGACAGCTTGACGAGACCATTCAAGGTGTTTTATTTTTGTACAGTCTGTTTTCTCTTTTATAGTTTTTGTGCTGGTACAAGATGCAACCATTGCAAGAAGTAGCGAGGAAAAAACGATAAGGTAAGTTCTTTTCATGAGGTTAGAGAATTTAGTGTAAAGCAAATGATATTATAATTTATTTAGAATGTAAACCGAACGCAATACTACTATTTTCTTTTTTATTTTACAAAATAAAATGACGTTTGTGCGTTTTTTGATGTAAAATCAGTTTCTTTTGGTAGTAACAAGTTGTATCTTTGTGCAATATGAGCAGCGTTTACAAGAAAATATTGTTGGTGTTGTTGCTGTTATCTTCAGCTTCTTGCAAGAATGAGCCTGAGACATCAAGCATCCCTTATGCTTTTGTCTCTTTCGATATTGATGTGTCTTCTTCAGGTGCTCACAATGAATTACGCTATGATATGTTGGGTGGAATAATTCTTTTCACAGAAGCAAATCCTTCAATTTTATCATCAGTTAGTACCAGTGGTTATGGTTATGGAGGCGTTGCGGTTGTGCGTGGATATGATAATGGATTATATGCATTTGATATGGCTTGTCCCTATGAACATGATGCAGATATTGTTTTGAAAAGTGATGGGTATTTTTTGTATTGCCCCAAATGTGGTACGCATTATGACGTTGCTTGGGGAGTAGGAAGTCCTGATAGTAAAACAGGTCCGGGAACTGAGCGACTGAAAAAATATACAGTTTCTCACATCTCCAACTACACATATCGAGTAACCAACTAGTTTTGATTAATTATAGTGGAAAATTGCCAAGCTTCTTGTTAAATAACTGTCATCTTGCTCGGTTTATTCCTAATTATTGATTAACTTCGTGCGATTTTTTCGTAAAAACAAACCCGTGGATACTGTACAAATTAAAGACAAAAAATTCCAATTATCTATACCTGAAAAAGATATTTTGGAAGCTATACAGAAAGTTGCCGCTCGGATAAATGAAGATTTGAAAAATGAAAATCCCTTGTTTATTTGTGTGTTAAATGGAGCTTTTATGTTTGCTGCCGATTTGATGAAATATGTAACGATTCCCTCGGAAGTTACATTTGTTAAATTATCATCTTACGAAGGTTTATATTCTTCCGGTAAGATAAGAGAGGTTTTAGGCTTGACTGAAAATATTGCAGGACGTACGGTAGTTGTGGTTGAGGATATTGTCGATACAGGACGCACTATGGAAAAAATGTTGGAATCTTTAGGAGCAAAAGATGTTGCCAAAGTATATGTTGCAACCTTATTGCTTAAACCTGACGCATTGGAAAAAAAAGTGCCTCTTGATTACGTGGCAATGGAAATACCCAATGAATTTATTGTGGGTTATGGACTTGATTACGATGGCTATGGAAGAAATTTGAGTGCAATTTATACATTGGTAAAATAATAATAGATATAGATATGTTTAATGTTGTCATTTTTGGTGCACCAGGTTCCGGTAAAGGAACGCAAAGTGAACTAATAGAAAAGAAGTACGGTTTAGTCCATTTTTCTACAGGGGATATTTTAAGAAAAGAAATAGCAGCAAAAACCGAATTAGGAAAGATTGCTGATGGCCTGATTTCAAAGGGATTATTTGTTCCTGATGATTTGGTAATTGATCTTTTGAATAAGCAAATAGATAAATATCCACAAGTAAAAGGTTTTATCTTTGATGGATTTCCGCGTACTGTTGTTCAAGCCGAGGAATTAGATTCCATGTTGAAAAGACGGAATATACGTGTGAGCGTTATGTTAAACATAGATGTTACGAACGAAGAGCTTATTAAACGTTTGTTGCTTAGAGGTAAGGTATCTGGTCGTTCTGATGATAACATGGAAACTATTAAAAAACGTATTCAGATATATGAAGAACGTACAATGCCTGTCATACAATTTTACCACCAACAAGGTAAACATGTCAAAATTGACGGAACATCTTCCATCGAAGATACTTTTGATAATATTTGCAGGGTGATAGACGCTGCTTTATAGTTTTTTTTATTTTTTTGTTTATACAGATAGTAAATTCTTTTTGTAAAGTACATACTATCTGTATTTTTGTATTTATAAATATATACTTTTGAAATTATGGCTAGTTCTAATTTTGTCGATTACGTAAAAATATATTGTCGTTCAGGTAAAGGCGGTCCTGGATCGATGCATTTGCACCGAGAAAAGTATATAACCAAAGGTGGTCCTGATGGCGGAGATGGCGGTAGAGGAGGTCATATTATCCTCAAAGGCAATTCTAATTATTGGACATTGTTGCATTTAAAATATGCTCGTCATGTCTTTGCCGGTGATGGAGGCAGTGGTAGCTCTAGCCGAAGTTTTGGTAAAGATGGTAAAGATCAAATTATCGAAGTTCCGTGTGGAACCGTGGCATATGATGCAGAAACAGGCGAGTTCCTTTGTGATGTGAAGGAAGATGGACAAGAGGTACTTTTGATGAAAGGCGGTCGAGGTGGCCAAGGAAATTGGCATTTTCGATCATCTACCAATCAAACACCCCGTTTTGCTCAGCCGGGAGAACCCCTGCAAGAAAAAACGGTTATATTGGAATTAAAAGTGTTGGCCGATGTAGGTTTAGTCGGATTTCCCAATGCCGGAAAATCTACTTTATTGTCTGTTGTTTCTGCTGCGAAACCTGAAATTGCTAATTATCCTTTTACAACCTTGGAACCTAATTTGGGTATTGTAAGTTATCGAGACCATCGTTCGTTCGTTATGGCCGACATACCGGGTATAATAGAAGGAGCTCACGAAGGTAGAGGGTTGGGTTTACGATTTTTACGACATATAGAACGTAATTCCGTACTCTTATTTATGATACCTGCCGATAGCCCTGATATACATCAGGAATATAAAATATTATTAAACGAATTGGAATTATACAATCCTGAATTGTTGGATAAGCATAGAGCACTGGCAATTACTAAGATTGATATGATAGATGATGAATTGGAGGAAGCAATGAAAAAAGATTTACCCGATATTCCTTGTGTATTTATATCTGCTGTAGCAGGGAAAGGTTTAACGGAGTTGAAAGATATTCTTTGGGAAGAAATAAATAAAGAACCTGTTAAAGAAATAAGTCATAAGTCAAGGTTTGTTGATGTTGATGACTTGTATGAAGAGGAAGATGAGGAGCTTGATGATGACTTAAACGAGGATGATTAAATAGCTTTTTTGATTATTTGATTTTTCACAAGATTAGAAAATTTCTGAATATTTTGAACAGTACCCCAAAAGTTTTTTCTAACTTTTGGGGTACTTTCATCTTATAGATAGTTTGTTGTGTTAAGAGGAGTATTTATTCGGTTACACTTTGTTGGCAAGTACAATAATTACCATAAATAGAAGATTCTTCTACAGAAATACTATCTATGAAAGCTGCATGTTTAGCCACTTCTGCTTGTCCATAATGGATGTAACTCTTAGCAGATGTTTCAAATATGTTATCTTTATTTGCATCAATAATAAGCAAATAACCCATAATGATATGCCCTGCCATTTCTACTAATTTACGAGCATTTAAATCAAGATAGTGTGTGTCTTTCTTTTCAATAACGGAAGCAACTGTTCTTTCGTATGTAGTCGTCATCTTGATTAAGCGGTCACGTAAATCCGTATACTTCTGATTAGCTGTTTCGGTTTCATAAGCACGAATTTGAGATAGATATGTGCCGGTGGTTACGTGACGTATGGCAGCGACTGTTTGTAGTTGAGAAGTACCTTCATAGATTGTAAGAATGCGTGCGTCACGGTATAAGCGTTCACATGCGTAATCTTTCATAAATCCCGAGCCACCATGTATTTGTATCGTATCGTAAGCATTTTGGTTGGCATATTCACTCGCAAACATTTTCAAAAGTGGGGTGAAAGCATCAGCCAAACGTTGGTATTCTTTGTAGTCGGCTTTTTCTTCCGGAGTCAATTTTCTCTCTTGTTCAATAGCTTCATACGCTTTGTAAACATCGACGAAACGGGTGCATTCGTAAAGTAAAGCACGAGATGCATCTAATTTTGCCTTTATGTTTGCCAACATTTCGGAAACCGCTACAAATTCAATGATAGGTTTACCGAATTGACAACGATCCTTGGCGTAAGCCAAAGCTTCTCTATAAGTTGCTGCAGATAATCCAACCGATTGAGCACCAACCCCTAAACGAGCACCATTCATCAAAGACATAACATATTTGATAAGACCCATTCTTCGAACGCCCACTAATTGGGCAGGTACATTGGTGAATACCAATTCACAAGTAGGAGAACCCTTAATACCTAGTTTGTTTTCAATACGACGAACTTTAATTCTATCGTCATGTTTGTTGTCTGCAACGAAGTAAGATAAACCTCTACCGTCGTTTGTTCCTTCTTCAGAACGAGCAAGAACTAATTTTATTTGGGCATCACCGTTAGTAATAAAACGCTTTACACCGTTTAAGTACCACGTATTTTCTTTTTCATTAAAAGTAGCTTTCAATTGAACAGCTTGAAGGTCAGATCCTGCATCAGGTTCCGTTAAGTCCATAGAGCAAGTATCTCCCTTACATACACGAGGTAAAAATTCCGCCTTAATTTCTTCTGTAGCAAATTCAGCAATAGTTTCCGCACAGTCCTGCAATCCCCAGATGTTAGCAAATCCCGCATCTGCACGACTTACCAATTCAGCTGCCATGACATAGGGAACCATAGAAAAGTTTAAACCTCCGTATTGACGCGGCAAAGCCATACCATATAGACCGGCTTTTGCGAGGGTGTCATGATTTTCTTGTGTTCCTTTAGCATATATAACGCGGTTGTTCACAACGGTAGGTCCTTCATGGTCAACATCTTCGGCATTTGGAGCTATCACATCGCCACAAATTTCGCCTATAATTTCAAGAACTTTTTTGTAACTGTCAACAGCATCTTCAACATCGCTAGGGGCGTAGTCGTACTTATCTTTATCTATGAAGTTTTTTTCTTTCAGCGTAACAATTTTTTCCATCAAAGGATGACTTAGCTGATGTTGAAGTTCAGGGGAATCTAAAAAAAAGTTTGCCATTGGTTTTGTATGTTTTTGGAAGATTCAGAAAATTTACAAATGTTAATTTGATTCGGTTTGTATATTTTTTTCTTCTTTTGGTTACTATTATTTATATATTATTTCGTATTTTTTTTGTAATACTTAATTAACTTCGGGACTACCTCTTCTACAGTTCCTGTAATTACATAATCTGCAATGGAATTGATAGGAGCAGCGGGATCGCTATTTATTGCGATGATGATAGAACTTTCTTGCATTCCTGCAATGTGTTGAATTTGTCCTGAGATACCGCAAGCAATGTAAAGTTTAGGTCGTACTGTAACTCCTGTTTGACCAATCTGCCGTGCATGATCAGCAAAACCTGCATCAACAGCAGCACGAGAAGCTCCTACCTCAGCACCGATTACACCCGCTAATTCATATAACAATTTGAAATTGTCCTCAGATCCCATTCCGTAACCACCCGAAACAATTATAGGGGAACCTTTTAAATTAATTTTAGATTTTTCCATGTGTCTTTCGATAACAGACACAACAAAATCTTCGTTAGAAACATATTTGGAAACATCTAATTTTTTTACAGTGCCTTTATAATTTGCATCATAAATTTCTTTTTTCATTACACCTTCACGAACAGTTGCCATTTGGGGACGTTGGTTCGGGTTGACAATTGTTGCTACGATGTTTCCTCCAAAAGCGGGACGAATTTGATATAACAGGTTCTGATAAATTTTGCCTTCTTTTTTTTCTTCGTAATCGCCAATTTCTAATGAAGTACAGTCCGCGGTTAACCCACTGAAAAGTGCAGAAGAAACTCTAGGTCCTAAATCGCGTCCCACTGAGGTTGCTCCCATAAGTGCAATTTGAGGTTTTTCTTCTTTGAAAAGGTTTACCAACACTGAAGTGTGAGGCAGCGATGTATAAGGAGATAAACGTTTGTCCTCTGCTATGTATAAAACATCTACACCATAGGGAAATACTTGTGACGGAACCTTATCTAACTTATCACCTATAGCGACTGCTTCTAATTGACATTGGAGTTTGTTTGCCAATGAACGTCCTTTGGTTAGTAATTCCAAACTTACTTCACCAACAATGCCATCTTCTATTTCGAGACATACAAATAAATTATTCATAATATATTTTCTCTTTTAATTAATACGTTCAGAACTTCTCGTTATCCGATTGTATGGTTTGTTATTAGTTCAACCATTAGTGATTCGATATCACAGTCGGAAGCTGTTAGTTTTTTACTTTCTTTAGCTGCAAAAACTATGTTTTCAATTTGTTTTACTTTGGTAGGAGAACCTAGTAAGCCGAGATAGTTATTATCACAGTCAAGATCTTTTACTCCTATTTCATTAATAGAGAGGTCGGGATGAGCAGATATAATGTCGTTGTATTTACCTCCGGTTTCAACTTGTTCTGATGGAGATTGAGCGTATTTATATTTCAGAGTCAATTTTGCATGGCGAGGTCGGCAGTTTGGTGCAGTTCCATTAACAGTTACCACTAATGGCAGTTTAGCTTCAACAATTTCAATACCTCTTTCCAAACGACGTTTGATAGTGAGTTTGTTATCTTTCAAACTAAGAATTTCTTCAGCATAAGTTACTTGTGGCAACCCTAATTTTTGGGCAACTTGTGGACCAACTTGTGCCGTGTCACCATCGATTGCTTGGCGTCCACATATGATAATGTCGTATTCTTTTATTTTACGAATGGCACAAGCTAATGCGTAAGATGTTGCCAATGTATCAGAACCGGCAAATTCTCTACCGCTTAACAGGTATCCTCCGTCTGCTCCTCTAAACATGCTTTCGCGAATGATTTCTGAGGCACGACTTGGTCCCATTGTCAAAATGGTAACAGTAGAATCCGGAAACTTATCTTTCAGTTTTAATGCTTGTTCTAAAGCGTTTAAATCTTCGGGATTAAAAATAGCGGGTAATGCTGCTCGATTAACGGTTCCATCGGCTTTCATAGCATCTTTTCCTACATTCCGAGTGTCTGGAACTTGTTTTGCTAAAACTATGATTTTTAAACTCATACGGTGTGTAATAAGGTTATATTATGTTAAGAAACTTCACAAGAGGTGCAAATGTAGTAAATGTAATCAATTTTCCAAAATTTCTCACAAATTTTATTACTTTTGTCCTTTAGAAATTTTTTATAAATGGTAACAGAAAATGAAATAAAAGGCTTTAAGGAAAAAATATTTTATTTCCTGAGTAAGAGTAAATTAGGTAGGGCATTTGAGCTTCTTGATAAGTTGTTACTATTGTCACAAGAGGCCGTGTTTGCAGATAAAATAGACGGGTTAAAAACAACTTATAAGTTGATGTTGCAGTATTCTTTTCAAGGTATAAATGACCCGGAACAACAGGTCGTTTACCAGCGATTGCTTAAAGAAACTTACGAGATAACTGATGCTGTTACTGAAAGTTGGTTAAAACTGAATAGTTTTTCCTATTACTACTCTTCTACCAGGTTATTTCTTACTCGTGATATAGACAATTCTTTTGTAATGCAGGAGTTGGAAAAAAATGATTTGGAAAAAGTTTTTCCTACAGAGGATGATGAGAAAGAATATGAATTTTATTTATCACATTTGTTTACTAAATTTTGGTTGACTTCTCAATACAATGATGATTCGGTTATCTTTTGTAAAAGTCTTGTTGAGAATGTCCGAATTAAACCCGTCGAGTTGTCTTTGGCAGCATCTGCTATTATGTTGAGTACGTTGCATTTATTTGATGAAAAAAAGTTCTTATGCCTTTTTGAATTGCAAAAGTCTTCTTATAAAGAAGTGTCTTTGAGGGCTTTGACGGGCATTGTGCTTTCTCTTTTTTTTCATAATGATCGTATTGTTTTTTATCCGACTATTCGAAATAAGGTTATTCTTCTCTTTGAGGATGAGAAATGCGTAAAAGAAGCTCAACTTATTATACAACAGCTTGTTAGAAGCAAGGAGACGGAACGTATCACCAAAGATATTACGGAAAATATTATGCCTCAGATATCTAAAATTGCTCCTCGGATGAGGGATGATTTAGTAGATATTGATCAAAATGAAGATTTTGAGGAAAAGAAAAATAATTGGCAGGATTTAATTGATGAGACTGGAGTGGGCGATAAAATGCAACAGTATGCAGAGTTACAAGAACAGGGTTCTGATATTCAAATGAGTACTTTTTCGATGCTGAAAAATTACCCGTTTTTTACAGAGGTTGGTAATTGGTTTCTGCCATTTTTTATCCAACATTCTTCTGTAAAAGCATTATTTTTAAAAGATGCAGATGGAACACAAGATTTTGTTTCTTCATTGGTTAAAAGTAACTTCTTGTGTCACTCAGATAAATATTCTTTTTGCTTGAATTTGGTGATGGTGCCCGAAAATTATCGCAAGGCAATGATGAATGGTTTACAGGTTGAAACCGACCAAATGAAAGAGTTGGAAAAAGATAAAAAAGTTTTATCGCAAGATTCTATTGCAGAGGTAATTATAAATAAGTATATCCAAGACTTATACCGATTTTTTAAACTTTTTGTTGTTTCTCATAAGGATAGTTTTGAAGATATTTTTTCGTTTCGATTTGATTTTCATAAAGCATGGTTTTTCCGTTTTTTGAACCAAAATAATGATTTTTTGGTAAAAATGGGAGAATTCTTTTTTGCCAAGAACCTTTTTGAAAATGCATTGTCGTCGTTTTTGTATTTGGACGAACAGTCTCAACCCGATGTGGAACGTTACCGAAAAATAGGATTTTGTTACCAAAAGTTGTTGAATTTTACGTTTGCTATTGATTATTATAAAAAGGCGGAATTAATAGAAACGGATAACCTTTGGACGATACGGAAGATAGCTTATTGTTACCGAAATCTTAAACAGTATGATGAGGCATTAGATTATTATCTGGTGGCAGATTCACTTGCAAAAGACAACCAAAGCATATTGTTTAACATTGGTATTTGTTATTTTGAACAAAAGCGGTTTGATAAAGCGTTGAATTACTTCTTCAAAATTGAATTTATTAGCAATAACAATAAAAAGGCGGAGAATTATATTGCACTTTGTTCATTTTTTACCGAAAATTATGCCACTGCTGAAACCTACTACCTAAAGCAACCTGAAGATAATGGCTATTATGAATTGCTCTATTTGGCACATTGTTATTGGTGTATGAAAAATAAGAGCAAAGCATTAGAATATTATAAAAAGAGTGCCGGTTTGGTAAGGAAAGAACAAAAAGGCAATTGTAAACTTATTTATGAAACACTGGAAGAAGAAGCTGATACACTTGCCAAATATGGTATTTCGGCGTTAGATATTTCTTTTATTTCTGATGCTGTTCGTTACGATTTGTAAAATATCAAGTAAAATAAAAAATCACATAAATGAAATTAGAACTAAAGAATCCGTTGGTGTTTTTCGACCTTGAAACTACAGGTATTAATATTGTAAGCGATAGAATCGTCGAAATTTCGTATTTAAAAGTTTCTCCGAATGGAAAAGAGGAGTCGAAAACCTTCCTGATTAATCCGGAAATGCCGATTCCTAAATCTTCTACTGAAATTCACGGTATTACGGATGAAAAAGTAAAGGATTGTCCTACCTTTAAGGAAGTTGCTAAAATAATAGCCAAAGATATTGAAGGTTGCGATTTGGCCGGTTTTAATTCTGTTCGTTTCGATTTACCTTTATTGGCGGAGGAATTTTTGCGTGCCGGTGTGGATATTGATTTGGGGAAGCATAAAATGATAGATGTGCAAGTGATTTTCCACAAAATGGAACAACGGACATTGGCTGCTGCCTATAAATTTTATTGCGATGCCGATTTGGAAAATGCACATACTGCTGCTGCCGACACAATGGCTACCTATGAGGTATTAAAATCTCAGTTGGAACGTTATCCTTCTATGAAAAATGAAGTGGGCTTTTTGGCTGATTTTTCTGCACAAAACAGAAATGCCGATTTGGCAGGAAGAATTATTTTTAATGAAAAAAATGAGGAAGTATTTAATTTTGGCAAGTACAAAGGTCAAAAGGTATCGGATGTTTTGAAAGAAGATATCGGCTATTATGGCTGGATAATGAATGGTGACTTTTCTTTATATACTAAAAAGGTATTGACTGAAATTAGGTTGAGAGAATTTAATAAATAATAGCCATTGAAAAAATATTCCCCATTCTCGCAAAAAGAGTGGGGAATACTGTTTTGTAGTTGTAAGAAAAATGTCACTTGTTTGCTAAGTAGTTTGTTACGTTCTTTTCTATCCTTTGTAAAATGTCTTTTGTGTCGGCTTTTACAAACTTTTCACCGGTAATGTTCTCAAACAATTCGATATACCTTTCGCTGATACCACGAACAATCTCTTTGGTCATTTCAGGAACTTTTTGACTTTCTTTTCCTTGAAAATTATTGTCCATTAACCACTCTCTGACAAATTCTTTTGAAAGTTGTCTTTGAGCTTCTCCTTTTTTGAAAAGACTTTCGTAACCTTCTGCGTAAAAGTAACGGGAAGAATCGGGGGTGTGAATTTCATCCATCAAATATATTTTGCCATCTCTTTTGCCAAATTCATATTTGGTATCTACCAAAATCAAACCTCGTTCTTTTGCAATTTCAGAACCTCTCTTGAAAAGAGCTAACGTGTATTTTTCGAGCAATTCGTAGTCTTCTTTTGAAGCCAATCCTTGGTCTAAAATTTCTTCTTTGGAAATATCTTCATCGTGAGCACCTTGTTCCGCCTTGGTAGTTGGTGTGATTATGGGCGTTTCAAATTTTTGGTTTTCACGCATTCCGTCAGGAATTTTTACACCGCAAATTTCACGAACTCCACTTTTGTAGGCTCTCCACGCACTTCCGCAAAGGTAACCGCGAACAATCATTTCTACCGGAAAACCTTCGCAACGTAGTCCGACAGTTACCATAGGATCGGGAGTTGCCAACTTCCAGTTGGGAACAATATCAGTTGTGGCATCCAAAAATTTAGCTGCTATTTGGTTAAGCATTTGTCCTTTGTAAGGAATTCCTTCAGGTAGAATTACATCGAAAGCTGAAATTCTGTCAGTAGCTACCATCACAAGGAGTTCATCGTTGATGTTGTATACGTCTCGTACTTTTCCGTGGTAAACATTCTTTTGTTTTGGAAAAAGAAAATCTGTTTTAGTTAGTGCATTCATAAAATAGTATAAATTATATTTTTTTAATTTCTTTCTTTTTGTCTCTTTCAGCCTGTTTTTCGTATGCTTCGATAATGCGACTTACCAATTTATGTCGTACAATGTCTTTTTTTGTAAATTCTATTTTAGCTATTCCTTTGATATTTTTCAGTACGCTCATTGCGTGTATAAGTCCCGACGTTTGGTGTATAGGCAAATCGATTTGAGTCACATCTCCTGTGATGATCATTTTGGAACTGACACCCAATCGGGTTAAAAACATTTTAATTTGTTGAGTGCTTGTGTTTTGTGCTTCGTCTAAAATAACGACCGAATCGTTTAATGTACGACCTCGCATAAAGGCCAAAGGTGCAATTTGTATAATGTTGTTGGCAATGTAATCTTGTAATTTGCTGCCTGGTATCATGTCTTGCAATGCATCATAAAGCGGTTGTAAGTACGGATCAATTTTTTCTTTCATATCGCCGGGTAAGAAACCGAGTTTTTCCCCTGCTTCTACGGCTGGTCTGCTCAATATAATTTTTTTTGCTGTTTTGTTTTTTAGTGCTCTTACAGCAAGGGCAATGGCAGTATATGTTTTTCCCGAACCTGCCGGTCCAACAGCAAAAATCAAATCATTCTCATCAAAAGCTTCTACCAATTTTTGTTGATTCTCAGTACGGGCAACAATCGGCTTTCCATTCAATCCGTGTAAGATTAAGTCGGTTAGCTTAGGAATTGTTGGATTTTTGCCTTTTACAATATCAATTATAATTTCTTCGTTCAATAGATTGTATTCGACGATGTATTTTTCAATTTCGGCAATTTTTTTGCAAAAAACAGCTACTTCTCCTTCTTCACCTACTGCCTTGACAGTGTTTCCACGAGCAATAATGCGAATCTTCGGATAAAGATTTTTTAGTAATAAAATATTGGTATTATTTATACCGCAGAATAGAACCGGATCAGCCTGTTCAAGTACAAGAATTTGCTCTGTCATCAACTAAAAATTTGACACAAATGTACAAAAAGAATTGACATTTATATATCATTTTTATGTTCCAAGTATCTTTTTTTGGCTGAAGTATTTTTGGAGAATTTTTTTTCTTTTTTTTGTCAAACAAATAAAATGCGGAACCGCGGTAGCTGAAACAAAAAAATATACTATTTTTGTACCGATAGTGGAAAAGTTGAAATTTGCCTGTTGAAAAATATCTTAAAAAAAGCCTGTTTCTTTAGTTTTATTTTGAGATTTTTTTTGACTGTTGCTTGATTTTTTTCATGGAGAATATACAGAAAAAAAATTACACGTTGCCCATTGCAATGTTGTTTGTACTTTGTTTCATGTTAGCGTTTGTGACAAATTTACAAACTCCTTTTGCTGATGTCGTCAAGGGGCAATTTCATCTTTCTAATTTTCAGTCTTTGTTGGGCAATGGAGCTAATTTTATTGCCTATGTTATTATGGGTCTTCCTGCGGGATGGCTGTTGCAGCATATCGGTTACAAGAAGACGGCTTTATCAGCACTTGCTGTTGGCTTTATTGGGGTGACGATTACCCTGTTTTCGGGGTTTTTAGGCAGTTTTGCCATTTATCTTACAGGAGCTTTTATTTCGGGTTGCTCGATGTGTATGTTAAATGCACTCATTAATCCGATGCTAAATAGTTTGGGAGCAGACGAAAGAAAAGGAAATCAATTACTTTTGTTCGGTGGAGTTTTTAACTCCTCAGGAGCTACTATTGCTCCTGTCTTTGCAGGTATTTTGGTAGGACAAGTTGTCAATCCTCAAATTTCGGATGTAAGCCCTGCGTTGTATGTTACTATGGTAACTTTTGTGGCAACGTTTATCGCTCTTTATTTTGTTGATATACCGGAACCTTTTTCTTTGAAGAAACGAGGGGAAACGAATGAAAAGAAAGAACTGTATAGTCCACTTTCTTTTAGGCATTTCAGATTTGGAATGATTGCCATGTTTTTGTATGTCGGTCTGGAAGTTGGTATTCAAGTTATTGCTTATCTCTATATGACTGCAGGAAGAAGTCTTACCGATGGTTCTGTAGGTATGGGGATGGAAAAAAGCATTGCAGGAACGATTGTCGGAATGTACTGGTTTTGTATGTTATTGGGACGATTCTTTGGAGGTCTTATTGCTAAGAAGTTTTCTAGTAAGTCGATGCTGATTACGGTAACAATTATTGGAAGTGTTCTTGTGTTGCTCTCGATGTTCGTGCCGATTTTGTGGGTGAAATTTCCTGTTATTGATTCAACATTGTCTTTTAGGTTTCATTATGTTCCTTTAAATGTTGTGTTTCTTGTTTCTTGCGGACTTTGTACATCGGTTATGTGGAGTAGTATTTTTAATTTGGTACTCTCAGGTTTAGGTAAGTTTACGGGAATGGCATCCGGTTTTTTGATGTTAACCGTTTCCGGTGGTGGAGTTCTTCCCGCTTTGCAGGGTTTTGTTGCTGATAAAGTAGGGTATATGGCAAGTTATTGGGTCATTTTCGCAGCTTTTTTATACATTATGACTTATGCTTTTGTAGGATATAAAAATGTAAATAAAAATATTCCCATAGAATAAAATTAGTCTAACATTAAAAATAAATTAATTATGCAAAAACCTTATGTCGTTGGTATTGATATTGGTGGAACCAATACCGTTTTTGGTATAGTAGATGCACGTGGAAGTGTGTTGGCTACGTCTTCTATTAAGACGCAAAAACATGTTTTTTTGGAAGATTATATCAAAGAACTTTATCAAGAATTGTCAAAATTGATTAAAGACAATACGGATATTTCCAAAATTAAAGGAATAGGTATTGGTGCTCCTAATGCTAATTATTTTACGGGAAATATTGAACAGGCTCCAAATCTTCCATGGAAAGGAATTATTCCTTTCGCAAAAAAAATAAATGAAAAATTTGATCTTCCGGTGGCCATTACCAATGATGCAAATGCTGCAGCCATAGGTGAAATGATATATGGAGCGGCTCGTGGTATGAAAGATTTTATTATGATTACCTTGGGTACAGGTGTTGGTAG
>RRZU011467424.1_pt1 | contig 21264 bp, 23 predicted proteins | sample 2165561 | NCBI WGS metagenome assembly RRZU01 (sample SAMN10456909, study PRJNA506462) | wastewater metagenome | isolation source: wastewater sludge | place: USA: Moscow, Idaho | reverse complement strand
TTACGTGGTAGTTATGCAAAACCTGTTTTGTGGTCACGCTCATATTTTGCAGGGTCTTGTGGTGGCGCACCTTTGGATATTATTAAAAAATACATTGAAAACCAACAAGGTTAAAAATCTTTGAAATTCACCTCCACCCTGACTGTCGGGTGGAGTCCTCTTTCACTTTAAGATAGAGCCTTGCCAATTGTCTGCTTTGAAGCGATCAATGCCACCGGCACATATACACGCGAAACACCCAAGCCTTTTCAATTTTCAAAATGGGCTGTGCTTGTATGACAGACTGAGTGACCAGTTGACCAGTCCTATCGCAATATTCACATTTAGCTTCTTGCATCATCAGACACCAAATTAAGCCTGTTGTGAATAAAACTTTAAAAGTTCATCTTGGGTAGGAAAAAACTCAGATTCCTTGTTATTGATTGCAGTTAGCATGCGTTCAAAGTCCTCAACGCAGTGGAACTGTTTTAGGAATGCACTGCGGATTTCTTCACAAACTTGTGAGTAATTTGCACAGCCCTCCAATTCGGCAAACAGTTCATCTATGGTCGCAAAAGGAATCAACATAGAATGGTTTTGAGAAGAGCACTGTTGTACAAATTTAGCCAGAACAGCGATTTCCTTATCATCAGGCACGATAAAACGCTCACGGACCAATTCTAGCCAAGCAAAACCAAAGAAGTTAAAGCTTAAAAGTTTGTTGTACGCTGCTTCAATGTTGGCAACACTTGTCTTAGAAAAACGGTCAGACGTAACAACTTCACGCTTAGAGCCTGGAATTGGGAAAACGACCTCTTCAACGCAATCTAAGCCCTCGATATGGGACATTTGAAGCAACCAAAAACCGTATTCCTCGGTACTCAAAAAAGGTAGACGCGCAACGAAAGAGGTAGGATTGACTTCAAAGAGGTATTGTTTGTTTAGTTGCATGTTTAACCAAAATGCTATGTATGTTTGGGTACATTTTTGGTTATTCGCTGCTTAACGTCAATGAATATTATCTTTTATGAAAATGTGAAAACTATGGCGTTTTTCACACAGAAAAGTGCTAAATAAAAAATCCTTTTTTTGATAAAAAAAAGCCCTCAAAAGAGGGCGGTTCAACTCAATAGTTTGAAATAGTTTAATCTGATTCAACAATGCGAACTTTGATAGCTGAATACAGGTAACGCAAAATAAACACTGCTTCATAACATACAAATAGCATTAGGAAGGCATCTGCAATACTCAATGCTACACGATTCATCAAGACATTATAGAAGTAGTAGCCTGTAATACCGAATGCCACGGCGGTCGCTATAATCGCAAAGAAAAGGTATAGCATTGGACCTACCAGATATTTAAAGTGCTGCATCACTTCAACAACACCCAACTGCTGATACAGTCTACCGGTACGCAAGTCATAAGCCGGTGATTCGTATTTTTTATAATAGATGCTATTCAATAGACCATTGGCATCTTGCATTTCTACGGCGGTGTTGTAGTACGCCATTCGGTTAAAGGCAAACATGAACAGAACCAGTGCTGTGACTGTGCCTTTAAAGATGAATACAAAGTTAAAGACAAATACAGTCAGGAAGTAACGTAATGCTCCCTCAGTGGCTTCAATTGGGGCAAGCCAGTCTGGGTTGAACTTCATCACGAAGTAACCGATCAGGTTTAATCCAAAGATGATCAACCAAAACCACGACCAAAAACCAACGCAGCGCAGACTTTTCAGCGTGTAGTCGTCCAGATCATCAATTGAACGAAGGGAAGTATATTGCTCAGGTGCAGAGGGTTGAACACTGCTTTGTTGTTGGCTTGGAGTTTTGCCTTTGCCAGAACGTCCAACAGCCAAAATAACACGATCTTGATTAACTCCGTGTTCCATATTCATTATCTCGCTTTCTTTATTGGCTCAACATCCAGTTTGATGCTGAGAAATTTTGTTTTACCTGTCTTGATCATGCGGTCGCTTTCGATCTTGCCAAATAGATACGCAACATGAGGTTCAAATATTTGTTGGTAGTCACTCTTGATGTGACTGCGCTGATGGAACTCTGGCTCTTCAATTTGAATGCCAAATATGTTCTCTAATACATGGATATTGAGTTTCCATTTCTTAAACCGCTCTGGCTCTGCTTTGGCATCTATACGTTTGGCATAGACCTCTTCGGCTTCTAATAGGGCATTCTCTACCTGACGATCATCCCAACCGTTTACATTCTTCATGTGTTCACGCGCACTCTCATAACGCATTTTCAAATTGCGCTGTTTAAATTGAGCATGGTTTTTGGCATCTACGCATTTAGGGCAAAGAGCAAGGAAGCCTTGAAGCATCTGAGTACGGTTAGAATCGAACATACGCCACTGCGGGTACAGCTCAACAGGGTTGTTCACCCCAACACCACCACACAACTCACAAGTGAAATTGGCACGATTGAATACAAACAGCTTATGCTTATCCCACATAAACGGCGTGATCTTGGTATCCAAATTTGATTCCCATAGGTAGTAGTAATCAAAGTCAAGCGGGGGTGTCTCGATGTTGAGTAAATCTTCACTCAGGAATACCCGAATTTCCTCCATATCGTATTTAATATTGAACCGATGCAAATAACGGTTAATCAGCAAATAGCTTTGAAGGGTAATGGTATTGTCTGTTTTGAATGCCTGTGCAATGGCAACCAAATTATCAGCCTGAATCGCATCCGTTTCGCGTCGATATAAGTCACCAAGCAGTGAGAGGAAATTACGGTTCCGGGTACGGATTTTCTCGATACCCTCATTTAGCTTGGCAGCTTCTTCATTTTGCTGCTTGATTAGCTGCTGACGCATGATTTCTTCAAGCTCAGAACGCTCGCTTTCGATAGCTTCTAACTTCTGTAGGCTCTCGATAGATTCACGCTTACGAGCTGCTTTATCAGCTTTAACCCGATCTAGCAGGGAAAGTGTTTCAATATTCTTTTCTGAGTAATGCGGTACTTCCTCTACGGCAAAGTTTGGCTCCGGCATGTCTGGTGGGGCATCATTGAAGTCTGATGTGCCTACTGATAGGTCTATTTCAGGGGTGTCACTAAAGATATCCTCTGTGGCAGCCCGATCAATAAGATCATCCACAAAGTCAGTCAGAGGTACTTCTAGCTCTTCTACGGAATGACTGGCTTCATCTGTATATACAGAAGTATCTTCAACCACCAGACCATTATCTTTCTGATCTGTAACTACGGCTGCATCTACAACCGAAGATTCGGGTTCAACTATATCTAAATCCGCAGGGTCAAAATCATCTTCTTCCAGTGGGGGAAGGTCGTCATCTTCTGGTGGTAAATCATCAGCAAAAAGTTCAAGCACATCCTGATCTACTGTATCTGGTGACACCTCAACAGGTGACACTTCAACCGCCACCGGGGTTTTTTGGGGTGCTGCCGGTACTGGTGTGGGAGCAACATTCTTCGCGCCGTCGATATCTTCAAATACCGCCTTAGCCTGTTCCTTTGGCATAGGAGCCTTAACGCCATTCGTGCCGTCCTGATTCTTATGAGCGAAGGCTTTTTTCAGTAAATCTTTCGGATTTGGTTTTCCCTTTGTATTAGCCACGACAACCCCCCTTAGAAAATGCTAAATCGGCAATCAATTTCCACCTTGAGGTTATAGTCCTCACGCGCATCCTCCTGAATGGATTTCAGGCAGTGGTAGATAGATTGCTTTTGATCGTGGTCAAAAATGTTCTCTCGAACATTATTCGGTTGAGTTTTTAGCTCATTTACCATATAGGCAACATCAACAATCCAATCAGACTGATCACGCATCTTTTGAAGAGCCAAAGCTTGATTGATATGGTCATTTGCCTGTTCAGTAGACCACTTGTTTATCGTCTTAAAAAACTCGACAAAGGATTGACGTTCTTCACCGTCAGGGTCACTAGGCATATAGCTATAGTTCTGACAGTTAATACAGATTGGGTAGTAGCAAATAAGTTTCTGGATTTTTCGCTTATCATCGAATTGCCACAACTCTTGAACGTCAATTTCATCTTCGGTTTTCTGACTTTCACAAATGGCACACTGGCACTTATGGAACTCTTTAAAGAAGATTCCAATTTGCTCCCAATAGCGTTTAGAGCAATGCAAAGGTGTGGAAGTAAACCATGACTGGCTTGAGATCGGGTCCAGAATAGCTAATGGCTCATTAACCAACGCACGTATTTCAGCCCAATCTTCAACAGCGAGATTATGTTTGCGAATGATGTGTAGGATTTCTAAATACTGGCTGCGGGTAATACCACTTTGTCCAGTAATAGCTTTACCTAACTCTGCAATAGTATCTTTCTGCGAACTTTCCAGGCGATACGCCTGACGCAGCAATTTGATTAGTTTGTCCATTTTTATACAATTTACGGCTAAAGGCTCGTAATCAGCAGTTTTTCAAAAATAACACAAAAACGCCTTAATTTCAGGTTCAATTTCAACTACGAGAATACTGGACTTGATTAACTTTGGAGCGAAAATTTGTGCGTTCATCTACTGGACGTTCCAGTACCCGGATAACTATTTGATCATCTACTGAAAACTCTACCCATTCAACCGATGTGAGGTCAGTACCATCTTCTGAACGAACCGAACCAAAACCCAGACTTATCATTTCACCGTGAGTATTTTCATATTTGAATTTGCGCCGTGGATGCGTATTACCACAGTGCATAACCCACAAATCTTCTGAACTTGGCACGACTAAAGGCATAGATCGCTTGAGTAAGGCAACCATACAGGTCTTAAAACTCTGAATGATATGCTTGCGTAGAATATCAAAAGCTTCTTGACGATAAACTGTGTTAAATGCGTCCTTGCCGGACAGTAAAACTTTGCAGATTTCTTGTATATACAGCTCATTAATCGCAGCAAAATAATCGCGTGGTGCGGTATCACCGCTAAAGACCATTCTTTCCGATTTGTCGTTGTAATAGACGATATCTGGTAGGGCATCTTTATCGTAATCAGCCATTTCTACATAGTCCAGATAACTGCTGATACCTGAGTTAATGGTGATACGTTTAAATAACTGATCTAAACCACCGGTAGGTAGATAAGGGTAGCAATCTGGCACTTGCATGTTGTAGTTCAGGTGAATTGGGAAGGCATCTTTAATACTTGGAATGCTCAGGTAGATAACAGAGGTCCATCGAACACTGATCATTCCCACTACACCCGGCATGATGGCATCACTCGAATACAAACGAGATAACTGTATGGTTTTGCCATCGGTCAACTTGTAATGGTGCTTTAAGCTGTTAAAAGCGTACCGATCTTTTACTGGAAGTAGCTTCAATACTTCATCACTAACTTCTTTGAAATATGCACCAACATTTTGTGTGGCTAAAGGGTTATTGGATGGTCTGGAAACTTTGATTGTATCTGATAGCCCTTTTACTTTATGGCTGTAGTTATTTTCATCAATTACCAAGTTTTCAAAAATAACCACGCTCCGTAAATCTCTCTCTTCATTTTGTGCAGTTATATTCACATTATTGCCTAAAAAAGCTTTGTGTTTATTGGTTGGTATTATTTAGACAAACATGGCATTTGTCAATCAATAAGGTGGTTTTGAGCGCAAAAAAAAGGGGCTAACCCCCTTATTTAATTAACCAAAAACCACTTAGAATTTAGGAACCATCCCTTGCTGTTCATCGGATATTTGGTCGTTCTGCTTTGGTTGATTCTTTTGCAATTCAGCCTGTTCTTGAGCCTTACGCTCCATGTCTTTCATAACATTAGCTTTGTAGGTGCAACGAGGGTAAATTACAACAAATAGAATAGCGATTATCCCTAAAATAAACCACGGTGAACGGAACTGATTTCGTGCTTTAATACGCCGTTGAATTTGAGCTTTTCGCTCTTGTTCTCGCTGTTCATCGGTCAAGCCATCGTCATATTCCTGGTCGATCTGATCTTGATCGTACTGATCGTCTTGCTGATTGCTGTTTTGCATTTGTTATTTCCAAAATGTCGTACACGACTGACAAATCGAATAATAACTGAAAAATATAAGAATGGAATCATCCATTCTTATGTGCTTCAACAGCCTGTTCTAATGAATCATAGACTTCATCTTCATCAATGAATTTGTTTGGGTCCAGAAGATTACTTGCTACTGCGTAACGTAGTGCACGATTATTCATTAAAAAACCAGATTTTTTCGCCAAGATCAGCATCCCGGCGCAGTACATTTCATCTTTTCTGGTTGCTTCATATTTCTGAATAGCATCATGCAAACCCAAATCTTGAGCCAATTCTATACGTTTATTAAATAGGTCTTGATGGCTGCAACCATTTTCACGAAGGAACTCAAGTTCTTCTTTAATATCGTTCTCGATTTCCTCAAGCTCATTAAAGGCATCGTAATCAATCGTTTTATGGCAAGTGAAGGATGCGTCATTGTAACGCACATCATTGATACGCTCTAATGCTCCTAGTCCAGTCAGATAGGTCATACCTTTTTTAAAAGGACAGTCCTGGCATGCTTTGACTAGATTAAACATTTTCCATTCTTTATTTTTACTCAACTTAACCCCCATAAGCCATTAATGCAGGGCTTCTCTGCCTGTTAGATCAACCACTGTAACGGTCTACTATTATCCTTTCAAACATGGCATAGGTCAATCTAAAGGTGGCAAAATCCTCCACTTTTTAAAGATAAAAAAGAGTTTTTTCAATATGGCGTAACCGTCAAAATAAATGCCACCTTAAAGGTGGCATTTTCATTTCTGGGTAATAAATCAATGATGTTCACAAGTGCATGTAGCCTTTTCTTCTGCAACAGGAGCCACGTATTCAACCGCATTTGCAAGAACTTCCTTGTGGAACTGATCGAAAGGCATGAATCCGGCTGCTGCATTTTTATGACCGCCACCTTTAACGAAGATACGTTGTGCTAACTCAGCCACATCAACTGCGTTAGCATTCGACCGTAATGATACCTTCACGCGGTTTGCAAGAATGGTATAGATCATAACGAAAGGCACGTCCTCGGACGTATAGATCAGCTCACCAACCAGGTTTGTATGATCTGGTGTAGCATTAATGACTGGAAAAGTATGCCCATAAGCCATAGCAGTCATTCGCCCTTGCTTAATGATGCCTTTAGCTTGGCGGTGAGCTTCACCGTTAATCTTTTCACCAATCTGTCTGATTTGCTCCAATTCCGCTAGATCAATACATTCACGCAGTAAATAAAGATTATCAAAAATCTCTTTCTTTAAGATTGCGTGAAAGCCTTTCACGATATCGCGTGATTCTGGCAAGGAGAATTTGTATAAATCACCATCTTCAATATATTTAATAAAAACTGGCATGTCTTTTTCAGGATTAAAGAATTGCCACGTAAGGCTTGCACCACTGTAATGTGTGCTAGAAAAAGCAAACACATTTTGCTCAGACAGCAGAGCTGCTAAGGATTCCAAAGGTGTTTTGTGGTGATCTATAAAAATCACACGATATGCTTTACTGACAATCTTTTGCATTTCTTCTAAAGGATAAGAAAAGTCACATAGCACTACTGTTTTACCTTCCAGATCAACATTTTCCTCTGTCAATGGGCGGGCATAGTGACCTGCAATCGTTGTTAGATCACGACCTAAAGCATCCATAGCAACAACAGCAGAAGCCACACCATCAGGGCAACCGCCGTGGTAAATCAAAACCACATTTTCATTGGAATTGCTTGTTAAATTAGATAAAACAACTTCGTGTTTAAGTACGTCTTGTTCTTGGACAAATTTATGAAAACTTTTCGGGTCAACTTTAATGATTTCGCCTGTTTCGTTACTGATAAAGTCTGTGCCATTAAAGGTCGCGTTTACCGCATCTTCACCCCAAATATGAAGAACACCTGACTTAAAAGCATTTACTACTGGTAATTTATTCATTTAATCCTCACTGCCACAGAATTAGGGTGGCAACCCAAATATTATCCAGGTCAATTCTAACCTTAAAACATGGCATAAGTCAACGTAAAATCAAAAAAGTTGAAAGGGCATATTTGTGATTATTTTTTTATTAAAAATGGCTCTATGGGAGTGCGGGAAATAACTCCATAGAGCAGCACATATAGGGTGACTTCCTATTTGGCATATTGTAGATTACAATATTGAAACATGGCACAAGTCAATCTAAAGTAACTTTATTTTATACGAACTGTTAGTCGTAATTGGAAATAGAAGAATGAGTGAGAGCTTACATCGTCAGCTATGCGAAATAGGTGCGAAATTTTTAAAACGTAGTGCTTCTAAAAATGGTCATGGATGCCATTTTGCCATTATTGAACCGTCAGTATATGGAGAGAACCCAGACGTATTCGGTGTTCGCCACGGAACCATATCGGAACGCAAGATCGGGGATACAGTGCATGTCTATGGTTACGATGTAGGTACTGTGGTACTGGAAGCAAAAACAAGCCGTCCTGACTTTCTTAGAGACAGGGCTAAATCGCATAAGGCAGCCGATGAAATGGGCTTGGGGCGTTGGCGTTATTACATTTGCCCGGAGAACCTAATCAAAGTTGAAGATTTACCACCTAAGTACGGTTTAATCTGGGTAACTAAAGGTGGTCAGGTCAAGGTTATTGCGGGTGCACTGGCAGTTAAAAAACGAACAATGAAGGACTATGCAGGGCGTGAACGTAAAATCAGAAGTATGCTTGATGTACAAGAATCCTTTGCAGCATGGAGTTTTGACGACCGGAACCATCAGAATGAAATGAACCTGATGGCTATGGCTTTAGCTCGTCTGGAAGGTGCAGAGGATATTCTCTATCTTCAACGCGAGAAAATAGCTATTGAGAACAAGTTGGCTAACCGGGTGTTAGAGTTAGAGAGAAAATTAAGAGAAGCACAATCACAACTCTGCTCATATACCGCTCAAGAGACACTAGATAAGTTCATAGCTGACAAAGGTATCCCTCGTACTCCACGATTAAAATCAGAAGGAACAACCAATGAGTAATACTGAAAACATACTGGACTTAGTGGGTGGTGCAGAAGGGGCAGAATCTATCCTAAAAGGCGCACCAAAGTTCATCCGTGAAGCTCTGGACCAGAACGATACGCTGTTTAATTTGCGAACCAAAATGTACGTTGATCGAGGTATCCAAAGTGCATTAATTCAACTGGACGAAGGCGGGGAAGATTACTTTCGTACTACCATGCCATATAACAGCAGCTTCTATGATGAATGCGTAAATCTAAGTGATCTACGAAAAGCTCTGGCAGAACTGGAAGGGGCTTAACCCATTTTCATTTAATAAAAAAAAGGTATTCGCGCAATACGGATACCTTCTTCAAGAAGCGAAACCCTTAGAGTTCAAAGTCCACCGTAAAGGCAATGTTATTATCACAACGATATTTGTACTGGTCTTGAGCAAGGATACTTTGGCTCTTAACCACTTCGACCAATTTGCAGTTATCGTCTTGGAAATTCACCGTTTCAAAAGCACCGTTTACAGTGGCAACACTGAGGTAAACACAGGCAAATGAAACACCGGCAACAACCTTTATCCAATTATGAAGTGACATATTCATTGGTTCCTTCCTTTACTCGGCTACATTCTGGCTTTCAAGATCAGCTTTAACCATAGCTTCTGTTGCAGCCACATTATCTTCATTGATCGGGTTAAAGTGCAGCTCGTCTTTACCACCTTCCAGGCATAATGAGATATCCAACACTTCTTCCTCAGACCCTTGCTGAATAGGATACATATTGTCTTTAGCGTGGAACAGGAAGCTCACACGAGATTCGTAAAGATCATCAGTGTAAATAATTGGCATCTTGTCGATATATGGGTTGGCAGCACGATCTTCTGGTTTGACATTGGCAATGACCGCAGGCTTCATCAGCAACTCAGGTGAAGCAACGCGAGCAGGGGTTACAAAGGTGTATTTGTAGTGACCGGCACAGTTGGTTCCATAAGCAAGGTGTAAGAATGGATGTGGGGTTTTAAAGATCGCCACAGCATTAATATCACTTTGTCCAAGTTTAAGAACTAGCTCACCGGCTTTAGCCTGAGTTAAGCCATCAAGCATAGCTAATTTTTCTTTTGGGCTAATTGCTGCGATAACTTCTAAGCCATTCAGTGTTTTTGCATCACGCATTTCTTCATTATCAAAATGCTGCGCCTTAATCATTTTTAATGCGCGTTCATCAGCGAACATATTGGTGTAGGCATAAAAGCCTAAACCAGTAGCAAGCAAGACCCCACAGGCACTATAAACTAACTTGTAAATGAAACTTGAATCCTGTTTATTATCTTTTGATTCATCTTTAGATTTAGGATTCTGTTTAGGGTTGTTGGTACTCATATTTACACACTTATTTAAAATGCCCGATGACTTCTGGGCTGAAAGGGGGGAATCCCTTATTTCACGCTTAATGAATCGTTAATTCCTTCACCAGATTCAGATTTTTTAGTTTCTTCATCAGATTCAGATTTGTCAATTTCACCATCAGGTTCAGATTTTTTAGTTTCTTCACCAGATTCAGATGACAATTCGTTAATTTCTTTATCAGATACACGTTGATGCTGTGCAGCTTCTTGGATTTTCTGCCACTCTTCATCATCAAATATATTTTCTAGTGATTGCTCATTTAGGAGACCCTTTAAAAAACGAATTTCAAGAACGTGATCTAAGATAAGAAACCAAGCAACCGCATTAAAAGCAATCACCATGTAAAGCACATCCTGAGTTTTGCTTGCTTGATCTGCGAAGAATAGGTACATGACAAGCGTACCAATGGCAGCAAAGGCTAATGCTCCACCAGTGAAAAGGCTCCCTCTTTTGGCTCGAACGTACTCTCGCTCCCCAACAATCAAAGACCGGCGCAATTGTTTTTTATTCGCCAATATGAACATTAATATCCTCCCTTGAGGGTCCGAACTACCATATCTAGGCAACGAAAACTTAACTGCTTATAAAAGAAATCAGCGATATGTGCATTTTCTAAAGCCCAAAGATTGATTAAGAAATACAGCTCTGAATAAGTCTTTGTGCATTCTTTACTGTTTAATCTACTGTTGTACAAAATAAATTGATTAAAGATTAACTTGTATAAGGTGCTAGTTTGAAAGATGATGCAATTGTGCTTTTCAAACTTAGACAAGGTGTTTTGATATTCGGTATTAAAAGCTTCATCAAAAGCGGATATAGATTTAGCAATCTCATGGAATGCCATATTAAGTGCTTGGCAATTTACGTGGCTGAGTTCCGCATTCTTTATGTGTTCACGCGCCTGGATAAAAACAACTCTAATTGCTTCACCAAACAAGGCTATAGAATCTGGACTAAGTTCAGCAAAGCCGTTGGCTGTGCGGTGATCTTGGATTTCTTCAAGGATATTCTTAACCGGCTTTCCATGTCGAAAAACCTGAGGGAATTGGGTTTTCATAACGTACCGTCTAATATCTTTATCAAAATTGGGCTAAAGGCTCCACAAGCTACTTTATATAATATTTTGGGCGAAAAATAAACCTGACTTTAGGTGGTTGAAGGAATATATAACTTATATAAAAACTTAATTTAAAAAGTCTCACAAACCACGTTTTCTGATAATCAAAAACAGCCCATTTCAGGTTATTTACACAACAAAAAATAGGGGAAATGTGGTAAAAATAATACAGTTAAAAACATAGGATTTCTGGATATAAAATGACTTCAATGGCGATTTGGAATTTTGGACAACCTAAAAACCAACACATAGCACTTAAACCAAAAACATTCGGCTTTCGTGAATTTCTAAAGCGTCAGTACGGTGTTGGAAACGAGGTGAGTAGTGAGGTCAAATCTCTCTTCGGACAAGCCAAAGCAATGTTTGGTATTGGCTCAATAGAAGAAGCATTTGATTATCTGGAAACACGTATCAATGATGAACTCGTAGAATTGTTCCCGCTCATTACCGGGTCCTTGTATCTCACCCAGGAAGAACGTGAGAAAATCAAAGACGCTATCGACACTAATTTAATTTCTACCTATCCAATATCAAGCAATACCGGGCTGAACGAATGTTTAGCCTTATATTTACGTGGGTTGTATGAGCTAAATTTTGATAACACTTATGAGTGTGTATTCAAAGGTATATACAATATTTGCGGGTCAGTAGTACCTTTCATCAAAGGTAAAATTGCTCCTATTGAATCCACCATCTTTCAGGATGACCTCGACTACCAAGACCGCGTACTATTCAGTATTATCGTTCACGAATTTGTAGCCAAGTTAAAAGCATCAGCTATCAATGCCCGGCTATTCAAAACCGGTACTTATACCGAACTCGGTAATCCTCTTTGCCACAACATTGATATGTTAGGTATAGCGAAAAAAGGCGCAATTTATAACTACATGCGTATCGTGCTTGATCACCGTAATGCACATACACAATCACGCTTTATTTGCGATTCTCTGGATTACAATCTGTTTTATACCCAGAACACCAAAGCCCTTGAACAAGCTTCCTTAGAGGGTGCAAACATTAATGTGGGCGATCTATTTGATCACCACTACAATCTAATAATGGAAAGCCTGACCATAGTTAAACTTAGTCAGTCAACCACAGGGATTGATAATGCTCGCCATACATATAAGCAATATGCTTGCCATCTGTATAAGAACTTCCTGTATATACAGTCGTTGATGCCGAAGTATTTAGCTGAAATCCAGTATACAGCTTTGCGCCGTCACTACATTGATTCAATGGCTCTGGTCTTGCGTAATATTTTGCAAGAAGTTATTTTTGCAAATGCCACACCAGATCAAATCGAGATCATATTTTATGAGATAGCAAAGCATCTGGAATCAATGGTTCTAGCAGAATATGGTGAGCAAAACAAATACTGTCATATCCTTCACTGTTTTAATGATTTGGGTAAAGCTGTAGATAGTCCAATTCATCGAACCAACCTAAAAGAGCATTTTAACTGGTTCAATGTGAATCAAATTCAGGTGAGTAAAAGCCTGTTTAATGCTTATGAAACAGCAGCTAAAGCAGGGTCATTATCTGCAAAAATAGCACTAGCAATTTGTTACGCTAATACCAATGTAAATACTGCTGCAAGCAAAGCGAAGGCAGTGGCTCTTGAAGCTGAGTTTATGGAAATTGGTGCGCCACTTATTTTATTTGGTGTTAGTTTCGATATAAACGCAGTGTTCTCAGGAAAAGTTGGGTTTCCGGGTATCAACAAAGAAACCACTTCGGCATACATCAAGAATAAAATACATGCTTATGATTTCTCACGCCCAGATATGGTCGTGCGTTATCGCAACCTTCAACATGAACTAATGCTAGATGAAATCGAAGAGAAGCTTGAAGTGGAAGGCTCTCTTGATGTGGAAGATTTAACCGGTCAACAGGTCACTGATTACCTCAATAACTTCGCCAATGAATTTCCATTTGTGAAAAATACTTTGGCACTACTGGAAAGTGCTACCGAAACAACAGCAATCTGGTTAATTGCTGCCGAATGTGGATGCGCTTTATCAGCCTTTTATCTATTTGACGATATCCCCGGTGTAGGTATCAATGCCTTTCCATTTGAATTTGAGGACCTGATCAATCCTGATCTGCAAGGCTCTTTGCTAAACCCCGCAAACTGGAACCGCTATGGTGTTGATATGCAGCGTATGAATCTTATCAAAAATAAAATTGATAAGTCAGTTAGCGATAAATACTATGAAAGCTGTGAACATGCTATGGAGGTATTTACTGAATACGATCATTACATTGGTCAAATCATCAAATCAGGGAATCTACCATCAATTGAACAGGTAGGTATATTCATCAATCTGTATATATGTTTAATACACCTAGCTAAGAATCTTAGCTGTATGGAAGTTATTGTAAATAAAGCTCGTCATAAGGAATTAACAGTAACTTTCCATAAATTTTTGATTGATTACTCAATCATGGACTGGAATGTTGTATCACATACTCGTCTGACCGATGTATTTAATACTCGTTCTAACAACCAAATGCTTAACCGCATGATCACCTTGTTTTCAAAATCAAGACAGCGACCTGAACTGGAAAACATTTTAACGTCGCCAGGACTAGCGATTAAATGGTGTGATTCACTCGCAGAGTTATTACCTGATTTTGATACACCATTAGGAATTGTTTGTACTCAATACTTGCAATGGACTACGCAGACTATTCAGGCTGCTTGTAAGGCTGACAATCACCTTGATAGCTGTCAATCACGCTTATGGGTAAACATGCTCTATAGCTTGATTTTTCTGCACTCACACGCTTATTTTGATGTAGAGCAGCAGATTCAAAAGAAAAATATGAGCCGTGAAGATATCCAGAATAAAACAATGGGTATCAATATGCACAAAAAATTCGTTCACAACATGCGCCGTATATTGAAAAATACGCCGACCTTAGATGAATGTCTTGACGAATTTAAGCGTATTCTGAGCCGTGGCTCCTTAGGGGCAGCAGAGGTGTATCATTCTATCGTGAATGGTGAAGTGGCAGGGAAGGAAGAGTTTTTCCCTCATAACACAGCGATCTTGTTGCGAGCTGCTTCATCTATCGCTCAGACCGAAACTGTCCAGTTTATTACACCTAATGTACGCAATTGTATTGCGCCATACATGATGCTGATTCTAATAATGAGACTGAGAGAAGGGGGAGAGGAAACCCTAGAAACTCGCAAGTATCTTCTGGATTGCCTAGTGCGGTACAAAGACGGAATGGGCTTGGTTTTCAATGTCTATGATGCTTATCATAGCGAAAACAAAGTCGCGTCAACAGGATATGCTTTTGAAGATGCTGTAGCTCTGGTGCGTGAACATGCTGTGGCTCACCGTCATATCATTCAATTGCTCGGTGTGAAACTGGATGATCTGACAATTAAGTTTCCCCAAGCCAAACTCAAGTTCAAGCTTTCAGAGATTACGCCTGATCAGTGGCTAGAAGCACTAACGCATTCTGGTGAATACTTTAAATTTTAGTAAAAAAAGCTTTGCAAAGGATTATGAAATATCCGATGCCTGTCATTCAGACTTTAATGTGCAAATACAAAAGCTCAGAGATTTCTGGGCTTTTTTATTGTCATCAAAAAATAGAGTTTCATACTAAACAAAAAAGATTCATACTGAACAAAAAAGATTCATACTAAGCAAAAAAGATTCATACTAAACAAAAGAGATTCATACTGGATTAAGCTAAATTGAAGGCTTTGCTTGAACAGCACAATATATTTTGTTTATGCTTTTGAGCCGAACAGGGTGGGGTGTGTTTCCGTAATACCTAAAGCAATATCGTTAATTACATCAAACGAAAAAACAATAAAATTGGCTGCAAAATAATAAGCTAAAAAAACCAAAGTTAATGACAAGTAACTAGAAGTAGCAATAATGTCTAATAGAAACTCGTCTTTGAAGAGTATCAATAAAGCTTTCGATTCACTCATTAAAACGCAAAGCATTAATAATGCAAAATTAATAATTACGAAAGTTGCTTTTTCTTGTTTAGAGTATGTGTTTCTTAAATATTGGTTACGATAAACAGCTTTAGCATCACAAAAGATAATACTATTTTTTAAAGCCTTTTTATTGATCTCAAAGTGGCTAATCTTGTTTTTATAAACGATAGGAATCACAAAGGAATCTTTAGAACAGAGTTGCATAAACTTCTGTTTCTGATCGAAGTCAAATTTGTCTATGTCTGCATTCTTAGGGGGGAGGTTATGGATTAAATCAAAATTTCTAACCGCATCTGAGTATGCGGTGATTCGTTCTGAATCGTACATTTCTTGTAGCCTTGCTTTGGAAAAATAGGATGAACTATACCTATTCCTCCATTTTAGCACGGAAATCGTTTAATGCTATTTTGATGTATCGCCTTCATCAGACTTCTGATCTTTATTTTTATCATTTATAGCATTGGTGACTAACTCTAAATCCTCTATCAATATGTTCACATGGTCTTTAAACGTAAGCCTATCCTTATATTGATCTAAAAGGAAATCAACAGAATAGGTGCGTCTACTGGAATGGCAAACATAGTTGCGAGCAATACTGTCAGCCGGTTCCTGACCATACCTATATTGCCGACCACCCACAAAAGTAATATTTTCATACCGTAGGTATAACTCAAGTTCAATCGTGTCCACACAATTCTCAGAAATCATTTGTTGAGCTAATTGATACTCAAGACTACGTGTTTCCATATAGGAATTAATACAGATAGCGAGGACAATGATGGTTATAAACGCGAAAAAAAATACAATTAAATACTTAAAAAGACGTATACAACAAACTATAAATATCAGGGTAGTTAATAGTACCGCTATGGTTATATAGGGTTCACTCTGATAAACACTAATGAAAAGTGTAATGCCTTTATCTATAAGTTTTTCAATCACGGCTAAATGCTCAAAAAAGATGCCATCCGAATAAGACTTTTTTATACATTTATACATTGTGGCGCAAGAAGTATTCCTTACCCGCCAAAAACACATGAAAGTCTCGTTCATAAAAGAAAATGCTATAGATCGGGTTATTACACGACTTAATGGCTTCGATAATTGTGTTATAGATAACTTGCTCTGTGTTGTTTTCAAAATAATGCACAATAAAAAACTGTTCCAGTTGTCGTGCAAAGCTATTTACGTCATCAACTATGGTCTGGCTGTAAGTGATGAATTTTGAAGTCTGGATATTAGGTGCAATGTGTATTTCATTTGCTGCTTTAAGATCAGGATTAAATACAATAAACATTTCCATGTGAATACGGAATGTTTCTGGCTTATTTGGAAAAGCAAAAGAAGCGGTATATGCTGCGAAATCGACAATAAGCGTTGCAGGGTGATCTATCTGATTGTCAAAAATAGGTATAGCTCTTGAAGTTGGTTGAACTTCTACAGTTGTACCTAGTTGAGTTTGCATTTCCATAAATTACCTTTAGTTAGATCATAATGGACAGCTAATTATCCACATTATCATATAATGCCGGGGCAGCAGCTTGAATAGCCTGTTCCACTGCATCTAGCTCCGTTAAGCCAGTGTTTTTCTCGGATTTCTTTGTCGCATCATCGTTTGAATTTATATTATCATCATTTTCCAGATAATGCGTTGTGCTTGAGCTTTCTAACTTGGCATTAGACTGTTCCAATAGCTCAGTTTTTCTTCTCATATTTTCTTCAAATTCTGCATCCAAAACAGGTGTTAATTTTCTATATTCCTCAACAGGGGCTTGCGGTTCTGAAACAATATCCTTAACGGAAGGCTCAATTGTTTTACCAGGGTCACTATAACTATGAATTACCTCTGGACTAATTTTTTCCTTTTTTTGGTCCTGACATGATGCTAAACCAAATACCAAACTTGCCAATAAAACAGTATTAATTTTATTTTTAATAAACATGCTTGCAGTCCCAATAATTTTCTAAATTTTCAAGATAGTTAATCAAGTCGGTTTTATTCGTAAAACTTAGCAGAAGGCTGTGATCTTTTATGATCTTAAATCTATTCACTGGTCTTGATAGATTTGGGCTTTCAACCCTGTAAGTCAAAACAAACTCACTATCTTTATGATGTGATCTATAAATTTTAATATTTTCCATTTGCATTAGTGGTGAGCCGGAGATTAACGCACCATTAAAAATTAAATCTTTACCTTCATCAGAACAGGCAATTATATGGTTTTGGTCAACAGTTTTTTGCCATCTTAATGTCGTAAGGTTTGCTTGCCCTGAGAAATGAGTGTCGTAAACATCCACACCGCGATATAGCTCTTTGGCTTCCAGAGATAAGCCAAAACGATCAACTAGCTTGATATAACTACTGTGCTGCGCGGAAAACTTTAAGGTTGAAGTACGTGGCTTTGCACCTTCTTTATAGATTTTGCACTTAACATTGAAGATATAACCATCACGAAAGGCACTTTTAACCTCAAATTTCTCAACTCCATTGACAATTAACAGGGGTGTTTCTGGGTTAAATTCACTAAAACTTCTAAGGAACTTGTCATTTTTTTTGAAAAAACTATCGAATGACTTGTGTAAAGCCTGATTCATTTCGCTGCCCCTTGCGCCATTTCTTTCTCAGTTGTAGTCACAATGTCATTGATAATGTTGTATGCACGTTGCTCGTACATACGGTTTGATTCAACAGGAACCCATTTCTTTCCATCCCAACCTTCCAGGAAGAAGCCAATGCCGGTAATGGATTTTTTTGTACCCGGATGTAGGATTGACCGACTAACAGCTACCAATTTTCCCTTTTCAAACGTGTGATCGACAAAACCATACTTCACCAGATCATCTGATGAAATTTCTACTGGCAGCGTTGATAAGGTGGATTCTTTGTCATTTATCTGGTTATCAACAAACTGAATCTCATAGCTCGATAAAAAACTTTTAAATATACTTTTGGTACTGACATGAAAGAACTCAGGCTCAATATTGATATGGTTCATGTACATATTTCCCACACCAATCGCAATCGGTCTGATCTGAATCTGTGCAGTGTTATTATCTGCTGCTTGAGGTTTTTTAGGCAGAGTAGAGCAACCAGTGGTCATCACAGCCGAAAGGATAAAAGCTGTGCTTATTAATTTTTTAGTAAACATAATGAACCTTAAAACTTGGATGTAAATAACAAGAAAAGCCCCATTTTTGGGGCTTCGGAATCATTATTGTTCAAGACTTACATTTGCTTCCAAGCCAAATTCATCTAGCACTTCTGCTTCGATTTGCTGTTCGCTGTTTTGTTCACCGACTGAGCCGTTTAACTGTGGAACCGGTGGGAAAGAACCCTGATTTTGTACATCATTTGATTCATCATACGGTACTTGTTGAACACCGCCTTGCGCCGGATTATCTTGAGCATTTTGCGCACTGCTGCGATCTTTAATGAGCTTCATTCCACCTAAGACAACACCAAAAACTATAATTGCAATTATTACAACACCGCCCCAATAGCGTAGAGGTGAATTTGATTTAGCACTATTTTCAACTTGGCGTTTAGGATTTGCCATTGAGTTGCTTTCACCTAATTCTAAGCTGTATGGATTAAATGCAGCCTGATTGCCTGTAATAACAGTGGTCTGGTCAATAATATCTGACAGAGCTTCTGCAAAAGACGAGAACCAAGCACGTTCAATGAATTGCTTAGATTCAAGGATAGGTGGATATACATTATCTTTCGCATTAATTGGGCTTATCGGAACAATAGGTGAATGAACCTTATATTCTTTTACAACTTCACCATTAATTTTAGCCACGATAATAATGTTGCCAGATAAAGTTTTAATACCTAAATCAGCGTTCTCTTCATAAATATCAAAGCCATTAATTTTAATGCTTAAATTGACTGAACTAACCTCTGGAATAGTTATTGATTGAACAGTCTCGTTTAAATCTTGTTTACCAGATTCTACTTTTATAACTACGTCACGCTTACCTTGCTCACCGGCTTCGCCAAGTGATTTAAGCACAGCAATTTCAAAACCCGGTACATAGTTGTGTTGGGTGGCAGACATTATGTTTTACTCCGTTATCTCATATCGAGCCTTAAATAGAACTCGCTTTGGCACTGATCTGGACAAGTATCAGGAACAGGCAGTTTAGCAGAACCAAACCTTTGCCTTGTCTTTTTAATAAAAAAAGGTAGCCGAAAACTACCTTCTTTTCATATCACTATTATCAAATTAAGCAACTGCTTTGGCAGTAGGTACGCTACCACGCGATAGAACCGTTGCCGGACGAGGAAAGGGTTTAACGCTGTCATTACGGTTCCGATTAGAAGGGCGTTTTCCATCTTTATTGCGTTTATTCAAATCAGTTTCCTTTCGAGAATTGTTTGCTTGAATGCGCTTCAAAGTTTCAAGGAATGCTTTTTTGGTAGCTTGACGGCTTAAACGAGCCAACGCACCTAAATCTTCAATACCATACTTAGTCTTATAGATACCGCGAATGTAATCCATAATGATCGGCAGCAACATCACTTTGTTCTGTGAACTAGCCAAAAAGCCTTCTACTTGTTCTGGTGTCAGACTGTCTTGAGTTGCTTCAATAGCAGCTTTTTTCAGAGTAATACGGTGAGACGCATGCTCTTTTGTGAAGCGAAGTAATTTATGCAAATCCACTAATGAATCACGACGCAATTGTAATCCGTTTGTGTTGAATAGAATATTGCCAACAAAACCATCCCATAGCACAAGATAACCGTAGGTAGGCAAGGTTACGTCTTTTGCCAATGGAGCATCAGCAACCATTTCAGTAGTAATGCCGTGGTACGCCTGAGCTTCGGCAGAAATTTCTACACCATTATTATTACAGAGGATAGTTTCACGCTTGAAATCAACTGAATCAGGTTTTGTATCTGGGATTACCAAGTTGAATTGCAGAATTTTAGCGTGTGAATTTCCACCAGAAGTTAATTCAATGCTGCTGTAAATGATGTTACGTGGAGCCTGTGGTTTTTTTGCTTTGGCAAGAGGTTTACCTTTGCCTTTAAAATCTGTTTTTTTTGGAGCGTCTGAGCGTTTTTGAACATCATATTTTGCTTGCTGTTTTGCGCGATATGAAGAAACTGGTTTATCAGATTTAGCTATTTTCGTAGCGTGAGACTGCTTCTTTTTTTCAACAACGACTGCTGAATTAGTCATGGTTTACTCCAATATTTTTCTATTCTAAGACTGTGCGCTAACTGCTACACGTACCCTTAACTCGCTAACAAATATAAACTAAAAAAGTGTATTTAGCATTAAATTTAGTTTAGATTTTGACTTATTTTGGAACAAGATTATTGTTTTGCATATATTTATACTTATTTTCCATCAGCTTTTTATCGTAGCTATAAATAAGCGATCTGGTATTAAGATCATATAATCCAGAATACACTAATAGCATATTGGCATTTACACCATCTTTAGTTAAAAATACCCCATAAGTGTTGTTTTCTTTCTGATCACCACGTATATACCAATTATAACCAACAAACTCTTTAAGGGCATTTTGCTGACGCTGCATGAGTTTAGGTGATTCTTTGCCAGTTACGTGCGTATGAAACAAACGCACTGTCATTTGTGAGCCATCTTCACGCTCAACTAGAAAGCTGTTTTGTCCATTAACCATTAAAACTTTACCGCGAAAAACTGGTGATTCAGCAACTTTCATAGCGGAAAATGTTGTTTTAATCCATGCGGGTGAAAGCGGGAAGGGTTCATAAGCATAGGCTGATGACATACATGCAACGGAAATACCCGCAGCTAGAAACAAGCTCTTGATTTT
>RRZU011446603.1_pt1 | contig 21283 bp, 18 predicted proteins | sample 2165561 | NCBI WGS metagenome assembly RRZU01 (sample SAMN10456909, study PRJNA506462) | wastewater metagenome | isolation source: wastewater sludge | place: USA: Moscow, Idaho | reverse complement strand
ACTTCAAATTGTTTGTCGCCATCCACATCGGCGATTTCGATAATGGAAATATCAAATGTGCCGCCGCCCAAGTCGTACACAGCGATTTTGCGGTCGCCTTTGGCGTTTTTGTCCATGCCGAAGGCCAATGCCGCCGCAGTAGGCTCGTTGATGATGCGTTTTACTTCCAAGCCGGCAATTTTACCGGCGTCTTTGGTGGCTTGGCGCTGGCTATCGTTGAAGTAGGCCGGCACGGTAATCACCGCTTCAGTCACCGGCTCGCCCAAGTAGTCTTCGGCGGCTTTTTTCATTTTGCGCAGAATTTCGGCCGACACTTGCGGCGGCGACAATTCTTTGCCTTGCGCTTTCACCCACGCATCGCCATTGGCCGCTTTCACAATGTCGAACGGCATGGTTTCGATGTCTTTTTGTACTTCTTTGTCTTCAAATTTGCGGCCAATCAGGCGTTTTACCGCATAAATGGTGTTTTTAGCGTTGGTAACCGCTTGGCGCTTGGCGGGCGCGCCCACCAGGATTTCGCCGCCGTCCAGATAGGCAACCACGGAAGGGGTGGTGCGTGCGCCTTCGGCGTTTTCGATTACTTTGGTCTGGCCGCCTTCAGAGATGGACAAACAGGAATTGGTGGTACCCAAATCAATACCGATGACTTTTGCCATGATAAAAATCTCCTAATTCAATATTTTAAAATTCGGTTTATGCTGCTGCTAAATTCAAGTTGCGGCAGATGCCGCGTTTTTCTTGCCCTCTAAATGGGCATGGCGCGGGCGATTTCAAGCGCTGGCGCTGCAAAATTTGTGCACTGCTTTTGAGGCAATGAGAAAACGGGATTAGTAGCATCATTTTGATGTGCTAATGCGTTATTGACGTGTATCGAATTAAATGAGTTTAAGCCGCACGATATGGTACAAATACCCCAATCAAATGCGGTATTTTATTTTTACAAATAATAAAGCAAGCCTAGCTTAACCGTGGTGCAGCACGTCAAGATTCCGTACAATAAGCCCACTATTTCCATCCTGTTTTCGCTTATGAAATTGGCTTTTGCACTTTTATACTGTATCCAATGGCTGCCGTTGCGTTTGATTCACGCCTTGGCGCGCGTGGTGGGCTGGCTGGCGTTTTATGCCGTGCGCCCGCGCCGCCGGGTGGGGTTGATTAATCTGCGCCATTGCTATCCGGAATGGACGGAGCAGCAGCGGCGTGCGCTGCTGAAGCGGCATTTTGTGCACATGGCCATGCTGGTGCTGGAATACGGTTTATATTGGTATGGCTCTGCACAGCGGCTCAAAAACATGGTGCGCTATCAAGACAAGCATTATTTGGACGATGCGCTGGCCCGCGGCGACAAAATTATTGTGCTCTACCCGCATTTCACCGCTTTTGAGGCGGCGGTATATGCGCTGAATCAAGAGATGTTTCTAACCAGCATGTATTCCCGCCAAAAAAATCAGGCCATGGATGCGCAAATTCTGAAAGGGCGCCACCGCTACAATAATGTGTTTCTGATTAGCCGTACCGAAGGCTTACGGGCAATTATCAAAAAACTCAAAGCCAGCACGGCGCCGTTTCTGTATTTGCCGGATCAAGATTTTGGCCGCAAAGAATCGGTGTTTGTGGACTTTTTCGGCATTCCCACCGCCACCATTGCCGGTTTGAGCCGCATTGCCGCTTTAACCGGCGCCAAAGTGATTCCCGCCATTCCCACCCGCCAAGCCGACGGCACGGTAACTCTGCGTTTCTATCCGCCATGGGAACAGTATCCCGGCAGCGATGCCATTGCCGACACCCAGCGCATGAACGACTTTATCGAAGCACGCGTGCGCGAGCAGCCGGAGCAATATTTTTGGCTGCACAAACGCTTTAAAACCCGCCCCGAAGGCGAGGCTTCTTTTTATTAGCCGAAAATACGGATTGGTTGATACAAGGCTGCCTGAAAAATAAAACCGTTATTGCTAAGCTTAATTCGGCAAGCGCGATTTTATTTTTCAGGCAGCTTTTGCTTTATGATTTCGGTGCGCCATGCTCAGCGCTCATGTTCGTTTTTGTTGCCCACACCATGCAATCGCGCGTATAGCGCACCTAAAATTGATTTCTGCCCAACACGCACTTTGGCACTATGGTGATAAGCAATTGTTTTAATGCCGTTTAGATTTTATATTCCAAATAGGCTTTCAGGCAGCCTAGCCGCAGCACTGCCACATATTCTTGCGCCAAATTACCATAAACTAAATTTTTAGCGCCAAAAAATTCAAAAGCACGGCATTTTCACGCAATCAAACAAGTGTTTTAAAATACGGTCACCATAATCGAACATTGGTTTTTCGTTTAAGTAAGCAGCGGAAAACACTAAAAAAATCTTCAATCAGGGCTTCCATTGCCGTCCAAAAACGGGTAAATTTATTGCGCCGCACCAAGTTTGCCCTGGTGCCCATTTAAGAAAAATATTAGCGCAGATAGCAAAGGATTTACCATGTCTCAATACCAGAACGAAATCAAGCAAGCCCAAGCAGAAATCAAGCAGGCCGGTGCAGGCTGGAGCGCCATCAGCGCCGAAGCCGTAGCGCGTATGCGTTTGCAAAACCAGTTTCAAACCGGCTTGGAAATTGCCAAATACACCGCCGGTGTGATGCGCCGCGATATGGCTGAATACGATGCCGATGCTTCGGTGTACACCCAATCTTTGGGTTGCTGGCACGGTTTTATCGGCCAACAAAAGCTGATTTCCATCAAAAAACACCTCAAAACCACCAACAAACGCTATCTGTACCTTTCCGGCTGGATGGTGGCGGCACTGCGCTCTGAATTCGGTCCCTTGCCGGATCAATCCATGCACGAAAAAACCTCGGTATCCGCGCTGATTGCCGAGCTGTACACCTTCTTGCGCCAGGCCGATGCCCGCGAGTTGGATTTGCTGTTCACCGCATTGGACGCCGCCCGTGAAGCCGGCGACAGCGCCAAAGAAGCCGAAATCATCGCCCAAATCGACAATCACGAAACCCATGTGGTGCCGATTATTGCCGACATCGATGCCGGTTTTGGCAATGCCGAGGCCACTTACTTGCTGGCCAAGCAAATGATTGAAGCCGGTGCCTGCTGTATCCAAATTGAAAACCAAGTTTCCGACGAAAAACAATGCGGCCACCAAGACGGCAAAGTTACCGTGCCGCACGCCGACTTCTTGGCCAAAATCAACGCCGTGCGCTACGCCTTTATGGAATTGGGCGTTACCGACGGCGTGATTGTGGCGCGCACCGACTCTTTGGGCGCCGGCCTCACCAAACAAATCGCCGTCACCAACCAACCGGGCGACTTGGGCGACTTGTATAACTCCTATCTGGATTGCGAAGAAATCAGCGCCGAAGCCTTGGGCAACGGCGACGTGGTGATTAAGCGCGAAGGCAAGCTGCTGCGCCCGAAACGCCTGCCGAGCAATCTGTTCCAATTCCGCGCCGGTACCGGCGAAGACCGCTGCGTACTCGATTGCATCACATCATTGCAAAACGGCGCCGACATGATTTGGATCGAAACCGAAAAACCGCACATCGGCCAAATCAAAGGCATGGTAGACCGCATCCGCGAAGTGATTCCGAATGCCAAGCTGGTGTACAACAACAGCCCCTCATTCAACTGGACGCTGAACTTCCGCCAGCAAGTATTCGATGCTTGGAGCGAAGCCGGTAAAGACGTGTCTGCTTTCGACCGCGCCAAACTGATGAGCGTAGACTACGACAACACCGATTTGGCCAAAGAAGCTGATGAGCGCATCCGCACCTTCCAGCGCGACGCTTCGGCACAAGCGGGCATTTTCCACCACCTGATTACCCTGCCCACCTACCACACCGCCGCGCTGTCTACCGACAATCTGGCCAAAGGCTACTTTGCCGACCAAGGCATGTTGGCCTATGTGAAAGGCGTGCAGCGCGAAGAAATCCGCCAAGGCATTGCCACGGTGAAACACCAAAATATGTCCGGCTCCGATATCGGCGACAACCACAAAGAATACTTTGCCGGTGAAGCAGCCCTGAAAGCCTCGGGCAAAGACAACACCATGAACCAGTTTCATTGATTTATCCATAGCAAAGAAAATCAATAAATTATACAAGGCGGCGAGCCGCAGACAGTACAGATAGTACGACTAGGCGAGCCAACGCCGTAGGATTATTGAGTTTCTTTGCTATGTTCTGTGATGTATTTCAGGCAGCCTATTCAGGCTGCCTTTTTTTATGCCTGTGCTTTGTCACCGGATTGCCATATCGCTGCTTTAACATAAACGCCATCTTTCGCCACCCCAAACAGGATTCCTATGCAGCCATGCAACATCACCGTGGTGGGGGCGGGTTATGTCGGCTTGTCGTTGGCGGTTTTGCTGGCACCGCGCCACCGCGTGCAATTGCTGGATATCGACGCCGCCAAAGTCGATTTAATCCGCCAAGGCATCAGCCCTTTGGCCGATGCCGAAATTCGGCAAAGGCTGCCTGAAAGCCCGGTGCACGCCACCACCGATGCCGCACACGCTTATGCCGGTGCCGACACGGTGATTATCGCCACCCCCACCAATTACGACAGCGACAACGGCTATTTCGACACCACCAGTGTAGAATCCTGCGTGGCCGCAGCCGGTCGGCATTGCCCGCAAGCCTTGGTGGTGATTAAATCCACCGTGCCGGTGGGTTTTAGCGCCGCCTTGCAACAACGTTTTGCCGAGATGGAAATCCTGTTTTCGCCTGAATTCCTGCGCGAAGGCCGCGCGCTACACGATAATCTCTATCCCAGCCGCATCGTGGTGGGTGGCAGCAGCCCGCGGGCGCAAGCATTCGGACAAATGCTGGCCGATTGCGCCGAGGCCACCGATATTGCCCAATATTATTGCGGCAACACCGAAGCCGAAGCGATTAAATTGTTTGCCAATACCTATCTGGCCATGCGGGTGGCGTTTTTCAACGAGCTCGACAGCTTTGCCGAAGTACACCATCTGAATACGCGCCACATTATCGACGGCGTTTGCGCCGACACCCGCATCGGCCATTATTACAATAACCCCTCTTTCGGCTATGGCGGCTATTGCCTGCCCAAAGACACCGAACAATTGCGCGCCAACTACTTTAATGTGCCCAACCAGCTGATTGGCGCCATTGTGGAAGCCAACCGCACACGCAAGGATTTTATCGCCCACCAAATCCTCAAACGCCAGCCGCACACCGTGGGCATCTACCGCTTGGCCATGAAAAGCGGCGCCGATAACTTCCGCGCCTCGGCGATTCAAAGCGTGATGAAACGGCTGCAAGGGCGCGGGGTGCAAGTGGTGGTTTATGAGCCTTCCTTAGCCCAAAGCCACTTTCTCAATGCACCGGTTATCACCGATTTGGCTGAATTTATCCGGCTGGCGGATGTGATTGTGGCCAATCGCCAACATCCCGACTTGGCCGCTGTGGCAGATAAAGTCTATAGCCGCGACCTTTTCGGCTCGGATCAATAAAGCTGCGTTATCTTGAATTTATCGCTTCCAATTCCTTGCCGCCGCTTGCACATGCGGGCGGCTTTTTTGTGCGCCATCGGCTACAATAGCAGCCATGGAAAATCCTTCATCTTCTTTATTGCAGGGGCTGAACCCCGAGCAATTGGCCGCCGTTACCTGGCCGCCTGCGCCCGCATTGGTGCTGGCCGGTGCCGGCAGCGGCAAAACCCGCGTGCTCACCACCCGCATTGCCTGGCTGTTGCAAAACGGGCAGGCAAGTATTCACAGCGTGCTGGCAGTCACCTTTACCAATAAAGCCGCCAAGGAAATGCAGCTGCGCCTTGGTGCTATGTTGCCGATACCGGTGCGCGCCATGTGGCTGGGCACGTTTCACGGCCTGTGCCACCGTTTTTTGCGCCTGCATTACCGCGATGTCGGGCTGCCGGCGGTATTTCAAATTTTGGACAGCGGCGACCAATTATCGCTCATCAAACGCTTGCTCAAAAGCCTGAATATTCCCGATGAAAGCATTGCCCCGCGCAGCTTGCAAGGCTTTATCAATGCGCAAAAAGAAGCCGGATTGCGTGCAGGCAGCCTAGAAGCCCCCGATCCACACACGCAACGGCTGATTGAATGCTACGCCGCCTACGATGCCCTGTGCAATCAAGAGGGCGTGGTGGATTTTGCCGAGCTGATGCTGCGCAGCTACGAATTACTGCAAGCCAACGCCGCCTTGCGCAGCCATTACCAAAACCGCTTCAAGCATATTCTGGTAGACGAATTTCAAGACACCAACAAGCTGCAATACGCTTGGCTTAAGCTGCTGGCGGGCGAACATGCGGCGGTGTTTGCGGTGGGCGACGACGACCAAAGCATCTACCGCTTTCGCGGCGCACATGTGGGCAATATGGCGGCGCTGATGCGCGAATTTGCCATTGATGAGCCGATTAAGCTGGAGCAAAACTACCGCTCCGACGGCCACATCCTCACCGCCGCCAACGCCCTGATTGCCCACAACAGCACTCGCTTGGGCAAAAATCTGCGCACCGATGCCGACGCGGGCGAAAAAATCCGCCTGCTGCAAGCCGTTAACGACAGCGAAGAAGCCCAATTTGTGGTCGACGAAGCACGGGCGCTGCAACGCGAAGGCTGGGATTTGGCACAAATGGCCGTGCTCTACCGCAGCAATGCGCAATCGCGCATTCTGGAGCAGGCCTTGTTCCGCGCCGGTATTCCCTACAAAATCTACGGCGGCCTGCGCTTTTACGAGCGCCAGGAAATCAAGCACGCACTGGCCTATCTGCGCTTGGCGGTCAACCCGCACGACGACAACGCCTTGCTGCGCATCATCAATTTCCCCACCCGCGGCATCGGCACGCGCACAGTGGAAAACCTGCAAGCCGCCGCCGCTGCCGAAGGCGTGTCTTTATGGCAAGCGGCCTGCAGCACAGGCGGCAAACAAGCCAAAGTGGCCGCCTTTGTGCGCTTGATTGAAGCGCTGCAATCGCACATCGGCAGCAGCAATCTGGCCGAAACCATGCTGGCGGTGGTGCACGACAGCGGCTTGATGGCACATTATCAAAACCAAAAAGGCGAGCATCAAGAGCGTATCGATAACCTCAACGAGCTTATCAATGCCGCCGTGGCATTCAAACCTTTAGAATCCAATTTTGAAGTGCTGCCTGAAAACGCCGCTACCGATCCGGCGTGGCCGATATTGGCGTTTTTAAGCAGTGCCGCGCTGGAATCGGGCGAACACCAAGCCCTGGCCGGTGAAGCCGCCTTGCAACTGATGACCATCCACGCCGCCAAAGGCTTGGAATTCAACGCCGTATTCCTTACCGGGCTAGAAGAAGGGCTGTTTCCAAGCGAATACAGCCTGGCCGAACGCGACGGGCTGGAAGAAGAACGGCGGTTGATGTATGTGGCGATTACCCGTGCGCGCAAACGGCTCTACATCAGCATGGCGCAGCAACGGCTCTTGCACGGGCAAACCCATTTCGGCGTGGTATCGCGCTTTGTCGACGAAATCCCCGCCGCCGTATTGCACCACCTATCGCCCGCTTCAGGCAGCCTGGTGGCACAACAACACAGCAGCCAACGCAGCAACCCGTTTCACAGCCGCAGCCCCGCCGCCCAAACGCCGGAAAAAGCGCAGAATTATGCCGGATTCACCCTCGGCCAAAACGTGCGCCACGTCAAATTCGGCACCGGCGTGATTATTGATGCCGTTAACAAGGGCGACAGCGCCAAGCTCACGGTAAACTTCGGCAAAAACGGCATTAAAGTGCTGGATACCGCGGCTGCCAAACTCAGCCCGCTGTAAAACCCTATCCACGCTATTTCAGGCAGCGTTAAGGCTGCCTGAAAACCAACCCACCCCCACCACAAAGGCCAAACCATGCAAACCGTTTACGATACCAACAACATCTTTGCCAAAATCCTGCGCGGTGAGATTCCCAACCACACCGTTTACGAAGACAACAAAACGCTGGCATTTATGGATGTGATGCCGCAAGCGCGCGGCCATGTATTGGTGGTGCCCAAAACCGCCGCCGTAGAGCTGAGCGACCTGCCCTTGGACTATGCCCAAGCCGTGCTGGCCACCGCACAAAAAGTGATGGCCGCACAACGGCAAGTGCTCAAGCGCAGCGGCATTGTGCAAATGCAGCTCAACGGCGCCCAAGCCGGCCAAAGCGTGTTTCATTACCACTTGCACCTGATTCCCAGCAATGTACACGAGCTGGGCCGCCACGAAGGCGGTATGGCCGACCACAACGAGCTGGCGGCGCTGGCCGGCGAATTGCGCGCCGCTCTATAGTCGCAAACCCAAAAAACAAAGCCCGATACATCAGCATAATGTATCGGGCTTTGTTTTCAGGTAGCCTTAGCGCAAACGCACACCACTGGCCAAATCAATAATCTGGCTGGGCTGGCGGTTGCCGCCGCAACGCCCCGGCACCAACCACACCTTATCACCAAAGCGCCGCCGCACTTCCGCCGCGCGAACACATGGCCGCTCGCCGCTGCGGTTGCACGAAGTAGACACCAAAGCCGTGCCCAGCTGGCGGCACAATTGCCGTGCACCGGCATGGGCAGGCACCCGCACCGCCAATTTATGGCGACCACGCCCGCGCAACATCGTGGGCATTTGCGCCGCCGCCGCAATCAAATACGTTTTGGCGGCAGGCCAATTTTGTGCCAACAGCGCCTGCTGCGCCGTATTTAAAGGCTGCAATAAGGGCTGCAATTGCGCTAAATCAGCGCCAATACTGATTAACCCTTTATGCTGCGGCCGCTTTTTCAACGCCACCACCCGCCGCAAACCGCGCACATGCCGGGGCAAACAGCCCAAGCCATAGCTGGATTCGGTGGGATAGGCCACCACACCGCCACGGCGCAAATGGGCGCGCAAACGGTAAACGGCGGCATGGGCAAGCATTCGGGGCATAAAAGGGCAGGGAATCGGTAACGGGATGAAATTGAAGCACGATAACGGCAGAATGCATAGGATGCCCGTATTTTGCGTATCCTAATTTTAAAACGATGCATCTGCTACAGGCAAAAAACAAGGCCGATTTATCTGTTATCGGCCCGGGTTTATTTGGAGCGGATGGCGGGATTCGAACCCGTCCGAACTGCTTGGGAAGCAGTTATGCTACCACTACATCACATCCGCATCAGCGTTTCAGGCTGCCTGAAACACAAGAACCGGATTATACGCGCCGTTAAAAATTTACGCCAGCCTAGCGCCCAATCGCCTTATCGGCAATATCGGTGCGGTATTGCATACCCTCGAAGGTAATAGCGGCCACGGTTTGATAGGCGGCGGTTTGGGCGGCCGGCACATCGTCGCCCAAGCCCACGGCGCACAGTACGCGCCCGCCGTTGGTGATGGCATCGCCTGCGGCATTGCTTGCGGTGCCCGCATGAAACACCTTGCCATGCGCTTGCGCGGCGGCCAAGCCGTGGATGACATCGCCTTTGCGCGGTGTTTCCGGATAATGAGCCGCCGCCAGCACCACGCCCACGGCGGTTTGCGGGCGCCATTGTGCTTGCATCTGATCCAAACGGCCATGCAGCGCGGCTTCGATCAAGTCCACTAAATCACTGTCCAGGCGGCTCATAATCGGCTGGGTTTCCGGATCGCCGAAGCGGCAGTTGAATTCAATGGTAAACGGTGCGCCGCTGCCGTCTATCATCAAACCGGCATACAAAAAGCCGGTGTAAGGATGGCCATCGGCCTTCATGGTGCGCACCACCGGCAAAATGATTTCGTCCATCACCCGCTGATGCACCGCCGGCGTTACCACCGGTGCCGGGCTGTAGGCGCCCATGCCGCCGGTATTGGGGCCTTGGTCGCCATCAAGCAGCCGTTTGTGGTCTTGGCTGGTGGCCATCGGCAGCACATTGTCGCCGTCCACCATCACGATAAAACTGGCCTCTTCACCTTGCAAGAAGTCTTCAATCACCACCCGCGCACCGGCATCGCCCATTTTATTGCCCAGCAGCATATCGTCGATGGCGGCGTGGGCTTCGGCCAGGGTGAGTGCCACAATCACGCCTTTGCCCTCGGCCAAGCCGTCGGCCTTAATCACAATCGGCGCGCCCTTGCGCTCAATATAATCGTGAGCGGCGGCGGCATCGGCAAAGGTTTGGTATTGCGCAGTGGGCACACCGCAGCGTGCCATAAAGGCTTTGGCAAAATCTTTGGAGCTTTCCAATTGTGCGCAATATTGGCTGGGGCCGAAAATAGGCAAGCCCGCTTCACGAAACGCATCCACCACGCCCTCGGCCAGCGGCGCTTCCGGCCCCACCACGGTAAAAGCGATGTTTTCGCGTTGGCAAAAGGCAATCAAATCACCATGGCCGCTTAAATTGATGTTGCGCAATTTCGGCTCGGCCGCCGTGCCCGCATTGCCCGGTGCCACAAATACGCATTCTACCTTGGCCGATTGCGCCAATTTCCACGCCAAAGCATGTTCACGCCCACCACCACCGATTACCAATAGATTCATCACGCCCGCCTTTTTCCTTTTAATTTAATCACCCACAATGGGCTGAATTATAAAGGAAGCATGGGGTTTCAGGCAGCCTTTTAGCCTGCTTTGTTGTCGGATAATTCGGTTTCCTAGGCCCGCTTTTGCAATTAACCGCCATTGAAATAGACAGCGCTGTTTTGCGGTAAGCAATGCAGCCGGCCATGCTGACCCACCGTATTGCAAAGTGTTCAGCGCAGCCGCAAGCCTAAAGACAATGGCTTATTCAAGCAGAGAAACCAAGCTGCCTTGGCGCTCAAGCACACTGGATTGCGGCAGCAAATCGCCCGCCAACAAACGCAATACAGTAGATTTACCATTACCGTTAACGCCCATCAACCCGATGCGGCCGCTATTAAAAACCATATCGCACAAGGTTAATACCGAGCCGCCATTCAGCCAAGAAAAAGAAAGTTGTTTGAATGCTAAAAAGGCGTTGCGTATATAAGCTAGGCTGCCTGAAGCAGGCATAGCGCCTTTATTCAAAATTCTACGGCAAATACGGCGTCACACTTTGCTGCAACAACGCCACCAGATCCGCATCCATATAGCGGTAGTCGTCGGCAATATCCAATACCACCATTTTTTTATGCGTTAATGCGGCCGGAAACGCGGCCTGCAAGCGGTTTTTGTGCTTGCTTTCCATCACCATAATGATGTCTGCCCAGGCGATGTCTTTGGCCGACACCGTGTGCCGGGCACGCGGGCTGGTGCCGCCGGAGCGTACTTGAATACCGGGTTGGCGGCGGAATACGGTTTCCGCGGTGGGGCTGCGCCACTGATTGCGGCTGCAAACAAACAGTATATTCATCTATGCCTTTTTTATTCCGGCAGCACATCGTTGATGATTATGGCGCGGGTTTGCAGCCATGCTTGTGTGCAAGCGGCATATTGAGCCAAGGGCACCGCCAGCAACAAACGGCAATCGAGCTGCAAATCTTGTTGCAATACTTCGGCATCGTGTTGTTTGGCAATGCGCAAAGCTTCGCTGAGGTGGGGATAACCGCAACGCAGTGCCACGGTTTGGCGCACATCTTGCGCTAAAGTTTGCGCCGCCACCAGCGCTTGGGCGGTGGCGGTTTTATAGGCATGAATCAAGCCGGGCACGCCCAGCAAGGTGCCGCCGAAATAGCGCACCACAATCACCAATACATCGGTAAGCCCAGCCGAGTCAATCTGCCCTAATATCGGCCGGCCGGCGCTACCGGCCGGCTCTCCATCGTCGTTGGCGCGAAATTGGTTGCCATCGGTGCCCAAGCGCCAGGCATAACACCAATGCCGTGCTTTGTGGTGCGCTTCGCGCAGCGGATCCAAATGGGTTTTAACGTCTTCCACTCGCACAATCGGATAAGCATGGGCAATAAAACGGCTGCCTTTGTCTTTGAATTCAGCGGCGGCAGGCGCTGCCAAGGTGGTGTAGCGGATGGCGCTCATGTTTCAGGCAGCCTCTTGGCAGGCTGCTTGAATGGCGGCGGCAAAGGCGTCTACTTGCTCGGCGGTGGTGTCGAAGCTGGTCATCCAGCGCACTTCGCCGCTGCTTTCATTCCAATCGTAAAAATGGAATTGTTGGTGTAGCGCGTGAACAGCGGCGGCGGGCAATATCGCAAACACGGCATTGGATTGGCGCGGCTGGGTGATGTGTACGCCCTCAATGTTTTTAACCGCCTGATACAGGCGCTCGGCCATGGCGTTGCTATGGCCCGCCAGCGCCCGCCACAAATCGTTTTCCAGCAAAGCCAAAAATTGGGCAGAGATAAAACGCATTTTCGAGCCAAGCTGCATATTGATTTTGCGCAGATACACCATGCTGTCGGCCAGCTCTGGATTCAGCACCACAATGCATTCGCCCAACATAATGCCGTTTTTGGTGCCGCCAAACGACACCATATCCACGCCCGCAGCGGTGGTGATGTCGTGCAGGCTGGCATTTAAATGGGCGGCGGCGTTGGCCAAACGCGCACCATCCATATACAGCCACATGCCGTGCTGATGGCAATAATCGGCAATGGCGCGGATTTCGGCCACGCTGTAGCAGGTGCCCAGTTCGGTGGTTTGGCTGATGTATACCGCGCGTGGCTGGGCGCGGTGCTCATTGCCCCAGCCCCAAGCTTGTTGCGCAATCAGCTCTGGCGTGAGCTTGCCGTCGGCAGTGGTCACCGCCAAAATTTTAATTCCGGCCACGTATTCGGGCGCCACGCCTTCGTCGTTATGAATATGGGCGCTGTCGGCACAAATCACCGCACCGTAGCGCGGCAGCAACGCCTGCAAAGCCATTACATTGGCACCGGTGCCATTAAACACCGGAAACGCTTGCGCTTGTTCGCCAAATTGCTGTTGGATGCACTGCTTTAATTGAGCGGTATACACATCGGTACCGTAAGCCGGCTGATGGCCGCCGTTGGCAGCCGCGATGGCAGCCAATATCTGCGGATGGATGCCGGAATAATTATCCGAAGCAAAAGCGAAATCGTGGGGATTGTGTCGGGTTTGCATAGTTGTGCTTTCTTACAGTACAAATGTATAAGGCTACCTGAAAGACTTGGTTTCATTTTCAGGTAGCCTGTTTGATGTGTTTCACGTGAAACATTACTTCAATTACAACACTACAAAAAAGCTGCCTGAACATTTCAGGCAGCCTTGGCACTGTGTTTCACGTGAAACATTTTAGCCGTTTAGTGCCGCTACCAATTCCGGTACTGCGGTAAACAAGTCGGCCACCAAACCATAATCGGCCACATTAAAAATGGCTGCTTCCGGGTCTTTGTTAATAGCCACAATCACTTTGCTGTCTTGCATACCGGCCAAATGCTGGATGGCGCCGGAAATGCCCACCGCAATATACAGCTCCGGTGCCACTACTTTGCCGGTTTGGCCTACCTGGTAATCATTGGGCGCATAGCCCGCATCCACCGCTGCGCGTGAAGCGCCGATGGCGGCGTTCAATTTATCCGCCAGCGGCAACAACACCGCGTTGAATTGTTCGGCACTGCCCAAGGCACGGCCACCGGACACAATCACTTTGGCCTGGGTTAATTCCGGGCGGTCGGATTGGGTGAGCTCGCGGCCCACAAAGCGGCTTAAATTTTGCGCTGCGGCCGCAGTAACCGTTTCTACTGCCGCAGAGCCGCCATTGGCGGATGCCGCATCAAATGCGGTGGCGCGGAAAGTGAGCACCAGCTTGGGCTCTGCACTTTTTACAGTGGCAAACGCATTGCCCGCATAAATCGGGCGCACAAAAGTGTGGGCGTCTACCACTTCGGTTAAATCGGAAATTTGCGAACAATCCAACAACGCAGCCACACGCGGCAGCAGGTTTTTGCCGAAAGCGGTGGCCGTAGCACCAATATGGCTGTAATCACCCGCCACACTCACCACCAGCGGCGCCAGCTCTTCGGCCAAGCCTTCGCCATAATGCGGCGCATCGGCCAGCAATACTTTGGCCACACCGGCCACTTGTTTGGCTTGCTCGGCCACGGCAGCGGCAGCGTTGCCCGCCACCAATACATGCACTTCACCCAATTTGGCTGCGGCAGTAACTGCATGCAAAGTAGCGTGATTGAGTTGTTGGTTGTTGTGTTCTGCAATAATCAATACCGTCATGGCAATCTCCTTAAATGGCCTTGGCTTCGTTTTTTAACTTGGCCACCAGCTCGGCCACGCTGTCCACTTTGATGCCCGCACTGCGTGCTTTGGGCTCGGCCACTTTTACTTGCTGCAAGCGCACCGCGATATCCACACCCAAATCAGCCACGGTTTTTTTATCCAAGGGCTTTTTCTTGGCTTGCATAATATTGGGCAATTTAACATAACGTGGTTCATTCAAGCGCAAATCGGTGCTGATAACGGCAGGCAGCTTTAAAGCTACGGTTTCCAAGCCGCCGTCAATTTCGCGGGTAACCAACACTTCGCCATCGGCCAACACCACTTTGCTGGCAAACGTGCCTTGCGGTGCATTAAGCAAAGCCGCCAGCATTTGCGCAGTTTGATTGGCATCGTCGTCAATCGCCTGCTTGCCCAAAATCAACAAATCCGGATTTTCCGTGGCGGCCACTGCTTTGAGCAATTTAGCCACGGCCAAAGGCTCCAGTTTTTCATCGGTTTCCACATGAATGGCGCGATCGGCACCCATGGCCAAAGCGGTGCGCAGGGTTTCTTCGCATTGCTTCACCCCCAAAGACACCACCACAATTTCATTGATGCTGCCTGCTTCTTTCAAACGCACCGCCTCTTCCACCGCGATTTCGTCAAACGGGTTCATCGACATTTTCACATTGCCAATGTCCACATCCGAACCATCGGTTTTCACCCGCACCTTCACGTTGAAATCCACCACGCGTTTTACTGCCACCAGTGCTTTCATGTAGCCTCCTTCTCTTAAAGTTATTTTAATCAATGGCAAGATGTTATTTTCAACACCTCGTTTACCTTAACACCAAGTTGTTTCCACCCCGATAAGCTCAGGATAAAACACCGGCTTCAGGCAGCCTTGAAACCACAAAATCAGCCTATTGTGCCTACTTTTGCTGCATTGAACAAGCCGGATTGTCATCTCTTCTGCACCTCGAAACAACATAAACCATAAAATCCAGATATCTTCATTTTATCCACAATTTATCCACTGTAATTTACACAAAATGCCCGCTCGTGCCACAATTCTTATTTCCAAAATCAGCTGCCCACCCACATCATGTCATTCCCTTGTCACCCGGTCACACCAATTGGTTTTATCCAATCCCCTTACAAGCAAAAATTCGGCGTTGCCCGGCAGCCCGGCTTAGTGCCTGCCGCCCAAGTAGAGCTGCCCTTATTGCCAGCTTATGGCGCGGATTGCGTGCGCGGATTGGCTGAGTTTGATTATGTGTGGTTGCAATTTGTGTTTCACGGCGTGGTGGCGGAAGGCTGGTCGCCACTGGTTCGACCACCGCGTTTGGGCGGCAAACAGAAAATGGGCGTGTTTGCCACCCGCAGCCCGCATCGGCCCAATCATTTGGGCTTGTCTTTATTAAAACTGGAGCGCATTGAGCTTGATAAACAAGTGCGCCTTTATTTAAGCGGCGCCGATTTACTGGATGGCACCCCCGTGCTCGATATCAAACCTTATATTCCCTTTGTTGAAGCCAAACCCGCAGCGCGCAGCGGTTTTGTGGTCGGGCCACCACCTTTATTGCAGGTTTGTTGGCTGCCTGAAGCAGAGCAGGCTTTTCAGGCAGCCGCTTTAGGCGCTGATTTTCGCCTTTTATTGGAACAAAGCATTGCCCAAGATCCACGCCCTGCTTATCAAAATATTCAAGCACGGATCTATGTGATGCATTTGGCCACCACCGATGTTCATTTTCGGATTGAGCAGCAAATCGCATGGATTGTAGATTTAAAGCCGCATTTGGAAACAATCAAAGATACTTAATAGCTATATTTAAAATAAAAAGATGAAAAAATAGTTGAAGGCATAAGTTTGGCGGATAAGTTTTTTAATCATGTAAAAATAAGGGTTTGAATAATGCAAACGGGGGCTACTCACCTGCGAGTAGATTGTGAACAATTGTGGATAAATTAAGCCTTTTTCAGGCAGTCTGTGCAGAAAACAACACTTTACCCAACTGATTTAACCAAACTATCCCCAATTTGATAAAAACAACTGCCATGCTTTGCTGCTTGGGATTATGATGTAATCCATTAACAAGGAAACCCTATGCTACAAAGAACCTTGGCCAAATCAGTGAGCGTTACCGGCGTGGGCTTGCACTCCGGCGAACGGGTACGCCTCACCTTACATCCTGCCGCTGAAAATAGCGGTATCTCATTTCGTCGCACCGATCTTACTGGTGAGCAAGGCCAAATCATTGCGCTTAGCCCTTATCTGATTAACGACACCCGCTTGTCTTCCACCGTGGTAACCGAACACGGCGTGCGTGTGGGCACCATTGAACACATTATGTCGGCACTGGCTGCCTACGGCATCGACAATATTCTGATTGAACTGAACGCGCCGGAAATTCCGATTATGGACGGCTCCAGCCTGCCGTTTGTGTATTTGCTGCAAGATGCGGGCATTGTTGACCAAGCCGCCGAAAAGCGTTTTTTGCGCATCAAAACGCCGGTGGAAGTGCACGAGCCGGATAAATGGGTGCGTTTCGAGCCGTATGACGGCTTTAAAATCACCCTCACCATCGCTTTTGATCACCCTGTGTTTAACCGCAGCAAGCAAACCTTTACCATTGATTTTGCTGGACAATCGTATCTGGACGAAATTGCACGTGCACGCACCTTCGGTTTTATGCAGGAAGTGGAGTTGATGCGCAGCCATAATTTGGGCTTGGGCGGCAATCTGAATAATGCGATTGTGATTGACGACACCGATGTGCTTAACCCTGATGGCTTGCGCTATGAAGACGAATTTGTGCGCCACAAAATTTTGGATGCCATTGGCGATTTGTATATTGCCGGCCATCCGATTATCGGCGCCTTCACCGGCTACAAATCAGGTCATGCCGTTAATAATGCATTATTGCGCAAAATTTTGGCTGATGAAAGCGCATATGAATGGGTAAGTTTTCCGCAAAACAAAGGCTTACCGGCTGCTTTTCATGGATTATCTCGCGTTGCCTAAGCAACAAAAATAATAAAATCACCCGTATTCAATTTGATTTGAATCAAAATTTAATTTAGTTATACTTATTTTTGTGCCAAATCGCGATTTAAATATAATGTTGTTTTATTTTTAAATATGTTAAAATAATTACAAAGTTAAAGATAAATCAAATGTTATGTTAAATATTATTTTTAACTGAATAATGACTCGATTAAGTATTAATTAAATCGAGAATTATGTTTTGATTGGTACTTTAGTACTAATAAACCCTATGTTTAAAATTCGGAGGAAATATGAATTACGATAATGCCGTATCACAAATGCTGAACGTTGATGGTGCCTTAGCCGCTGCGGTGGTTGACTTTGACAGCGGCATGCTGTTGGCCGGTGGTGGTTCTGCTGCTATTGATTTGGAAATCGCCGCTGCGGGTAATACCGAAGTGATGCGTGCCAAAATGAAAACCATGGAAATGTTGGGTTTGAAAGACGAAATTGAAGATATTTTGATTAGCCTTGGCAGACAATATCAGCTAATTCGTCCTTTGCAACGCCACAATGGCTTGTTTTTGTACTCTGTATTGGATAAATCTAAATCCAATTTGGCTTTAGCACGCCGCTCTTTGGTGGATGTTGAACGTGAAATGGATAGATAAGTTATAATCCATTGAACAAGAAAGGGAATGTATGCCTCAAACCTTAATTAATATTAGTGGCATCGGCGGTAAGGCCGATGCGGAAAAATTGGTTAATGCCGGTGAAGCTTTGAATGGCGTGAAACTCATTAATGTAAACGTCAATGATGGTCGAGTAGTCATTACCCATGAAGCCGGTTTTGATGTGGAAACTTTCAAACAAGTGGCCACTAATTTGGGGTTTTCTGCCTAAATACATCGTAATAAAAAGCCTGTCTTATTAGACAGGCTTTTTTGTTGGCCGAAAATAATTTTGAGGTTGGTATTTTGCTTTCAGGCAGCCTAAAAGGCTACCTGAAACAGCTAAACATCATAAACACCCGAAGCCGTATCGCCACCTTGGCCGGTCCAGTTGGTATGGAAGAATTGGCCGCGTGGTGCATCTATGCGCTCATAGGTATGGGCGCCGAAATAATCACGTTGGGCTTGCAGCAGATTGGCGGGCAGCTGCGCACTGGTATAGCCGTCTAAGAAGGTGAGTGCCGAGGTCATACAGGGCATGGGTAGGCCGATTTCAATTGCTTTGGCCACCACGCGCCGCCAAGCGGGCAGGCATTGCAGCAAAATATTTTTGAAGTAGGGATCCAAGCCTAAAAACAGCAAATCCGGCCGGGCGGCGTAAGCATCGCGGATATTGCCCAAGAAGGCGCTACGGATAATACAGCCTTCCCGCCACAATAGGGCGGTATTGCCGTAGTTAAGCTGCCAATCAAAAGCATCGGAAGCCTCGCGCATCAACATAAAGCCTTGGGCATAAGAAATGATTTTGGAAGCAAGCAAAGCCTGGCGCAAATCGGCTACCCATTGGTCTGCATTGTCTTGTTGATGAATCGGCTGGATTTGTTGCCCGAATGCGGCGGCCGCTTCTTGGCGTTGTTGTTTCAAAGCGGAAACGCAACGGGCAAACACGGCTTCGGTAATCAGGGTTAGCGGAATGCCGAAATCCAAGGCATTGATGCCGGTCCACTTGCCGGTGCCTTTTTGCCCGGCCGTATCCAGAATTTTTTCTAACAGCGGGCTGCCATCGCTGTCTTTAAAGCCCAAAATATCGGCAGTAATTTCAATTAAATAGCTGTTTAATTCGGTTTGATTCCAATCTTGAAACACCTGCTGCATGGTGTGGTGGCTCAAGCCTAATGCGGTTTTTAAAAAATGGTAGGCTTCGGCAATCAGCTGCATATCGCCGTATTCGATGCCATTGTGCACCATTTTTACGAAGTGGCCGGCACCGTCTTTGCCCACCCAATCACAACAAGGCTCGTCGTCTTTGGTTTTGGCGGCAATGGCCTGCAAAATCGGCTTCACATAAGGCCAAGCTGCTTCATTGCCGCCGGGCATAATCGAGGGGCCATTGCGCGCGCCTTCTTCACCGCCGGATACACCGGCACCCACAAACAAAATGCCTTTTTCAGCCAAATACGCCACGCGGCGATTGGTGTCGGGGTAGTTGGCATTGCCGCCGTCGATAATGATGTCGCCTGCCTCTAAATAGGGCAGCAATTGCTCGATATAATCGTCTACTACGCTGCCAGCACGCACCATCAGCATGATTTTGCGCGGGTGGCTGAGTTTAGCGCTTAGATCAGCCAAGCTGTAAGCTGCGCTGATATCGGTATTTTTGGCTACGCCATTAATAAATGCTGCTGTTTTTTCAGCGGTGCGGTTGTAGGCAACCACTTTAAAACCGTGGTCGTTCATATTTAAGATTAGGTTTTGGCCCATGACGGCCAAACCGATAACACCAATATCGGCTTGCATAGTGTTCCTTAATGCGGAAAACGGTTTTTTAAGTTTGGTTTTAACTATAACCGTATTTAATAAAATAAAAAGATGATAATGATGAAGTAGGCTTTTTGCAGTGGACAAGTTTAAAACCACTGATAATTTAATCTGTTAACTGCTTTTTAAGCCCAGCGATAAGTCAAGTATAAATGGCGAACCAATGTGGATAAGTTTTCAGGCAGCCTGTAGATTGTGGATAATTTGATTGTTATCCACAGCTAAGGCGGTATTTTATCCAAGCGTGGGGGCTACAACAATATGCGTTTAGGTCTGGGCAATAAAATCAGCTTTAGCCTTTTCGTTTAAAGCTGATTTTGCGGTTGCCCGCGCACAAAGGCATTAATGTTGTCGGCCAACATATCAAACAAACGGCTCATGGCTTCTTGGCTGCCCCAAGCCATGTGTGGGGTAATAATCAGATTGGGCAGCTGGCTGGCCAGCAAAGGATTACCGTTTACCGGCGGTTCTTCGGTAAGCACATCAAAACCAGCACCGCCCAAGCTGCCGTATTTCAGCGCCGGAATCACCGCGTTTTCGTCTACCAAGCCGCCGCGGCCCACATTAATCAATACTGCGCCGGGTTTCATTTGTTGCAGCTCAGCTTCGCCAACCATATGGCGGGTGTCGGCATTGAGCGGGCAATGCAGCGAAATCACATCGGCGCGGTTTAATACATCAGTAAACGGGGTGTAGCCGCTGCGGCAAGTTTCGGCATGTTTGTGCTCGCCCCACAAAATATGCATACCGAATGCTTCAGCACGCTGCGCCAGTGCTTGGCCGATGCCGCCGCGGCCGAAAATGCCCAAGGTTTTGCCGTTCACATCGTGGATGGGCGCGCCGAAATGGCAGAAAAACGGGCTGTTTTGCCACAAACCCGCCGCCACATCGCGCCGGTATGCGGGCAATTGGCGCATCAGCGCCATCATCAACATAAAGGCATGTTCGGCCACGGTGTCGTTGCCATAAGCGCGGATATTGCTCACCACAATGCCGGCTTTATGTGCCGCGTCCAGTGCCACATGTTCAAAACCGGTGGCGGCAATGGCAATCATTTTGAGCTGCGGGTGGGCGGCCATCATATCGGCGCTGATATGAACTTTATTGGTAACCACAATATCGGCACCGGCCAGCCGGGCTTGGGTTTCGGCCGCAGCGGTGTGGGCGTACTCGGTGAGGGTGTGGGCAAAATCAAACGCAAACGGGCGTTTGGGCAGGGTGTCGCGGTCTAGAACCACAATATGGGGTTTTTGCATTGTTGATTCCTTTACTCGTTCTACAAAATAACCTAACTGCGTTGGCTCAACTTAGCTCGAAGAGAACGATTTTGCAAGGTGCTAAAGCACCAAAAAAAAATCTGTTCCGTACTAGGGGTACTGTCTTCGGCTCAGCTCAAAGAGAACGATTTACTACGGTGCTAAAGCACCAAGTAAATCAGCTCCGCCTTGTTATCTTATTTCGTAGAATGAGTATGATATTGAGAATTTAATTAAAAATATAAATCAATAGATTGCTAAAAATAGCTATCAATTCATTTTGATAACCATTATCATTTATTTAAATCATTATTTAGCCAGCAAGGATTAATACAATGTTGAAAACCATTACGTTTGCCATTTTACACTTTGGCGTGGCTTTTAGCGTGGCTTATCTGCTTACCGGCAGCATTGGTATCTCCAGCGCAGTGGCGTTGATTGAGCCGATGGTGAACACGGTGGTGTTTTATTTT
>RRZU011784178.1_pt1 | contig 21284 bp, 18 predicted proteins | sample 2165561 | NCBI WGS metagenome assembly RRZU01 (sample SAMN10456909, study PRJNA506462) | wastewater metagenome | isolation source: wastewater sludge | place: USA: Moscow, Idaho | reverse complement strand
CAAACAAGCGACAGCGGCCTGCCGGATGCGCCTTGGCAGTGCCTGAGTGTGCAAGATACTGCAGCAGGTTGCTCGCGCTATCTGATCAACTTGTATCCGGCTGCTGCCTCGGCGCAAGCAGCGGCTGTGCCACGCGTTTTGTGTCTACAGGCGGCAGGCTTGCCTGCCCCGCAAGGCAACTCTTTGCCGCTATGGCATTGGGAATGGGCAGAGGCCGCCAGCGGTGTTGCCAACATTGGGCAAGCCTGTACCGAGCTGTTTGTGCCGCAAATGGTCAATTTCGAGAGCGTGGGAGGTGTCAGTTTCAAAAAGGGCTGCTACCCTGGGCAAGAGGTGGTGGCACGCAGCCAGTTTCGTGGCGCCATCAAACGGCGTGGGCTCATCGCCATGCTGCACATGCCACACGGCAGCCATGCGCAGCTGCAGGCAGGAAGCGAGGTTTGGCTGACGCCCAACACGCCTCATGCGCCCCATGCCGATAATAACCCGGTATCATCCAACCATCTGCCCACAGCCGAGCCTTGCGGTACGGTGGTGCAATCCGCCAGCCAAGGGGAATGCGCCATTGTGATGATTTCGCTGCAAACCACAGTCCTGGAAGCGTTGCAGCAGCAACAGGGGCAATTGCATCTGGGCAGTGCTGACGGAGCCGTGTTGCATCTCTGCCCCCTGCCCTACCCTTTGATCGAGGTGTAATGCACTTCTTTTTCAGGGCATTGCCCGGATGTGTCGCCTGTATGCAGCAACAACACCGGACATCAAAAAACGTGAATCAGTAAACAGGCGCTTATCAGATGTAGCGCACATCCACGATTTCGTAGTGGCGGGTGCCTGCAGGCGCTTCGACCACAGCAGTATCGCCTGCGTGTTTGCCAATCAGGGCACGGGCAATCGGACTGCTGATATTGATCAGCCCCAGTTTGATGTCTGCCTCGTCCTCACCCACGATTTGATAGGTGATTTTCTCGCCAGAGTCTTCATCTTCCAAATCCACCGTGGCGCCAAACACCACACGGCCATCAGCATCCAATGTAGCGGGATCGATCACATTGGCGCTGGAGAGCTTTCCTTCAATCTCTTTGATGCGCCCTTCGATGAAGCCTTGCCGGTCTTTGGCAGCATCGTATTCGGCGTTTTCGCTCAGATCGCCGTGCGAACGCGCCTCGGCAATGGCGGCAATCACGGCTGGGCGATCTTGTGTTTTGAGGCGGTGCAGTTCTGCCTTGAGCTTTTCTGCGCCTTTGATGGTAAGAGGAATAGTTGTCATGGCATTTCCAGAAATTGACACGGGCGAACAACGCCACAAATAAACATTCGACATGCGGTCGCCGATAAGCAACGGCTGCACAAAAAGCGAAACCGCCGGGCCAAGCCCGGCGGCATGGTGTGATTATGCCTGAAACGGAAGGCTTTTCAGGCAGCCAGCATGGCATGCATCTCTTGCAGAGAAATAATGCCCAGCGTATCGATGTAGCGCATGCCTTCGACCACGGCTTCGGCACCGGCGATGGTGGTAAAGGTGGTGACACGTGCTGCCAGCGAACTGGTTCGGATGGCGCGGCTGTCGGCAATGGCATTGCGACGCTCTTCCACCGTGTTGATGACCATGACGATTTCATTGTTCTTGAGCATATCCACAATGTGCGGACGCCCTTCGGTCACCTTGTTGATGGTGTCGCAGGTAATGCCAGCGTCGCTGATGGCTTTCGCTGTGCCGCGCGTGGCGACCAGTTCAAAACCCATTTCCTTGAGTTGGCGGGCAATTTTGATGGCCGTGGGCTTGTCGCTGTCTTTCACGGTCAGAAACACCTTGCCGCTGGCAGGCAGCTTCTCGCCAGCGCCTATCTGCGCTTTCAGGAAAGCTTCGCCAAAGTTCTTGCCCACACCCATCACTTCGCCAGTGGATTTCATTTCGGGGCCGAGAATGGTATCCACGCCGGGGAATTTGATGAAGGGGAACACGGCCTCTTTCACGCTGAAGTATGGTGGCGTGACTTCTTGCGTGATGCCCTGCTGCACCAGCGTTTGCCCAACCATGCAGCGCGCGGCAACCTTGGCCAATTGCACGCCCGTGGCCTTGCTGACGAAAGGCACGGTGCGGCTGGCGCGGGGATTGACCTCCAGCACGTAAATCACGTCTTTTTTCTGACCGTTTTCTTCTGCCTCCTGAATGGCAAATTGCACGTTCATGAGACCAACCACATTGAGCGCCTGCGCCATGGCACGTGTTTGGCGCTTGATTTCTTCAACGGTTTCTTTGTTCAGATAGTATGGCGGCAGCGAGCAGGCCGAATCGCCGCTGTGCACACCCGCTTGCTCGATGTGTTCCATCACGCCGCCGATGAAGGTGTTGCCTTCGGCATCGCGCACACAGTCCACGTCACATTCGATGGCATCTGACAGGAAGCGGTCCAACAGCACCGGTGAATCGTTGCTGACCTTGACGGCTTCGCGCATGTAGCGCTCCAGATCGCGCTGCTCGTGCACGATTTCCATCGCGCGGCCGCCCAGCACGTAGCTGGGGCGTACCACCAGAGGGTAGCCCAGCGCATCGGCTTTACGCATGGCTTCCTCTTCGGTACGCGCAGTGGCATTGGGGGGCTGGCGCAGATGCAGATCGTTGAGTAGTTTCTGGAAGCGCTCGCGGTCTTCGGCTGCATCAATCATGTCGGGCGAAGTGCCGATAATGGGCACGCCTGCTTTTTCCAGCCCCAAGGCCAATTTCAGCGGCGTTTGTCCGCCATATTGCACGATGACGCCGGTGGGTTTTTCTTTAGCGACGATTTCCAGCACATCTTCGAGTGTGAGCGGCTCAAAGTACAGTCGGTCAGAGGTATCGTAATCGGTCGAGACGGTTTCGGGGTTGCAGTTGACCATGATGGTTTCATAGCCATCTTCACGCATGGCCAGCGCCGCGTGCACGCAGCAGTAGTCAAACTCGATGCCCTGACCAATGCGGTTAGGTCCACCACCCAGCACCATGATTTTTTTCTTGCTGCTGGGTTCGGCCTCGCACTCTTCTTCGTAAGTTGAATACAGATAGGCCACGCTGGTAGGAAACTCGGCCGCACAGGTATCCACGCGTTTATATACAGGACGCACGCCTAGCGCTTGGCGACGATCACGCACAGCCTGATCGCCACAGTGCAGCAACTTACTCAGGCGGCGGTCTGAAAAGCCTTTTTTCTTGAGCATGCGCAGGGTATCCGCATCCAACGAACCGAGTGCAGCATCCCCTTTTTCTTCAACCAGCTTGTCGATAGCCAATTCCAAGCGAATAATGTGTTCGATCTGCACCAAGAACCATTTGTCGATTTTGGTCAGTTGGTGCACTTCATCCACAGTCCAGCCTGCCGCAAAGGCGTCGCCCACGTACCAGATGCGGTCGGGCCCAGGTTCGCCCAGCTCTTTTTCGAGCAATTCGCGATCCTTGGTTTTTTCGTTCATGCCGTCCACGCCCACCTCCAGGCCGCGCAGGGCTTTCTGGAAAGACTCCTGGAAGGTACGACCAATCGCCATGACTTCACCCACACTCTTCATCTGAGTAGTCATGCGGCTGTCGGCTTGCGGAAATTTTTCGAACGCAAAACGCGGAACCTTGATTACTACATAATCCACGGTCGGCTCAAAGCTGGCAGGAATGGCTCCGCCCGTGATATCGTGCCGCAGCTCATCCAGCGTGTAACCCAGCGTCAGTTTGGCAGAGATCTTGGCGATCGGGAAACCTGTGGCCTTGGATGCCAGCGCCGACGAGCGCGAAACGCGCGGATTCATCTCAATCACGATCATGCGCCCATCTTTGGGATTGACGGCAAACTGTATGTTGGAGCCCCCGGCTTCCACGCCAATTTCGCGCAAGATGGCGATGCTGGCAGTGCGCATCAGCTGATACTCTTTATCGGTCATCGTTTGTGCCGGAGCAACGGTGATGCTGTCGCCTGTGTGCACGCCCATGGGGTCGAGGTTTTCGATCGAGCAGATGATGATGCAGTTGTCCGCCTTGTCACGCATCACCTCCATTTCGTACTCTTTCCAGCCGAGCAACGATTCTTCGATCAGCAACTCGTTGGTGGGCGATGCTTCCAGCCCGCGCTTGCAAATATGCTCGAATTCTTCGGCGTTGTAGGCCACGCCACCACCGGTTCCGCCCAGGGTGAAACTGGGGCGAACGATAGTGGGGAAACCAACATCTTTTTGAATTTCCCATGCTTCGACCATGTTGTGCGCCACACCACTACGCGCAGATGCTAAGCCGATACGCGTCATGGCATCTTTGAATTTTTGGCGATCCTCGGCTTTGTCGATGGCTTCGGGCGCGGCACCTAACAATTCGACCTTGTACTTGTGCAATACGCCGTTGCGCCACAAATCCAGCGCGCAATTGAGCGCCGTTTGCCCGCCCATGGTCGGCAAAATGGCATCCGGTCTTTCCTTGGCGATAATTTTTTCGACCGTTTGCCAGGTTATCGGCTCAATATAGGTCACGTCTGCCGTGGCCGGATCGGTCATGATGGTGGCAGGGTTGCTGTTGATGAGGATGACGCGCAGCCCCTCTTCACGCAGCGCTTTGCACGCCTGTACGCCGGAATAGTCAAACTCGCACGCCTGCCCAATCACGATGGGACCGGCGCCGATGATGAGGATGGATTGGATATCGGTTCTTTTTGGCATGACAAAAAATTAGTTAGGCGTTGAACAAGAAATTTCACATATTTGCATGGTTGCGCGCACGGTTGGAAAAGAAAGCTGCATGCGATCTTCAGACATGCTGGTTTTGCTCCAGCTTGTCCAGCAATGCTTGTAAACGCTCGGGTGGAATTCTTTTCTGCATGAGTTGAATCAAGCCGTCGCCCTCGATCATGGGGCGCAATACTGCAACTTCTGCCGGATAAAAGGTCACCTCCCACTCGCTCATTTCCTTGTTGAACTCTTCGTCCGACCAGGATTTGCATTTGGCTAAGCAGTACACCAAAGGCATGGCCTTGTTCTCGATAAAGGACTTTTTGTAGGGCTTTTGCTGCCAGCGGCTGCCAAACCATTCCTTGTGCTCAGGCGACAAAGTCAGCAGCCGCTTGTTGATGGCTTTTTCGAGCGATGCAAGAGGAAAGCTGTAGAGTTTCATGGGCGTAAAGATGAAGCGTGGATGTTATTGGGCGCTGCGCATGCACTGTGTAAAGCGCTCGAACAAGTTGGCAATGTCATGTACATCGGGCGAGCTTGCAGGATGCCCTTGCAAACCAAACGCGGGGCAATCGGTACGCTCCAGCCCCTGCACCGTGCCGTCAAACAGGCTGATGTGCGTTGTACGCAGGTTGGCGGGCAGGCTTTCTGCATCCACGGCAAAACCATGACGCTGACAGGTGATGCTGACTCGGCCTGTTTCCAGATGCTTGACGGGATGGTTGCCTCCGTGGCGTGCGAAAGGCATCTTGAACGTTTTTGCGCCACTTGCCAATGCCAGCACCTGGAACCCCAGCCCGATGCCGAACACAGGCAGTTTCTTGTCCATGAACACACGGGCAGCCTCAATCGCATAGCTGCATGGCTGCGGATCGCCAGGGCCATTGCTCAAAAATACGCCCTTGGGCTGCATCGCCAACACTTCTTCAGCCGATGTTTGCGCCGGCACAACGGTTACGTCGCAACCGCGCTGCGCCAGCATGCGCAGAAAATTGCGCTTGACGCCCAGGTCATAAACCACGACTTTGAGCGCTTGCCCGTCAGGCGTGGTGTAACCCTGTTCCAGCGTCCATTCACCTTGCCGCCAGCCATAAGGCGCTTTGCAGCTGACCTCACGCGCCATATCGCGCCCCGCCATGGCCGGTGCAGCTTTGGCCGCAGCAACAGCGCGGTCGATATCGGCTTGCGTGGGCGCTCTACTGTCTGACAAAGTCAGAATGCAGCCATTTTGCGCGCCGTGCTGCCGGATATGACGGGTGAGTTTGCGGGTATCAACATTGGCAATCGCCACAGTGCCTGTCTGGCTTAAATAGTCTTGCAGACTTTGTTCGCAGCGGAAGCTGGAGGCGACCAAAGGCAGGTTCTGAATCACCAGCCCGGCAGCAAATACCTGGCCTGATTCCACATCTTCGGCATTGGTGCCGTAATTGCCAATATGGGGATAGGTGAGCGTGATGATCTGGCCGCAATAGCCGGGATCAGTCAGCATTTCTTGATAACCTGTGATGGAGGTGTTGAAAACAACTTCTCCGATTGTTTGTCCGGACGCACCGATGGAGCTGCCGACAAAAATACTGCCATCGGCCAAAGCCAGCAGCGCTGTGGGAAAGGACTTGTGCAGGAGCAAAGACACTTGGATTTTCTCCGCGAAAAGGAAACTGTTTCAAGCGATGCAACGCACGTGCTTGAACCAAGATCCTATCCATTTCAAATCGAAACGGATCGCAGCAGCACCCAAATATGTGTACCTGTCCCTGGAAAACACGGCGAAGCCGGTGTGCTGTAGAAACTGCCACATGCTTGCGTGGTTGGCATGCAGTTGCGGCCAGTTTGTGAAGCATCCTATTATAGCTTCTAAACAGCTGCTTTACCAGATGTGGCACTGGCATGCAGGCAAATGGCTGCGGCCGCCGCCACGTTGAGCGATTCTTCTCCACCCGGCTGGGCGATGCGCACCAGCACACTGGCGCGTTGCACCAAGGCGCTGTCCACGCCCTGCCCTTCATGCCCCAATACCCATGCGCAAGGCGCGGGCAATGCCGTTTGGTGCAACAAACTGGCGCCCTGCAAATGCGTAACCAGCAGGGGTAGCTGCAAGCGATCCACATCCTGCAAGGTGCAGTTTTCAAACAATTGCAGATCAAAATGCGCTCCCATGCCTGCACGCAACACTTTGGGCGACCACAAAGCCGCCGTGCCCTGCAAGGCCATGATCTGCTTGAAGCCCAATGCACTGGCGCTGCGCAAAATGGAGCCGACATTGCCCGCATCCTGAATGCGATCAAGAACCACGGTGTTGCGGCTAGGGTGCACATCGTGCGCTGCCTGCAGCAGCGCGGCAGCGTGCAGCACAAAACCCACTTGAGCGGCAGAAGGCAATGCGCTCAATTGGGTGAACAAGGCATCGTCCAGCACGTAGGCACGCGGCACACGGTGCTGCCAGGCCAGGCTTTGTTGCGCCCACAGGCTTTGGCTGAAAACCGCCGCTTCGGGTTGTATGCCCCGTTGTAACGCGGCTCGGCACAAATGATCGCCTTCCAGCCAGAGTTTGCCTTGCTTGCGGTAGGCCGCAGGCTCGTGCGCCAATTTGCGCAAGGTTTTGAACAAGGCATTGTCACGCGAGGTGATGTGTACGATCGCAGCCGTTTTGCCCGAATCCATCTTGGCCTCGTTCATGTGCGCAACTCCCGCAAGGTATCTGGCATATCGGACAAGGCATCTACCGCATCAGGCGTTGCCTGGGCGCTTGCAGCCTGCTTGCGCAAAGCCGCTGCCACCGGTGCGAACCCGCAGCGGTGTTCGGGCGTAGGCCCCAATCGCTGCAAGGCGGCCAGGTGTTCTGCCGTGCCATAGCCTTTGTGCCGTGCAAACCCATATCCGGGGTATTGCGCCTCCATCTGCAGGCACCAGCGGTCGCGCGTGACCTTGGCCAGAATGGATGCGGCAGAAATGGCGGGCACGGTGGTATCGCCCTGCACGATGGATTCGGCTCGCACCTTGAGCACAGGCAGCCGGTTGCCATCCACCAATACCTTGGATGGCAGCAGGCGCAACCCCTCGACCGCGCGGCGCATGGCCAGCATGGTGGCATGCAGAATGTTCATCCGTTCAATTTCTTGCACGCTGGCGCTGGCAATGCTGCAACACAGTGCTTTGGCCTGAATTTCGTCGAATAGCCGCTCGCGGCGCGCGGCGGTCAGCTTTTTCGAATCGGCCAATCCTTTGATGGGATGTTGCTCGTCCAGAATCACGGCGGCTGCCACAACCGGCCCGGCCAAGGGGCCGCGGCCAGCCTCATCCACACCGGCAATCAGGCCGCAGGGCACGTCCCAGCACAAGGTGGCCTGCTCAGCCTGCAAGAACTTGTTGGATCGCATGGGCAGACAAAGTGGCGGTATCGCGCCGCAAGGTGTGGTGCAAATCGGTAAAGCGCTGGCGCACGGTCGCGCAACGGGCGGGGTCATCCAACCAGGCCTCTACGGCATCGGCCAGTTTGGGGGGCGTGGCATCTTCCTGCAGCAGCTCGGGCACCACAAATTCGCGGCTCAGAATATTGGGCAAGCCAACCCAGGGTTGCAATTGCTTGCTGCGCATGATGCGTGCCGACAAAGGATGAACCGCGTAAGAAATCACCATCGGGCGCTTGAGCAAGGCGGCTTCCAGCGTGGCTGTGCCACTGGCAATGAGCGTGACATCACAGGCTGTAAGCGCCTCGTGCGATTGCCCTTCAAGCACTGTAACAGCCTCGCCCAAACCTGCTGCCTGCACCGTGTTTTGCAACTGGAAAAAATAGCCCGGCGCGGCAGGCAAAATGCAATGCAAGCGGGGGCGGCGCTGGTGCAGCAGGCGCGCGGCCTCCAGAAAGCGGGTGGCCAGATAGGCAATTTCCGAGTTGCGGCTGCCGGGCAAAAGGGCTACCACTTCGGCATCTGGCGGCAGGTGCAGTTGTGCGCGCGCCGCTTGCTGATCAGGTTCCAGCGGCAAAACACTGGCTAAAGGATGGCCGACATAGCTTGCAGCAATGCCGTGTTGCTGCAATAACGCCGGCTCAAACGGAAACAGGCACAGCACGTGGTCGGCACTGCTGCGAATGGTATGCACGCGATGCGGCCGCCACGCCCAGATGGAGGGGCAGACAAAATGCACCGTGCGAATGCCCTTTTGGCGCAGGCTTTCTTCCAGGCCGAAGTTGAAATCAGGCGCATCCACGCCGATGAAGACATCGGGCTTTTCCTGCAAAAAGCGATCCCGCAACTGGCTCCGGACACGCCACAAGCCGAATACGCGCTTGAATACTTCCAGGTTGTAGCCATGCACCGCCAGCAACTGGCTGGGCCACAGCACCTGAAAACCCTGCTGCGCCATGCGCGGCCCGCCAATGCCGCTGGCCTGCCACTGCGGCCAGTGTTGGCTCACGCCTTGCAGCAACAGGCTGGCCAGCAAATCGCCCGAGGCTTCGCCAGCGACCATGCCAATGCGCAAGGGTTTGGGATCCATATCACCTAATCAGAATGCTTGAATAGACCCATTGAGCGAACCAGCGTGTGCGGGCTGGCTCGAAAGAAAAATACTTTCTCTTGGCTACTCAATGGGCAAAAATGCCTGTGTTATCAAAGGCTGGCATTACCGCACAATGCCGCGTTTGCTGTGGGCCAAAAAATCGAGCATGGTGTGGATATCGCCATCCGCCTCGGGGTGAACCTTGACCAGCTCTGCCATCGCGGTGCGCGCTTGCTCCAGCGCCATACCGTCGCGGTACAGGTATTTGTGCATGGCCTTGATGGCGGCAATGCGGTCAGCCGAAAAACCTCTGCGGCGCAATCCTTCGATATTGAAGCTGCGCGGTTTACCCGGGTTGCCGTCCACCAGCATATAGGGGGGAATGTCTTGGTTGACGACCGAGTTGGAGCCCAGCATGGCATGCGGGCCCACGCGGCAGAACTGGTGGACTCCCGACTGCCCGCCGATGATGACCCAATCGTGTATCTGCACATGTCCGGCCAAACCCACGTAACTGGCCAGAATGGTTTGGCTGCCCACCTGTACATCGTGCGCGATATGCACGGATGACATGATCCAGTTATCGTCTCCCAAGCGGGTGCAGCCGCTGTCTTGCACGGTACCGGTGTTGATAGTGCAAAACTCGCGAATGGTGTTGCGGTGACCGATTTCAAGCCGAGTCGGTTCGCCCGCATATTTTTTGTCTTGTGGCGGGCCACCAATGGCGCTGTGCGAATAAATGCGGTTGTCTTCGCCAATCGTGGTGTGCCCATCGATCACACAATGCGAGCCGATGACGCTGCGTGCGCCAATTACCACATGCGGGCCGACAATGGTAAAAGCGCCAATCGTGGCATCGCTTGCCACATTGGCTGCCGGGTCAATCAGGGCTGTAGGGTGAATATGCGCCACAGGGTCGATCCTTTGTATCCATCAGTTCCCGAGTCAGTCTTCGATTTTGCGTACGGCACACATCAGGTCTGTCTCGCACGCCAACTCGCCATCCACGGTGGCCGTGGCGTGGTATTTGTAGATGCCGCCACGGTCGCGCTCGGCAATGACTTCGATGATGACCTGATCACCAGGAATGATCGGACGCTTGAAGCGCGCATTGTCAATGCCTGCAAAGTAATACAGGTTTTCCGTATCCGGGCCGTTATCCGTGCCGGGATACGAGTGCAACAGGGATGAAGCTTGTGCCATTGCTTCCAGTATCAGCACGCCCGGAAAAATGGGGCGGTGCGGAAAATGCCCATTGAAGAAAGGCTCATTGATGGTGATGTTTTTGACTGCCTTGAGCCGCTTGTTGGGAAGATCGACCTCAATCACGCGGTCGATCAGCAAAAACGGATAACGATGCGGCAGGCGCTGCATTACCTGGAAGATATTCATTGGAAGCGTCATGGTTTTTGAAGTGTTTTCAATTCTTGTTCAAGAGCCTTGATTCGGTCGCGCAGCTTGTGCAATTGCTTGAGCGTTGCGGCGTTCTTTTCCCATGCTGCATTATCGTCGATAGGAAAGACCCCTGTGTAAAACCCCGGCTTGTGCAGCGAGCGCGTGGCAAACGAGGTGGCTGAAATATGTACCCCCTCTGCCAACGTGATATGCCCCATGATATTGGCGGCACCGCCAATGGTACAGCCTGCTCCCACCGTGGTGCTGCCTGCAATGCCCGCGCATGCAGCCATGGCCACGTTGCGCCCCAAATGCACATTGTGGGCAATCTGGATCAGGTTGTCGAGTTTGACACCGTCTTCAATCACGGTGTCGTCCAGCGCACCGCGGTCGATACAGGTGTTGGCACCAATTCCCACATCGTTGCCGATGCGCACACGGCCCAGTTGCTCAATCTTGACCCATTGCCCCTGATCTTGCGCAAAACCAAAGCCATCAGCCCCAATGACAGCGCCCGCATGCACGATGCAACGCTCGCCGATGGAACAGTCCGCACTGAGCGTTACGCGCGATTTGAGCCAGCTGCCAGCGCCGACCGAAGCGCCCTGCTCGATCACGCACATGGGGCCGATGATGGCATCAGGCGCAACCTGCGCCTCGGGGTGCACAAAGGCCGTTGGGTGAATGTGGTAGTCAGGCGCTGGCTGTGAGCGCTTTTTCCACCACTGGCTCAGGCGCGCAAAACCGGCGTAAGGGTTGTTCATCACGATGTAGTTCAGGCCACGGCTGCGCGCTTGTTCTTCCGCCCAGGGCGCCACAATGACGCAGGCCGCGGCGGTATCTTGCAGATGCGCCAGAAACTGGCGATTGCTGAGGAAGGTGATGCTGTGTGCGTCCGCCGTTTTCAAAGACGCAATTCGCGTGACGCAATGGCTACGGTCCCCTTGAAAAACACCGCCATATGCCTGTAAAAAATCGGCAATTTCTCCCAGCTGATACGACATGATGAACTCTCTCGATAAACGTGCCTGCCGTTTACCGTATGTATGTCAGGCAGATGCTCTACAAGCAACTTGAGCTAACAGCAGACAAAAACAAACGGGAAATAGGCAAAAAAATTTGGGCAAACGTGTGTTGGACTATATCTCGCCCCTGCCCAGATAAGCAAAAGGCGCTTTGCAGCGCCTTGATTGCTTGAACGACTTTTTATTTGCCGGCATTCAACGCACGCAGCACCCTGTCGGTAATGTCGATGCGAGGGTTGATGTATGCCGCCTCTTGAATGATGACATCGTATTTTTCCTGGCGAGCCGTTTGTTCAATGGCCAAATTGGCCTTTTGAATGAAACGTTGCAACTCGTCATTTCTGCGGTTGTTCAAATCTTCCTGAAATTCCTGGCGTTTGCGCTGGAAATCGGCATCTTGCGTCATCAGTTGCTGCTGCTTGCTTGCACGCTGTTCTTCGCTCATTTTGGGCGCATCACGCTCAAACTGCTCAATGGCTTTTTGCAAGGTATTGGCTTGCGCTGCCAACTGACGTTCACGCCCGGAAAACTCGTTCTTGAGTTTGTTCTGTGCGGTTTTGGATGCTTCTGCTTCGCTGAACAAACGTTCGGCGTTCACGAAGCCAATGCGTGTGGGGAAAGCCTCTTGCGCCTGTGCAGCATGTGCAGCCAGCAGGCAGCTAGCTGCCAGAATCAAACGAATGGACGTACGTTGAAAAAGCTTGGTGGTATTCATCAGAATGTTGTTCCCATTTGAAATTGAAACTTCTGCAGCTTGTCGCCTGGCTGCTTGCGGAATGGATGACCATAAGACAAACTTAATGGTCCTATCGGAGAGAGCCAGCGGAGGCCGATGCCAGCCGATGCCCTGATGCTCTTGTCTTCCGAAGTGGCTTTATAACTAGCCGAAGAGTCGGCGTAGACGTTGCCTGCATCCACGAAGGCGAAGAGTCGCAAGGTCTTGTCATTATTGGCGCCCGGCAGTGGGCTGATCACTTCCAGATTGACGTTGAACATTTTATTGCCACCCACCGAATAAGAAGAGCCAGTGGTGGGATCGATTTCTTGCGGACCAATGCCGCCATAGTCGAAACCGCGAACAGAGCCTGGGCCGCCTGCAAAGAAGTTTTTATAGAAGGGGAAACAGTTGTGGCTCACACCCGAAACTGCATCTTTCCGGCAACTCAGCCCTTTGCCATATCCCAGATCCGTGTTGAACATGAAGGTCAGGTTCTTGGTCAGCGGGAAATAGTGCTGGTACTTGTATGTGAGCATGGCATAGCGCATGTCGCCAGCAGGGCTCAGCACTGCATTTACACGCTGGAAAGCACCAGCGGTTGGCACCAGGGAACTGTTACGGCCATCACGCGACCAACCGATGCTTATCGGTACGCCTATAGCAGATTTGCCGTAGTAATCGATGTAACGTTGATAAGAAGGCGGTAACGCAGAAGTATTTTTGCTGATACCGTAGCGCTCTACGCCCAAGCCGAAGTTGATGGTGTCCCGTTCAGAAATAGGCACCCCGAAACTGACCCCCGCATTGTCCGAACGCACGCGGTAGTCACCGCCCTGCCCCGGTCTGGGCTCGGACATGGAGTGCGAGGCGTAAAACGTTCTGGAAATACCCGAAGTCGTGAAATACGGATCGGTCGAGCTGATGGAATACGTGCGGTCGTATTTACCGGTGTTGATGTTCAGCGCAAACGATTGACCGGAGCCAAAGATATTTTCTTGCGCCAAGCTGAATGAAAAACTCAGTCGGTCTGTCGATGAATACCCTGCACCCAACTGAATGGAACCTGTGGGGCGCTCTGTAACTGTGACGACAACATCAGCCTGATCGGGCGAACCATCTACCGGTTGGGTATCGATGTTGATGTCGGTAAAGTAGCCGAGCCGCTCCAGTCGCTCGCGCGAAAGACGAACCTTTTCGGGATCAAACCAGGCCGCTTCATATTGGCGCATTTCGCGTCGAATCACTTCATCGCGTGTTTTGGTGTTGCCTGCGACATGGATGCGGCGGATATAGGCACGCTGGCCCGGATCTGCCGCCATGATCAACTCAACCTGCTGTGTTTCGCGATCGATACGCGGTCTGGCTTCGACCTTGGCAAAAGCATGGCCATAGGTGCCAAAGCGTTTTTGCATCGCATCAATTGAGGCTTGCACATCGTCCAGCTTGTAGGCCGAGCCGGGCTTGATGGTAATGAGAGACTGAAACTCTTCTTCTTTGCCCAGATAGTTGCCGTCCATCGACACCTTGGAGACCACATAACGTGGCCCTTCGGTCACGTGCACGATCACACTCATGTCTTTTTTGTCGGGTGAAATGACGGTTTGCACCGAATCCACCTGGAACTCGATATAGCCACGATCGTGGTAGAACTTGCGCACGGCCTCCAGATCGGTATTGAGCTTGTTTTCGGTATAGACGTCGGACTTGGTGTACCACGACATCCAGTTGCCGGTGTTCAGCTCCATTTCGTCTTCCAGCGTGGCATTGCTGAACGCCTGATTGCCCACGAAGCGAATATCCTTGATGCGCGACTTGTAGCCTTCATTGACCGTGAACAAAATATTGACACGGTTGCGATCAATGGGGGTAACGGTCGGCGTGATTTCCGCGCCGTAAAAGCCCCTTTCCTGATACTGTCGCAGCAGCTCTTGGATGGCGCGTGCTTCAACTGCCTTGTCGTAAGGGCGACCAGAACCCACGCCCAAACGCGACAAGGCACCCATCAGGGTTTCCTTGTTGATGTCCTTGCCGGGCTTGACATCCACGCTATTGATGGTCGGGCGCTCTTGCACCACCACGACCATATCGCTGCCGCGCACGTCAATACGCACGTCCTGAAACAGCCCCAGATCGAACAGTGCGCGGATAGCCGCCGCGCCCTGCTCGTCGTTGTAAGTGTCGCCCACCTTCATGGGGATGGAAGCAAAAACGGTGCCAGCATCTACCCGCTGCAAGCCTTCGACCTTGATGTCTTTGATCACGAAAGGCTGGGCTGCCAACGCGACATTGGCGGCCAGCACCATGCTGGCGGCAATGACCAGTGGCTTCAATGAGAATGAGGAAATGGTACGGCTCATAAAGTGACTACGATCCTGTCTGGCTCAATCAAAAATGGGGCTTAGTGTAAATGGGGATTAGCGAAAATGTCGCGCAATATCGTTAAAAGTGGCAATTGCCATCATGCAACCCAGCAAAATCAGCCCTGCTTTTTGCAGACGCATCTGCCAAACCTCTGATACGGGGCGGCCTGCGGCAGCTTCCCAGAGATAATATATCAAGTGCCCCCCATCCAGCACCGGAACGGGCAATAAATTCAGTACACCCAGGCTGACGCTGATCAGCCCCAGAAAGGCGATATAAGCGCCCAGACCCACTTGCGCCGAACGGCCGGCATACTCGGCAATGGTCAACGGACCGCTGAGGTTTTTGAAGGAAATCTGGCCGGTCAGCATCTTGACGAAGCCTTTGACGCTGATGAGAGACACCTCCCAAACCTGCTTGAAGCCGTGGCTCAAGCCGTCCAGCAAACCATAGCGCACCATCACGGTCGCAGGCGTTTCGCCAAAATAGATACCAACTCGCGCCACCTGCTTGCCGTTGGCTTGCTCCAGTTTCGGCGTGACTTGCAGCTCCATGACCTGTCCCGCACGGCTGATTTGCCATGTTTGCGGCTTACCCGAAAGATCGGCACCAATCACCTGCTGCAATTGCATGGCATCACCAACGGTTTGCTGATTGATGGACAGCACCAGGTCTTTGTCTTGCACGCCAGCGTGCGCTGCTGCGCCATCTGCAATCACCTCCCGGACAACAGGTGGCATCCAAGGGGTGCCCACGCCGATGATTCGGGTAAAGCCTTCATCGGCTTCCTGCCCGGGCTGCATTTTGCTCAGAGGAACGATCAGGGTGCGCTCAGGCGCAGCCTGATTCGATTCGGTGGTTGCAGTCGGCAGGGTGGAGCGCACTTGCAATGCCACATCGCGCCGATCCAGTGCAGCCTGACTCAGGTTCCAGCTAAGTTGCTCCAGCGAGATAACGGGTTGCCAAGCATCTGCCGAAGCATGGCGCCATTGCAAAATCCGGTCGCCGCTGCGCAAACCGGCTTGTGCGGCCAGACTGTGCTCGGGCGGCTGGGCAACGATCGGCTGCGCCTGCTGCATGCCATACCAAGCCATGGCAGTGTACAAACCCGCTGCCAACAGCAGATTGGCGATGGGGCCGGCTGACACAATGGCAAACCGCTTCCATACGGGCTGGGTGTTGAAGGCCAGATGCCGCTCGGCGGGATCGACCTCACCTTCGCGCTCATCCAGCATCTTGACGTAACCGCCCAGCGGTAGCATGCATAGCGCAAATTCCGTATGGGTTTTGGGACTTTTCCAGCTCAGCAGTGGCTTGCCAAAACCGATGGCAAAACGCAAAACTTTCACGCCACACCAGCGTGCCACCTGAAAATGCCCGTATTCATGAATGGCCACGAGCAAGCCGATAGCCACGATAAATGCCGCAATTGTGATCATGCCTGTACCTTTTGAACCAGCGATGCCGCCACGCTGCGCGCCTGTGCATCCAGCGCCAGCAAATCCTGTAGCGTAGCAGGTGGCTGAAAAGATATCTGTTGCAGGGTTTCTGCGTTGATGGTGTAGATCTGGTCGAAGCGAATGCGCCGCTCCAGAAAAGCCGCCACGGCCACTTCATTGGCGGCATTGAATACCACCGTGCTGCCTTGCGGTGCTGCCAGCACCTGCCAAACCAGCGACAGGCACGGAAAACGCTCCGGATGGCCGTGATGCTGCACCGATTCAAACGTCATCTGCACCATGTTCGAAAAATCCAGTCTGGCGGCGCCGCTCTCCATGCGGTGCGGCCAAGACAGGCCGTAGGCAATCGGCACGCGCATATCAGGCAAGCCCAATTGCGCCACGATGGACGCATCGCGGTACTGCACCATGGAATGCACAATGCTTTGCGGGTGGATGACCACATCCATCTTCTCAGGCGCCATGCCAAACAGATAATGCGCCTCGATCACCTCCAGCGCCTTGTTCACCATGGTGGCCGAATCGACCGAAATTTTGCGTCCCATCGACCAGTTGGGATGCGCGCACGCCTGCTCGGGTGTCACGTTTTTGAACTGCTGCGGATCCAGTGTGCGAAACGGGCCGCCAGAAGCGGTCAGGATGATTTTCTCTACCCGCTCCTGCCAGGTGGCAGGGTCGTGCGGCAAGGATTGGAAAATGGCCGAATGCTCGCTATCAATAGGCAAAAGCGTGGCCTTGCTTTGCTGCACGGCCTGCAAAAACACCTGTCCGCCCATGACCAAGGCTTCCTTGTTTGCCAGCAGCAGGCGCTTGCCCGCCTGGGCTGCTGCCAGGCACGGTGCCAAACCGGCTGCACCCACAATGGCTGCCATGACCACATCCACATCGGGGTACGATGCCAGAGTCAGCAAACCGGCTTCGGCGGCCAGTACTTCCGTGCGCAGGCCATGCGCCTGGCATTGCTCCCGCAGTTTGTCTGCATGTGGTGCCGAGGCCATGGCCGCATACCGGGGCTGATGCTGCCTGCACAGCTCCAGCATCTTGTCTACCTGCGTGGCCGCACTGATGGCAAACACGCCCAACCGATCGGGGTGGCGTGCGATCACATCCAATGTGCTGCTGCCGATGGATCCGGTTGCGCCCAGCACCGTGACCCATTTTTTTGTGTTGTTTTCCATGGCGTGTTTCAATCTCGGTCAAAGCCCCAAGCTTCAGCTTTGCATCCACATCGTGGCGGCAAAAGCCAGTGGCAATACCGGCAGCAAGGAATCGATGCGATCCAGAACACCGCCATGCCCGGGCAGCAGGTTGCTGCTGTCTTTCATTCCCACGCTGCGCTTCATGAGGGATTCGACCAGATCGCCCAGAATGCTCACAACGGCAATAGCCGCCGCCAGCAACAGCAATGCCGCCCAGCCGGCTTGCTGCACGGTTTGCGCGTAAAAATGGTTGCCTGGCAAAAAGCCAGCGCCCAGCACGGCCATCAGCAACACCCCTACCGTGCCGCCCAACGCGCCCGCCCAGCTTTTGCCTGGGCTGATTTGCGGTGCCAGCTTGTGTTTACCAAAAGCGCGCCCGGCAAAATAGGCGGCCACATCGGCCATCCAGACCAAGGCGATGACAGAAAGCAGATACCCCACGCCATATTGCGCGTGCAGACGCACGGTTGCCAGCCACGCCATGCAAAGCGAGAGCCAGCCCACCACCAATCGCACCATGCGCGGGATGCGCTGCCAGGCTGGCACCCCTGCTCGCAATAGGCCACAGGCATACAGCAACCAGATGAGCGACCAGATACTGGCAACCCACGCCCAGAAAATATTGGAGCCCAAATAGGGATGCTCTACCAGAAGCCAGCCACAACTCGCTACCATGAAAGCAGCAAACGCCCAAGCCCCCGCATCGGACACATTGCTCAAGCGCCCCCACTCCCAACCGGCAGCACCAATCAACACGATCATGAAAAGAGGAAAAGCCAAGGGTGACGGATGGCTCAATACGCCCAACAACACCACGAGCAAGACCAGCGCGGTGATGACGCGTTGCTTCAACATGCTCAGTCGCCTTTCTGTTGTAGTTGTTCAGACGTTTGCCCGAAGCGTCGCTCGCGTCGCTGAAAATCGAGCAAAGCCGCATCCAGAGACTGTTCGTCAAACTCCGGCCACAAGGTATCGCAGAAATACAGTTCGCTATAGGCCGTTTGCCATAGCAGAAAGTTGCTGATGCGTTGCTCGCCACCCGTGCGGATGAGTAAATCGGGGTCGGGCACATGACTCAAAGCCAAGGCTTGTTGCAGGCTTTCTTCGGTAATTTCCTGCCCCTGACGAGCCAGTTTGGCGGCCGCTTGCACCATATCCCAGCGCCCGCCGTAATTGACGCACACGTTCAGAATCAGTTGCTGGTTGTCGCGGGTGGTGTGCTCGGCCTCGCTCAGCGCATGGCGCATCGAGGCAGACAAGGCGCTGCGCTCACCGACAAAATGCAGTTGAATGCCTTGGGCATGCAGTTCGGGCACTTCTTTGGTCACGGCTTTGAGGAGCAAGTCCATCAGGCCGCTGACTTCGTCCGCGGGGCGATTCCAGTTTTCGGACGAGAAAGCGAAAACCGTCAGTATCTTGACGCCACGCTGTGCGCAGGCACGCACGCAGCGTTTCAACGCCTCCAGCCCTTCGCGATGACCAGCTAAACGCGGCATGAAGCGTTTTTTTGCCCAGCGGCCATTGCCATCCATCACGATAGCCACATGTTGCGGCACCGTGGCAGGCATACTTGCTGTTTTCACCATGGGCTTAAACAGCCATGATGTCACGCTCTTTTTCCTGGATCAAGTGATCCACGGTGGCAATTTCCTTGTCGGTTATTTTTTGCACCTCGGCTTCAGAGCGCTTTTGATCGTCTTCGGAAATTTCCTTGTCTTTCACCAGTTTTTTGACCGATTCGTTGGCATCGCGGCGCAAATTGCGAATGGCCACCTTGGCGGCCTCGCCTTCATGGCGCACGATCTTGGTCATTTCCTTGCGGCGCTCTTCGGTCATAGGTGGCATGGGCACGCGAATCAGATCACCCATGGCAGCAGGGTTGAGGCCCAAGTCGCTGTCGCGAATGGCTTTTTCGATTTTGGCGCCCATGTCTTTTTCCCAAGGCTGCACGCTCAAGGTGCGTGCATCAATGGATGACACGTTGGCAACCTGGCTCAAAGGCACCATGGAGCCATAGTATTCCACCTGCACGGTATCAAGCAGCGCCGGGTTGGCGCGACCGGTGCGGATTTTGGTGAGATTGGTTTTGAGCATGGAAATGGACTGCTCCATTTTGCCCTGCATGGTTTTCAGAATATCAGCCACTGACATGTTGTTCTCCAAAAGATTCATTCGAGATGAAACGGTGTTGCTTCAGCTTGGGCAATGGTTTTCAACTGTAAACCAGCGTGCCTTCATCCTGGCCGGTCACCACGCGCTTGAGCGCACCGGGCTTGACAATGGAAAACACCCGGATCGGCAGCTTCTGATCGCGGCACAGGGCAAAGGCCGTTGCGTCCATGATGCCCAGATTGCGCGTCATGGCTTCGTCAAATGTCAGCTTGTCATAGCGGATGGCGCTGGCGTCTTTGCTGGGGTCGGCCGTATAAACGCCATCTACCTTGGTGGCTTTAAGCACCATATCGGCTCCGATTTCCGCGCCACGCAGCGCGGCTGCCGTATCGGTGGTGAAGAAAGGATTGCCTGTTCCGGCAGCAAACACCACAACCTTGCCTTCTTCCAGATATTGCAAGGCTTTGGGGCGCACATAAGGCTCCACTACCTGCTCGATGGAAATCGCCGACATCACACGGGTAGTGAGGTGCGCCTTGTTCATCGTGTCGGCCAACGCCAAGGCATTCATGACGGTGGCCAGCATGCCCATGTAATCGGCCGTAGCCCTGTCCATGCCATAAGCACCGCCCGCTACACCGCGAAAGATGTTGCCGCCGCCAATCACCACCGCCACTTGCACGCCCATTTGCACGATTTCGGCAACCTCTTCAGCCATGCGCACAATGGTTTCGTGGTGAATACCGAAAGGATCTGGCCCCATGAGGGCTTCGCCCGAAAGCTTCAGCAACACTCTTTTGACGGCAGGATGTTCAGTTGACATGGCGACTCCAGATGATTTGATACGAGATGCACTGATGAGGTGCTTGTGCACAGGCTAGATATGACACAAGAAAAAACTCCGGACTTTTGCAACTCATTCCGTGCAAAAGCCCGAAGTCAGACACATTACCCTTGCTGGGCAGCAGCCATTTGCGCGGCCACTTCAGCGGCAAAATCGTCCACTTTTTTCTCGATGCCTTCGCCCACCACGTAAAGCGTAAAGCTCTTGATGGTTGTGTTTTTCTCTTTCAGCATTTGCTCAACCGTTTGCTTGTCGTTCTTGACGAAAGGCTGGCTCAGCAAGGCAACTTCTTTCAGGTATTTTTGAATAGAGCCTTCAACCATCTTGGCCACGATATCGGCGGGCTTGCCCGATTCGGCAGCTTTGGCTTGCGCCACGGAGCGTTCTTTTTCGATCAAGTCGGCAGGCACGTCGGCGGCAGCCAGTGCAACCGGCTTCATGGCGGCTACGTGCATGGCAACGTCTTTGGCAGCGGTTTCATCGCCATCGAACTCCACCATCACGCCAATGCGGGTGCCATGCAGATAAGTCACCAGTTTGGCGCCATCGGCAAAACGCTTGAAGCGGCGGAAGCTCATGTTTTCGCCGATTTTGCCGATCAGGCCTTTGCGCACGTCTTCCAGTGTGGGGCCGAAGCTGTCTTGCTCATAAGGCAGCGCGCCCAAAGCATCAATGTCGGCTGGATTGTGCTGCGCGATCAGTGCGGCTGTGGCCTGAGCCATGGCCAGGAAGCTGTCGTTCTTGGTCACGAAGTCGGTTTCGCAGTTCACTTCGACCAAGGCGCCAATATTGCCGGCAATATGGCTGGCCACAGCGCCTTCGGCGGTGATACGCGCAGCGGCTTTGCCGGCCTTGTTGCCCAGCTTGACGCGCAAAATCTCTTCTGCTTTGGCCATGTCGCCATCGGCTTCGGTCAAGGCTTTCTTGCACTCCATCATGGGGGCGTCGGTTTTCGCGCGCAGTTCTGCGACCATGCTTGCTGTAATTGCT
>RRZU012435745.1_pt1 | contig 21286 bp, 21 predicted proteins | sample 2165561 | NCBI WGS metagenome assembly RRZU01 (sample SAMN10456909, study PRJNA506462) | wastewater metagenome | isolation source: wastewater sludge | place: USA: Moscow, Idaho | reverse complement strand
GTCTCTAAACTATAAAATGTATTCTTTCTACTCATAATTAAAAGCACCTCCTATTTGTACTAATTATTGTCTTACAACAATTGTACGAATACAAGATGCTTAATCTTTTTATATTATCTCCCACTATGTGGGGTCACTTCCTTGGCTTGTTTTTATTTCTATTTAGTTTTTAAAAATTCAATTAACTTTTCACCTTCACCAGGTTTGTATAAACTTGATAAAGCTTCATATGTATTTAATTCAAAGCCACGAATATCACTTAAATAAGTACTGAACTGATTGTAGAGTGAGTTAACCCAAATATTCTCGTTAACAAGTGGTTCTATTAATGATGAGAACACTTCGCTTTCCAAGTTAATAACTTTTAAATCATCAAGTGTAACAATGGCAATATCCATCTTATATTCGCTTCCTGTATAGTTTTGTCGACTGTGGTATAAGTTAACCATGTGTCCTTCTAAACTTGCCCTAAGAGCTCTTAAAGTGAGGTCATCAGCATTTGCTTCTTGTGCCTTTGCATATTCTTCTTTACTTTCATCATAAGCTCTTTCTGCATCTTCTAATGTCTTGAATTCTTTGAACTGTAACGGATATGTTGTATATTCTACCTTGTAGTTTTCTAAGGTTCTTGCTTCACTTAAAGTCTTTAATGTATTAAAGATATGATCTGAGGCAACTTTTCCTAAGCGGATAAGTTCATTAATTGATGATTCACTCTTTGTATAACGTGTACTCATATCGCCACATGGAGCATTGAAGAAGATACTGAAATCATAGACTGTTTCTAAATTCTTAGAAACTTCTCCTACATAATCAGGTGATATTAAGGTGCTTGCACTATTAAGAATAGTGGGATGCCCTGAGAAGGAATATATAAGATACTTCTTATTTTCTTTACTCACTTCAATCGTTAAAATATCATCGAATGAATAGAAGTCTTTGTTAATACGATTTGTTTGGAAATCTTTCATTTGGCCCCGTGCAATTTTATAAGTGAAATCATTTAAATCTAAAATACTCTCTTTAATTGCAGTGACTGCCTGACTTACTAGAAAATCAAAAATTTCATTGTTTAAATCAGCATCATCATTTGCGCTTAATAAACCACCTTTAGATCTTCCATAATACTGATCTTCACTTACACATGTTGGTCCTGAATGGGTGTGTGTTGAAAACATTAATAAATCTTCAAGAATAATTCCCTCAATTTTTAGTGTTTTCAAAACCATTTTTTTAAAGAAAACATCAAGTCCTAACATATCAACGGTTAGCCACGTTGATAATTTGTTGTGATTTTCTATAGTTACAATCTTTAGTTTTAAATCTTTTTCGATTGAATCCGCTAAACGACTTGGCAGATAACCTACCATTTCTACCCCAAGTTGAGGTGTAATTACAATTTCTGAAAATCCGATTCTCATAAGTTTTCCTCCTTTATGACTGTGCAAGTTGTGCACGCTTTACGCGTTGACTCAATAAGAAACAAATAATAATTCCGATGATTCCAAAAATAATCGATAATAAGAATGGTGTGTTCAATGTAAATTTTGCCACCAGTGCAGCACTAATTAATGGGAAGATAATCCCTGTTAATCCATTCATAATAGCAGGTCCTGTCATTTGACCCGTGGTCTTTAGATGATCGGGTGACATTTCGAGCAATAAATACTTTAATGCTATTTGATAAAAAGGTACGGATATAAACTGAAATGCTGTAATGATAAGAATGGTATTGTTGGAAGTTGCTAAGAAATAACCTCCAAATTGAAGCGTATGAACTAAGACCCCAATCATAATCATTTTAAAACTTCCAAGTTTCTTATGAATACGATCTCCAATTAACATTAGGGGAATTTCTAACCCCGCTGCAATCATACCGCGATAACCAATTGTCATGACATCGCCACCAAGTCCCAGAATTTTATCAATAATGATATATCCTGACATGTTCACGGCCAAGTTAACAAAGAAGACAATACCAATAGCGTACAAATAATTAACATCTGAAAACAAAGCTAAGATGTCTTTCAGTTTAATTGCTTCTTTAGCTTCTTCGATATCTATCAGGGCTTTGTCATCAGATATGGTGATCATAATAACAAGTAGTAAGACACTCAGCAATAGAATTGACATTGCGAGTCCAGGATAACCAAAGGCGATTACAATTTTCGCAAGTAAGAAACTTCCGATAGACCATCCCGCTGATCCAAAACCTCTAATAAAACCATACTTATGTTTAGAAGGTCCTTTTGATTCTAAAACCCAAACATCCGATAAGTCTGTGATTGATGCACAGAATGATTGTGACAAAATCGCAATTGCGAAGTGGAATACAAAGAATTGTACCCCAACACTATAAAATAAATATGAACTGATTGCGGATAGGGCAACCGTAACAACGATTATCTTTTTAATTGTCTTATGACGGTCACTTAAGTATCCAATTAATAACTGCATACATATTGTGATTGCGGGAATTGCTGCAAAGATTAATGAACGTTGGTTTAAAGAATATCCAACATCAATTAAAAATGTCTGACGTTGTGAACTTAAAAGTGCAAACGTAATATAATGTGTTAAATACATTAAAGCAAAATTAAAAGTGTAATCTTTTTTAGTTCTTTTCATGATTCAAATTCCTTTTTCATAGAAAGCTTTAAGAATAAAGCCATAATAATTGATAGTACTGCAAATAAAATTGCCGCGATAATTGGTGCGTTAATACCAAAATCTTCTGTTAGATAACCAACAAGAAGGGGAGTAAGTGTTCCAGATACTCCAATTAGAATCGCTGTCATAAATAGTTGTCCAGTTGTTTTAAGATGGTCTGGTGATAATCTAAAGACCAAATGTTTCATCGCCACAACATAGAATGGAACGGTAAAAAACTGTAATGATGACGCAAGAACCATCATCATTGGTGTTTTCGCAAAAAAGAATAAGGTATACATCCCCATATAAGCGAGTGATGATACGAGTAACATTTTAAAAGGTCCAACTTTACGATATATACGATCACAAATGACATATGCAAAGCCCTCAAGTCCTACGGACACTACGACTCGTAGTGCAATATAAGATTCATTTCCTCCTAAGAAGAGAATCTTTTCAGCGACTGTGATTGCGTGAATTTGTACGATTGTAAAGTATGTCATAAAGAGCAATATTGCGATTACATATGATTTTGATTTTAATAAATCCCCAGTATCTTTAATTGAGATTGTTTGATTACTTTTCTTTTCTTCTACATCATCTATAAAATATGCAGGGATTAAAGATAAGAGTCCAAGTAATAAAATAATACTTGCCATTGTCTTATAACCAAGATAAGAAATAATAACTGATCCAATTAAAGCTCCTAGTGTGTAACCGAATGATTGGAAACTTTTAACGAAACTAAACTTCTCGCGAAGTTCTTCTCCACTTTGCATAGCCCAACTGTCATTGAGGTCATTACCTACGTTTTGTCCAGTGCCTGATAGGACAATAAAGATAAAGTGATAAATGAAAATCTTATCATCGACGTTATATGCAAAGAATGAGAATATAGAATATAAAGCTACGACTATAAGCACAAATTTCTTAAGGGCGTTGTGCTTATCACTAATATAACCAAATATTAGTTGGCTGACTATGCTCACAAAGGCAATTGCAGAAAGGATGTAAGCTCTCTCGGAAGCTGAATAGCCAATACTTGTTAAGTATGGAATCCTTTGTACTGCGGCTAATGCAAATGTGAAACTACTAATTAAAAAATACATAGAGAACAGGCGTATATTCTTATTTTTGTTCATTAAACTCTCCTTCTGAATCGCTCTTACGCATCTACTATAGGTATTATACCTTATACGATAATTTTCTCAAGAGAAAAACCTAATAAAAGCGACAAATATTTTGTATACACAAAATATGCTGTTTTTACACATTTTTAATGTAATTTGTTGACTTAAAGCATTTACAATGGTATATTTCAATAGAAAGGTATTAACATTTCAGAGGAGGAAAATACATTTTGATGAAAGAAAATACACATATAACGAACTATTTCAAGCAAACTAGTGACGTTGTAAAAGCCTCAATCAAATCCGCTCAAAGCGAAATTATTGATCTAGCAAAAGAAGTTAGTGACGTAATGGTTGATGATGGCGTTGTTCAATTATTCGGAGTTAATCATGATATTGCCCTAAGTATGGAATTAGGATTCCGTGCAGGTGGCTTAGTACAATATCATCAAGTCGGTGTTAAAGACTTAGTACTAAGAGGTTTTGTAAGTAAAGAAGATTCTTTAGAAGAAGGGTTTTTAGACACACCAGGCTTAGCTAAACTGTTCTGGGAAACTTACTTGATTGAAGATAACGATGCATTCATGATCTACGTGTCATCAGAAGTATATGGAATTACATTAGAACTTGCTCAGCTAGCGAAAGAAAAAGGACACAAAGTCTTTGTTATTACATCAAAAGAAGCGATATTAGCAAATCGTACAGATAATGCAAAAGCGTTATTAGAACTTGCTGATAAAGTTGTGGATTTAAATATTGAATATCCTGATTTAATCTTTGATGTTAATGGTGTAAAAGTAACTCAAATTGCGAATTTAGTTGCAAATATGTTTGCACAAGCAATGACAATGGAAATTTATAAATACTTAAAAGACAACGGACATCAAGCCGCAGTCTTATGGAGTATGAACATTTTAGGCGCAGATGATCACAATAAGAAATTATGTGAGAAATTTGAAGGCCGTTGGAATTCATAGAAAGGATTACACATGAAAAATATTGATACACAAGCATTTTTAGACGCTACGTTCGATGTAGTTGATAATATCGAAGCTAAAGAAATGGAAAATATTGAAAAAGCAGCTAAAATTTGTTCAGATGCTGTCGCTAAAGGTGGCGTAATCCAAGTCTTTGGATCAGGGCATTCTGTAGGATTTGGTTTAGAGTTGGTGGGGAGAGTTGGTTCTCTTGTACCGGTACATAGTATTGTTACAACAGATTTTGTTACAAGTGGTATGTACTCACTTGAAGAGTTTAAAGATATGGATAACATTTTTGAAAGAAGACCAGGTATTGCACAAAGATTCTATGAGTTATATGATATAAGAGATGAAGATGTCTTTATCATCATTTCAAACTCAGGAATTAATGGTTTAGTTATCGATCTTGCCGCAGCTGCGAAGGAACGTAATCAAAAAGTTATTGTTGTGACAAGTTTAGATCACACATTAAATGAAGAATCACGTCACCCAAGTGGTAAAAAACTTATGGATTATGGAGACGTTGTTATTGATAACTGTGGTCCTAAAGGTGATGCTATGTTGGATCTTGAAGAAGGTGGAAAGATCGGTTCAGTTTCGTCAATTGCGGGAATTTATATTGCCCAAGCAATTGCGGTAGGGATCGTTGAAAACCTACAAAAAGATAATAAAGAAATACCAATTCTGATTGAAGAAGTAGATGAAGAAGCAAAACTTCATAATAAAGAATTAATAGAAAGATATAGAGGGAGAATATAATGAGTTATAAATTTGAATACATGAATTTAGTTGGAGAGTTATTCCAAAAAGTTAGTGATTCTCAAGAAGAGAACATTATGGAACTTGCAAAAGTTATGGCAAAAAACATTGGAGATGACAAGATCATCCACGTGTTTGGTACAGGTCACTCACACATGATCGGAATCGAGTTATTCTGTCGTGCAGGTGGACTTGCGAACGTTAACGCGATCTTAGATCAAGATACATTAACATCAAATGGTGCAAGACGTTCAGGAGCTTTAGAAAAATTATCTGGAATTTCTGATGTTATTTATGATCAATACAGTATCCTTCCTGGAGATATTATGATTATCACATCAAACTCAGGAAGAAATGCAATGCCAATTGAAATGGCAATGAGAGCTAAAAAAGAAGGAATCTACACTGTAGCCTTAACAAACTTAAAACAATCTCAAGAAACAACAAGTCGTCACGAAAGTGGTAAAAAACTTTATGAAATCTGTGACTTAGTCATTGATAACTGTGTTCCTGAAGGGGACGCAATGGAAGAGATTGCTGGTGTTGCAACAGCTCCAGGATCAAGTTTATCAAGTATGTTAATTCTAAATACGGCAGTAAACGAAGCATTAAAAATCTTAGCTAAAGAAGGTAAAGAATTACCAGTCTTCCAATCACAAAACGTTGATGGATTTGATAATGATAGTTTATATGATCACTACGAGGATCGTGTAAAACACTTCTAGTAAATTAAAACCAGCACAACGTGCTGGTTTTTTATTATATAATTTTGAAATGTTCAAGTGCGTTTTTAATACCGTCTTCTAAGATGTGGTCTGTAACATAGTCCGCAACTGATTTTACTTCATCAGATGCATTACCCATGGCAACACCAATCTTCGCAAGTTTAAGCATTTCAGCATCGTTATTACCGTCTCCAAATGAGATAACATTATCCCATGTTAAACCTAACTTATCTAAGACATCTTTGATGTTCTTAGTCTTATCGACGTCGTGGCGAATGGCTTCCATTGTTCCACGGTCAGCTGGAATAAAGTTTAACTTTGGTATTAGGTTTTGTACTTCTTCATAAGTTGAAGGATCTGCAAAATAGAACACGCCCATAGGCTCATCTTTTAAATAGAAATCTTCATGTTCGTCTTTGATAAGATATTTCACACCTGGATGATCAAAGCCTACGTAGTTCTCAACAAAATAATCATAATCACCATAAACACCAATGTATTTATTATATTTAATTCCAAGAGGGAATTCATTTTCACGGCAATATTCAATTAAATGTTTTAGCGTTTCATTATCGAAGGCGTAGCTTTCCATAATTTCACCTTTAGAGTCATTTAGACAAGCACCGTTAACTGTGACATAATAGTCTGTGTTGATTGATTCTTTTACATCATCATGGATGAAGAAAAATGAACGTCCTGTTGCAATTAAAATTTCATAACCGTTTTTTCTAGCTAAAGCGATGGCTTCTTTAGCACTCTCTTCTACAGTTTGTTTACTGCGATCAACAAGCGTGCCATCAATATCAAATACTAACAATTTTATATTTTCCATAAGACCTCGTTTCTACTAACTATTTTATCATATCTGTAGAAATAAGTAAGGCTTTATGAAGATATAAATCGACAAATAGGAGGAATGTATGAGTAACTATACAAAGAAAGAAATCGTCAAAGATATTAAGGACAAAATAAAGAATGGTGAGTTGAAATACGATGAACGACTCGCGACTGAACGAGAACTTATGGATCAGTATAATGTCTCAAGAACAACGATTCGAAATGCTATTGCTGAGCTCGAATTAAGGCGACTTGTGTACCGTATTCCTGATACAGGAATCTTTGTTCAAAAAGAAATTATTAGAAAGACAAACAGTATTATTGGTTTTACGAAGATGATTGAAGATAGTGGAAGAATACCTACCACAAAAGTGATTCAATTAAAGAAGGTTGTTCCAGAAGAAAAGATTCTTGAAGTGATGGGGCTTGAAGAGAATACTGAGGTTTACTTTTTTGAACGTTTACGTTATGTCGATGATAAACCATTCTTATATGAATTGACATATGTTAATCCCACAAAGGTTCCAAACATTGAACAGTACGATTTTACGAATAAATCATTTTACAAAACTGTGAAAGAACATTATGATATTAGACCGCATTACTTACAAGAGAATGTTTCTGCAGTAACAGTTGATGGGAAAATATCGGATTTTCTTTATCAAACAAGTACTGCCTACTGTTTAAAAGTAGAGGGGACTTCACACGAAATTAATGATGATGTTATTGAATATGGTATCAGTTATTTCCATGCTGAAGACTTTAGTTTCGAGAGTGTTCTTGTCAACATGAAGTAGTAAGAAAGAGCTTATTTAAGAAAGGGTATCACTTTTGAAGTGATACCCTTTAATTATGCTTGTTGTTGTGCTAAAAGATGATCTACGATAATTACGATTGCAAGACAGAGAACAGCATCCTTCTCATATTCTATATCAAGCACATAACTATCACCCCAGGTAAACCATTCTTTTGAAAGTCTCATGATGGGATGGTTTCCTTGAACAACGCGGTACTCATGAGCAAATAAATCGCCTTCTAAAGTCCAGTTTCGATTGATGATTGAAATTTGTGTATAGAAGAAACTAATATCTCTTTGTACAGTGACCACTTCATTGATTAGTTTAATATCATATTTAGGAAGAAATGAAAAGACTCGATTTTCTATTACCGCGACTTGCTGATGCTTGTGATCTGATATTATAAAGTTTTTTGGTATTTCAAAAACACTACCCGAAACATAGAACATCACATTATTATGTTCGTCTCTAACAGTGAATTCTTCTCCTAGAGTGAAGACTTGTTGTTGGATAAATAATCTCATATGATCACCTCAATATTATTATAGCATTAAAAAAATAGTGACTGAGTCACTATTTGAATAAGTTTGACAGTATTGAACCACCACTTATAATTTGGCCAATTACACTTCCTAAGTTTGCGACAATAACGAGTGCTAAGATTCTTATGAATCTATTTTTTGACCACCCTCTGAAGCTTTTTATATCTTCGCTAACATTATCAACGTCTTGAACAGTTGGGGGTCTGAGCGTCGCTTCTGTGAGTGCTGAGACAAATCCTACTGCGATGACTGGATGGATCGCGGCGATTGGAGCACTAACAAAGGTCGCAAGTATTGTAAGTGGGTGAGCACGCATAATTAACGTTGCAAGTGCAGCACCGGTACCTGAATATAAGGTCCACTTTATTAAGGCGTTTAATCCTTCATCAAAGCCATTAAAGAACGGCAAGATCAAAATTGCAAGTATGATTGCCATAAAAAGATAATTAATCCATTTTAAGTTAGATTTCTTTTCTGGTATTGAATTAATGTCTCTCATATTTTGGTCTTTATATATTTCGTCTTTAATACCCGGAACATGAGCTCCTCCGACGACGGCTAAGACGGTATTTCCACGTGCATTCTTTATTTTATTCGCAAGAAATTGGTCTCTCTCATCAACAAGTATTGTTGCGATCGTTGGAACTTCTTTTCGAATTTCGCTGAGAGCTGCAGTGAGTACATCTTCTTCTAACATATCATTGAGATCCTCTTCACTCAATTCAACGTCATCTTCAAAGACTGAGCCGAGTCCAAAATATAATAAATCGGATTTTTCTTTTATTGATAATGAGTTCCAAATTCGTTTGAAAGTTACATTCACATTTCGATCGACACAAGTTAATGTAATACCATGTTCTTCTGCATAGTTTATCGCGGTAATCATTTCGAGGCCAACTTGACTTCCCAATTGCTTTGCCATTCTTTGTTGATAGGAACTAAGCATTAAACTTGCGAGAAGTTGCGTGGTTTTTTTATCTTTAATTATTTTCTTTAAATCTGTTTCTTTCCAACTGTTTGGGTTCTTTAAAGACTTGAGTCTATCATTATCAAGTTCAATACAAATATTATCCGGTTCAAAATGTTCAAGAGCTTCTTGAACTAAAACTGCACTTTGTTCAGAAACATGGGCAGTTCCTACGAGTATTATTTTTTTGTCATTATATTCGAGAATATGTACATTCTCATTTTCCATAATATCACCATTTTTCTTTGAGTTACTGCTTAAGAATACCATTTTAAAAGTTAAAAGTCGATAAAGAGTATGACTTTATCGACTTGATCTTATATGAATTGTTTTAAATAATTAGCGACGCCATCACCATCATTATCAAACTGTGTTATTTCAGTACTAGCGGCCTTTAAGCGTTCGGTTGCGTTTTTCATTGCGATCTTATGTTCTGAGTATTCAAATCCCGCAAGATCGTTGTCGTTATCTCCGAAGAAATAAGTTTCTTTTGGATCAATATTAAGCAGTGATCTTATATATTCTAATGCTTTTCCTTTCGTTGCCTCCAAATTTGTAATTTCGATATTGGAAAAATGGGATGATGTAATTGAAACCGTGTCATGCTTTTTCAATAAATCTAAACATGCATCACGTTTTTCTTTATCTTCAAAGTTATAGTGTAGTTTGTCGATTACATTGATCTCATCTTTGATGTCTCTAATATCATCAACTAAAGTTCGGTCCCTTTTTAAAGACTCTATAACATGATCTGGAATATCATATGATATGAATAGTTTTTGAATTGATTTCTCACTGTATACGGTTTGATCTGACGTAATTGTAATTGCTTTTTCAACGTCTTTTGTTGTTTCTACGATATCAAAGCAGTCTTCTTTATCAATTGTATATCTTACTAAAGGGTCTTTTTGTCCTCTTTTATAAATTGCGGCTCCATTTGTACAAATAAAATATTCAATATTAGTATCAAGAACTGATTGTGGCAGTTCCTCAAATGTTCGTGCGGTTGCAACGACTACGGTGTGTCCTTCCTTCAGAAGTGTATTTATTGTGTCGTGAGTGTCCTTACTGATCTGACGATCATTTCTTAAAAGCGTTCCATCTAAATCGCTTGCAAATAACATTTTATCTTCCTCCATGTACTGTCAATTATACCATGAAAAAAACACTCTGTGAGTGTTTAGACGTTTGCTGATATTTTTTGTGTTAACTTTGATTTTGGAATGTGACAGTATCCATTAGGATTCTTGTCTAAATAATCTTGGTGGTATTCTTCAGCTCTATAGAAATTTTTAATAGGTTTAACTTCTAAGACGATGTCTTCATCATATTTCAACTCAAGATTCTCTACTTCTTTTTCAATGATGGAATATTGACTGTTGTTTTCATAGTATATTCCTGTTCTATATTGTACACCAACATCATTTCCTTGTTTATTTAATGTCGTAGGATCAATGATTTCAAAAAACAACTCAATCAAGCGTTTAGTGCTTATGATTTCACTGTTATACATGACCATTACCGCTTCTGCATGTCCACTTCCACTTGTGACTTCTTTATATGTAGGTGATACAGTAGTTCCATTAGCGTATCCAACTTCAGTGAATACAACACCCTCTATTTGTTTGAAATAAGCTTCTACACCCCAGAAGCATCCTCCTGCAAAGACTAATGACTTCATAATATCCCTCTTTCTATCATAAGTTTTTTTTATCATATCAATAATACCACAATCCCATAATTTTTAAAGAAATATAATTCATATGAAACAATTCCCGTTTAAGCTTATCTCAATTCAAATACTATTATTCACATTAACAAGCATATAATGTCTTGGATTATGATATAATAGCGTATATATATTAGGAGGTTTCTATGTTTGAATATTCAACTTTCCAAAACTTACTAGAGTTTGGGCGTGCCTTTTTGGATATCGGGATTATGGCAGTAATTATTTACTATGCCTTACGTATCATTAGAAACAATGCTCGAACTGTACAAATATTTAAAGGTATATTATTTATCTTTATCGCAAATATGTTATCAAAAATATTTGGTTTTGAGACTGTACAAAACTTTACAGAAGTATTCATGACTTGGGGTATATTAGCAATCTTTATTATCTTCCAACCTGAAATTCGATCTGTTTTAGAACGCTTAGGAAAAAGTAGCGTTTTTTCAAGTAAGTCCTCATTATCAATAACTGAAAGAGATGTTTTTATTAATGAATTAAGTGATGCTGTGGAACAATTGTCTGAAGAACATACCGGAGCATTAATTACAATTGAACAAGATATATCGTTAGACGATTATGTTAATACAGGAACGAAGTTAAATTCTGATGTGAGTCGTGAACTCTTGACGTCAATTTTTGTCGTTGGGACGCCACTTCATGATGGAGCTGTTATTATTCAAGGGAATAAAATCGCAGCTGCAGCGGCCTTCTTTCCACCAACAGAGGAATGGCTTCCTTCAAAGTATGGTGCTCGCCACCGTGCGGGGATTGGTATTAGTGAAATTAGTGACTCCGTAACCATTATCGTCTCTGAGGAAACTGGTTTAGTGTCAGTTGCTAAAGATGGGCGTATGTCTTTAATTAATGTAAAAGAGTTGCCTGAATATCTTCATAAGCTTTTATTTGCATATGAATCTGAATATGATGTTCACCGTGAAGAAATGGATGCATCAGAAGCGAAGATTGCTAAGATTGAAAATGAGATAAAATCTCAACAAAAAGAAGAGTTAGAAACAAATCGTATTATTAAACAGTTTACAAAAGTTAAATCAGAAGTAAAAGAAGGTGATGATGATGGCGAAGAAAGATAAGCTTAATAATGAGGAGTTAAAGAAAGAACGTGAAGACAAACGTGAAAAACGTGATGAAGAACGTCTTGCACGAGCTAAAAAGATTGCCTCAAGAAAAGAATCTTTAAAAGAAACCTATGATTCACTGGAATCTTCTGTAAAACGAGTCGCGAACTGGTTTAGTAAAACAGTTGATAAATTTTTATTCAGTCGTAAATACGATAAGGTAATCTCAATCGCGATTGCTGCAATATTATACATGACGATAAACTTTAGTGATAAAGGTTTGGTTACCTATGAATCAACATTCACTGTAAACAGCCATCCAGTCACAATTCAAGCTGATTTGGATGTGTATGAAATTACAGGTTATGATAAAGAAGTTGATGTTATGTTAACAGGTAAAAGTGCGGATATTTCTTCTGCTCGAAATAACTTAACGAATTCTAAAGTGATTCTTGACTTATCAGGACTTCAAACAGGAGTTCATACCATCAAGTACACAACATCAAATTTTAATAACAAATTAAAGGATGTATCAGTAAGACCGGAGAGTGCGACAGTAACGATTCGAAAGAAGGAAACGGCTCGCTTCAAAATTACACATGAATATCTAAATTTAAATAAGATGAATGAGAAGTATTATCCTGGAGAACCTGTTTTAGAAAACTCTGAAGTTTTAGTTCAAGCGTCAGATGAAACAATCAAACAAATTGCTTATGTTAAAGCATTGATAGACGTTGAACATGCAACTGAAACCTTTGAAACTGAAGCACCGCTCTATGCTTATAATAAAAATGGTGAACGTATGGATGTAAATATTATTCCTAAAATTGTTAAGGTCTCTGTACCGATAACATCACCAAGCAAAACAGTCAAAGTAACGGTTGTTCCTGATGGTATTATTCCTAATGACAAGAGTATTGAACGAATTAGCTTGGATCATAATTCTTTGGAATTGTTTGGCAATCCAACGGTTTTAGAAAATACAGAAGAAATTAAAGTTCATATTGATGCCAGTAAGTTGGATCGTGATATGAAAATTTATGAAAACATTGTGTTACCGACTGGAATAAGAAATGCGAGTGTTTCTGGTGTTAACATTGAAGTGAAGTTAACGGATACTGTATCCAAGACACTCAAGGGTTTACCAGTAGCCTTCGAAAATAACATTGAAGGTTATCGAACGCGATTAGCGAATGCGGATCAAGCAGAAATTAATGTAACACTCTATGGTGCTAAGAATATATTGGATGAAATAAACGAAGAAAATTTTGGACGTATTTATTTTGATATGGCTGGAATAACACCAGGTGAGGCAACTTTAGCGTTACTTGTAGATACGAAACATTATCTGGTTCGTTACGAATTGGAATTTGATGAAATTAAAATGGAAGTGGTGGGCGAATAATGGCATTCAGATATTTTGGAACAGATGGCATTCGTGGAAAAGCGAATGAAGGACTTACACCAGAGATAGCGTACAAAGTTGGTCGCTTTCTTGGATATAAATTATCAAGTGATCAAGATTGTAAATTTCTAATTGGAAGAGACACACGCTTGTCAGGTGAAATGTTAGAATCTTCTTTAGCAGCAGGTTTGATGGCTTCAGGCTGTCATGTTGATTTACTTGGTGTTGTTGTAACACCACTTGTTGCTCATGTTTTAAAACAGGGAGATTATGTTGGTGGTATTATGATTACCGCAAGTCACAATCCTTATTATGATAATGGATTAAAAATTATGAATCCTCAAGGAATGAAGATTGACGAGTTTTTACAAAGTGAAATTGAAGATTATCTTGATGGTAAAATAGAAATCCCTTATCGTGTTGATGATAAGATTGGTGTTTCTCATTTGTGTTATGATCTTATTGATTCTTATAAAAATTCCCTAAAAGAAACCTTTAATGGTGACTTACAAGAAATAAAGTTGGCAGTAGATGCTGCGAATGGCTCAACAAGTTATTTATCAGAAATATTTAAGGAAATGGGTGTTGATGCAACAATCATTAACAATGAACCAAATGGCTTAAATATTAATGATCATTGTGGGTCAACGCATCCAGAACACTTACAAGAATTTATGAAAGGTAAAGACTTTGATCTTGGGGTTGCCTTTGATGGTGACGGTGATCGTTTAGTCTTTGTTGATCATAATAATAAGATTGTTGATGGCGACGGTATTATTTATGTTCTTTCAAATCATTATATGAGAACAAAGCAGTTAACACATGATACAGTAGTAGTAACAGTTATGAGTAATCTTGGCTTACATAATGCTCTTAAAAAACAATCTGTGAATTTAGTTGTTACGGATGTTGGTGATAAGAATGTTTTTGAAAAAATGGAAAGTGATCACTATGTTGTCGGTGGAGAACAATCGGGTCATATCATTATTAAAGAACATTCGAACATGGGGGATGGCTTACTAGTCACTCTAAAAATCCTTTCAATTATGAGTGAAATGAAACAAAGCCTAGCTGAATTAACAGCCGACTTAAGAATTTATCCGCAACTTCTAAAAAATACTCGAGTTAAGGATAAAGATTTTGTGCTCTCAAGTGAAATTCTTGAACAAGAAATTCGAACGATTGAATCCGAATTAAAGGATAATGGCCGTGTTTTAGTGAGAGCCAGTGGGACAGAGCCATTAATAAGAGTGATGGTAGAAGCTGAGACTGATGATCTGTGTGCACAGTACGTAGATCGCATGATTGATATAATTAAACGAATCGAGGCGTGATAGTGTGAAAAAAGTTATTTGCATTGTAGAAGATGAAAAAGATTTAAACGAACTTGTGAAAAGATATTTAGAACAAGAAGGTTATGAGGTGCGTCAGTACTTTACTTATGAGTCAGCATACGCTGCAATTAACGATGATGACACTGACCTTTGGATATTAGATATTATGTTGGATGATAAGAGTGGGTTTGATTTAATTGATGAAATCAAAATGTTAAATCCTGATGTACCAGTTATCTTTATGAGTGCTCGTGATCAAGATTTTGATCGTATTATCGGATTAGAACGAGGCAGTGATGACTACATCACAAAACCTTTCTCACCTAAAGAGTTAGTGTTACGTGTTAATGCAGTACTTCGTCGTACATATCGTAGTGAAGGAACTGGTCGTATCGCTGTTGATACTTATGAAGTTGATGAAATGGCACGCGTTGTCTATGAAGATAATGTTGTCATTGAGTTAACGACGAAAGAGTTTGAATTGCTCCTCTTATTTGTGAAACATCCTCAAACAGCATTCTCAAGAGAACAAATTTTAGAACAAGTATGGAAAGAAGACAGTTACTTTGTATCAGATCGTGTCATTGATGATACATTACGTAAGTTAAGAAAGAAGATGCCTAAGTTAAATATAAGCACGATTTATGGTTTTGGGTATCGTTTGGGTTTAAATGAATAAGCCTAAAGAAAAAATAGTACGTCTAACGCTAACGCAACAGTTAGTAGGAATTATCCTACTCTTCGTCGTAGCGTTTTTGTCGTTTTTCTTTACCTACTTAAATCGTAACATTAATAACTTTGTGAATTCCGAGATGGAGACAACGTTAACCGAAAGTCATGATAAAGTCTTCAAGGGATATCTTCAAAACTTTGATGGCCAAATGATTATAGATACTAGTGATGTCGACGAACATGTGAGTCATAAAATATGGGATATTTCTGGTCAAAGTCAGACACGAACTTATCGGGACTTACCCACATCCGTTCGTAATATGATCAACGTAACTCGAAGTCAAATGTATATTAATCAGTTGGATCATCATGATTTTATTGCGGAATCTTCTGAAGGGAATTACCTTATCAAAATGTCAATATCATATCAAAATGATTTGACCGTAGTTTCCGCTTTATCTGAAGCGTACAGTTATAACTTAAGAAGTAGCTTAATTAATAAAGTACTTAACGGAGTCTTCTTAATCGTGCTTTTACTCTTTACTCTAATGTTGACGTGGGTTTCTTCGATTATTAGATCATTAAATAAGATTCAAGACTATGTCAATGCCGTGGCGAATGATGAAAGTGCCTCTTTAACGATTTATCGTCAAGATGAGATTGGGGAAGTTGCCAAGGCGCTCGTCTATATGAATGATGAATTGGACCGACAAGAGAAAGTAAAAGCGGAATTAATTCAAAATATTTCTCACGATTTAAAAACGCCTATCGCAACCATTAAATCGTATGGAGAGAGTATTAAAGATGGAATTTATCCATATGATACACTTGAAAAATCAGTGGATGTTATTATTGAGCATGCGGATCGTTTAGAAGAGAAAGTTCATAATTTACTCTTGTTGAATAGAATGGATTACATTGTTTCTAATAATGATGGTCACATGGTTGATTTAAAAGATATTGTTGAGAAAACCTTAGTATCTGTCGTTCCGATGAATTCCGAATTAGAAATTATTGTGAATGCGGAACCTGCAATGTTTATCGGGGAAGAAGAAAGCTGGCGTGTAGTTTGTGAGAATATTTTAGATAATGCTCTTCGTTATGCGCAAACTTATATTAAAATCACCTTAACTGAAAATTCTTTATCGTTTGAAAATGATGGTGAATCCTTAACTTCTGAAGTCAAGAGTACAATGTTTAAAGCGTATGAGAAAGGGACTGATGGTGGATTTGGTATGGGACTTTCAATTGTACATCGCGTCGTGAATGCATATGATTGTACAGTTTATGCAGAGAATACAAAAGATGGTGTTATGATTCGTATCGACAAAATTGATAAATGAGTTTAGGCTCACTTTAAAAACTCATAGAAATATACTATAATAAACAAAGATTAGGGGTAGATTATGGAAGTAATAATAAATGATGTGAAAGTACATTATGAGAAAACAGGAAATAAAGGAACGGCTGTGATTCTACTTCATGGTTGGGGTCAGAATACTGAGATGATGAAGCCAGTGGCGGATCATCTTTCAGAGCATTTTACGGTTTATAATTTAGATTTTCCTGGTTTTGGTTTAAGTGATACTCCTAAAGTTAAGTGGGGTGTCCCTGAATACAGCGACATGCTTGCTAAGTTTATTAATGAATTCAATATTGAAAGTCCGATATTAATCGGGCATTCATTTGGTGTTAGAGTTGCGATATATTATGCTAAAGATTACCCTGTTTCAAAGATGGTCTTTACTGGTGGGGCAGGAATCCTTCCTAAGCGTGGTTTGAAGTACTATCTTAGAACTTATACCTATAAGGCAGCTAAGGCTGTCTTGAGTCTTCCTGGACTTTCTAAAGTTAAAGAAAAGATGATGAAGAATGCAGGTAGTGAGGATTATAAAGCTCTCTCTGGTCCTATGAAAGAAAGTTTTGTTGCAATCGTAAATCAAGATTTAACACCGTATTTAAAAGACATTAAATGTGAAGTACTGCTCATTTGGGGAGAGCATGATGATGCGACACCACTTTGGATGGGACAAGTTATGGAAAAAGAAATACCGAATGCAGGACTTGCGATCTTTGAAAATGAGGGGCACTATGCGTATTGGAATCAAATGCAACGTTTTTTAAACGTTGTGGATATATTTTTGGAAGAGGATAAATTATGAAATGGATTTTAATTGTTACACTAATTAGTATTGTAATGCCAACGAAACGAGCGTTACATATGTTTCAACAAAACAGATATGAAGCGACACGATATACAATGTGGCTTCAAGACCAAGTTAAAACAAGTAAGAAGTCGATTATTATTGGGCTGCTTGTTTTTATTGTTTCGTTTTTCTTAGGTGTATTCGTTAACTCTTTTATGAGCGGTTTATTTATCCTGTTTTATTCTTTAACAATTATAGAAAAGGAATTGAAAAGTGATTACATAAAACCGTTAGTCTATACAGCACGTGTTATTCGACAAATATTAATTATGGTATTACTGTATCTTGTAATTGTGGCAGTAGCTTATTTCCTAGGATTTACAGCAATGATGTATTTAATGTTATTATCACCATTTATTGCATATATCCTAATATATCCAATGCATGTGATTACATATCCAATTGAGGCAACATTTCGAAGATTGTTTAAAAACAGTGCGAAAAGTATTCTAAAGAGCAATCGGGACTTGATTGTTGTTGGGATTACAGGATCTTATGGGAAAACATCAAGTAAAAATATTTTGAATGAGATTTTATCAGAACAGTTTTACACTTTAGCAACTCCAGCTTCATTTAACACTCCAATGGGAATTACGATCACAATTCGTGAACAACTGAAAAGTACACATGAAGCCTTTATTGTTGAGATGGGTGCTGATAAGGTTGGAGACATCGTTGAGTTAAGTGAGTTTGTAGAACCTAAGTATGCACTAATTACTTCAATTGGTCCTCAACACTTAAGTACGTTCAAAAAGTTAGACAATATTATAAAAGAGAAAATGTCACTTGCTGAAAAATTACCAAGTGATGGTGTGGCGATTTTAAATAAAGATAATGTATATATTAATGATTATGTTATGAATAATAAAGATGTTAAGACGGTATCTTATGGAATTATGAATCCTAACGTAGATTATCAAGCGGTTGATATCAAATACAGTATTAACGGGAGTCATTTCACAGTAAAACATCATAATGAAATGTATGAATTTAACACACGATTATTAGGAGAACATAATGTATTAAATATATTAAGCGGTATTGCACTGGGTCGTGAACTCGGTATTACCTGGGAAAAGTTACAAATAGCAGTTTCTAATGTTAAGTTTATAGAACATCGATTAGAACTTAAAACTATAAATAATCGTTCCTTTATCGACAATGCTTTTAATTCAAATCCAGAAGGTGCAAACATGTCTCTAAAAGTCTTATCAATGATGCCTAAGACGCGTTATATCGTAACACCGGGTATGATTGATTTAGGTCCGATTCAAGATGACGAAAATTACAAATTTGGCTATAATATGAAGGATCGTGTTGATGTTGCGATACTTGTAGGCAAAAATCAAACGAAGCCAATCTACAAAGGACTTCTTGATTCAGGATTTATCGAAGAAAATATAATCGTCTTTGATACTGTTAAAGAAGCCTTGGCTTATGTTTATCAAGTATCAACGATTGACGACATTATTTTATTAGAAAATGATTTACCTGATGCATTTAATAATTAGGAGTGATACAGATGACAATTGAACAATACATCATGAAGGTTTTAAGTGTTTCAAAAATTGGTCAAAAGTATAGTAAAGATGATTATGCTCTTGAAAATTATGAAGAACTTGAAGCATTGAGTTTAGAAATGTTGAATCAGACATTTGTTGAGAAGGTGGAAGAAAATCTTTTTGTAAGAGATATTTATCCAACTCCCAATGTTTCTGTTCGTGTTATGATTGTAAATGAGAACGACGAGGTCCTTTTTGTAAAGGAAGCAGATGAAAAGAAATGGACTGTCCCAGGTGGTTGGTGTGATCTCTTTTTATCCGCACAAGATAATGCGATCAAAGAAGTATCGGAAGAAGTCGGAATTGATGTGACGATTGATCGGATGTTAGCTGTTTTTCTTAGAGAAAAGTATCGTCCCATTAATATTGCCTTATCTGATTATGTCATGTATTTTAAAGCGACTGTTTCAAGTGATATTAAATTTAATATTGGCTTTGAAGTGGAAGATGTTGCTTGGTATTCAATGGATGATCTCCCTGAACTGGCAACGAAAGCAACTGATGTCGAATTATTAAAAGCATGGGATATTTTAAAAAATGATAAAGAAGTGTATTTTGATTAGGAGGAAATAACATGAAAATTAATGTAGCAGTAATGTTTGGAGGACGAAGTGTTGAACATGAGGTCAGTATTATTTCAGGTCTTCAAGCAATCGAAGCCTTAGATAAGAATAAGTACAATGCGATTCCGATATACATAAGTAAAGAAAGTGAACTTTATAGTGATGAGTCTTTATTTGATATTGAAACGTATAAGGATTTAAATGCCTTAGTCAATAAAGTGCCGGCGGTCTATTTATATAAAGAAAAACAAAAAGTTTATATGAGTCCTCTTAAACAAAAAATGTTTTCAAAGAAGGCTGATGTAATTGATGTTGTAATTCCTGTAATGCATGGAACAAATGGAGAAGACGGGGTACTTCAAGGATTCTTAGAGATGTTAGATGTTCCGTTTGCTGGGAGTGATACGACAGCATCTGCAGTAGGACAAGATAAAGTAATGATGAAACATGCATTTGAAAACAGTGGAATTCCGATTGTGGATTGGTTCTGGTTATACTCACATGAATTTGATACAAATGTAGAACACTATGTTTCAAAAGCTAATGAAATTGGATATCCAGTGGTGATTAAACCTGCGAACTTAGGATCATCAATTGGAATCAGTATCGTATCTAATGATGACGATTTTATTAAGGGCATTAAAACTGCCAGTGAATTTGATCGAAAGATTGTCGTTGAAAAAGGGGTCTCTAATTTAAGGGAAGTGAACTGTTCAGTGCTTGGAGATATTTACAATCATGATGTCTCAGTCATTGAAGAAGTTGGAAGTGAAGAATTCTTATCTTTTGATGACAAATATTTATCAAATGCTAAAGGAAGTAAGTCTCAAGGAATGGCAAGTACAAAACGAGACATTCCCGCAAACCTTCCTGAAGCGATCGAACAAAAGGTATACGACTTATCCAAGGAAGTTGTTCGTGTTTTAGGCTCATCAGGAGTCTGTCGAATAGACTTTATGTTGGATGATAAGACACAAAAACTGTATGTTAATGAAATCAATTCAATGCCAGGGTCACTCGCATTCTACTTGTGGAAAGAAAAGGGTGTTGAATTTGATGTGATTATGGATAATCTTGTGAAACAAGCCATTGATCGCGAACGAAGAAACAGTCAAATGACCTTTACTTATGAATCGAACATTCTCAGTAATTACGCAAGTGGCGGTTCTAAAGGAAAATTGAAGATATAAAAAAATCTCCTTTTGAAGTGCACCCCATTAGTTGGCCCAGCCAATTAGTGGAGGTGCATTTTTAATGGCAAAGTTAACAAAAGAAGATAAAATCGAAATTTATAAAAAAAAGAAAGAAGGCAAGTCCTATACTTCTTTATCCTCGGAGTATGG